>Ga0164308_10001235_pt1 | contig 13558 bp, 9 predicted proteins | sample Whisoiple_246_MG_FD_109983 | JGI IMG/M metagenome (GOLD analysis project Ga0164308, IMG submission 109983) | Soil microbial communities amended with fresh organic matter from upstate New York, USA - Whitman soil sample_246_MG | ecosystem: Environmental > Terrestrial > Soil > Unclassified >...
ACTTTCGTCGGTTCGAACGGAAACTCCAGCGCCGCGGCCGCTGCGGCGGCTGCAGTCGAGTACGTCAGGATCACCGATGGGCTGGGAATCGGGCGCCGGGAAGCGCTGGCGATCGTCACCGCAGCCTTGGACGTGTCGGCCACTCGAGGCTGACGGCGAGGGATCTAAGAGCTGCGCCGCGGCGCTCGACCGGGTTGTCGGCCGGCGCCGCGCTGTCGGACCGAGGTGGAGGAGTTCGAGCCGATCAGCGTGGCAACCCATCCGCGGACCAATTCATGGTGCGGCGCGTGGACGGCCCAGATGTCCTTTGCCCAAGCCATGGTGCGCTCGGCCCTGCTCTCGGGATCGGGTTCGGCCACGACGTCGGCCACCGTGATCGTGCCGATCGGCGTCGGCATACCGAACGGACGCCACCACTCCGGGTGGGTCAGCGCGGAGCGCATCAGATCCTTGATCCGTTTTTCCGGGTAGTCCCACTCCAGACGCGCGCACAGATTGATCGCATGGACGCACGCCGACTGGATTGCCCGTCGCTCCAATGCTCCCGGGTGCTGGACGGCGTAGGCGTCGCCGGCCAGTTGACCGGGGACGTCTCCACCAGGGCCGCTGACGAGCAGCTCGTTGAACAGTGCCCAGCAACCGGGTGAACTGCCGATATACGGGTGCCTCGGTCCGTCGGTCGGTCCCACGGCCAGCCCGCAGCCGGGGCATGGCTCGATGGTCGGGTTGGGCATGCTTGTCTCCCTACCCCGCCTGCGCCCCGGTGGCAACCGCACGGCTCCCCGGGCCGACGGTCAACAGCCGCCTTTCGTGTGCGCAGCAACAACCGCGTGCGAGTGATCTGATCGACGGTGGCAATCGCCGTCCTCGAACGCGAGCTGGGCGTCTCGCTGTTCCACCGGGTCGGTCGTGGGGTCGGACCGACCGATGCCGGCAACAGCGACTTCAGCCGGCCGGGCCCGGTTTTACCGATCCGTTGCTGGGTACCAGTCCCCGTGCCCGACTCACCGGATAACGGAAGGTCGCCCATGTCGAGTGATCGGGTCATCGTGCAGATCACATGACTGCATCCGTTTCTGCGCGGGAACCAACCACAGCCCCCGATCAAGGCGGTGCGCAACCACTGGTCGGCCACCAACGAAGGAGAAGTATGAGCAACGAATTGACCGGACGGCGGATCGCCTTTCTGGTCGCCAATGCCGGAGTCGAGCAGGTAGAACTGACCAGTCCCTGGCAGGCAGTAAAGGACGCCGGTGGCGAACCAGTCCTGCTGGCACCGGAGAGCAAGCCGGTGCAGGGCATGAACCACGAGAGTGAGGGCGACACCTTCGACCCGGACCTCACTGTCGGCGACGCTGAACCAACTGACTTTGCCGGGCTCGTCCTGCCCGGTGGGGTGGGCAATCCGGACAAGCTGCGCCTCATCCCCGAAGCTGTCGCTTTCGTGAAATCCATTGCGCAGTCGGGCAAACCCATCGCAGCGATCTGTCATGCCCCATGGACGCTGGTCGAGGCCGACATCGTCAGGGGAAAGACGCTGACCAGCTGGCCGAGTCTGCAGACGGACATCCGCAACGCCGGTGGCGACTGGCGCGACGAGGAGGTCCGCACCTGCCAGATGGCGGGATTCACCCTGGTGACCAGCCGCAAACCCGACGATCTCGAGGCGTTCAACGGCGCACTGGTCGAGGCCTTCGGAAAGTCCGCCTGACACCGTTTCGTCACCGGGCAAACGGGACAAGTTGTCAGCATGGCATCGACGAGTACCGGCGTGGACGCAGTGGTGATCGGATCGGGCCCGAACGGACTGGTGGCGGCCAACCTGCTGTGCGACGCGGGGTGGTCGGTGACCGTCCTGGAGGCGCAACCCGGGATCGGCGGCGCCGTGGCCAGCAGCCAGGACGTGATGCCGGGTTTCGTGCACGACACGTTCTCCTCGTTCTACCCGCTCGGCGCCGCTTCACCGGTTCTGCAATCGCTGGACCTGGAGCGGTGGGGGCTGCGTTGGGCACACGCTCCTGCGGTGATCGGCAGCCCCTCGGCCGACGGGGAATGGGCGTTGCTGTACCGCGATCCACACCGGACCGCAACGAATCTCGATGGTCTGCACGCCGGCGACGGCCAGGCCTGGTTGGACCTGTTCTCGACGTGGCAGCGTATCGGCCCGGCGTTGATCGATGGTCTGCTCAGCCCGTTCCCGCCGGTGCGGGCCTGCACGCGACTTCTGAGCCGAATTCCCCGCGCCGGTGGGATGGCCACCGTCCAGCTGCTGCTGTCGTCGGCGCGTTCGCTGGCCGAATCGCGACTGGCCGGGACGGCCGCGCAGATGCTCATTGCCGGAAACGCGGCACATGCCGACCTCTCCCCCGACGCCGCCGGGTCCGGTCTGTTCGGACTGCTGATGGCCATGCTCGGGCAGCAGGTGGGCTTCCCCGTCCCGGAAGGCGGAGCGGGCGCTCTCGCCGCTGCGACGGCGGCGCGGTTTCGCGCCGGTGGCGGTGAGATCCTGTGCGACCGGGAGGTCACCGAGGTCCTGATCGAGCGCGGTCGCGCCACCGGCGTGCGCACCGCCGACGGCGAGGTGTTCCCCGCGCGCCGGGCGGTCATTGCTGATGTGTCAGCCCCCGCGCTGTTCGGCAAGCTCGTCGGTTGGGAGAACCTCCCGACGGCAACCCGGCGCGGCATGCAGCGATTCGAATGGGACCCGGGCACCCTCAAGGTGGACTGGGCACTGAGCGGCCCTGTGCCGTGGCAGACACCACCGGCCGACGCCCCCGGCACCATCCATCTCGCCGAGTCGATCACCGACCTGTCGGTGTGGATGGCCCAGGTCACCGGTCACACGGTCCCGGCCAAGCCGTTTCTGCTGATCGGACAGATGAGCGCCACCGATCCGACCCGGTCGCCGCCCGGGACCGAAGCGCTGTGGGCCTACACCCGGCTTCCCCAGCAGGTGCGCCACGACGCCGGCGCCGACGGTCCGGGTGGCCGAATCGTCGGCAGCTGGGACCGTGAGGATGCGGAACGGATGGCCGATCGGATGCAGGCCCGGATCGAAAGCTATGCACCGGGTTTTGGTCAGCACGTGCAGGCCAGGAGGATCCTCGGGCCGACCGAGCTGGAACGGCGCAACGCCAACCTGGTGGGCGGCGCGATCGGCGGGGGTACCTCGGCACTGCACCAGCAATTGATCTTCCGACCGATACCCGGGCGCGGCCGGGCTCACACGCCCGTCAAGGGGCTGTTTCTCGGATCCGCATCCGCTCACCCCGGTGGTGGGGTCCACGGCGCCTGCGGCGCGAACGCCGCAAGAGCCGCCATGCTGCACGACCGCCTCTCCGGCAGAACCGGGAAGGCCTGACGCACCACCCGCTCGTCAGCGCCGAGGTACACGCCCCCGCAGCGGAATCCGCAGGGGCGTGCATCGGACGTCTCTCGGGAACCCTTGCATCCACTAGACGTGACGTGTATCTACCCGGCTGGGCCTGCCGTCAAACAGGCTGCAGTCAACGGGTTGTCGGTCACACGGTCAGTGTGAGTGGGTCACGCCTTGGCCTGCATGGATCTCCTGGCCGGGTTCGCCTGCTTCTCGGCCTTGGGATCCTTCTCGTCCTCTTTCGCCCGGACGGTGATCTCGATCCGGTCGCCCAGGTCCTTGTCGACGTTGCGCCAGTACTGGAAAGCCCGTAGCAGGACCGGTTCGGACACCGCGTTCAACAGGTGTCCGGAGATGTTGTCCACCAACCGCTGCCTGGCCGCATCGTCCAGCACGTCCCGGACCATCGTTCCGGCTTGACCCCAATCGTCGTCCTCGGCGTGCTGCACATAGCCGGCCCGCACCATGTCGCCGTCGGCGGCCCAGCCTGCCGGCTCGCCGTAGCGGGCGGTGTCAGCGGCCGGCCCGCCGTAGGAGTTGGGCGCGTACACCGGGTCGGACACGTTGACGAACCGCATCGCCCCGTCCTTGCTGTAGCTGTGCACCGGTGACTTCGGGGCGTTCACCGGCAGCTGCTGATAGTTGGTGCCGATCCGATAGCGGTGTGCATCTGCGTAGGAGAACAACCGTCCGAGCAGCATCCGGTCGGGACTGGGACCGATTCCGGGAACCATGTTGTTCGGTTGGAATGCCGCCTGCTCGATTTCGCTGTGGTAATCCGTGGGATTGCGATCCAGCGTCATTCGGCCGACGTCGATCAGCGGGTAGTCCGAATGCGGCCACACCTTGGTGAGATCGAACGGATTGAAGCGGTAGTTCGCCGCATCGTCGAACGGCATGATCTGCATCTTGAGCGACCAGCTCGGGTACTCGCCTTCGGCGATGTGTTCGTACAGATCCCTGGTGTGATAATCGGTGTCGACGGCGGCCATCTGGTCGGCTTCGTCCTGCGTGAAGAACTCCACGCCCTGGTCGGTCTTGAAGTGGTACTTCACCCAGAACTTCTCGCCTGCCGCATTGACCCACATGTAGGTGTGCGAGCTGTAGCCGTTCATGTGTCGCCACGTCCGCGGGATGCCGCGATCACCCATCAGCCAGGTCACCTGGTGCGCCGATTCCGGCGACAGCGTCCAGAAGTCCCACTGCATGTCGTGGTCGCGCAAATTGGTGTCGGCGCGCCGCTTCTGGGACCTGATGAAGTGCTGGAATTTCATCGGGTCTTTGACGAAGAACACCGGGGTGTTGTTGCCGACCATGTCGTAGTTGCCCTCGGTGGTATAGAACTTCACCGCGAAACCCCGCGGGTCCCGCCAGGTGTCGGGGCTGCCTCGCTCCCCCGCTACCGTCGAGAACCGGATCAGCAGATCGGTTCGGGTGCCTGGTTGGAACAGCGCGGCCTTGGTGTAGGCGCTGACGTCGTGGGTTACCTCGAACCTGCCGAAGGCACCGCCACCCTTGGCGTGCGGTTGGCGTTCAGGGATGCGCTCCCGGTTGAACTGCGCCATCTGCTCGATCAGGTAGTGGTCCTGCAACAGAATCGGACCACCGGCACCGAGAGTGAGCGAATGCTCGTCGCTTTCCACCGGGATCCCGGCATCGGTGGTCGTCGCTCTACGTTCGGTTTCCGTCATCGCATCTCCTCCTGACGTCGGCCGGCCAAGCCAACCTGAAGTCGCGGGCGCGGCACCCGCGTTCTAGTAGATTCACCCGTCGGCAGGCGTCCAAACAGATCACCGTCGGAAAGACCTGAATCGGATGCGTCGAAGACATCGCCGATGTCGCAGACCTGGGTCACCCGCCAGTTTCCTCCGACCAGGACTCTGCGGGCAGGTAGGCCGCGACGTTGTCCATTCGTCTTTGCACCGAGGCGATCTCGTGCACGGCCTGGGCCAGCATGCTGCGATCGATGGGTGACAACCGGTCGCGCTCGAGCAGGTCCGACGGTTTCTCACCACGGTCGTACTGGCCGATCTGATACCGCAGACGCAGCCGTTGGATGACTCCGAAAGCCTCGATCAGATGGTCTGCCTGATCGGTGGGGAGCGTGGCCGAGCCGGCCGCTGCCCGAAGACGTTCGGTGGTCGGTAGCGCTGCCGATCCCACGCTCAGGCCGACCCAGCGAGCGACGTTGACGACAGGCAACAGCGCCTGGGCCTTGATGTCGAAGATGTCGCGCCTGGTGAAGATGTCGCGGACCGAGCGAAACCTGGCCCGCTTGGCGAGCGACTCCTGCATCAGCAGCCGCAAGGTGCCGGGGTGCCTGCGGACGTCGGCGAAGACCTCCGTCACCGCCGGAAGCCCGGGGTCTCCGTGGATCGGTCGGCCGTCCACGAGCAGCGAGGTCATGATGGCACCCTGATTCTCCTCGGGTGACACGAGCCATTCCCGGGCGGCTTTTCGCCACGACGCGTTCGTTCGGGCGAACGCAGGCTTTTCCGCGGTCGCCCCGTGATCGTCGGCGGTCAAGCCGGCGTCCGCCAACAGGCGGTTGATCTGACCGAAAGCGACTCGATAGCGGACAATCTCCCCTTCCTCGAGCGCATCGTCGAAGGCCACCGCGGAATCGATGTCCGAGCTGGGTGTCGCCTCCCGGCGGCCATTGCTACCCAGCGACAGCCAGGTGAAGGCATCGGTCGAGAGTTCCGGATGCTCGCGGAACACCAGGGTGATCGCCCGCCGCACGATGGTGTCGACGATGGCGGAATAGACGGTGATCACCTTGCCGGACGCCAACTGCCGGGACAGCAGATCGTCGAGAACAACCGGTACCCGGCGGATTCGTTCCTGCAGTTCGGCCACCGTCGCGGCGCGGCGTACCTGCTCATGGATCGAGACGCCGCTGGTGGACGCTGAAACTGTGAAGTCCCGCGGACTGACAATGCCGCGCAGCCGGCCGGCTCGATCGGTGACGAGCAGGAACTCGGCATTGCTGTCCAGCAACAGGATCAGGGCTTCGGCGGCCGAGTCGCCCATCACGACGGTCGGCACCGTCCTGTCGGCCACTTCTCGGGCCGGTGCGGTTGCGGGCAGCCCTTCGACAAGCACTCTTCGCCGCAACAGGCCATCTGTCAGCAAGCCGAACCGTCCGTCGCCGAACTGGACGGCAGCGCAGGGTGAGCCGCGCTCGGTCATCGACCGGACGACGTCGGCAATCGGGTCCGCTTCGTCCACGATCAGCGGCTCGGTGACGATGAGCTCGTCCACCAGGCTGTACGGCGAAACGGCGACCCGCTGCCGGACGACGGTGCCCTGCTCGGCCAGGAACTGTGCACCTGCGCCTGATGCGAAAGCGGGCTCCACCACCGGCGACGGTATCGCCGCCACCGTGACGCTGTCCGCCGCGATCGCGAGCGGCCCGACAGAACGTTTGGTCAACATGGCGGAGAAGCCGAAGATCTCCCCCGGCCCGAGCCGCTCGTCCGCGGGTTGATCGTCGCGTTGCGGGCCATTCCAGAGGTCCACTGCCCCCGCTATGACGACGAAGACCTCGACGCTCGGGCTGGTGAAGGCGTCCAGGATGACGGCACCGGGAGCGAACCGCTCGATGCGCGCGGCTGCTGAGAGCTCACGACGGACGGCGGCCGACATCCCGTCGAAGGGTGGATTCCGGGCCAGGATGCCGACGAGTGCGTCAGCATCCTGGCCGAGGTCGCTCCCCGAATCGCCCATCACCCCTCGGTCCGGGTCAAGCGGTACCGGGCGTCGGCGGATCCGGGATCGAGTATCCGGACGGCCGCACCGTGGAGTTCAATGACTTCTCCCAGGATCCGTCGTCGATGTACTGCTTCAGGGCGGCGGTCACCTTGTCGACCATGGCGGTGTCCCCCTTCTTGATCCCGATGCCGTACAGCTCGTCGGAGAAGCCCTTTCCGATCACCTTCAGTTTGCCCCGATACTGATCCTCGGCCGCGAATCCGGCGAGGATCACATCGTCGGTGGTGACGGCGTCGACCTGGCCGGCGTTCAGCGCTTCGACACAATCAGAGAAGGTCGGCAACTCCGACAATTCGATCTGCCCGAGGTACTTCTCCTTGACGTTGGCCGCTGACGTCGTTCCCGGAACCGAGCACAACTTCTTGCCGTTCAACGTCTCCGGGCCGGTGATCTCCGTTTCGTTGCGACGGACCAGTAGATCCTGATGAGCTTCGAAATAGGGACCGGCGAAATCCACCACCTGCTTGCGGTCGTCGGTGATGGAGAACGTGGTGACGATCAGATCCGCCTCACCGGAGGTCAGCAGGCGTTGCCGCTCGTCACCGTCGGCCTCCTTCCAGGTGATGTTCTCCTCCGGCACGCCGAGCGCCTTGGCGACGTACACCGCGGTGTCGATGTCGAAACCGCTGTAGGTGTCGCCATCCTTGATCGAGAGTCCCGGCTGATCGAAGGCGATCCCGATGGTCAGTTTGCCGTTAGGGGTCGCCCCGGACACCGTGGCGGGGCTGGGGTTCGGCCGCTCGTCACTTGACGAGCAGCCGCTGAGGACGAGCCCGATGGCGATCGCGGTGGCAGCGGCCGCGGTGAACTTCCGCCGCCCGACGTTGTGCATGAGTTTCTTCTTCCGGAGATGATGACAGGGCCGATCGACCGTCGAAGGCTCAGGTGGGGATGACCTGCTCCTCGTGCCCAGGATCGAGATCGTCAGGTGTCACAGAGGGCCCGTAGGTGGGGCCGTCGTCGGACCACACTGCCTTGAGCCTGCCGCCGGTGTTGGCGATGACGGCCGACCGGACGACCATCCAGCCGATCGTCAGACAGACTGCCAGTACCGGGATTCCGATGACGACGACCAGAAACTGGGTTTTGTGCCAGAAGTATGGTGACGCCTGCCAACCGGATATGGCCATGCCGACGATCACCAGAGCCAGGAACCCCAGCCCGATGTAGCTGGTCCACGGATAACCGGGCGCCTGGAACGAACTCTTGGGAATCACCCCACGGTTGACCAGTTTTCGCAGCCGGAGCTGACACAGGAAGATCGTCCCCCAGGTGAACACCACGCCGATGGCGGCGGCCTCCAGGGCGATTTCGAACGCGTCCGGAACCAGGTAATTGAGGATGGCACCGAAGATGAAAACCACTGAGGTCATGACGATCCCGGCCCACGGCACACCCGAACTGCTCATCTTCAGAGTGAACTTCGGTGCCTGCTTCGACATCCCCAGACTGCGCAGCACGCGGCCGGTCGAGTACAGGCCGGAGTTCAGGCTGGACATGGCGGCAACGATCAAGATCCCCTGGATCAACGCACTCATCCAGGGCATCCCCAACCGTTCGAACACCGTCACGAATGGACTGGTGCCGGACGTGTATTCGGTCGTCGGCAACATGCAGACCAGCAGCAGGATGGACCCGCAGTAGAAGATGCCGATCCGGAAGATGACCGCGTTGACGGCTTTGGGGACCTCGCGTTCGGAATTCTCCATCTCGCCGGCCGCCACACCCACCATCTCGATGGCGGCATAGGCGAACACGACGCCCGACATCACCAGAATCGGCCCATACCAGTAGTAGCCGTCCCCGGTCGGCCAGAAACCACCCGGATTGCTCCACAGATTGTGGAAACCGGCTTCGTGGCCGCCGATGTCGAACTTGCCGACCACCACCACGGTGCCGACAATCAAAAAGGCGACGATCGCGCCGACCTTGAGGATCGACGCCCAGAACTCGAACTCGCCGAACGCTCGCGCGGAGAGCAGGTTGACGACCAGCACGACGGCCAGGGCGATCAGCACAGTCGCCCAGGTCGGCATCAGCGGGAACCAATACTGGACATAGAGGCCGACGGCGGAGAGCTCGGCGATTCCGGTCAGGCCCCAGTTCAGCCAGTACAGCCAACCGGTGGCGTAGGCGGCCTTCTCGCCGTAGAACTCCCGCATGTAGGAGACGAAGGCGCCAGACGTCGGGCGGTGCAGTACCAGCTCGCCGAGGGAACGCATCAAGAAGTAGGCGATGACGCCGACGAACGCATAACTGAGCAGCAGCGCCGGCCCGGTGCTGTGCAGTCGGGAAGCAGAGCCGAGAAAGAGGCCGGTCCCGATGGCGCCACCGATGGCGATCATCTGCACGTGTCGGCGTCCCAGCGATTGCTTGTAGCCGACCTGCTCCGCATGCAATGACGAGGATGCTGGCTCTTCGGGCTTGTCGAGAATCGTCACGGCCGGACCTCGCAGTCGTTCTGGGGGCTCTCGCCGGAACCTGCCGTGAATGGGCAGGGTGCGGCGAAACGCCAACGTCGGAATTCACACTTGACGGGATGAAGCCTTGGTCCCGGCCACCGGTGACGCACTTTCCGAATTCATCATTCAGAAAGGGAAGAATAACTCAAATACGACATTTGTTACGCCGAGGACGGTCTCCGGCGACCACGATGTCCGACAGCAACGTGTGAGGGCTGTTGGGGGCGTTCGTAGTTCGACCACCATGCATGGGCATTCACAGACCGTACCCCCATCGTCATCCACAGTAAGGACTGGTCACCACAAATTAACATCGCCCCGCGCCGGCCGCCTGACGTGCTCGTCACCGGGCGAGAGGTTGTCGATTGATCATCTCGGAGTTGTCCGTAGACCGCGCCGTCGGTATCGGAATTGGTCATCGTCATCCGATCGACCCCGGTTCCCAGCACCGTGGAAACGATCTGGGTGTGCACCGTCGTGGTGCCGTTACCGAATTCGCTGGTCCCGACGCCCAGGACGTAGTGGCCGTCCGGCCGCAGCGTCACTGTTGTCTTCGAGATGTGCCGCCGCGGCGCCATTGTGGCGATCATTGCGACGGCCATTCCCTCGCCGACCCGTCACTGCCGGCCGGTGGGGGGTGAGACGTCGTTGCCGCGCTCCAGGGCCGCCTGCACCAGATCGAGACACTGATCGAGGCCATAGCTTCCCCAGACCAGGTCCTCCTCCGGTTCCGGGTGCGCGACGATCAGCGGATCGCCGTTCCGGACAGCGTTGATCCGACGGAGTTCGAACGGGTCGATGCCCAACCGGATGGCCAATTCGTCCATCGCCGATTCGATGCCGAAAATCACCTGCCCGAGCTCGTAGCCCCGGAAGGCCCGGACGGGTGTTGTTGGTGTACACCACTTCCGCGTCGAGCCTCTTCACCGGGCAGCGGTACAAACTGATCGATTCCGCACAGCCGTGGAACAGCAGACCGAGGGAATGGTTGCCATAGGCGCCGGTATCACTCAGGACGTCGATCTTCATCGCGGTCAGCACGCCGTCGCGGCCGGCGCCGAGTGACACGGTGACCCGCATCGGGTGACGGACCGACGTCCGTTGAAACTCTTCCCGTCGGCTCATCTCGTAACTGACCGGTCGGCCGGTGCGCAGGACGGCGAGCGCAACCAGATCCTCGGTGAGAATTTCCTGCTTGCCGCCGAACCCGCCGCCGACTCGACGGGTCAACACCCACACGCGGTCCTGAGGCAGTCCCAAGAGGGCGCACAGTTCGTCACGAACCAGGAGCGGCACCTTCGAACTGGTGCGCAGGATCAAACGACCATCGTCGTCCAGTCGGCCCAGGGTGCCGTGGGTTTCCAGTTGGGCATGCGAAACCCTTTGCGTACCCCAGGTTCCGGTGATCGTGACGGCTGACCGGGCAAGCGCATCATCCGGGTCGCCGCCGATACCGTCGTGGATCGAGACGATCACATTGCGGCCGGCCTCGGCAACCCGGTCCGTGTGCAGGAGTTCGGGGTGCAGCGCCGGTGCGCCCGTTGGACGGGCCGATTCCGGGTCGAAGACGGCCGGCAGCAGGTCGTACTCGACTCTGATCCGGCGGCAGGCCTCCTCCGCGATCGTTGCCGTGGTCGCCACCACCGCTGTCACAGACCTGCGCGAGAACCCGGGCCGCGCGCAGTATTTCTGGCTAGATGTCGGGTGACTCGCTGTACGTCGGGCACTCAGGTGTCCAGGATTGCCGGTGAAACCCGTTACGGAGGTCAGCGGTGATCATCGGCACGGTGGTTTCACCCCTGGGTCGAATTGGTCAATCCATCCTGTCTGTGCGCTGGATGCTATACGCGGTGGTGTGTGCCGAAGAGGCCGCCGGCGGGACCCCGGGGTGTGTTGCTGCGCGCCCGTGGGCGGGGCGACACCTGAAGAGCCTGAGGACATCCCGGCGGGCACGTCGATGAAATGTGCCGGAGTATTGCCGAAACCCGGGCGCCGATGACGCCCCGCCGCGCGTTCGTTCAATCCCGGCTGGTCCCGTTGTCTTCGGTAACTGCTGCGAGTCGCCGAGTGACAGGATTTGCGGCCTTTCGCGCTCCGACTCGCTTCCCTCCTCGCGAGGCTGTCTCCATGCTCACCCGCCCGCTCGGCACTATCCGTCGGCAGTCCGGAGTTCGGCCGTGCCCGCGGCGATTTGCTCCAATCGCAGCCGTACCGACTCGAACACCGTTTCGTTCCGGTCGGCAGTTGGCGATGTCGGTCCGACGAACCTGACTTCGCTCCGGACCAACCCGACGGCGGTCCAACAGAATCGCCGTGGGGCGCGGGTCGCGCCGAGCCGCCCGCCGCCGAGCGACGGCGGAAGACAATCGCAAGTGATCCGGGGGTTCCCCGCTGAGATTCGACGATCTTGCGCCAGCTGCTCGGCGATGAAAGACACCGTGAACTTCTTGTCCACATTCGATCTCCCGACGCTTGTCAGCTGATAGAATCGAACACATGTCCACAGAAGTCGAGTCCGAGGTGCTGAGCGAAGGCGCTCGTCCGCACTTGACTTCCTCCGACCTCGCCGGCTGGGTCGAGCGGGTCGGTGTGATCGGAACCGGGGGTCCTGATGCGGAGTTGATCGATCAGATCGCGCAGTTGGAGAGGTTGAAGTCGGCGTGCGCGGCGGCGCAGGCGGTGCTCAGTGTGGCGTTCGTTTCTTCCCGGACCGCTGGGTTGACGGAGAAGGAGATCAAGGACGAGCGGGTCCACCGCAGCATCGCCGCGCAGGTCGCGTTGGCCCGTCGGGATTCCCCGTTCCGCGGTGGCCGGCACGTCGGCCTCGCCAAGGCGTTGGTGCGGGAAATGCCGAACACCTACGCGGCGTTGCGGGCCGGGGAGATCAGTGAGTGGCGGGCGACGCTGTTGGTCCGGGAAACCGCGTGCCTGACGGTGGCTGATCGGCAGCAGGTGGATGCCGAACTCGCCGGGAAGCTCGGTGGGATGGGTGATCGGCAGACCGCGGCGGCCGCGATGCGGATCGCGCAGAAACTGGACCCGAAGGCATGGGTTGAGCGGCACCGGAAGGCGGTCAGCGAACGGCGGGTCAGCATCCGCCCGGCACCCGACCTGATGGGGTACGTCAGCGCGCTGCTGCCGGTCGCGAAAGCTGTTGCCGTGTACGCGGCGTTGAACCAGTACGCGAATACCGCCAGCGCGGTCGGTGACGACCGGTCGCGCGGTCAACTGATGGCCGACGAATTCGTTCACCGTGTCACCAACCCGCAGGCAACGGCGGCGACCACCCCCGCGGTTCCCCGGAACAGCAGCAGTGCATCCGCGACCGGCGGCTCCCCCACCAAGCCGACTCCGAACAGTCATGCCGAGGGCGCCGACACCGAGAATGCGCCGACCGATCCCGGAGGCGCGGCCTTCCGGCGAACTGGGGTCGGTGACACCGATAACGACGTGGACCCGGAAACCCTCGACGATGAAGACGACGCAGCAGACTCAGGCGCGGGTGGGTCGGTTCCGCCGGGGGTGGGCATCGACATCCAACTGATCATGACCGACCGCACCCTGTTCGACGGCGACGACGAACCCGCCATCATCACCGGCTACGGCCCCATCCCCGCCCCGATCGCCCGAGACCTCATCCGCAACGCCAACCCCGACACCAAGACCTGGATCCGCCGGCTCTACACCGATCCCGACACCGGGCACCTTGTCAACGCCGACTCGAGACGACGCACCTTCCCGCACGCCATGCGGCAATACCTGCTCGCCCGCGATCAATACTGCCGAACACCCTGGTGCGACGCCCCCATCCGGCACACCGACCACGTCACCGCGCACAGCCAGGGTGGAACCACCACCATCACCAACGGGCAAGGCATTTGCGAGAACTGCAACTACGTCAAAGAATCCCCCGGCTGGACCAGCACCGCAGAACCCGACGGCTACA
>Ga0164308_10001237_pt1 | contig 13552 bp, 8 predicted proteins | sample Whisoiple_246_MG_FD_109983 | JGI IMG/M metagenome (GOLD analysis project Ga0164308, IMG submission 109983) | Soil microbial communities amended with fresh organic matter from upstate New York, USA - Whitman soil sample_246_MG | ecosystem: Environmental > Terrestrial > Soil > Unclassified >...
ACCAGCCGTACGTCGGTGTCTCCGCCTTCGCCCACAAGGCCGGGCTGCACGCCTCCGCGATCAAGGTCGACCCCGACCTCTACCAGCACATCGACCCGGAACGCGTCGGCAACACCATGCGGATGCTGGTGTCCGACATGGCGGGCCGCGCCTCCATCGAGCTCAAGGGCAAGGAGCTCGGCATCGACCTGGGGGACGACCGCGCACTCGTCGGCCGGGTTGTCGAGCGGGTCAAGGAGCGCGAACTCAAGGGTTACACCTACGAGGCGGCCGACGCCTCCTTCGAACTGCTGCTGCGCGCCGAGGTCGAGGGCAGGCCCCGCCGCTACTTCCGCGTCGAGTCCTGGCGGGCCATCGTCGAGGACCGTCCCGACGGCACCCACGCCAACGAGGCGACCGTGAAGCTCTGGGCCAAGGGCGAGCGGATCGTCGCCACCGCCGAGGGCAACGGCCCCGTCAACGCCCTGGACCGGGCGCTGCGCGTCGGTCTGGAGCGGATCTACCCGCAGCTCGCCAAGCTGGAGCTGGTCGACTACAAGGTCCGCATCCTGGAAGGCCGCACCGGCACCGAGTCCACCACCCGGGTGCTGATCACCACGGGCGACGGATCGGGTGACTGGGCGACGGTCGGTGTGGCCGAGAACGTCATCGCCGCGTCCTGGCAGGCACTGGAGGACGCGTACACCTACGGCCTGCTGCGGGCCGGCGTCGAGCCCACCGACTAGGGGAAGCACCTCCCGCCGGGGGTGCGAGGCACACGGCGCGAGGCGGGGCGCCCGGCCGCCGGGCCGGGGCCGCGCCGGCGGTGGCCGCCCCGCCGGGCAGCCACCGCCCGATCACGCCGCGAGGATCCGCCTGTTACCGCAGCCGCCACTTCTGGTTGGCCGCGCCGGTGCACGTCCATATCTGGACACGGGCCCCGTCGGCGGTGGACCGGTCGGCCACGTCCAGGCACTTGTCCGCGGCCGTGTTGACGAGGTCCCCCGTCGAGGAGTCGTACGTCCAGCGTTGCGCGCCCGACCCGTTGCAGGTGTACAGCTGGACCTTCGCTCCGTCCGCCGTCGAGCCCGACGTCACGTCCAGGCAGGCGCCGAGCACCTTGACCGAGCCGTCGCCGGACACCGTCCACTTCTGGTTGGCCGCGCCGGTGCAGTCCCAGATCTGCACCGGCGTGCCGTCCGAGCCGCTGTGGCCCGTGGCGTCGAGGCACTTGCCGCCGTTCCCGGTGAGGGCGCCGGTGCTGCCGGAGGAGCCCGACTGGGTGCCCGACCAGGTGAACGTCGCCGAGGTGCGGCCCGGCAGGGAGTAGGTGAACTTCTGCCCGCCCCAGTTGACGGTGACCTGCTGGGCGGAGGCCGACCCGTTGTAGGCGATGAGGGCCTTCGAGCCGTCGGGGTTGCGCCATGCCACGTTGGGCACGGCGGAGCTGCCCGTCGACGCGATGCGGGCGGCGCCGGGTCGGACGTACTTCGTCAGGTGGCCCATCGTGTAGTACTCGATCGTGTAGTCGACCTGGCCGTGCCTGCTGTCCCCGTTGTGCACGGTGACCAGCCCGTCGCAGGTGCCGCAACCGCCGTTGTGGGGGCCGCGGTTCTGGTCGACGGCGAGCGACCACTTGGTCACCGACTTCGCCCAGTTGCGGGTGTAGTCGATGATGTTCAGCATGTCCTCGCGCTGCTGGTCGGCGATCCAGGTGCCGCCCGAGTGCTCGGTCTGGAAGGCGTCCAGCTGCGGGTACCGGTCGTGGACGGCCGTCTGCTTCGCGACGTCACCGCCGTAGCCGTGCCAGGCGACCCCGCCGAAGTTCGGGTGGTCGCGCACGGCCGGGTCGTCGACGGTGGGGGCGGCGTAGGCGTCGTAGCTGTCCCAGTTCCAGTCGTGCGCCAGCACCTTGGTGGCCAGGCCCGCCGACCGGAGCTTCGGCAGCAGCTCGCTCTTGGTGAAGTAGGCGAGACCCGAGCCGTTCCAGCTCATCGACGGGTAGCCGGAGCAGCAGGTGGGTTCGTTCTGGGCGGTGACGTAGTCGACCGGGACGCCCTGGTCCCGCCACGCCTGGAGGTACTTCACGAAGTAGTTCGCGTAGGCGCCGTAGTTCTCGGCCTTCAGCCAGCCGCCGTTCAGCTGTCCGTTGTCCTTCATCCAGGCCGGTGCCGTCCACGGGGAGGCCACCGTCGTCAGCGCGGGGTTGAGCTGCTCGGCCTGCTTCGTGAGCGGCAGGACGTCCTGGAGATCATGTGCGATCGAGAAGTTCGCGAGATTCGGGTCCGTCTGCCCGGCGGGCATGTCGTCGTAGGTGTAACCGAATCGCGCGAGGTCCGATCCGCCCATCGGATTGCGTACGAAGGACAATCCGATGCCCTCCGTCGGTGAGAAGAGCTTCTTCATCGTCGCGTCGCGGGTGGCCTGGCTCAGGGCCCCGCTGCCCTTCATCAGCCAGGCCGCCGTGTCCGTGAACGAGGCGCCGCCTCCGGTGAAGGTCTGGTAGCGGGTGTTCTCGTCGACGGTGATGTTCGTGCCCGAGCCGCCGTTCCCGGCACCGAAGGCGACCGGCGTCTGGGCCTGGAGGCCGCGGGTGACGTGACGGCCGCCGGAGTCGTCCGTGGTGGTCAGCACGATGTTCACGGTCTCACCGGCGGCCTGCGCGGTGCCCGGGGAGAGCCCGGCCAGTCCCGCGGTCGCGAGCGCCGTGGCGACGAGGACGCTCGCCGTTCTGCTTGTCCGGATCATGGCTGCTGCCTTTCTCGGCAGGGGCGTGGGGGACGTGCCGTCGAACGACCCGTGAGTGAACTGCCCTTGCGTGCTCACGTCAAGGGGTTGCGTTGTTCAAGAAGTGAACGAAAGGGCTTGTGGACCGGCTTCGCTCATGGGTACGGACCAATCTCGGTGTGAAGTATTGACGGCCCTGTTCCGGCGCGGTTAACTCCAGCCGCAACGCCGGTACCGGTTCCGGTACCGGTTGCGGAACCGGTACCGAAGGCCGTTCCCGTCACCCTGTCCTGCCTTGTCCCTGGAGGCCCGTTGCGTGTCACCATCGCCGATGTCGCCCGTGAGGCCGGCGTCAGCAAGACGACCGTGTCGCGGGTCATCAACCTCAAGGGCGAAGTGGACGGTTCGACGGCCGCCCGCGTTCGTGAAGTGATCGCGAACCTCGGCTACGTGCCCAGCTCGGGTGCCGTCGGGCTGGCCCGCGGGAGCAGCCGCACGGTCGGGATGCTGGTGCCCTCGCTGACCTGGCCGTGGATGGGGGAGGTGCTCCAGGGGGTCGTCGACACCGTCGAGGCCGCCGACCACGGTCTCCTGCTCTTCACCTGCAACCGGGGCGCGGAGTCCGTCGAGCGCTTCACCACCCAGGTGTCCGCGCGCGCCTTCGACGGGCTCGTCGTCGTCGAACCGGAGAACACGCTCGACCACCTCACCGAACTGCACCGGTCCGGTCTGCCGATCGTCCTGATCGACGACCGGGGGCATCACCCGGAATTCCCCTCCGTCGTGACCACCAACCACGAGGGGGGCGCGTCCGCCGCCCGCCATCTGCGGGACGCCGGCCGCACCAGACCCCTGGTCGTCACCGGCCCCCGGCACTTCGGCTGCGTACGCGACCGGCTCGCGGGCTTCCGTTCGGTCCTGCCCACCGAACTGGTCGTCGACGGGGACTTCACCGAACGCAGGGGGCGCCTCGTCGTGGAACAACTCCTCGCACAGGGAGTGGAGTTCGACTCCGTGTTCGCCCACAACGACATCAGCGCGGCGGGGGTGCTGCGCGCCCTGAGAGCCGCCGGCCGCCGCGTACCCGACGACGTCGCGGTGGTCGGCTTCGACGACATCCCGATGGCGGAACACACCGAGCCGCCGCTCACCACCGTGCACCAGCCCACCCGCCAGATGGGCGAGGCGGCCGCCCGCCTGCTGCTCTCCCGTCTCGGCGGCACCGCCGCACCGGAGCGGCCGGTCGTGCTGCCCACCGAACTGGTCGTGCGCCACTCGGCGCCGTAACGGACCCGGCCCCGCCGGTCACCCGTCCGCATCCCCGAACCCGCCGCCACCGGCACCCGCACCACCCGCACCCGGCGCGTCGAGCGCTGCCCGCCACCGGATCTCCCAGACCCGCAGTCCTCCTGGAGTCGCCATGTCCGTACGTCGCCGTCACACCCTGAGAGCGCTCTCAGTCGCCACCGCCGTGGTCGCGCTCGCCGCAGGCTGCTCGTCCGCCAACTCGGGCGCCAACAAGGGCGGAGGTGCGGGCGCCTCGGGCGTGCTGACCCTCGGCAAGCCGGACGGGCCGCAGACGAACAACAGCAACCCGTTCCTCGCGACCTCGGCGGGCGCCACCCTGGGCTACCGCTTCATGATCTACGAGCCGCTGGCGATGACGAACCAGATCCGCCCCACCGACAAGGCGGACCCGTGGCTGGCCACCGCCTGGGACTGGGAGTCGAACTTCACCAAGCTCACCTTCACGCTCGACAAGCGGGCCAAGTGGGCCGACGGCAAGCCGCTGACCGCGGCGGACGTCGCGTACACCTTCGAGCTGCTGAAGAAGCACCCGGCGCTCAACGGCAACGGCATCCCGTACGACGGGATCGCGGTCGAGGGCGAGAAGGTCGTCCTGACCTTCAAGGAATCGCAGTTCGTCAACCAGAACAAGATCATCACGACCTTCGTCGTGCCCAAGCACGTCTGGGAGAAGGTCGAGAACCCGGAGACCTGGCCCAACCGCACCCCGGTCGGCTCCGGACCGTACAAGCTGAAGACCTTCACCCCGCAGACGACCACCCTGACCGCCACGCCCACCTACTGGAAGGGCGAGACCAAGGTCAAGGAGCTGCGCTACACCGCGTACAACGACAACAGCGCGGCGACCACCGCTCTGGCGAACGGCAAGCTCGAATGGTCGTTCGTCTTCATGCCGAACTACAAGCAGCTGTACATCGCCAAGGACGCCAAGAACCACAAGCTGTGGTTCCCCTCCGGCCTCGGCATCCACGGCCTGTGGTTCAACACCGCCCGCAAGCCGTTCGACAACCCGGCCCTGCGCAAGGCGATGGCCATGGTCGTCGACCGCAAGGCGATCCACGTGCAGGCCCAGGCGACGCTCTACCCGGAGATCAGCAACCCCACCGGCATCCCGCTGCCCGCCGGTGCGCCCTTCCTCGCGCCGGAGTACAAGAACGCGACCACCAAGCCCGACGTGGACGGTGCCAAGGCGCTCCTCATGGACGCCGGGTTCAAGCTCAGCGGCGGCGTCCTCAAGGACCCCAGCGGCAAGCCGGTCGAGCTGACCTTCACCGACCCGGCCGGCTGGAACGACTACATCACCGGGCTGTCCATCATCAAGGACAACATCAAGCAGATCGGCATCGAGGCCAAGGTCAAGACGCAGACCGCCGAGGCCTGGGGCACCGACGTGGCCACCGGCAACTTCGACGCCACCCTGCACTGGACCAACAGCGGCGCCACGCCCTACGACATGTACCAGAACATCATGGACGGGGCGATCCTCCAGCCCGTCGGCAAGACCTCCCAGCTCGGCAACTTCGGCCGCTTCAAGAGCCCCGAGGCCACCGCCGCGCTCAAGGAGTACGCCAACGCCACCGACGACGCCGCGCGCACCAAGGCGATGAACACGCTCCAGAAGATCATGGTCGAGCAGGCGCCGGTCATCCCGACGGCCGCGGCCCCGATCGGTGCCGAGTACTCCACGAAGAACTGGAAGGGCTGGCCCACCGCGGAGGACCCGTACGCAGCACCGCAGCACACCCAGCCCGACGCGCTGGAAGTCGTGCTGAACCTCGAGCCCGCCAAGTAAGTACAGGGAACCGGCCATGACCACCGAACAGTCCGCAGACGTGCGCACCGGAACCGATGTGGTGCTGGAAGCACGCGGAGTCACCAAGCACTTCCCCGTGCGGCGCACCGCCGGCGACCTCGTCGCCCGCAGGCACCGCACCGTCCACGCCGTCGACGACGTCACGCTGGAGCTCCGGCGCGGCACCGTCACGGCCCTGGTGGGGGAGTCGGGCTCCGGCAAGTCCACCGTCGCACGGCTGCTCGCCCAGCTGTACCCGCTCACCGCGGGTGAGATCCGCATGGGCGGCACGGCGGTGAAGGCCGGGCGTGGCCGGTCCTTCCGTACGTACGTCAAGCAGGTCCAGCTGATCTTCCAGGACCCGTTCGCCTCGCTCAACCCGGTGCACACCGTGCGCTACCACCTGACCCGCGCCCTCAGGATCCACGGCCGGGCGGGCAGCGGGGACGCGGAACTGGAGACGAACCTGGCCGCCCTGCTGGAACGCGTCCAGCTGACTCCTCCTCATCAGTTCCTGGACAAGTTCCCGCACGAGCTGTCGGGAGGGCAGCGCCAGCGCGTCGCGATAGCGCGCGCGCTCGGCGCCGACCCCCAGGTCCTGCTGGCCGACGAACCGGTCTCGATGCTCGACGTGTCGATCCGGCTCGGCGTCCTCAACCTGCTCCGCGACCTCAAGGAGCGGCTGAGCCTCGCGATCCTCTACATCACCCACGACATCGCGTCCGCACGCTACTTCGCCGACACCACCCTGGTGATGTACGCCGGCCGCATCGTCGAGGGCGGTGACAGCGAGACCGTCACCCAGCACCCCGCACACCCCTACACCCAGCTGCTCATCGCCTCGGCGCCCGACCCGGACCGGGTCGCGGACGAGGCCGACCAGGGGGAGACCGGGAGCGGCGAGCCGCCCTCCCTGATCACCCCGCCGGCCGGGTGCCGCTTCCACCCCCGCTGCCCCAAGGCCATGGAGCGCTGCCGTACCGCACTCCCGCCGCGCTTCGACCTGGCCGACGGCCAGTGGGCGGCCTGCTGGCTGTACGACGGCGCGACCGTCCAGGCCGCGGACGCGCCCGAGAAGGAGGCGGCGAAGTGAAGTACGTCCTCCAGCGCCTCGCCTTCTACGCGGTCACCGCGTGGGCCGCGATCACCATCAACTTCCTGATCCCCCGCCTGATGCCAGGCGATCCCGTCGAGGCCCTGATGAGCCGGTACCAGGGCCAGCTCGACACCACCGCGATCGCCTCCCTGAAGGCGCTGTTCGGGCTCGACGAGAACAAGTCGCTCTGGGCGCAGTACACCGACTACTGGGCGCACCTCCTCGACGGCGACCTCGGACTCTCGTTCACCTTCTTCCCGACCCCGGTCGGCGAGGTCATCTCCCAGGCGCTGCCCTGGACGCTGGCCCTCGTCGGCATCACCACGCTCATCAGCTTCCTGCTCGGCACCGGGATCGGCGTCTACAGCGGCTGGCGGCGCGGTTCCTGGCTGGACGGGCTGCTGCCCGTCACCACCTTCATCTCGTCCGTGCCCTACTTCTGGCTCGGCCTCATCGCCATCGCGGTGTTCGCGGTGAAGTGGCCGCTGTTCCCCTTCGAGGGCGGCTACGACAACTCCCTGGTCCCGGCCTTCGACTGGCCGTTCATCTCCAGCGCCCTCTACCACGGGGTGCTGCCCGGGGTGACGATCGTGCTCAGCGCGGTCGCCGGCTGGATCCTCGGCATGCGCAACATGATGGTGACCGTCTCCTCCGAGGACTACGTCATGGTGGCGCAGGCCAAGGGGCTCTCCGAGCGGAGGGTGATGTTCGCCTACGCCGCCCGCAACGCGGTCCTGCCCAACATCTCCGCCTTCGCGCTCTCCCTGGGCTTCATCGTCAGCGGCACCCTGCTCGTCGAGATGGTCTTCAACTACCCCGGAATCGGCTTCCAGCTCCTCCAGGCCGTCGGGGCGAAGGACTACCCGCTGATGCAGGGCGTCTTCCTGATCATCACGCTCTCGGTGCTCGCCGCGAACCTGCTCGCCGACATGGCGTACGCCCTCCTCGACCCCCGCACCCGCAAGGAGGCCTGACACCATGTCCGTCGCCGCCACCGACCCCGCCGCCCTGGACGAGGTCCCCGCCCCCGCCCCGGCCGGCCGGGCCAGACTCCGCTTCCTGCGCGGCGGGAAGACCCGCACGGGGCTGCTGATCCTCGCGTTCTTCGCCATCGTCGCCGTCATCGGGCCCTGGATCGCCCCGTACGACCCCGACGCGATGAGCGACCAACTGCTCCAGCCGCCCTCGGCCGACCACTGGTTCGGCACCACCCACACCGGTCAGGACGTGCTCTCCCAGATCCTGGTCGGCACCCGGGGCGTGCTCCTGGTCGGCTTCATCGCCGGGTTCCTGGCCACGGTGCTGTCCGTGCTCATCGGGGTCAGCGCCGGATTCCTCGGCGGTGCGGCCGACGAGATCCTGTCGATGTTCTCGAACGTCTTCCTGGTCATCCCCGGACTGCCGCTGATCATCATCATCGCCAGCTTCGTCGAGAACACCACGGACCTGGTGATCGCCTCCGTCATCGCCCTCACCTCCTGGGCCTGGGGCTCACGCGTGCTGCGCGCCCAGACCCTGTCCCTCAGGCGCCGCGACTACGTGGAGGCGGCCCGTGCCACCGGCGAGTCGACCTGGCGGATCATCATCTTCGAGGTGATGCCGAACCTCACCGCCGTCATCGCGTCCGGTTTCGTCGGCACCGTCATCTTCGCGATCCTCTCGGAGATCACCCTCGCCTTCATCGGTGTCGCCGACATCTCCCACTGGAACTGGGGCACCGTCCTCTTCTGGGCCCAGTCCAACCAGGCCCTGGCCCAGGGCGCCTGGTGGTGGTTCGTCCCCGCCGGCCTGTGCATCGCCCTCCTGGGCACCGCCCTGGCGCTGATCAACTTCGGCATCGACGAGTTCGTCAACCCGAGGCTGCGGACCGCGAGCGGCGCCTCGCGGAAGGTCCGGATGCGGGTCGGCTTCACCCCCGTGGCCCGTACGGGCACGCCCACGCAGTCCGGAGTCCCCGGCACGCGCAGCAAGGAGCAGTCCGAATGACCGGCGAGCCGATCCTCACCATCAGCGGCCTCAACGTCGACTACGGCACCGGCACGAGCGGCGTCCACGCGCTGCGGGACATCGACCTCACCCTGCACCGCGGTGAGGTCCTGGGCCTGGCAGGAGAGTCGGGCTCGGGCAAGTCCACCCTGGCGTACGCGGTCACCCGGCTGCTCTCCCCGCCCGGTGTGATCACCGGCGGCGACGTCCGCTACCACCGGCCCGGCGCCGAACCCGTCGACATCCTCTCGCTCACCCCGGACGAACTGCGTGCCTTCCGCTGGCAGGAGCTGTCCATCGTGTTCCAGGGAGCCATGAACTCCCTCAACCCGGTGCACACCGTCCACAGCCAGCTCACCGACGTCCTCAGGGCGCACCGCCCCGGCATGCGCAAGGCCGAGCGGACGGCGCGCGCCGAGGAACTGCTCAACCTCGTCGGCATCTCCGCCGACCGGCTCGCCGCCTACCCTCACCAGCTCTCCGGCGGGATGCGCCAGCGCGTGATGATCGCGATGGCGCTCGCGCTGGAGCCCGAGATCGTCATCATGGACGAACCCACCACGGCCCTGGACGTCGTGATGCAGCGCCAGATCCTGCGCAAGCTCGTCGAGCTCAGGGAGCGGCTCTCCTTCTCGGTCGTGTTCATCACCCACGACATCTCCCTGCTGATCGAGTTCTCCGACCGCATCGCGATCATGTACGGCGGCCGGATCGTGGAGCAGGCGGGCGCCGCCGAGATCTACGCCGACCCCCGGCACCCCTACAGCGACGGCCTGCTGCACTCCTTCCCCGCACTGCACGGCCCCCGGCGCGAGCTCACCGGCATCCCCGGCTCGCCCCCGCACCTCTCGGCGATGCCCGCGGGCTGCGCCTTCCACCCCCGCTGCGGCAAGGCCTTCGAGCCCTGCTCCCAGCGGGTCCCGGTCCTCGCCGCACCGGACGCGGGCCAGGGCCGCGAGGTCGCCTGCTGGCTGCACCACTGACCGGCCACCGGTCGCTCATCACACCCCACAGCACAGGAGTCACGGAGACCCATGAACCTCGTCACGCCCCGCAGCAGCCTGCAGCCCGTTGCCGTCCAGGGACTCCCCGCCGGCTTCCGCTGGGGCGTCGCGACCTCCTCGTACCAGATCGAGGGCGCCGCCTCCGAGGACGGCCGGACCCCGTCGATCTGGGACACCTTCTGCCGTGTGCCCGGTGCCGTGCACCACGCGGAGCACGGCGACGTCGCGTGCGACCACTACCACCGGATGCCCGAGGACGTGGAGCTGATCGCGGGCCTCGGCGTCGACACCTACCGCTTCTCGCTCGCCTGGCCGCGCATCCAGCCGGGCGGCCGGGGCCCCGCCAACGCCAAGGGCCTCGACTTCTACAAGCGGCTGGTCGACGAGCTCCAGGGGCGGGGTGTCACCCCCTGGGTCACGCTCTACCACTGGGACCTGCCGCAGGAGCTGGAGGACGCGGGCGGCTGGCCCGCCCGTGACACCGCCCTGCGGTTCGCGGAGTACGCCATGCTCGCCTACGAGGCGCTCGGCGACCGGGTCGAGCACTGGACGACCCTCAACGAGCCGTGGTGCTCGGCGATGCTCGGCTACGCCTACGGCGCGCACGCCCCGGGCCGCACCGACATGGGCGACGCCATGGGCGCCGTCCACCACCTGCTCCTGGGCCACGGGCTGGCCGCCCGGCAGATGCGGGAGGCGGCGGGCAGCGACCCGCTGGAACTCGGCATCACCCTCAACCTCGGCACCGCCACCCCGGAGACCGGCAGCGACGCCGACCGGGAGGCCTGCCGCCGCGCCGACGGCATGGGCACCCGTCTCTACCTCGACCCCCTCGTCCACGGCCGCTACCCCGAGGACGTCGTCGAGGACCTCGCGGCCCAGGGCATCGAACTGCCCGTCCGGGAAGGCGACCTGGCCGCCATCGCCACCCCCCTCGACGTCCTCGGCGTCAACTTCTACCGCGGCGCCCTGTTCTCCGGGGTGACCGAGGACGGATCGCCGACCGACGCCGACGGCCTCCCCGTCGTACGCGGCGTGGAACGCGACCTGCCCCGCACCGCCATGGACTGGGAGATCACCCCCACCGAGCTCACCGACCTGCTGCTGCGGCTCCAGCGCGACTACGCGCTGCCCACCGTGATCACGGAGAACGGGGCCGCCTTCGACGACACCGTCGCCGCCGACGGGTCCGTCCCCGACTCCGACCGCACCGCCTATCTCGCCGACCACATCGAGGCCGTGGCCGAGGCCCGCCGGCAGGGCGCCGACGTCCGCGGCTACTTCGCCTGGTCCCTCATGGACAACTTCGAGTGGGCCTACGGCTACGACAAGCGGTTCGGCATCGTCCGCGTCGACTACGACACCCAGCTGCGGACGCTCAAGGACAGCGCCAAGTGGTACCGCGACACGATCCAGCTCACCCGGAACGCCCGCACCGACTGACGTGCCGACCTGTCACCGGACCAGAGAAGAGCCGTAGATGCCCAGCATGCCGCACCACCGCCCACGTCACCGCGCGAGACCGGCCACGGCCGCGCTCGCCGCCGCCACCGTCCTCGCCTCACTGCTCGCCGGGGCCGTCCCCAGCGCGGCGGCCGGCACCGAGGACCCCGCACCGGTCCTCGTCGACCGCTTCGAGGGCGAGGTCCCGTTCGGCAACCCGCCCGCGGACTCCCTGTTCACCTGGGGCGGCGACGCGGACGACCACCCCGCCCTGACGTTCGAGGAGCGCGCCGACGCCCCCGAGGGCGGCAAGGTGCTCCAGGGCACCTACGACATCAGCGCCTGGGGCGGGCTCAGCCATGAGTTCGCCGTCGACCAGCCCCCGAAGGACTGGACCGCCCACAAGGGCATCCGCTTCTGGTGGTACGGGCAGAACAAGGCGCCGCTGCCGCCCGGTTCGGGCAAGCGGATCAACTTCGAGATCAAGGACGGCGGAGCCAACGGCGGCGCCTCCGAGCTGTGGACCACCTCCTTCACCGACGACTGGGAGGGCTGGCACCAGGTCGAGATCCCCTTCGCGGACTTCGTCTACCGGGCCGACTACCAGCCCGTCGGCGGCATCGACCAAGTCCTCGGCCTGAACGAGATGTGGGGCTACGCGCTCACCCTCCCGCCCGGCGCCCCCGGCTCCTTCGCCATGGACGCCGTCGAGCTGTACGGGAAGGCCGACCCGGCCCTGAAGTCCAGCGTCGTCGTCGACTCGGCCGTGCACACGGTCAAGGAGGGCGGCCGGGCGGACATCAGGATCTCCGTCGCCACCACCGGCTCGGTCCCCACCGAGGAGCCCGTCACGGTCGCGTACACGACCAAGGGCGGCACCGCCGGGGCCGGCAAGGACTACACCCCGGTCACCGGCACCCACACCTTCCCCGCGGGGACCGCGTCCGGCACCACGCACACCGTGACCGTGGCCACCACCAAGGACAAGGGGGCCGAGTCCGCGGAGACGATCCCGCTGGAGCTCACCGTCACCGGGGCCAAGGCGCCCAAGGAGAACCCGCTCGTCGTCATCGACGCCCACGGGCTGCCCTACCAGAACGCGAAGCTCCCCGTGAAGCAGCGCGTCGCCGACCTGCTGGCCCGGATGTCCCCGGCGGAGAAGGCCGGCCAGATGACGCAGGCCGAGCGCAACGCGCTGAAGTCGCAGGGCGACATCGCCGCCTACGACCTCGGCTCCCTGCTCTCCGGCGGAGGCTCGGTGCCGACCCCGAACACGGCGGCGGCCTGGGCGAAGATGGTCGACGCCTACCAGCTGCGCGCGCAGGCCACCCGCTTCCAGATCCCGCTGATCTACGGCGTGGACGCGGTGCACGGCCACAACAACGTCATCGGCTCGACGATCATGCCGCACAACATCGGCATCGGCGCGGGCCGCGACCCGAAGCTCGCGGAGAGGACCGGAGCCGTCACCGCGAACGAGGTGCGCGCCACCGGCATCCCGTGGGACTTCGCCCCCTGTGTGTGCGTCACCCGCGACGAGCGCTGGGGCCGGTCCTACGAGGCGTACGGCGAGGACCCCGCCCTGGTCGAGGCCATGGAGACGGTCATCACCGGCATGCAGGGCAGCCCGTCGGGCAAGGACCTGGCCCGCAACGACAAGGTGCTGGCCAGCGCCAAGCACTTCGTCGGCGACGGCGGCACGGAGTTCGGCTCCTCCACCACGGGGTCGTACACCATCGACCAGGGCGTCACGAAGGTCACCCGGCAGGAACTCGAAGCCGTCCACCTCGCGCCGTTCGCCGAGTCCGTGAAGCGCGGCGTCGGCACGGTCATGCCGTCCTACTCGTCGCTGGACGTCCTCGGCGACGACGCCGGGCCGGTGAAGATGCACGCCAACGCCGAGATGATCAACGGCGTCCTCAAGGACCGGATGGGCTTCGAGGGCTTCGTCATCAGCGACTGGCAGGCCATCGACCAGATCCCCGGTGACTACGCGAGCGACGTCCGCACCTCGGTCAACGCCGGACTGGACATGATCATGGTCCCGACCGCGTACCAGGACTTCACCAGGACGCTCCAGGCCGAGGTCACCGCGGGCCGGATCAGCCAGGCCCGCATCGACGACGCCGTCGCGCGGATCCTCACCCAGAAGTTCCGCCTCGGACTCTTCGAGAAGCCGTACGCCGACACCTCGAACCTGGACAAGGTCGGCTCGGC
>Ga0164308_10001238_pt1 | contig 13550 bp, 12 predicted proteins | sample Whisoiple_246_MG_FD_109983 | JGI IMG/M metagenome (GOLD analysis project Ga0164308, IMG submission 109983) | Soil microbial communities amended with fresh organic matter from upstate New York, USA - Whitman soil sample_246_MG | ecosystem: Environmental > Terrestrial > Soil > Unclassified >...
CGACTGTTCCCACGAGACCGCCCCAGCCCAGCAGGGGGCGAGACACATCAACGAGCCAAGACCCCATGCACAACACCTTACGCGCATTCGAGGCGAATGCGCGGCGGAATCAAGCGGCCGTGATCCCAGCGCGCGAGCGCTGCAGGCACGCTCCTTTGCGAGCGCCCTGGATATCGGCGCCGGTGTGGCTGCTCTTGGTCGTGGAGCGGCTCGCCCGCGTCACGCGGAGCTCAAAAACGTGCTCGAGCTCAGAGCGTGACCGTGATCGTGAGGAACGTGACGTTCTCGATGATGCCGCCGCTGGTTGGAGCTTTGAAGAATAGGAACCCAGGAGTTCCGAGACTGACGGTGAGGGTATAGTCCAGCGTGAAGTTGGCGGGCGGGACGGTGCTGCCGTTTAGACCGGTGAACACCGCAAGATTGCTCGAGGTGACCTGCATATTGTCGACCAGCCAACTCCGGAAACCGGTCGTGGCTTGGTTCGTTCCCGTCACGTGAACCACTACGCTTTGTCCGACACTCAAGGGGTGCGGCAAGGGGAACTGGATAATCTCTCGACCAATGACGGTGACTGTTTGCGTGGTGGAATCATAGTTGTAGCAGGCTCCGCCAGCACCGCCTGAACCCGCCGCTGCGCCCGCAGTGCCGCCAGTACCTGCCGCCGTGCCGCTCGAGCCGCCGGCGCCGGCAGTGTCGCCCGCACCCGCCGTCGCGCCGCTGGAGCCGCCTGTGCCCGCGGTGCCGCCAGTACCTGCCGACGCGCCGCTCGAACCGCCTGCGCCGGCCGTGCCGCTAGAGCCGCCAGCGCCGGCCGTGCCGCTGGAGCCGCCAGCCCCCGCAGCCGAGCCACCGGTTCCTCCACTGCCACCCGTCGCGCTGCAGGTCGGTGTGGTCGGCTGAAATGAACTCAGGGGGATCGAACTCGTCGTCGCGGTCGAGCCTCCGCTGCCGCCTAGGCCCGCACTGCCACCGGTGCCCGCGGTGCCGCCCTTGCCCGCCGAGCCTGCGTTGGAGCCACCCGCCGAGCTTCCGCTGGTTCCGCCCGAGCCTGCGCTGGTTCCGCCCGCCCCGGCGGTGCCGCCAGTCGAGCCACCCGAGCCACTGGTGCCTGCGGTTTCAGCGCTCCCAGCAGATCCAGCTTCGCCCGCCTCTCCGCCTCCTCCGGACTCTTCGCCGCTGCTGCCCGCGGTGCTTTGGTTACCGGCTTTGCCGCCGCTGCTGTTGCCGCCTTTGCCTGCCGCGCTCGATCCCCCCGCGCCTCCTTCGGCGATCGGGTGCGGATCGTCACCGCCGCAACCCGTGACCAAGCAACTGCCAGTGACAGCAAATAACGACGCGAGCGAGAGCAAGCGCAAATTCATTGCTACAGATTTATCGAATCTTGCATTCTATGTCTAGGGCGGGGGATTGCGCTGAATGCGGGGCGTTTCGCCGCAGGCTCGCTTGCTATCCGACGCAGACGGTAGGCTAGTCTGGGATATTTCTGCACGCGGTACGTCGAGCGGCGCCGTCAGTGCCCGCCGAGTGCTTTAGCCGCAGACCTGGCGGCAAATGCCGTTCGAGCAAACACCCGGCGGGCAGGAGTCGGTGCAGGTCGGCAGACACGCGTATTCGAAGACCTCACAGGCATCGGTCGGACCGCACTGTGCGCATTGCGATCCGAACTGCGTGCCCGCAGGACAAGGAGTCGGACAACCGATCTCGGTGCAAGTGAGCTCGCCGTTTTCACAGCTGCACTTGTTGCAGCTCGTCGGATCTTGAATGCCCGAGGTGCCGCTGGGATACACGACTCCACCGACTTTGCAGGATGCGCTCGCGCGCAGCGGTGCTTCCTCGCAGCGCCCGCTGGCCGTGCACGTTCCGGGGTGAGGCGGCAAACAGGGGCTGCACACGGCGGAACAGGTTCCGTCGGCCTGCATTCTGAGCGACTCGAGCTGAGCAATGGCTTCCTGATTCTCCGCGTTGACAGGCGTGGAGCAACCGCAGGGCAAGTTGCCGAGTGCAACGGCGGTACATTGACCGGTTTGGGAAGGGTCACAGGCCTTGGCTTTCTCGAGCACGCCAGCGTACTCCGCGTTGATTGCGGAACAGTCATTGGCGCAAGCGCGGGTCGTGCAATAGATGGCGCCGCTACTTTGGCAGCTGCAAGCGTTGCACCCGTCGCTTGCCGGAAAGGTGGAACCGGCCGGGTAGCTCTTCCCTTGGTAGACGCAGGATCCGCCTGACCCGCCACCAGAGGAACCGCCCGAATTGCCTGTGCCTGCGGTGCCCGTGCCTGCAGTGCCTGTACCTGCGGTGCCTGTGCCCGCGGTTCCTGTACCTGCCCCGCCCGAATTGCCTTCGCCACCTGAGCCGCTCAAGGCGGTTCCACCACAGGCCGTGGTGACCACTAAGGCCAGCGAGCAGTAAGCGAAACTACGGAGCCGTTGAACGCAGGTCATGGTCCGCAATCAGCAAAAAGGATGCCACGCGGATCGTCAGTTGAGAGGGCAGATTCGTGTGGCTGCCAACCCGAGGTTGGCACAACTGAGCCAAGCTACGGATCGTCGTGTCCGAGCCGCCACCCAGCAAACCTGCACCCGAACGCGCCCAAGGGAGCTTCATAGGGCTTCATACGCTGCGTCCACGTCACAGCGCAGGCTCACCGTGATCGTGCTCGTGGGATCGCCTTTGCGGCGCAAATTCAAGGTTTGCAGCGTGCCGCGCGTCCACCTTTTGCCGGGCACCTTGCCAGCCTTCGCTTTGCTCCGGTAGTTACAGCGCAGGTCTAGGAAGACCTCGGCTTCGGCCGCCGCGCACGTGAGCTCCATCTGCTCGAATTCGGAGTCGATGTCCGAGCCCCGACGTGTGGACGAGTAGGTGCAAGTCCACGGGCCTGTATCCTTCACGGTTCCACCGAGCGTCGCGGGCGTCGTGGTCTTGAGCCAGGGGGCGCCGTTTCTTTCGCCCGTGACCATCAGCACCCAGTAAGTCGGCGCGCTCGCCGGGCGAGCTTCAGAGGCGGGCGCGTCCGGCGCGGCCGGTTCCGCATTTGCCGCCGTGACTCCGAGCAATAAGGCGCAACCCAGCAGGCTATTCCTGAGCATTCCCAACAGCCTACGGGCGGAGCGGCAGTTGCGCCAGCGGCTAGAAAGCCACGCTTTTCCGTCTTTGAAATTTCGCAAGGCTGCGCCCGTTCAAATCGCGCCCGGACGTCGGAGAGGTCGACGGCTTTTCGAGGGTTGCGACATTGCCACCACTCGAAGGCCCTTTGGCGTCCCTCGTGCAGCCCGCGCAGAGCCGCCAACTACAATCTTCCCGGTGAACCCACCGATTCGAACATCGGGCCCATTGCGTATCTGGGGATAACCGGCATGAGCGATGGCACTTGTCCGTGGGTCGGCAACGACTCGGCGAAGCAGGGTGGGAAATACTGTGTGCTCACACACGCGCAGGACAATGGCTGCACGGTCCCCGGCAATGTCCAGACGACCACCGTGGGCAGCAAGAAATACCTCTGCTACGACTTCGAGGGATGCAAGGCAGGCTATCCCGTCAAAGTGTGCACGTTCGACGGGGCGCACACGCCGTCCGCCGTGGATGATGGGACATCGACGGGAGATGATGGCCTGAAGGCCTTCGTTCCACCGCTCGCCTGGAAATTCATCACGCAGTTCTGAGCGCAATTAGGGTGGGGCCTGTGCTGAGACCACGATCTGTGCGCTGGTGAGTGCACTCGCGCTCGCCGAGAGCGTGATGTCACCCGCAGCTCCGGTGGACCGCACGATGGCCAAGGCTTTGCCGTTGAACGCTTGGCGACTCGTACCCTTGTGCGATGTCGTGTCCGTCGGATCGCCGTTGTCGAGTCCCGCGAGCTGCCCCGGCCCCGTGACAGAGAACGCGATCGCAGCGTTTGCGTTAGGCACGAACACCCCATTCGCGTCCTGGACGTCGACCGTGATGAACGCGAGATCCTGACCGTCGGCGTAAATGCTATTTCTATCGGCAGACAAGGCGAGCTTTGCAGCCGCGCCTGCTGTCTTGAGCGTGTCCGTGGCGGCGATGCTTCCGCCCTTCTTGCAGTCTGCCCGCAGTGTGCCGGAAGCCCACGGAACATTCCATTCCGCGTGGAGCGCTGGAGCGACCGCGCTCTTCACGCCTTGGGACTCGCCGTTCAAGAATAGCTCGACGCTGTCGCAATTGTTGTACGCGTACACCGTGACCATGGTTCCGGTGTTCCAGTTCCAATGCGGCAATAGGTGCACCATGGGTTCGCGGGTCCACACGCTCTTGTAGAAGTAATACACGTCCTTCGGGAAACCAGCCGTGTCGATGGCGCCGAAATACGAGCTCTTGGACGGCCAAGAAGAGTACGGAGTCGGCTCGCCAATGTAGTCGAAGCCGGCCCAGATGAACGAACCGGCGACGAATGCGCGATCGTTGTCGTACTTGTACGAACTCTCGGCGGTGGCGCCGAAACCGGCCGCCTCATTGTCGTAAGACGAGCACTGTCGATCGGCGCTCGATTGGCTGGTCGCCAGCGTCACCTTGTTTGCGGGCGTATGATAAACGCCGCGCGTGCGGACCGCAGCCGCGATCTCGGTGCCCAAGAGCTTCCAGCTCGGGTTGGCCGTGTGGTCTGAGTCGTAGTTGCCGGCGTAGGGCGCGTAGTTGTAGCCGGCCACATCGAGTAAGCCTGCGACCGCGCGATCGTCACCTTCGGAGACGTGCGGACCCCCCATCTTGTTGGAGGCCCAGGTCAGCGCTCGGGTCTTATCCAGCGCCAAGACCCAGTTCTTCAGCTTCGTGGCGGTTGCGGTGGTGGCGCCGCCGACCTCATTGCCAATGCTCCAGAGAATGACACTCGGATGATTGCGATCGCGCGCGACCATGGCCTGAATGTCGCGCTGAGCCCAATCCTTGAAGTACACACCGTAGTCGTTCGCGGTCTTGGTTTGCTCCCACGTGTCGAACGCTTCTTCTAGAATCAGCACGCCGAGACGGTCGGTGATCTCCAGCAACTCGGGCGCGGGCGGGTTGTGCGACGTTCGAATCGCGTTCACGCCCATGCCCTTCAGGATCTCGACTTGGCGCTCGATCGCACGATAATTGACGGCCGCGCCGAGCGCGCCAAGATCGTGGTGCATGTTCACCCCGCGCAGCTTCATGCCCTGCCCATTGAGCGAGAAGCCAGTCGTGGGGCTGAACGCCGCGGTGCGAATGCCCATTGGCGTCACGTAGCTGTCCACGGTGTTGCCGCCCACTTTGGCTTCGACCTTGACGCGATACAGGGTAGGGGTAGACACCGACCACAGCTCTGGCGAAGGCACGCTCAGACTTTGCTGGATCGTGGCCGTCGCCGCCGCCGCAACTGTGGTGGCCGTGCTATCGTTGGTTGCGACGATCGCCCCATCTGGCCCCGTGATGGTCGTGCTTATGGTCACCGCTGCGGCGCCGCTCGACTGATTTTGAACGTCAGTAGCGACAGAGACGCTGGCGGAGGTTCCCTTGACGTCCGGTGAAACGAACACGCCGCTGTTCGGGATGTGGATCGGATCGAGCTGAGTCAGCCAGACGTTGCGGTAGATGCCACTGCCCGAATAGAACCGACTATTCGGCTGCTTGTTGTTGACCCGCACAGCGAGGACGTTGTTGCTGCCGTCGAACTTCACGTACGGCGTGAGGTCGTATTCGAAGGTCGAGTAGCCGTAGGGGCGAGTTCCGAGCGAGGTGCCGTTGATCCAGACTTCGCTATTCATGTACACGCCGTCGAACTCGATCAAAATCCGCTTGCCCGCCGACGCTGGGCTTAGCGTGAATGACTTTCTGTACCAGCCGATCCCTCCGTCCAGGTAGCCGCCGCTCGAGCCGGACGGAGAGCTGCTACTGAAAGCGAGCTCGATGCTCCAGTCATGCGGCACAGTGACCGCACGCCAAGCGGAATCGTCGAAGGAGGCGCTCTGTCCGTCGCTGACGTCCCCTCGATTGAACTTCCACCCGCGGTTGAAGGACTCCCCGCGCAGTCCATTGTAGACGGCAGTCCGCGGCGAACGAGAGCCGCCGCTGCTCCCGGCTTGTGCAGCACCGCCTTGCCCGGCGGCATTGCCAGCCCCTCCAGCGCCGCCGGAGCCAAGCGAGGGACCGCCGGTCCCGGCCGAGCCGTCACCTCCGCCAGCGGATGTGAAGCCACCGAGCCCGCCCGCTGCAGGCGAGGAGCCCGCAACCGCGTTCGCTCCACCCGAGCTACCGCTGAGGCCGGCATTGCCCAACGAACCGCTGCCCGCGCCGCTGCTCGGCTGCCCCGCACTGGTACAGGCCGAGGTCGAAATCAGTAAAGCTCCGCCCAGCAGACGGCGCCAGCGCGTGGCGCGCGATTCGTTCACAGGTTTCATGCAGTGCTTGGACGATGAGAAACGACTATTGGAGTGCTGGCGTCGACCAGGTGATCCACTTGCTCATGTCGGTGGTGTAATTGGTCTTCGCGATGGAGGTATTTGCCGTGGTCTTTCCGCGCAGGAACTTGTCCACGAACGCCGTCACGTCTGCCGACTGGCTCGAGGGGAACGAGCAGTGAGCCGAAGCAGCGGCTTGGGTGAAGCCGATCCGATCTGGAATGCCGAGGGCCCTGTAGACCTCGGCCGCGGCCTTCATCGAAACCGAGCCAGCCTGGGATCCCAAACGATCGATGGCTGTGTTTTCGACCGCCAAGACGGCGCGAGGCGCGATCATGGCTACGAGTTCGTGCTGATCGTAGGGTAGCTTGGGAGCGTCCGCATTCTTGAATTGCAGCAGATTTTTGGCATACCAAGCCGTGCCTTGGGCAGCTTCCAGATCTTCGGTTCCGGTTTGGGTGGCCATGAAACGCCAGGATGCTTCACCGCCGCCGCCAGACTCTTCGGGGATCACGAGCGCAATGCGCTCGTCGAAGGCGCCCGCGTAGAGCGCCATCTTGCCCTGGAACGAGCAGCCAGTGACGGCGATGTGTTTCAGGTCGATCTTGTTCTGATCGGCCGTCTTGTACAAACCATCGATCAGCCGACTCACGCCCCACGCCCATTCGATCATCGCGCCGGTGTTCGTATCGGGATATGCTTTGAAATAGTCGCCGGCCCCACGGGTCACGTTGAAGTCGTTCGCCACCAACTGCGAGTCGGTGAAGACCATGGTCGCGACTCCGGAGAACAAGTTCGAAGGCAGGCTGCCCGTGGCGGTGTTCATGCCGATCACGAGCGGGAAAGGACCGGTGCCGCTCGGTGTGGTGATCGTCGAGCTCAGCGTGAGCGAGGTCGAACCTTGAGTCGCAACCACTGTGAGCTTGTTGTTCGAGAAGGTCGCGGTCAGGTTGCTCGGTGGCGCGCCCTTGGAGCCAGAGCCCCAATATTGGATCAGCGAAGAAATTTCCGCGCGTCGGCACGCCCATTGATCACGAGTGGTGATCCGAGTGCCGCTGGTCATCAAGAATGGGTCGGGCAGGTTCGCAATCGGCGTCAGGGCGCTGAACGCAGGCGGAGCCGGCGGTTTGGGGCAGCCCGCGCCCGTATCTTCCTTTTCGTAGACCAAAGGCATTTCGCCGCTGCCCAGGCTTCCAGCAGTTCCTGTGCCGCCGCCCGCAGGCCCGGCACCGCCCGCGGCTGCGCCGGCCGAGCCACCGCTGGGTGCTGCACCGGCCATCGCTCCCGCAGCTCCCCCTGGGCCCGCGCCGCCACTCGAGCTCCCGCCTGGAGACGATGGCTGCCCTCCGTTGGACGCGCCGCTTGCGGCAATTCCGCTGCCGGCCTGTGCAGTCCCTGCCGCGCTGCTCCCCCCACTGCTCATCGCGCGGCCACCCGCTCCTCCGACGCCGCCGGGATTGTCCGAGGAGGTCGAGGCGCAGCCCCATTGCCCGACGACGAAAGAGCAGAAAAGCGTGGATCGAAGTGTGAGAGATCTCATTTTCGTGACCTTGGGGTGAGCGATAGTCACCGCTCACCGTCACTGGCGTTGTCGTCGCCGATCCGTCAGAAAAAGATCTGCAGCCGCCGGCGCAGAGTCTGGACGCCTGCAGTGTCGACCCCGGCCATCGATGATCACCGGTTCGCGAGGTCTCGATTGGGCCTGGGGCGGCTACTGTCGTGACCTGCCTAATTCCGTCACCCAATCGCTGGCCAGCGCGAGCTATTTTGTACGCATGACACGGCGCTGATTCCCTTCGACAATAGGTTGTGTCCGTCCCCTTGAGCCCCAGGCTGGCCTGCCGTGGACTATGCCTACGGCCAAGCGCACCCCCATGAGAGCAACTCGTCAGATCGAAGCTGCCGCGCTGTGCGCGACCGCGGCAGCAATATGCGGGCTAAGTGGCTGCCGACCCAACGTCAGCGTCGGAGAGCGCACGTGCTCGGAAGACGGCTCGGCGGATGTCGCGGTGAACGAGGACGTGGACGCGAGCCCGCCCATCACGGCCGAAACGTCGACGGGCTTCGAGAATCGGTTTTGTGATTACAGGCTTCCCGGCGGCTATTGTTACCCGGACGCTTCCGGAGCGTTCGAAGTCGTGACTTCACCACACCATTCCGGGCAGCACGCGGCGGCATTCACGGTGACCAGTGACGACCCGATTACGTACCAAGCGCGCTGCGTTCGCCAAGGTCCCTTGCCCACGTCTGCGTATTACGGCGCGTGGTACTACGTACCCGCACCCGCCACGGTCAAAGGCAGCTGGAACCTATTTCATTTCAATGGCGGCGCCGACTGGGATCACATCGATGGACTGCTGGATGTTTCGCTGATCAACGCCAAGGGCGGCCTTCAGCTCGTCGTGTACGGGCCGCCGAATCATGCCCAGATCGGCAACTCCGCGGCGGCCCCGTTGATCCAGTACGGAGACTGGTTTCGGATACAGTTATATGTGGAGCGAACCGCAGCAACGAGGGGTGACGTTCGCCTGTATCAGAACGGTCAGCAAATCTTCGATGCGACCAACGTCGTGATTGGCGATTGGACCGTGGGGCAATGGTACGTGGGAAACTGGGCGACAGGTTTGGTCCCTGCCGCTTCCACGGTGTACGTCGATGACGTCTCGATTAGCGCGACTCAGTAGGCGCCCGCCAGCGCCGCTTCGGCTCGTTTCAGGGCTGATTTCCTTGTTGGTCCTGTGCAGGTCGACCGCGGCCGCAGCCGAGCCGCGTGATCCAATCGATCTCGAATGGACCGCGCCGGCCGAGTGCCCGCGCGTCGACGCGGTGCGAGCTCGCCTGCGCGAGCTCGCTGGCCCACGGCAGCCGAGGTCGCAGACGTTCCGCGCGGAGGTCACGATCACCCGCAAGCCGGACGGCGCTCTGCATCTGCGCTTGCTCGTGCGCAGCGGCAGTTTGGCCGGAGAGCGCAACATGGACGGCAAATCATGCAAGGTGCTGGCGGGTGCGGCCGCGGTCACGCTGGTCTTGATGCTGCACTCCACCGATTCGTCGACCGAGAGCGATTCCACAGGTTCGTCCGCCGCAGCGTCGAATGGCGGCAAGTCGCCCACGACTCCAGCGAGCGAGGCCGCAACGGACAGCACCACGACCGGGGATCCGGCGGCCAATGCAGCCGCGAAGCGGGATTCCACTCGCGGCACTGTGGTTCCCCCGGCGGCTTCCGATCAGCGACGTTCGTCACTTGAAGTCCATGACGACGAACGAGCGCATCAACGCCGTTGGCACCTCCTCCTCCAGTTTCCTCAAATCGAGGTCGGGCTTGGCCCGTTGCATCAGCCGAGCCTCGGACTCGCAATTGCCGGAGGAACCGCCTTCGATCGTTGGCGCTTTTTGGCCAAAGGCAGCTTCTGGTTTTCTCAGCATACCTCCGCGGCGAGCGACACCGAGCAAGCGTACGGCGCCGATGTCGATCGAACGACCGCGACCTTCCTCGCTTGCCGAGCCGTCGTTTTATCTTGGTTCGAGCTTTCGCCCTGCGTGTCGCTGGCGATCCAGCACGTCTCGGCGCGCGGCACGGGCGCACATGTCGGCGGACGGACGGGTACTGCGACGTGGTTCGGGATTGGTGCAGGGGGGCAGGCTCGCGCCCGTATCGCACCTTGGCTCAATCTTTTTCTGGGCCTCGATGCCCAGCTCCAAATGGCGCAGCCCCTGCTTTCTGTCGATGAAATCGGCCCGGTCGAGCGCCTACTTCCTGTCGCGGTCACGGCCGTACTCGGGTCCGAATGGAATTTTTGACGGACCACGCGACCAGCCGCCAGTAGATCGCAAGATGAGGACCGCAAGACCCAGCGCTGACGCGACCGGCGTGCGGAGCTCGGTCGATGAGAGTCCAGATCCACGCACCGTTTCCCTTCCAGTGTCTTCGTTCAAACAGCTTTACCGGCAGTACTTCCATTTCGTTTGGTCGTCTGCGCGACGTTTCGGCGTTCCCCCCGATGCGATGGACGACGTCGTCCAGGAAGTGTTCATCGTGATTCATCACAAGCTCGCAAGCTTGGAGAACCCCGACGCCCTACACGCGTGGATCTATGGGGTGGCGAGACGCACGGCGAGTAATTACCGTCGCGCGCTACGCACTCGGCAGGCCGCGGGGATTTTGCAAGACGCCTCTGCCGAAGCCGAGGCGCACGCACCGACCCCCTTCGACCGCTTGGAGACCAACGCGGACCTCCAGCTGCTAGTGAGCCTCCTCGCCGAATTGGACGAGACGAAGCGTGAAGTCTTCGAGCTGATCGAAATCGACGAGTTGACGGTTCCCGAAGCCGCAGAACTATTGGAGATCCCGTTGAATACCGCGTATTCGCGCTTGCGCGCGGCGAGGCAAGCATTCGAGGCCGCACTGGCGCGACGCGAAGCCCGGAGCAAGGGAACATGATTGTCATGGCGATACTCGGTCGAAAAGCGAGCGCCGCGGTCGAGGCCGGCCGCAAGCAGCTGCGCGGAACGGACGCGGACCTCCTGCGGGTCGAAGCTGCGCTCCGCGCGCGCCTCGGTGCAGACGTTCTCCCTCCCGACGATGCTGCGCCCTCGACCTCTCGCGGCATTGCGAGTCGCTTCGTGTCTCCCGTCATCGGCGTGTGCGTGGTCGGCGGCGCGCTGTTCTTCGCTTTTCGCCCTGGGGCGACCCCCAATGCACAGCCAAAGGCCGTCAACGCCCAACCGCCGACTGCGGCCGTGCCGTCCGCGACAATTGCGGCTCCACCCAGCGCCGAGCCAAATCGGCCAGCGAAGTCGACTCCAGAACTCGCTTCGTCCGTGCGCTCCGCCGTCTCGACGGGAAGTGGCGCCCCGCGGAGCGAAAGGGATCCGCTCGCGCAGGAGGTGGCGCTCTTGTCACGAGCAACGACGGCACTGAACCATGGCAGCATTGGCGAAGCATTGAGGGCGCTTGACGAACACCAACGCCTTTTTCCCAATGGGGTTTTGAGCGAGGAGCGCCGTGCAGCCTTGGCACAGGTCCTTTGCACATCTGGGCGAGTAACCGAAGGTCGCGTCCAACTCGCTCGCGTCTCGCCAAACTTTCCGGCCGGCAAACGCGCCAAGCAAATCTGCGACTCTGCTTCCACTCCTCAGGTCAGAGTGAAGACCGACTAGCGGCCAGGATGCGCCGCGTAGACAAAAAGGAAAACGCCCCCGACCGCTTCGCGGGGAGGGAGAACCGCGGCATCGGGGGCGTTTGGGTCGTAACCGACCAATCGCAACGAATGGGGCTTCACCGGGTTTGGAGGAGCTCCGGTGACAAGCCCAAACTAAGCACGCCGGTTGGTCGCGCAAGATCGGCGCTCGTATTTTTTGCCTGGCGAGCAAAGCCTCGAACCGGTCCGAGCACGGCGCCGTGGGGACCCGAGCATCGTTAAGGTTCCGATCGATGTTCGGCGCCGAACATCGATGCTCGATGAGAGAGGTGCGAACGATGGGCTAAGGTTTGCCGCGCGCTCGTCTGCTGTCGCGCCAGGTGTGCGGTCGTCGGCTGCGCTGGGTGGGCGTAGTCCGTGGGAGGATTCAGGCACACTGGTCGCCGCTGCGTTTGAGTGGAAACATCCGATTGCGCTTCAGCGCACACTCGGATACGCCGTTGCGAACTTCACGAAGCGGCGCGGCGGGCACAATTCGGCTAGAATTGTAGCGTTCACGTCGTGGCGCGTGGGATGTTCGTGATCGACTTCGGTGCGAGGCGACATTTCCGAGTCAACCCTGAGTTTCTGGAGACCTTAAATCCTATGCCTGAATCGAACCCTTCCAAGCAGCTGACGCAACCTCGTCGCAGGGCGTCTTCTGCTCTGCTCGTGAGCTGTCTGGCTCTTCCGGTGTTGCTTGCGCAGTACGCTTGCGGGGGCGACCCGAACTCTTCGCACATCGACGGCGCGGCCGCCGGGACCTCGAGCGGAGCCTCGACCGGCGTTGCCGGGGGGCCGCTCCTCATGGTCGGTGATGGCGGCATGAGCAACGGCAGCGGTGGGGCAGGGACCAGCACCGGAACCGCGGGTGCAGGCCCGTACATGCTGCCGGCGGACTACACCCAGGCCACGATGGGCGGGTTCAAACTCGGGCCGCCGATCGACGTGGCTGGAGCTGGCTCGGGTGCGGGCGGCGGCGCGGGTGCTTCGAGCTCCAGTTGCGGCACCGCGATATTGGGCATCGTCCGCGATTTCAAAGGCAAGAACGAGCCGGACGGGCATCCGGATTTCGAGGCCTATTCTGGCAAGGACGCATCCAAAGGCATCGTCAAAGACACCTTGGGTGATGATCAGAAGCCCGTGTACAACGGCACCGGCCAGATCGTCGATCCCAGGAACGGTCCACAGACGACGAGCAAGATGGACTTCGATCAGTGGTACCGCGCGACGGCGAACGTCAACAAGCCGTACGCGGTGTACTTCTACTTCGAGCCGAACAACGGCGTGCTCACCTTCGACAGCTCGGCATTCTTCCCGCTGGACGGCAAGGGCTGGGGCAATACGTGTACGGAGGACGGCGCGACCTGCAAGAAGCAGAGCCACAACTACGGCTTCACCACCGAGGTGCACACGCAGTTCAGCTACATGGGCGGGGAGATGTTCCAGTTCAACGGCGACGATGACCTGTGGGTATTCATCAACCACAAGCTCGCCATCGACTTGGGCGGCCTGCACCCGCAAACCAAGGACAAGATCTTGCTCGATGAGTACGCGACGAAGCTCGGCATCAAAGTCGGTCAAACGTACGATTTGGATCTGTTCCACGCCGAGCGTCACACGGACGCTTCGAACTTCCGCGTCGACACGAATCTGGCGTTCACCAACTGCGGCACGATCATCGACGAACCGCCTCCGAAGTGAGCCGAGCTCGTCGCTGAGCGCGAGCGTGGCGAGTGTCTTCTGAGCGAAGACACTCGCCCGGCGCTGCCGCTCAGTTGTTGCCGAACAGATCCTGGATCTTCGAGTCGAGCGCGATCGCGATCTTGTACAAGCTCGAGATCGACGGGCTCGATTCGGCGCGTTCAATCTGCGACAGCAGCGAGATGCTGAGCCCGGTGCGGCGGCTCATCTGCTTGAGCGTGAGCTCCTTGTCTTTGCGCATGGTGCGGATGGTATCGCCGATGATCTTGTGCAGCTGCTCTTCGGGCGTGCGGGC
>Ga0164308_10001239_pt1 | contig 13549 bp, 9 predicted proteins | sample Whisoiple_246_MG_FD_109983 | JGI IMG/M metagenome (GOLD analysis project Ga0164308, IMG submission 109983) | Soil microbial communities amended with fresh organic matter from upstate New York, USA - Whitman soil sample_246_MG | ecosystem: Environmental > Terrestrial > Soil > Unclassified >...
GCCCGCCGCCCGGCCCGCCCGGGCCAGCGTCCGGAAGCGCAGGGTGTCCAGCTCGCCCTCCTCCACCCGCAGCCGGTAGCCGCCGCAGTCGTGCACCACCCGGCCGCGGTCGTCGCCGGCCCCGAACAGCGACCGGGCGGCGCTGACGTAGACCTGGAGGTTCTTGCGCGCGGTCCGTGGCGGGGCCTCCGGCCACACCACGTCGGTGAGCACGTCCACCGGCACGGGGGTGTTGGGCCGTGACAGCAGGATGGCCAGGACCAGCCTCTGCTTGCGTGGTCCCAGCGGCAGCGGCCTGCCGTCGATCACTGCCGAGAGCGGCCCGAGCAGGGAGAAGTACACCGTGCCGGGGGAGCCGGGGCGGACGGGGGTGAGGGGCATCAGCGGGCCTCCTGGCCGGGGGAGGGGCGACGAGCTGCCGTACTCCGCCGATGCTGCCGCGATCCGGCAGGGGGCACATCGGTGACGGCCCCGCATCTTCCGGGTGACGCCCCCGACCCCCGCCGCCCGATGCCCCCATGTTGAGGGGCTGTCCCCCCATCCGCGGGGCCGGACGGGGGCGAGCCCGCCGGCCGGACGGGGGACCGCCCGCTCAGGGGAGGTCGACCACGCACTCCGCGGCGAACTCGCACAGGGCCGTACGGTTCGCCCGGCCCGTCTTGCTCAGCAGGCTGGCCAGGTGCTTCTCCACCGTGCGGGGCGAGATGGACAGCCGCCGGGCGATCTGCTGGTTGCCCGGCCGCTCCGCCAGCAGGACGAACACCTCGTACTCGCGCGGGGTCACCCCGCTGGTCCGCAGCGGCGGGGGGATCCGGTCCCGTCCGTCGCGGTGCTGGGTCACGCTCACCCCCGCCTGCCGCAGCGCCGCCCGGCACGCCGCGGCAGCCGGCTGCACCCCGGCCGAGTGGAAGAACTCCTCGGCGGTGCGCAGCCACACGACCGGCTCACCCCATCCGTCGGCGAGCGCCGCGTCCGCGACCAGCCGCAGACCGAGATGGCGGGCCACCGGGAAGGTCTCGGACCGGGCGTGGAAGGACTCCATCCGCCGCGCGGCACCGGCGGGGTCGCCCTCCCTGCCGAGCAGCACCGCCTCCGTCAGTTCGAGGAACTGCCGGTTCCAGGCCAGGGCGGCACCGGAGGCCCCGGCCACCTCCTCGTACTCCCCGCGCGCCGCGTCGCCCGACAGCACCCGCAGCAGCGGGCGCAGTCCGTAACGGCCGCTCAGGTAGTAGTAGCTGGGGTGGTCGCGCTCCCAGGCCAGGGCGGCGTCGAGCGCCTCCACGGCAGCGGCGCGGTCCTCCTCCAGCAGCGCCCCGATCGCCCCGCAGAAACCCAGCCGCAGGGGCACGAGTGCGGACTGCTCCCCGCCCGCCCGGCGGAACGCGACGAGGGCCCGGTCCGTCTCCCGCCGCCGTCCCCGGTGCGCCGCGGCGGCCGCTCCGGCCAGCAGCAGATAACGGTGCGCGCCGTGGTTGCCGATCCTGGCGCTCGCCTCCACCGACCGTGCGGTGATCTCCTCCGCCTCGTCCCACCGGGCGCACATCACCGCGTTCATCGCGAGCAGCCCGTCGACGGTCTGCGCCAGCAGCAGGGAACCCAGCTCCGCCGCGGCCGCCCGCGCCGAGTGCAGACGGGCCGCGTCACCGGTCCGCATGAAGGCGTTCACCCCCAGGCGCACCAGTGCCTCCACCCGCCAGAGCGACAGGGAGTGCTCGGTTGACAGGGCGAGCATCCGCTCCAGGCAGTCGTCCGCGGCGTCGAAGCCCCGTTCCCGGTGGAGCAGCGCGAGCAACTGCCAGGCCTGGCAGGCGACGACCGGAAGCCCCTCCGCCTCGGCGGTCCCGGCTGCCTCCAGGGCGGCCCGTTCGGCCGCCTCCGGCTCCCGCCGGTCCTCCCCGGGGAGCAGGGACAGATGCCCGTCCACGACCGCGAGCGAGGCCCGGCGGGCGGGGGACGGCTCCGGCCCGAACAGGGCGCGTGCGGCGGCGATCTGACGTGCCGTGTCCTCGGCGCGCTCCGCCATGACCGCCACCCAGGCGATCTTGATGTGGGCGTCCCCGCGCCGGGCGGCCGCCTCCGAGCGCGCGGGGAGCGGCGGCAGGCCGTCGGCCAGCGCCAGGGCCCCGTCGAGGTCGCCGCCCTCGGCCCGGGCCACCGCCAGGGATTCGGTGACGGCAGCCAGATCGGCGTCCGCCGCCAGGGAGATGGAACGTTCCAGCAGCACCACGGCCGAACCGTGCGACCCCGACGCGAGCATCCGCCGGCCCGCCTCCGCGAACTGGAGCGCGGCCCGCGCCCGATTGCCCGCCGCGAGCTCCAGCGAGGCCACCAGCTGCCGTCGGTCCTCGTCGAGCGGCTCCCCCGACTGCTCCACCGCGGCGGCGGCACGCCGGGCGAGTGCGGCGCGCTCGGCCGGTGCGAGCGAGGAGACCAGCGCCTCGGCGGTGAGGGTGTGACGGAAGGTGTAGCGGTCGGGGGCCGCCCCGTCGGGGGCGATCACACCGGTCTCGACCGCCGACCGGAGATGGGTGAACAGGGCCCGGTCCTCCAGTCCGGTGACGGTCTGGAGCACCGCCACGGAGAACTGGCCGCCCAGGGTCGCCGCCGTCAGCAGCAGGTCACGCACCGGTTCGTCCATGCGGTCCAGCCGGTTGGCCCAGCTGCGCAGGATGCGCGACGGGAGGGTGCCGTCCGGTTGGTCCGCCGCCTCCCAGCCGGTCTCCGTGCGCCGCAGCCTGCCGGTGTCGAGGAGGTCGTCGAGCAGCACCTCGACCAGATAGGGGTTGCCCGCCGCGCGCTCGGCCAGACGCCGCTGGACCGCCTCGGGTATGAGCTCGGGCGGTGTCTCCAGGCAGGCCCCGGTCAGGGTCCGCACGTCCGCGTCGTCGAGCCCGCGTAACTCCACCACCGTCGCGGTGTGACGCTGCTCGGCGGAGCGTACGAGGTCCAGGGCGGTCCCCTGCTCCGGGCGCAGGGTGCCCAGCAGCAGGACCGGAAGGTCCGCCAGGTTGTCGATGACGTACTCCACGACCGCGACGGTCTCCGTGTCGCAGTCGTGGAGGTCCTCCAGCAGCACCACGCAGCCGGTGTCCCGGCCGAGGACCGACAGCAGCCGCAGCAGGGCCTCGGCCAGCTCGACCACGGTCTCCGTGTAACCGGCCGACGCGCTGCTCCGCCACTCCGGCACCAGCCTCGCCAACGCCGGGTGGTACGGAGCGAGTTCCGGATCCTTCGGCGTGCCCGCGGCACGGAAGTGGGAGGACAGGGCCTCCACCAGGGGGCGGAACGGCACGACCAGGCCGGTGGAGCCCGCCCGCCCGCGCAGCACCGGCATCCCCAGCCCGTAGGCCCGGTAGGCACACTCGCCCACCAGCCGGGACTTGCCGATCCCCGCCTCTCCGACGAGGAACACCGCGCGCCCCGAACGCCGTCGTGCGGCGTCCAGGGCGCTGCTCAGCAGACCGATCTCCTCGTCGCGGCCGACGACGACCGGCGAATTCGCACGCATGGCCGCAGGCTACTGGAGCCGTACAGAGTGCGGCAGTAGGCACATTACCGTCATGACGTGCACGGGGCGGGAAAGGGTTACATCGGCACGGTGAACGTCGTCCACGGCAGGTCGGGGCCGTTGACGGCGTCCCCGTCCGAGGCGCTGAGGAGTCTGCTCCGCAGACCCAGGCCTCCGTTGCTGCCTAGCGATATCCGGCCCGCGGGGTGCTCGAAGGCGCCCTCGTGCGCCGCGGTGACGTCCACGTATCCGGCCGACTCGCTGATCTGCGTCATCTCTGCCTCTTCTTCTGGTCGTTGGTCGAGAACGTCATGGGCACGTGGGTCCGGTCGGCCCCCGTGGAGTTGCGCATGAGCAGTGCCGGGCCGATCCGGTCGGGAAAACCCGCCCGCAGCAGCCCGTGTCCGATGCCCGACAGGCCGGTGAGCAGCCCGGGGTGAGGTATGTGTCCGGGCGTCCCGCAGTGCGACTGCGCCCGGTCGGCGGCGGCCAGCAGGGTGCCGGTCCGGCGCAGCCAGTGGGGGCGCAGCCGGGGCACGGCGGCGTGACCGAGCAGTTCCAGTACGCCCAGTTCGCCGTGGCACAGGCTGTCGTCCGCCTGCGGTTCGGCCGTGGCCACGTCACCGGCCCGCTCCGCGAGCCAGTCGCGGAGCTCCGGATCGGCCAGCGCCTCGGGGCTGTCGGCGACCGCGAGCGCGACCCCCGACGTCCCCTCGCACCAGGACCGGCCGGCGCCTGCTCCCCGTACGGCACCGCGCAGGGCGTCCAGTCCGGCGTCCCGGTGGCGCGGGCCGCCCCCCGCCCCGGCGAACCGCAGGAGCGCCCAGCCGATCCCCGCCGCCCCGTCCGCGAAGCCCGCGGAGGAGGGCGGTGCCGCCGCGACGAGCCGTTCGGCACACCGCTCGGCACCGCGCCAGGCTTCGGTCCGGCCGGTGGTGCGGTGCACGGCGAGCAGTGACACCAGCCCTCCGGCCGCGCCGCCGCGCACCCCGAGCCCCTCCTCGGCCGAACTCGCCGCGCAGGCCAGCCGGGTGGCGGGCCCCGTCCAGTCCAGGATCCGGCTGTCGTCCAGCAGCGTCCCGACCTCGGTCAGCGCGTACGCGATGCCCCCGAGGCCGGCGAAGGCGCCGGAACCGAGCACCCCGAGGTCGTCCCCGCGCAGATGCAGCGCGTCCAGCAGACCCGGCAGGGGGGCCAGCGCGGCCCGTGCCGCGTCGGCGTACCGGGCGGCCCCGGTCACGGACGCCAGTTGCGCGAGGAACAGCGCCGGCCCCGTGTAGCCGCCCGCGAGGTCGGCCGCCAGCGGCGTGAGGCGCCAGTAGCGCTCGCCGAGCAGTTCCAGGCCGATCCAGTTGGTCCGGCTGCCGCTGTGGTAGGCCAGCGAGACGAGCTGGTCACCCACCGAACGGGCGGCGGACAGCAGCCGCTCCGGTTCCGGCGCGGTGGCCTCGGTCCTGGGGCGCGCGGACCCCGCGGAGGCGTGCGGGGGCTCGGTGGAGGTGCTCACCATGGCCGTGCGGATGATCCGTTCCTGGTCCAGCCGGTCCACGGTGTCCAGGGCCCGGACCTTCTCCTCCACCCGCGCCAGCCCGGTGGGCCCGGCCGGGCCCCGCATCCTGAGCCCGGTGCCGCTCCACACGTCGGTGAGGTCCGGGCGCGTGGTGAACACCGGAACGTCGCCCTGCCACAGCTCCGCGATCTCCTCGTCCTCCAGACCGGCCAGCGCGGGGGCGCCGAGGGCGCCGGTGCGCAGGAGCGCGAACACCTGCTGGCGCTCGGCGGCGTCCCGCATCAGATCCGGGTGGGTGGACTCGTGCAGCAGGGTGGCGTACGTCCAGGTCGGCCTGGGTACGAAGCGGGTCTCGTCGTCCGCGAAGATCCGCAACAACCCCTTGGGGCCGAGGAGTTCGTCGCGTGAGTCGCTGACGGCGGTGTACGCGGAGCGAAAACCCTCGCAGAGCGCGTCGGTGAACCGGAAGGGTTCCGCCAGGGCCCCGTCCAGAGTGGGCCGGTTGGCCGATCCGGCGAACCGGCCGGTCGTGCGCACCAGATGCATGGTGTCGGTGCCCGCCGCCGCCCAGGAGGCCGTCTCCAGCGGCGAGGACGCCGCCCGGCCGCCCCCCACGGCGGACATGTCCAGCGCGGTGGTGTCCCCGACCAGCAGCTGGGGGAGCAGGCCGACCCGGTGCACCGAGCCGTACAGGGCGCGGGCGGCCGGATCGGCGGGCGGGACCTGGGTCAGCGGCGGATGGAACAGCGTCTCCACGTCGACCAGGACGGGATGCGCCCCGCAGGCGATGAGGTTCTCGTGGTGCAGGTCCGTCCCGTCCAGGACGTGCAGCAGCGCCAGCAGCGCACCCAGGCGGCGGTAGAAGAGCGCGGTCCCGTCCGCCGTGCGGCAGGGGGCGTCCTCGACGAACTCGGCCCAGCCGTAGGCACCCCGGTCCAGCACCCGGGGCGCCCGCAGACCGGGCGTCCCCTCCAGGGAGTTGAACCACTGCACCAGGGTGTCGAAGTGCCGGTGCGCGGCGAGCGGGCGGGGCTTGTAGACCAGCCTGGTGCCGTCGGTGAACCGCAGCAGCATCACCGACCTGCCCCCGCGGTGGCTGTCGCCCGTGCCCGCCTCGACCTCGGTCAGGGTGTGCGGCCCGTAGCAGGTGAGCCGCCCCGGGCCCGGGGCGCCGAGCACCGGGGAGGAGGCGAGGGGTCCGCCGTCCGCCGCGAGCCTGCCGAGCATCTCGGCGAAGGCGTCCGCCGCGTTCATGGCCGTCTGCGCGAGGACCCTGGCGAGGACCGGGTAGGCGGTGACCAGCGAGGCGAGGCCCGCCCGGCTCGCGGTCAGCCGCAGGAAGTCCCGGAAGCGCTCACGCGGCCCGGATCCCGTCAGCCTGCCGCCGACCCGCGCGTCGTGCAGTTCCGACACGAGGGTCCGCGCGGCCAGCACGGCCAGGCGCCTCTGCACGTCGCGCCGGAAGCCGTCCAGCACACCGGCGGAGCAGGCGGCCGGTCCCGGCCGCGTGCCGCCGTCCCCCGACACCGCGCACACCACCCGGTCGGCCGCCCGGGCCGCGAACGGGGCGACCACCAGGACGAAGCCGGTGAGGTCCGGGTAGGCCCGGTCCGCGATCCGCGCCGAGCGCGGCGCCCGGGCGACCGCCTCCCGGGCGAAGCCGGCCCACTCGGGCTCGGCAGCCGGGCGCGGTCCGACCGTGCCGGGAACCCACCACGGTTCGCCGTGCTCCCGGAGTCCGAAGAGGCCGTCGGTGTCCGGTACGGGGGCGTGGTCCTCGTCGGCCGTGCCGTCCGACGACGCCGTACCGTCGATCGCTTCCTTCTCCATCACCGCGTTCACCTCCCCGGTCCAGGGAGGCCCCAGCGGTTCTCCCGTGCCCCATCCTGGAGGGCCCCCCGGGTCACGCACATGGGGGAGTCGCCCCCATCTTTAGGGGTGCGGCGCCCGGCCCGTACGGAAACACCAGGTCAGCCGGGCCCCCACGTGGGGGAACCGCGGCCCGCCGGGTTCTGCGGGCACGGGATCCTCGGGTCAGCGGGCCGGAGCCGCCGTCGATCCCCGCTCCATCAGCTCGGCGGCGATGGTCGCGATCCCGCCGGGCGGCGGTGTCTCCTTGCCCATGGCCAGCCGGCCCGCGCGCGCCCCCGCCTCGAACAGCGGCAGCCGCACGGTCGTCAGAGCCGGTACGGCGTCCACCGAGAACGGCAGGTCGTCGAAGCCGGCCACCGAGACGTCCTCGGGGATGCGGAGCCCCAGATCCCGGACCGCCGCGCAGGCACCCAGGGCCACCGTGTCGTTGGCGGCCACGACGGCCGTCACCTCGCCCTCACGGCGCAGGAGTTCGAGGGTGGCGTCGTAGCCGGAACCGCGGTCGTAGGGGCCGTGCACGGTGACCCTCTCCTCGTCGCCGTACAGCCCGGCCGCCTTCATGGCCTCGCGGTGGCCCTCCAGCCGGTGCCGGGTCGTGGTGCGCTCCAGGGGTCCGGCGACGTAGCCGATCCGGCGGTGCCCCAGGCCGATCAGGTGCTCGGTGAGCCGCCGGGCGCCGCCCCGGTTGTCGAAGGCCAGCGCGGCGGTCACCGCGTCGGTGTCCGGCAGCGGGGGGCGCCCGCAGAAGACGATCCGGGTCCCGGCGTCCGCGAGCCTGGCCAGCTTCGCGGCCATCGCGGCCTGGTGGGCCGGGTCCTCCAGTGCGCCGCCGGTGAGGACGACGGCCGCGGCGCGCTGGCGCTGCAGCAGGGTGAGGTAGGTGAGTTCGCGCTCGGGGGAACCGCCGGTGTTGCAGACGACGGCGAGCTTCTCCCCGCCGCCGCGGCCCGATCCGTCGCCCGGCCCGCCGATCTCGCTCTGCGCGGCCCCGGCCATGATGCCGAAGAACGGGTCGGCGATGTCGTTGACCAGGATCCCCACCAGGTCGGAGGTGGCGGCGGCGAGCGAGCTGGCCGGGCCGTTCAGCACGTAGTCCAGGTCGTCCACCGCGCGCAGGACCCGTTCGCGGGTGGACGACGCCACCGGGTAGTTGCCGTTCAGGACACGGGACACGGTGGCCGGGGACACCCGGGCGCGGGCCGCGACGTCCGCCAGGGTGACTGTCATGGCTCTCCTCCGAGGAGTTGTGGAGCGGGCCCCCTTGTCCGGGCCGCTGTCGGCAGGCTAGCGTCATACCGAATAGAAAGCGCTTGCTACGGCTGTATGGAGGGAACTTTCGTGACACGCAGGACAGTGCGCATCGCCATGAACGGCGTCACGGGACGCATGGGATACCGGCAGCACCTGGTGCGCTCGATCCTGGCGATCCGCGAACAGGGCGGCCTCGACCTCGGCGACGGCCAGGTGCTCTGGCCGGAGCCCGTGCTCGTCGGCCGCCGCGCCCACGCGTTGGAGGCGCTCGCCGCACAGCACGGCCTGACCGAGTGGTCGACCGACCTCGACGCGGTGCTCGCCGACGAGTCGATCGACATCTACTTCGACGCCCAGGTCACCTCGGCCCGCGTCGAGGCGATCAAGAAGGCCATCGCCGCCGGCAAGCACGTCTACACCGAGAAGCCCACCGCCACCGACGTCGAGGGCGCGCTCGACCTGGCCCGCCTCGCCCGCGACGCCGGGATCAAGCACGGCGTCGTCCAGGACAAGATCTTCCTCCCGGGCCTCCTCAAGCTGAAGCGCCTCATCGACGGCGGCTTCTTCGGCGAGATCCTCTCCGTGCGCGGCGAGTTCGGCTACTGGGTCTTCGAAGGCGACTGGCAGGACGCCCAGCGGCCCTCGTGGAACTACCGCGCGGAGGACGGCGGCGGCATCGTCGTCGACATGTTCCCGCACTGGGAGTACGTCCTGCACGAGCTGTTCGGCCAGGTCACCAGCGTCTCGGCGCACGTCCAGACGCACATCCCGCAGCGCTGGGACGAGCAGGGCAAGCCCTACGCCGCCACCGCGGACGACGCCGCCTACGGCACCTTCCAGCTGGCCGGCGGCGCCGTCGCCCAGATCAACTCCTCCTGGGCCGTCCGCGTCAACCGCGACGAGCTCGTCGAGTTCCAGGTCGACGGCACCCACGGCTCCGCCGTCGCGGGACTGCGCAACTGCCGTGTCCAGCACCGCTCCGCCACACCCAAGCCGGTCTGGAACCCCGACCTCCCGGTCACCGAGCCGTTCCGCGACCAGTGGCAGGAAGTCCCGGACAACGCGGAGTTCGACAACGGCTTCAAGGCCCAGTGGGAGCTCTTCCTGCGCCACATCGTCCTCGACGAGCCCTACACCTGGGACCTCATGGCGGGCGCCCGAGGCGTCCAGCTCGCCGAGCTCGGCCTCAAGTCCTCGGCCGAGGGCCGCCGCTTCGAGGTACCGGAGCTGAGCCTGTGACCATCCACCTCCCGCAGGGCCCGTACGAACCCCGGACCACACCGCTCGACCTGACGCCGGACGGGGCGCCGCTCGCCTCCCGCACGGTCTTCTCCGCCGCCCACGTCGTCGCCGACCCGTACGCCGACATCAGCCCCGACGACCCCGTCGCCGTCGACTGGGACGCCACCCTCGCCTTCCGCCGCCACCTCTGGTCCCACGGCCTGGGCGTCGCCGAGGCCATGGACACCGCACAGCGCGGCATGGGCCTGGACTGGGCCGGAGCGGCCGAGCTGATCCGCCGCTCCGCCGCCGAGGCGAAATCCGTGGGCGGCCGGATCGCCTGCGGTGTGGGCACCGACCAGCTCAGCGGACCCGCGACCCTGCCCGAGGTGCGCGCCGCGTACGAGGAGCAGCTCGCCCTGGTCGAGGAGAGCGGGGCGCAGGCCATCCTGATGGCCTCCCGCGCCCTGGCCGCCGCGGCGAACGGCCCCGAGGACTACCTGGAGACCTACGCCCACCTCCTGCGCCAGGCCACCGAGCCGGTCGTCCTGCACTGGCTCGGCCCGATGTTCGACCCGGCGCTGGAGGGCTACTGGGGCAGTGCCGACCTCGACGCCGCCACGGACACCTTCCTCAAGGTCATCGCCGAACACCCGGACAAGGTCGACGGCATCAAGATCTCGCTCCTGGACGCCGAGCGCGAGATCGACGTACGGCGCAGGCTCCCGAGCGGGGTGCGCTGCTACACCGGTGACGACTTCAACTACCCCGAGCTGATCGCGGGGGACGACCGGGGCTTCAGCCACGCCCTGCTCGGCATCTTCGACCCGCTCGGCCCGCTGGCCGCGCACGCGGTGCGGGTCCTGGACACCGGGGACGTACAGGGGTTCAGGGACCTCCTCGACCCCACGGTCGAACTGTCCCGGCACCTGTTCCAGGCCCCGACCCGCTTCTACAAGACCGGCGTGGTGTTCCTCGCCTGGCTGGCGGGCCACCAGGACCACTTCACGATGGTCGGCGGCCTGCAGTCGGCCCGCTCCCTGCCGCACCTGGCGAAGGCGTACGAACTGGCCGACCGGCTCGGCCTGTTCCCGGACCCGGAGCTGGCCGAGTCCCGGATGCGCGCCCTGCTGACCGTCCACGGAGGAAGCCGATGACCGCCGAACTGTCCCGCCTCTCCCTCAACCAGGAGACGGTCCGGCAGCTGTCCCTGCCCGAGCTCGTCGAGGGCTGCGCCAAGGCGGGCATCGGCAGCGTCGGTCTGTGGCGCGCCCCGGTCCAGGAGTACGGCGTCGAGCGCGCCGGGCAGCTGATGAAGGACGCCGGTCTCACCGTCACCAGCCTCTGCCGCGGCGGTTTCCTCACCGCGACCGAACCCGGCGAGCGCGCACGCGCGTTGGACGACAACCGTGCGGCCGTCGACGAGGCCGCGGGGGTGAACACCGACACCCTGGTCCTGGTCTCCGGCGGTCTGCCCGCGGGGGAGAAGGACCTGCACGCGGCACGTGAGCGGATCGCCGACGCCCTGGCCGAGCTGGCTCCGTACGCCTACGAGCGGGGCGTCCGGCTCGCGATCGAGCCGCTGCACCCGATGTTCGCCTCGGACCGCTGCGTGGTCTCGACGCTCTCCCAGGCGTTGGACCTCGCGGAGCGGTTCCCGGCCGAGCAGGTCGGGGTGGTCGTCGACGCGTACCACGTCTGGTGGGACGACCAGGTCGCCGCGCAGATCGCCCGGGCGGGCGCCGGCGGCCGGATCCACTCCTTCCAGCTCGCGGACTGGATCACCCCGCTCCCGGCGGGTGTTCTGGTGGGGCGGGGCCAACTCGGCGACGGATGCGTGGACTTCCGCGGGATGCGCCGCCAGGTCGAGGCCACCGGCTTCGACGGGCCGATCGAGGTCGAGATCTTCAACGAGGGGCTCTGGGCGCGTGACGGCGCCGAAGTGATCGGTGAAGTGGCCGCGCGCTACCTGGAACACGCCTGCTGAGAGCGGGTCGGGGACGCGAAGGTAAAGAGATCGTCAAGGCGTGCAACCTTTGCGTACCTTCCCCGGTCGTACTCTGCGTCGGGACTTCCGGGGAGGGGTCCGGGGGGATCGGGAAACCCGACGGAGGGGGAAAGCGAGGGGGGTCCGGCCAGATGGCCGGGCCCCATTCCGCTTTCCTGGGCCGTGGTCCGGGCATGCCGGGAGGGCATCGCGGGACGTGCCGCGCGAGCCGCGTCCGGGGGGCCGGCTCAGCCCGCCTCGGAGCGGCGGCGGGCCGCCTCGATGTGGCCGAGGTTCCGGTGGGTCCAGTCGCACATCACGTCGACCGTCTTCCGCAGCCCCTGTCCCGGTCCGGTGAGGGTGTACTCGACCTTCGGCGGGACCGTGGGATACACGGTCCGCTCGACGAGCCCGTTGCGCTCCAGCATGCGCAGGTTCTGGGTGAGCATCTTGTGGCTGATCCCCTCCACGGCGTTCCGCAGCTCGCTGAAGCGCAGCGTGCGGTCGCCCAGGGCCTCGATGATCAGGAGCGCCCACTTGTTGGCGACGTCCGAGAAGATCTCCCGCGCCAGCGAATCCGCGCGCCTCAGGTCCGCCTGTTGCTCGGGCGAGCCGCTGAACTGCTTGGTCACCTTCGGGTTCCCCTGTCACTTAAAAGTGCTTTCTTCCACGTCAGCGCTCACTCTCCTACGGTTTCCCAGTAACCACAAGAGAGCACGTGTCGGCCCGCCGGGCCGCACGGCAAGGAGGCGGACGGCATGGCCATCACCCTGACCAACCCCATGGGACTCCCGGAGATCGACGTCTACCGTCAGGTGTCCGTCGCCACCGGTTCGAAGCTGGTCTTCGTCGCCGGACAGGTCGCCTGGGACGCCGACGGCGTCACGATCGGCGAAGGTGACCTGGCGGCCCAGGTCGAGCAGTGCTACGTCAATGTCGCCACCGCCCTCGCCGGTGCCGGCGCCTCCTTCGCCGACGTGGCGAAGCTGAACGTCCACGTCGTCGGCTGGACCCCGGACAAGATGCCCCTGCTCCTGGAGGGGATCGCCCGGGCGTCCGCCCGGCTGGGGACCACCCCGGTACCGCCGGCCACCCTGCTGGGCGTGGCCGCGCTGGACGTCCCCGAGCACCTGGTCGAGGTCGAGGCCACGGCGGTCCTCGACTGAGCGCGGAGGGGCGCCCGTCGGCCGACCACGGCCGACACGGTTCCTGTACCGTCGTCCCAGGTCCGGGCCGTTGAGGCGTTTCAGCCCTCACTGCCCGTCAAGGCACCTGGTATGTAGAGGACTTCGCTCAACCGGCGGTCCAGGAGGGTGGGGCCCGGTCGTGCGTGGCCGCGGAGCGTGGAACGACGCCGGCCCCCCATATGAGTAAGGAAGTCGCATGGCGCGTGAGCATGATCCTTCCAGCCCCGTACCGCCGAGTCCGGGCACGTCCTCCGGCTCCTCCGACGCGTCCGGGACGTCGCCGGCGCCGGTCCGCCCGACGGTGCCGGCGCAGGAGGCGGCCGGAGGCTCCGGGGGCGTTCCGGGGACGGGCGACCGGCGTGGCGACACGTCGTCCGCCGGGGCGGGGCCGGACGCCGGTGGACGCCTGACGAGCGAGGGTGCCGGGAACGAGGCTCAGGAGGGTGCGGACGTCCGGGAACGGACGGCCGGGCGGGCGGCTGCCGCCGAGGCGGCTGCTCCTGTCCCCGGCGCCGGCGCCTCCGACCCGTCGACGGAGGAGGAGCCCGGACCGTCGACGGCCGACTCCGGTGCGACCCCCGTGGCGTCGGCGTCGGCGTCTGCGGCGTCCGCCTCCGGCCCGGCCGCGGCGCGCACGGCGACCGGCGTCGACGGGTCCCCCGGCGCTGCGGTGGCGGTGGCCACGGTGGCGGACGGTGGCGGCGCGGGAACGCGGACGGCCGGAGAGCTGCTCGGCAGCCGGCCGAAAAAATCGGTGCTGGCCGCGGCGGCGGTCGTCGGCGCGCTCCTGGTCTCCGTACCGTTCCTCGTGATGGGCCAGGACGACCGCAAGCCGGAGAAGGACCTCACACAGAACGCGGCGGGCACGGTCCTGGGCGCCGATCGCTCCGAGCAGCCGGAGGCCTACACCAGCAAGTCGCCGAGCCCCTCCGCGACTCCGAGCAAGGAGAAGGAGAAGGAGAAGCCGGCCGTGCAGCCGGCCCCCGAGCCGGTGAAGGCATCGCCGTCGGTCA
>Ga0164308_10001240_pt1 | contig 13548 bp, 13 predicted proteins | sample Whisoiple_246_MG_FD_109983 | JGI IMG/M metagenome (GOLD analysis project Ga0164308, IMG submission 109983) | Soil microbial communities amended with fresh organic matter from upstate New York, USA - Whitman soil sample_246_MG | ecosystem: Environmental > Terrestrial > Soil > Unclassified >...
GGGTGACGTCCCCTGCTTCCTCGTCGATGGCGATCACAATGTCGGCGCGAGCGTCGCGAAGTGCGGTGGTCAGTGCGAGCACCTGCTCCGACGTGCCGATGTTGCGGGAAAACAGGCATACCCCGCCGAGCGAGCCGGATACCCTACGCAGCAGCCACTCCGGCGCGGTCACCCCGTCGAAGCACGGCATCAGCACCCCGTCGGCCAGCGCGCTGACCTCCTCGACATCCGCGTCCGGGCCTGGTGTCCCGACGTCCAGCACGGTCGGTGTCATCCCTTCACCGCCCCGGCGGTCAGTCCGGTGGCCACCTTGCGTTGGATGAGCGCGAACATGATCACGATCGGCAGCGCGACCAGGGTGGACGCCGCCATCAGCGCGCCCCAGTCGACGCCCTTGGTGGTGATGAAGGTGTCGAGCCAGACCGTGACGGTCTGCTTGGTGTTCTGCTTGAGCAGGACGTAGGCAAACAGGTACTCGTTCCAGGCCTGGATCACCGCGAACAGCGCAGTGGCGACCAGGCCGGGGGCGGCCAGCGGCAGGATGATCCGGCGGAAGGCCTGTCCCCGCGTGCAGCCGTCGACCATCGCTGCCTCTTCGAGATCGATCGGCACCGCCGCGATGAACCCGCGGAGCATCCAGACGGTGAAGGGCAGCACGAAGGACAGATAGGCCAGGGTCAGTCCGACGGCCGTATCGGTGAGGTTGGCCTGGTTCAACATCAGGTACATCGGGATGATCAGGGCCTCGATCGGCACCATCTGGATTGCGATCACCAGGATCACCAGCGAGGTGCGCCCGGAAAAGTTCATCCTGGCCAACGCCACAGCGGCGAGAAAGCCGATGGCCAGCGCGATCAGCGCGGTCGCCGTGACGACCATCAGGCTGTTGCCCAGGCTGGTCAGGAACCGCGGCTGGTCCAGGGCGCGACTGTAGGAGTCGAAGGTGAACGGACTGGGGAACCATTGCGGTTCGACCCGTCGCAGGTTCACCCCGGTCTTGAACGAGCTCGCGACCATCCAGTAGACCGGGAACACCATGACTGCCGCGATCGCCAACCCGACGATGTTCCACAGGGTCCGGGTCACCGGCCGGCGGTAGTTCCGGTGGCGACGCGGGCGCACCTGGCCTCTCGGCGTCGCACCGTCCGGCGGCGAATCCTGTTGCCCGGCGTGGGCATCCGTCCGTGATCCGACCATCGTCATCGCTTTCCGTCCTCGGTGACTGAGCGCAGGACGTGGCGAACGGCCAGCGCGGACATGGCACCGAGCAACACCACGCTGATCAACGCGATGGCGGCACCGAGCCCGAAGTTCTTGTTGGAGAAGGACTCCACGTACGACCAGATGCCGATCGTGTAGTAGGAGTCCTTGTTGGCGCCGATGTCGCGCAACAGCCAGATCTGCGCGAACACCCGGTAGTCCCAGATGATCGACAGCGTGGCGATGATCATGAGGGTCGGCTTGATCGCCGGAAATGTGACGGCGGTGAACACCTTGAAGGCTCCCGCACCGTCCAGCCGGGCGGCCTCGATGTGGTCGTTCGACACGGCGGTCAGCGCAGCGTGCAGGCTGATCACCACGAACGGCAGCGCACCCCAGACGACGATGGCGGTGATCACCATCCAGCCGGTGAGCGGTTCGGCGAACCAGTTGAAACTGCGGGTCGGCAGCACGCCGATCTTGTTGAGGGCATAGTTGAGCACCCCGAACCGCTGGTCGATCAGCCACCGCCAGATCGGCATCGCGATGATCGGCGGCATCGCCCACACCAGGATCATCGACAGCAACATGGTGACCCGCACCCAGGGGCTGACCTTGAGCAGCAGGTGCGCCAGCAGCAGGCCGAGCACCAGGGTGATCGTCACCGCCACCGCGACGAATTGCACGGTGATCCAGAGCGACGACCAGAACTGTGCCGAGCCGAGCACCTCGGTGTAGTTCGCCAGGCCGACCCACTCGGTCGGTCGGCCGCCGAGGATCTGGTCGAGACCGTAGTCCTGCAGCGACACGATGATCAGCCGGACGAGCGGGATCATCAGCACCAGGCCGAGCACCACGATCAGCGGCGCGACCATCAGGTACGGCGCGAACGAGCGCCGCCGCGGTGGAGCGGCCGGTGGTCGCTGCAGCTGCTGCGCCGGCGCGCTGTCCGGTGCGATGGAGGCCATCTCCTCTGTCCTTCCTGGTCACGTCATTGCGGTCGAGCGTCGGAACTGCCGGTGCACGAACAGGTGTCGGGCCGCGGACCGGCCCGGAACTCCGTTCGAGTTCCGGGCCGGCCGTCGCGCCACGATCAGCTGTTGAGCAGCTCGGTGACCTGCGCGTTCGCCTCGGCGGTTGCCTCGTCGATCGTTGCCGATCCGGTGAGGATCTTGTCGAACATGTTCTGCAGCACGTTCCCGTCCTCGATCTTTGTCCAGTTCTTCGAGTTCGGGATGAACCGACCGGTGGAGGCGGCCTTGATCACGACCGCCGACGTCTCGTCGCCGGCCTTCGGCTCGAAGCTGGTCGAGTTCGCGATGTATCCCTTGCCGGCCAACACTTCCTGGTACTTCTGCCCGGTCAGCATGGCGGTGTAGGCGGTGGCCAGCTCGGCGTTCGGGGTCTTGGCGTTGATCGCGATGTCCGACCCGCCGAGGAATTGCGGCAGCACCGTGCCGGGCTTCGACCCCGGTACCACGAAGATCTTCACCTTGTCCTTGAGCTCGGGGTTGCCGGTCTCCGGGTCAGAGACGACGGCGGGCTTCCAGGACGCGTCGATGAACATCGCCGCCTGGTCCTGGGCCATCACCAGTGCATCGTCGGCCTCGTTCTGGCCGTCGCCGCCCCGCGAGGTTGCGGCGACCAGGTCCTTGAGTCGCTGCAGACCCGCCTTGGCCTCCGGTGAATCCAGGGTGCCGGTCCAGGTGCCGTCGGCAGCCTGAGTGGCGATGTCGCCGCCCGCGTCCCAGATGAACGAGATGCCCTCGTACCAGTACTGACTGGGGTAGTACAGACCGGAGAACGAGCCGTCGTCGCCGTGAGCTTCCAGCAGCTTGACGCCGGCCGCCTGCATCTCGTCGAGGCTGTTGAACGGCGGGTTGGCGCCCGCCTGTTCGGCCAGATCGGTGCGGTAGATACCGACCCGCACACCGGCGTAGTACGGAACCGCCACCAGCTTGGCGTCGTACGTCGAGGATTCCTCCAGGCCGCCGAGCCAGGTGTCGGAGTTCTCGAAGTCGGCCTTGTCCAGCTCCATCAGGGCGCCGGAGCCGGCGAACTGGGCCACCTGGGTGTTGCCCAGTTCCAGCACGTCCGGGGCGCCGTCGGAGGCGTCGGCCAGCCCGGTGGTGACCTTCGTGGTGTATTCACCCCAGGTCTGCTCCTGCAGATCCACGGTGACACCCGGGTGCGCGGCCTCGAATTCGGCGTTCAGCGCGGTGATGTCGATGTCCTTGAGGGTGTCACCCTGCAGCCAGACCCGCAGTGTCGCCGGCTCGCCCGACGCGGAGGTCGCTGCGGCGGACGAGGAGCCGCTGGTGCCGGCCTCCGGTGCCGCGGTCGACCCGGACGCACATGCGCCAGCCGACAGCAGCGCGGCGGCAGTGACGGCTGCGGCCGCGATCTTCAGCGCGGGGCGCGCTGCTCTCATGAAGTCCTCCTGGAGGGGGTTCCGGTCGGTGCTCCGGAATGGTTAGGGAAGTTTCCCTATCTAATGCGTTGACCCGGGGGGCGCAAAGCCGCTGGGTGTCACGAACCGGCGACGGACATCCTGGACCGATTCAGTGGGATCCGGATTCCGGCTGTGAGATCCAGCCACTGGAAACACATCCCGTGACATCGGGCCGACCGCCCCGGCGACCGGCGCATCGCTGTCGATGAGTTCAGCGCCCATCCGACGTCAACACTGCCATGATGACCAACACTGCCCTGCTGACCAACACCCTGGAACTCGCCGAGGTCGATCTCGCGTACGACGTCCGCGGTCCGCTGCCGACGGCCGATGGCCGCCCGGTCCTGCTGATGATCGGACAGCCCATGGACGCCAATGGTTTCACCACCCTGGCGTCGTTCTTCCCCGATCGCACCGTGGTCACCTACGATCCGCGTGGCCTCGGTCGGAGCACGCGCAAGGACGGCCGCACCGACAACACCCCGCAGGACCAGGCCCGGGACGTGCACTCCCTCATCGAGGCTCTCGGCACTGGTGCGGTCGACATGTTCGCGAGCAGCGGCGGGGCGGTGACGGCATTGGAGCTGGTGGCGACGTTTCCGGACGACATCGCGACGCTGGTCGCGCACGAGCCGCCGGTGATGACTGCGTTGCCCGATGCTGCGGCTGCCCTCCGCGCGCAGACCGCGACCCAGGACGTCTACCGGGCAAAGGGGTGGGGTGCCGGGATGGCGAACTTCATCGCGATGACGTCCTGGCAGGGTGAGTACACCGACGACTACTTCGCCCAGCCGCCGGCGGATCCCGCGATGTTCGGCATGCCGACCGAGGACGACGGTTCGCGGGACGACCCGCTGCTGTCCGACTCGTCGTCGGCGGTCACCGCCTTCCGACCGGACGTGCAAGCCCTACTGGCGGCACCGACCAGGGTGGTCCTCGCCGTCGGCGAGGAATCGATCGGCACTTTCACCGGCCGCACCGCGGTGGCGGTCGCCGAACAACTCGGCCAGCAGGCAACGGTCTTCCCGAGTCATCACGGCGGATTCCTGGGTGGCGAACACGGGTACGCCGGTCAACCGGAGGCTTTCGCCGACAAGCTGCGCGAGGTTCTGGACGACGATCGTCAGACGGCGTAGCCGGATTGAGGCCGGGCACCCTGGGTACCTGACACTGAGGCCGGCGGCGCGCCGGCCGTGGTGACGGTCGAAGGGAATCAACGAATCATGACCACTGGCGACGAATCGCTGGCTTCGGTGGACCAGAGTGCCGCGCTCGATGACGATGCCGCACCCGACACCGGGTTGGAGCCGGACACGGCCACCGATGCCGCGGGGGAGCAGGGCGTGGCGGGTTCCGCCGATGTCGAGCCGACCAACCAGCCGGATCAGCCGGTGGTGGTGGATGGACCGGCCGCCGAGAATGACGAGATGCGGCGCGGGACATCGGATCTGCAGTCCAGCACGGAGAAATCGGCCGAGGCCAGGGAGATCTTCAACGACCTGCAGCGCAAGGTTCTCCCGGAATCCACCGAGAACACCGCAGGCTGAACGCCGGTCGTTGACCAGAGGAATCGACCGCGGTCACCGGCTCATCGGACTGCGAGCAGCGCCGCCAGATCTACCCCGTGCTGCTCGAACCGGTCGAGGTGCGGCGGGAAACCCTGGGCGCGAACAAGTCTCCTGTCCCGGGAGGTGAAGATGTCCTCGGTCTCCACCACCGCTCCCTCGACCCGGCCGGGTAGCGCCACGATCTCCCGCACCCGCCGGGAGCCGTCCGGTTCGACACCGATCTGCACCACCAGGTCAACGCAGGATGCCACCGTCGGCACCACGAAGGCGTCGGTGACGTTCTCGCCCGCGAGCAGCGGCAACGTGCACAATTTGATCACTGCTTCGCGCGCGGAGTTGGCATGCACACTGCACATTCCGGGCAGCCCGGAGTTGAGCGCGATCAAAAGATCAAGGGATTCCTCCTGACGGACCTCGCCGACGATCATCCGGCTGGGTCGCATCCGCAGCGCCTCCTTCACCAGACGCCGCAGCCGGATCTCGCCGTGGCCCTCGAGATTCGGTTGCCGGGTCTGCATGGCGACCACGTCCGGCAGGTTGGGCCGGAGCTCGAACACCTCTTCGCAGGTGACGACCCGCTCCCTCGCCGGGATCGAATTGATCAGGGTGTTCAGCAGGGTGGTCTTCCCGGCCTGGGTCCCGCCGGCGACGATGATGTTCAGGCCGGCGGTGACCGCCGCCTCCAGGAACCGGGCGGCGTGTGCGGTGATCGTGCCGAGCGCGACCAGGTCCTCCAGTCCGTTCGCGGCCACCACGAACTTGCGGATGTTCAGACTCAGGTGTTCGCGGGTGATGTCGGGGATGACGGCGTGCAGTCGGCTGCCGTCCGGAAGCAGCGCATCGACGAACGGCGAGGACAAATCCAGCCGCCGGCCCGAGGGCTTGAGCATCCGTTCGACCAGGTCACGGACCTCCTCGGCGGACAGCACCACGGTGGTGAGTTCGGAGCGCCCGCTCCGGGCGATGAACACCCGGCCCGGCTGGTTGATCCAGATCTCCTCCACTGCGGGATCGTCCAGAAAGCGTTGCAGCGGACCGAATCCGGCCAACGAGTCGAACACATGACGCATGGCCCCGGCCCGGTCGAGGAGCGGCGGCAGCGACGAAACCGGCACCCGCTCGTCGTAGTGCGCGATCACCTCGTCGATCAGCAACCGGGTCGAGCGGTGGTCGGTCACCGGGTCGATGCCACGCCGACGGATGAGTTCGCGCACCTCGTCGTGGATGTGTTCGGTGGCGGTGGTCGCGACCATCGTCCGGGCCCCCTGGAAGTGACGGCGGTGAGGAGTTCCGGACGACCGTAACCCGGCACCCACCCAGCACGGCACGGTTCTGCACAGGAGCTGCTCTGCGGACCCGGTGCCGCGGCGACCCGTCGCCGGTTTGCCAGAATCAGCAGATGAGTGGGATCCGCACCGCACAGTGCAACGGCATCACCCTGGCGTACGAGACGTTCGGCCACCCGGATGACGTCCCGATCCTGCTGGTGATGGGCCTGCGCGCCCAGATGCTGGCCTGGCCGGACGAGTTCTGGGCGATGCTGGTCGAACGCGGGCACTACGTGATCCGATTCGACAACCGCGACATGGGCCTGTCCACCCACTTCGACGACGCCGCCAAGGCGCAGCCGGTGTCAGCGTTCCTTGGCCGCCGACCGCTCTACCTGCTGACCGACATGGCCGCCGACACAGCCGATCTCATCGGTGAGCTCGGGTTGCCCAGTGTGCATGTCGTCGGCGTCTCGATGGGCGGCTGCATCAGCCAGGAACTGACCCTGGCCCGCCCGGACCTGATCCGCAGTCTGACGTCGATGTCGTCGAGCACCGCGTCCCGGCGGGTCGGCCGCCCGCGGTTCGACATCGCAGCGCGGATGATCACCGGGAAACGCGCCGCCGACCGCGCGCAGGCGATCGAGATGAGCCTTGCCACCTGGCGCCGGATCGGATCACCCGGTTACCCGCTGGACGTCGATCGCGTCCGGCGGATGGCCGGGATCGCCTACGACCGGCGTTACGACCCCAGGGGCGGGGCCCGGCAGTTTGCCGCCATCCTCGGCACCCCGGACCGCACCGCGCGACTCCGTCAGGTCAGCGTTCCCACTCTGGTGCTGCACGGCGAGGCGGACCCGTTGATCGGGGTGTCCGGCGGCCGGGCCACCGCGGCGGCGATCCCCGGGTCTCGGCTGGTCACCTTTCCCGGCATGGGTCACGACCTCCCCGAGGCGCTCTGGTCACGCTTCGTCGAGGAGATCACCGCGGTCGTCGCCCTGGGCGAGGCGAGAAAGGTTGGCCCCGTCTAGAGCAGTGTTGCGGCGGCCACTGCGTGCTCGTCCCACCAGGCCAACTCGTCGTCGTACCCACTCAGCGCCTTCTCCCAGCCGAACTGCACCAGCGCACCGAGCAGGCTCAACGCCAACTGCCGGTCCCACCAGGGCTCGGTCTCCACCCCGGCCGAATCGAGGGACTCCCGGTAGGCGTCGATGGCCGCCTCCTTGGAGTGGGGGAGGCGCCGGCAGTTGATCGCCAGGTACCAGGCCACGTCGCTCAGCGGTGCGCCGAGACCGGGCAGCTCCCAGTCGAACAGGACAGTCCGCCCGCTGCTGTCGGTCCCCAGATTGTCCAGCTTCCAGTTCCCGTGCACGAACGTCTGCGGAGTCGACGCCAGGGCCGACACCAGGGGGGACGGATCCCAGGCCAACGGCGTGACCACCGCCGCGGCCGCGGGTGCCACTTCAGCGAGTAACGGCCAGCCACGGCCGATCAGCTGGGGCACCAGGTGCGTCGAGGAGATGGCGGCCTCGGCGAGCGAGGTCCACGGAGAAAGCTCCAGATACCGGTGCATCACCGGCACCACGTCGAACTCCTCCCCCGCCTGCCAGAAGGTTGCGTGGAACACGGCCATGTGATCGAGCAGCCGCAGGTGGGTGGCGAGCGGCAGCACGTCGTCGATCGCCGGGATGAGGTCGGGCCCGACATCGCGCATCAGTACGGCGGTCCGCTGATCCGGGGTGCCGGGATCGTCGACGGCGACGCCGATGATCGGCTGGTTGATGCAGGCCGGCAGCCGGTCGAGCAGGCCGCGGGACCACATCGCGACCACCGGGCCGGCCAGCACCCCCGACGCCCGCAGTGTCCAATCGGACTCGCGGTCCAGATACTTGACAACGCACCCGACACCGCCCACGGTGAGCCGCTCCAACCGGGCACCGGATTTGCCGGGTGCATCCTGCAACGGGCGGACGTCGGTGGCGCCGGCAAGCATGTCGGCGATCAGGGGCAGGGCGTTTGGCATCGGGATCACTCTCCACAGACGGCGGTTCCCGACCAGGAAAAGTGTCCTCCTACTCTAGGCCGATGGCCGAGTTCCCCCATGACCTTTCGCTGGCATTGCACCTTGCCGACGCGGCCGACGCGATCAGCCTGCCGAGGTTCGGCGCGGCCGACCTGACGGTGACCGCCAAGCCGGACCTGACGCCGGTGTCGGACGCCGACCTGGCGGTGGAGCGAGCCATCCGGGCGCTGATCGCCGAGCACCGTCCGAGCGACGCGATCGTGGGGGAGGAGTTCGGGTCGGCCGGTGACGAAGGCGGTCGCCGGTGGGTGCTGGACCCGATCGACGGCACCAAGAACTTCGTCCGCGGTGTGCCGGTGTGGGCCACGCTGATCGCGTTGTTCGACGGACCTGACGTCGTGGTCGGCGTTGTCTCGGCGCCGGCGCTGGTCAGGCGGTGGTGGGCGTCCGCCGGGGGCGGTGCCTACTCCCGGTTCAACGAACGGGAGCCGCAGCGACTGCGGGTCTCCGGGGTGGCCGACCTGGCAGACGCCTCGCTGTCGTATTCCGAATCGGCGGAATGGCGAGCAGTCGGGCTGAGCGACGAGTTCGATGCGTTGTGCCGGGCCTGCTGGCGAACCAGGGCCTACGGCGACTTCTACTCCTACATGCTGGTGGCCGAGGGAGCGGTGGATGCCGCGACGGAACCGGACCTGAACCTGTGGGATGTTGCCGCTTTGATCCCGATTGTCACCGAGGCCGGCGGCCGGTTAACGTCAATCGACGGTCATCCATCCGGCGGCACCGTGCGTAGTGCGCTGGCCACGAACGGTCTGGTGCACGATCAGGTGGTCACGCTGCTGAACGGGTGAACCAGCCTCGGCCGGGGGTCTCTGATCAAGTCAAATGTGTCGGTGCGACCCGATCGGCAAGGATTCACGGGTAGCCGTTTGGTGGTCAGATCACCAACGCATAACGACGAACCGTTTACACTCCGTCGTTGTGATTCATTTGTCGCACGTGTCCAAGTTCTACAAGGCCTCCACCAGGCCGGCCCTGGATGACGTCTCGATCGACGTCGAGAAGGGCGAGTTCGCCTTCGTCATCGGTCCGTCCGGATCGGGCAAGTCGACTTTTCTGCGCCTGTTGATCCGCGAAGACATCCCCACCTCCGGCACGGTCGAGGTCGACGGCCAGGACCTCGTGCACCTGCGTCGGTCGAAGGTTGCTGCCCACCGTCGCCGGCTCGGTTGCGTGTTCCAGGATTTCCGGTTGCTGACCAACAAGACGGTCGAACAGAACGTCGGATTCGCCCTCGAGGTGATCGGCCGGTCCCGCGCCTCGATCAAGCAGGTGGTACCCGAGGTGCTCGAGATGGTGGGCTTGGAGGGCAAGGCCAATCGGCTGCCGCACGAGCTGTCCGGGGGTGAACAGCAGCGGGTGGCGATTGCCCGCGCGTTCGCCAACCGGCCGTTGCTGCTGCTGGCGGACGAGCCGACCGGCAACCTCGACCCGGACACGAGCGCGGACATCATGCTGCTGCTCGAGCGGATCAACCGGACCGGCACCACCGTGCTGATGGCCACCCACGACAACACCATCGTCGACTCCATGCGACGCCGGGTGATCGAACTGCAACTGGGCAAAGTCGTCCGCGACGAGGCCCGTGGCGTGTACGGAGTTGGCCGCTGATGCGCGCAGGATTTGTCGTCACCGAGGTCCTGAACGGATTTCGACGAAACATCACCATGACCATCGCGATGATCCTGACCACCGCGATCTCGCTGGGGCTGCTGGGCGGCGGGCTGATCATCGCCCGGATGACCGACCAGATGCGCGACATCTATGGCGACAAGGTCGAGGTCACCATCTACCTGACGCCGGACCAGTCGGCTCTCGACCCCGACTGCCGGGCGTCACCGTGCCAGGACATCAACGAGCTGTTGCAGGCCAACGACGCGATCGAGAGCATCGACTTCGAGAGCCAGGCTGCTGCCTTCGAGCGTTACAAGGAGCAGTTCGCCGGGCAGCCCGAGTTGCTCGAGATCGGCACCCCGGAGGCGTTGTCGGCCTCGTTCCACGTCAAGCTGTACGACCCGCAGAACTACCGGATCATCGCCGAACAGTTCGACGGCCAGCCAGGCGTGCAGTCGGTCGCCGACCAGAGCGCGTTCCTGGACCGATTGTTCAGTCTGCTCAACGGCATTCGGAACGCCACCATCATCGTCGCGTTGATCCAGGCGTTGGCGGCGCTGCTGCTGATCTCCAACATGGTGCAGGTCGCCGCTTACACGCGCCGCACCGAGACGCAGATCATGCGGCTGGTCGGGGCGTCCCGTTGGCGAACGCAGCTGCCGTTCATGCTGGAGGCGGTGATCGCCGGCGTGGTCGGCGCCGCGCTGGCCATCGGTGGCCTGATCGCGGCGAAGTTCCTGTTCGTCGACCAGGCTTTGGGGCCGGTGATCAGATCCGGGATCCTGCCGGAGATCGACGGCGCCACGCTGGTCTGGGTGTCGCCGATCCTGCTGGCCATCGGTGCCGGACTGGCCGCGGTGTCGGCCTACGTGACCCTCCGGCTCTACGTCAGGTTGTAGCCGGCCGATCGGCAGCATCGGGAGAAACCGGCTGGCCCGACCAATTACTCTGCAAGGGCCATGGCTACCAACACCGCACCCACCCGAGCGACCCGCAGCAGCAACCGACCAGCGGGCCGGCAGATCATCGCGTCCAACCGCAAGGCGCGTCACGACTACTCGATCCTGGACACCTACGAGGCCGGCATCTCGCTGACCGGTACCGAGGTCAAGTCGTTGCGGGCCGGGCGTGCGTCCCTGGTCGACGGGTTCGCGACGGTCAGCGATGACGAGCTGTGGTTGCGGAATGTGCACATCGCCGAGTACGCCGAAGGCACCTGGACCAACCACGCCCCGCGTCGGGCCCGCAAGCTGCTGATGCACCGGCTGGAGATCGACCGGATCGCCGGCCGCCTCCGGGAGGGCGGCCTGGCGTTGGTGCCGCTGTCCCTGTACTTCACCGACGGCCGGGTCAAGGTCGAACTGGGCCTGGCCAGGGGCAAGAAGGAGTACGACAAGCGGCAGACGATGGCCAAGCGGGACGCCGACCGGGAGATCGAACGGTATGCCGGGCGCCGGTCGAAGGGTATGACGGACTGAGCCCCACCGGTCCGCGAGATCCGGCGTGCAACCGAACCTCGAGCCGTCGACGTCCTTTCCGCATGAGAATCCGGGGGCTGTTGGCATTCGTCGTGGTGGTTGGGGCAGCGGTCACCGGTTGCGGTACCACCGTGGTCGCCGGAACCGGCGGACCCGGCGGAACGGGCGGGATCACCTCGGGGAGTGGGCCGACCAGCCCCGTCGTCGAGATACCGGATTGCCCGAACTCGCTCGGCACCGGCCCACTTGACACTGCGGTCCCGGCCGACGACGCGGCGCCGTCCACCCCGGTCGGCTCGCCGCTGATCACGATCACCCAGGGCACCAACTCCTGGGTCGCCAGTCCGTACACCCAGCCCTACGACATCGCCATCTACCCGGACGGCACGGCCATCCGCACCGAGGAGCCGGGCACCACGGCCGACCCGCTGCCGGAACTGACCATCGGCCTGCTCGACTCCTGCCTGGTCACCCGGGCGGTGGCCGAGTTCGGCGTCCTGGCGCAGGCCGACCTCGGTGACCCGGCGATCACCGATCAGGGCATCACCAGCGTGACCGTGCACGACTCCGCGGGCGACGTGGACATCGACGTCTACGCCCTCGGCATCGGCGACGAGTACGTGACCGGCGGTCAGCGGGACTCCCGGGATCAGTTGACCGCCTTGATCGGCGAACTACGCGACGGGATGACCCGGACGGCGACGTGGGTGCCGGACCGGATCCGGGTGAGCCTGCTCGGCAATCCCACCGATCCGGACAGCATCGCCACCTGGCCGCTGCCGGGTTCGATCAAAGACGCCGTCAACGGGTCGCAGCGGGTGCCGTGCGAGGTCTTCGACGGCGCGGACGCCGCGGCCATCGTCACCGAGCTCGGCCGCCGGCCGGCCGGTTCGAGCTGGACCGACGGCACGGACACAGTGGTGCTGGCGATCGGCGGGCTGGTGCCCGGTCAGGGGTGCTTCCAGTCGTGAGTCCGGAATCCGGGCGCGACCGGGGCCGGGAACACGTATCATGGTGGAGCTGTTCTTCCCTTCGGGGGTGATCGGTCTCGACAGCGTTCGTCGAGTGAGGTGAAGCGGGCCGAGGAAGGCAACGATGATCTCGTAAACCATCCGTTGCAAAAAAATCAAGTGCCGAGTCAAATCGCACTGAGTTCGCCCTCGCCGCCTGAGCGAGTAAGGACTCCGTCAGGCCGGGTGCTCCTCCGACCCGGATCCTGGCGCCAGCTCGGAGGATTACCGAAGGTTTCCGGTCGCGGGATCCTGAGGGACAACAAACAGCGACTGGGCCCGTCACACCAGCTTGTTCGCGTGACCGGTGGGGCCGAGTAGAGGCATAGCGAGCTGCGCCCGGAGAAGCCCTCACGAAGCAACGTTGGACGCGGGTTCAATTCCCGCCACCTCCACGGAGCATCGTGGTTGCAACGAGAACGGCCCTGCAACGGTGAGCAATCACCGCTGCGGGGCCGTTTTCCGTTTCACCTTTCCCATGGCCGCGCTGCGCAGCCCGCGGGATCGACCGTCTGAGCGCCAGCCGGTGCTACTGAGCACCCGCCCGGGACGCTGCTCAGTGGCAGCTCGGGATGCTCAGACGGCCAGCAAGGGTCACCGGGACGTTGCTCAGTGGCAGCTCGGGATGCTCAGACAGCCAGCAAGGGTGACGGGGACGTTGCTCAGTGGCACCTCGGGATGATCGGACAGCCAGCAAGGGTGACCGGGACGTTGCTCAGTGGCACCTGGAGTTGCCCGGACATCCTCGGCGGCCGGTCAGAGCAGCGCCGCGATCGCGGCGGCGAGCAGCTCGGCGGAACCCGGCGCCATCGGCAGGAACAGCTCCGGCTCGATCAATTCCAGTTCCATCACCAGCGGCGATTCGATGGTGCCGA
>Ga0164308_10001243_pt1 | contig 13538 bp, 15 predicted proteins | sample Whisoiple_246_MG_FD_109983 | JGI IMG/M metagenome (GOLD analysis project Ga0164308, IMG submission 109983) | Soil microbial communities amended with fresh organic matter from upstate New York, USA - Whitman soil sample_246_MG | ecosystem: Environmental > Terrestrial > Soil > Unclassified >...
GACCACGGTCCCGACCTCGTCGGCGTGTGCGAGCAGCCACGGCAGAGCCGCGACCGCGCCACCGCTCGAGGCGAACACGTCGACCCGGCCCAGACCGGCCGCTTCGACGACCCGGTGCAGGTCCTCTCCGTGCGCCTCGTAGGACACCTCCGCACCTTCCGCGAGCTGGCTTCGCTCACTCACCCGCGGGTCGTACGTGATCACCGTCCGGTCGTCCAGGTGGGCCACGAGCTGTGCGAAACCGGACGCCGCCATCGGCGAACCGAGGACGAACAGAGGTAAGTGCTCGCTGGGTGTGTCCGGCCGGTGCACGTCGTACGTCAGCACCGCGCCCGGGGCGTCGACGGTGCGGGTGATCGGCTCGCCCATGGGCTCCTCCTCGACAGCTGCTCGTAGAGACCAGACCCGCGTGGAGCGGCGGATTCATCGGTGCGCCGGACGCTGGAGCAGGGGGTGCGCCGGCGCGGTCAGGTCGTTGTCAGGACTCGCCGCCCAGCATGGTGGCATGACCACTACGACTGTCACGACCACGGGCCGACGGATGCTCAACAAGGTCCCCGAGGTCACCGTCTACTTCTGGATCATCAAGATCCTGTGCACGACGGTGGGCGAGAGCTTCGCCGACTACATCAACGAGACCCTGGGCTTCGGCCTGACCAACACCACGGTCGTCTTCTCCGTGGCCCTGGTCATCGCACTGGTCGCGCAGTTCCGGCTGAACCGCTACGTGCCGGGCGTCTACTGGCTCTCGGTCGTCCTGATCAGCGTCGTGGGCACCCTGCTCACCGACAACCTCACCGACGGCCACAACGTGCCGCTGTGGATCAGCTCGACCGTGTTCGCGGTCCTGCTCGCCGCGGTCTTCGGCATCTGGTACGCCCGCGAGCGGACCCTGTCGATCCACACCATCGTCACCACCCCGCGTGAGAGCTTCTACTGGCTGACCGTGCTCGTCACGTTCGCCCTCGGCACCGCCGTCGGCGACTGGACCCTCGAGCTCACCGGCTGGTCTCCGGGCGTGTCGGTGCTGCTGCCGCTGGGCCTGATCCTGGCCGTCCTCGCCGCCTGGAAGCTGGGCGCCGGACCGGTGCTGTCCTTCTGGCTGGCCTACATCCTGACCCGGCCGCTGGGCGCCAACATCGGCGACTACCTCGCCTCCGACAAGAGCGAGGGCGGGCTCGGGCTGGGCACCTTCGGGACCAGCATCCTCTTCCTCGGCACGATCCTCGCCGTCGTGGTCTTCCTGACCGTGACCGACAAGGACCGCACCGAGGCCATCCACCCGGCCCGGGACTGACCGGGTCCGGGACGCCGAGAAGGAGACCGCCATGCCGGAGGAGCGCCCCCTGCGCATCCTGGTCGTGACCGACCACGCCGAGCCCACGCCCGAGCTGCGCGAGGCCATCCGGCACCGCGCGGAGACCGGGGACGTCCAGTTCCGCCTCACCGTCCTCAACCCCGCCCGCGCCGAGGTGCACCTGCTGCACCCGGAGCGGCACGACAGGGCCGCGGAGGCCGAGCAGACCCTGAGAGCGGCGCTGCCGCAGCTCGAGCAGGCGGCCGGCGGGACGGTGGTCGGCTCGGTGTCGGTGCGGCACGACCCGATGGACGCCATCGAGGAGACCATCTACAACGAGCCCGTCGACGAGATCATGCTCGCGATCCCCGGGCACCACGTCTCCACCTGGCTCCACCAGGACCTGCCGCACCGGCTCAAGCACTTCAACCTCCCGGTGACGGTCGTCCGCCCCGACCCGGCCGGCTGACCCGGTCGGGACGCCTTCACGTTCGCTTCACGCGCGCTGACTAGCGTCCCGATCGGGCACCGGCCACCCGGCGACGCCCAGGAAGAGGCGCGAACCACCAGGAGGGCACGTGCACACCCTGATCCCGGAGTCGGTCGGTCAGCTCCCCTTCGACCGGTCGTGGTTCCTCGACGTGAACTCCTTCGCGCGCGCCACGACGTGGCTGCACACCCCGGCGCGCGACTACGCCAAGTACGGCGTGGTGCTCTTCGCCGCGCTGCTCCTGTGGAGCTGGTGGGCGGCGCGGGGCCGTCGCGACCTGACCGCGGTCGCCGCCGCCCTGTGGGCGCCGATCGGCACCCTCGTCGCGGTCGGGCTCAACCAGCCGCTGGGCCGGGCGGTGGGCGAGGCGCGCCCGTACGACGTGCTCCCCCACGTGGAGGTCCTGGTCGCGCGGACGGCCGACTTCTCGTTCCCCAGCGACCATGCGGTGATGTCGGGCGCGGTGGCCGCGGGCGTGCTCCTGGCGAACCGGCGGCTCGGCCTCGTGGCCGTCGTCGCCGCCGTCGCGATGTGCTTCACGCGGGTCTACGTCGGGGCGCACTTCCCCGGCGACGTGATGGCGGGCGTGCTGCTCGGCGCCGCCGTCACGCTCGCGGGATGGCTGCTGCTCCGCCGGGTCCTGGTCAGGCTGGTCGAGGCCCTGACCAGGACCCCGTTGCGGGTCCTGGTCAGCGCAGGCCCAGCCGCTTCGCGCAGCTCGGCCACGCGCCCCAGCCCTGATGGCGCTTGATCCGCTCCCCCACGACGATCTGCTCGCTCTTGGTGGCCCTGCTGGGCAGGGTGGCGAGCTTGCGCCCGCCGTAGCCGGCCCAGGTGCTGCGGCTGATCTGCAGGCCGCCGTAGTAGCCGTTGCCGGTGTTGATGTGCCAGCGACCGCTGGACTCGCACTGGGCCAGGCGGTCCCAGGTGCGGGTGCTGGCCGCGTGGGCCGGCGCGTCCACGGCGGCCACGGTGGTCAGCGCGGCCAGGGCGGCCGCGGCGGTCGAGATGAACATGCGAAAGCGCATGAGAGTCCTCCACACGCCTTCGGGGTTAGCTGTCGGGTTCGGGCTGAGGTGTGCCCGGCCATCGGTGATGGCTTCACCCCGAGGGCCGCTGTCGCGACCCGGTGACACGGGTGGGTTCCCCGCTCCTGCCCTCGGTGCTCAAGGGGCCCCCGGCCGGGCAGGACTCGGCGTGACCGGGAGGCAGCCCCGGTTCACGGGACATGCCACCGTAGGCAGCGATCCGGCCGTCGCCAACCTCTCACCCCCCAGATGGGGGACACGGCCGTGCGAGGGACGGGACCTGCGCAGAACGGTGTCGGTTAGCCTCGAACGGTGAAGGTTCTCCGCCACGCCGCCCTCGCCACCGCCGTCGTCGCCAGCGTCCTGACGGCTGGGTGCGCCTCGCACTCCTCCGGCCAGTCCTCGGCCCAGTCCTCCGGACGGGCCACCGGTGCCATCGCTGCCGCGGCCCACACCGAGAGCGCGCGCCGGGCCGCCACGCCGAAGGTCACCAAGCTGCTGGTCGTGGTCGAGGAGAACCACTCGCTCTCGCAGATGAAGGCCGGGATGCCCTACACCTTCGGCCTGGCGAAGAAGTACGGCTACGCCACGCGCTACCGCGCCATCACGCATCCGTCCGAGCCCAACTACATCGCCATCGCCAGCGGGAAGACCTACGGCATCCAGGACGACGCCGACCCGTCGGCACACCGGCTCGGCGGCACGTCGGTCTTCGGGCAGGCGCTCGCCCGCGGCCGCACCGCGGCGGCGTACCTGCAGAGCATGCCCGGCAAGTGCGCCACCACCCCCAGCGGCGACTACGCCGTCAAGCACAACCCGTGGGCCTACTTCGTCAAGGAGCGCCGCGGCTGCCGCGCCCACGACCTGCCGATGACCCGCTTCGCGCCGGCCGTGACCGCGGGATCGCTGCCGCGCGTCGGCATGGTGATCCCCGACCTGCAGCACGACGCCCACGACGGCACGCTGAAGAAGGCCGACACGTGGTTCAAGTCCGTGATGACCAAGGTCTTCGCCGGCCCCGACTGGAAGTCGGGCCACCTCGCGGTGGTGCTGACGGCCGACGAGGACGACAGGGCCCACGGCAACCGGGTCCTGACCGTCGTCATCCACCGCAGCCAGCAGCACCACGTCGTGGACACGAGGCTCAACCACTACTCGCTGACGCGGCTCTACGAGGACGTGGCGCACCTGCCCTACCTCAACGGCGCGCTCACCGCTCGGTCGATGTCGAAGGCCTTCGGGCTGCCCGTCGGCTGACCGGCCCCGGAGCGGGTCTAGGAGGCGAAGACCTCCCGGAGCCGCGCCTCCTGCTCGGACGTCAGCCGGGTCTCGAACGGCGTCTGGCCGCTGCCCTCGAACGCGTCCCCCACCGCGTCTGCCGCGCCGCCCGCCGACAGCACGAACAGGGCCGAGGTGCCCGGCCGGACCCCGGCCCGCACGGTCCGGACGAAGTCGTCCCCCAGCCCCACGCCCTCGAGCGCGTCGCTCGTCACCCCGCCGGTCGATCCGTCTGTCGATCCGTCTGCCGCCCCGCCGTCCGCGAGGGGCACCAGGAACACCAGCCCCAGCAGCAGCCCCCAGAACGACGGCACCAGGGCGCCGCCGAGGTTGGTCGAGGGCGCCTGCCGCGTCCGTGGCCGGGGAGACTTGGGCGGCCAGCCGGCCAGCCCCGCACCCAGCACCCGCACGACGCCGCGCCGTTCGAGGTCCACCAGCGACCGGGCGGCCTGTTCGGCCCCGCGAGGCTCGTCGAAGAACCAGACCGTCATGGTCACCGCGCCCGCGGCCCGCTCCAGGACGGCCGCCACGGCGCCCGCACGCGTGGGCCCGCCCGTGTGGCCGGCACCCGGCCGGCGGACCTCGCGCCAGGCGTGCCGGGCGAGGGCGACGACCGTCCGCGCGCTCAGCTGCTGTGGTCCGTCCTCCCCCTCGAGCGTCTCGCCGCGGGCCTCGACGACACTGGCCCACGCCCGGTTCACCGAGGTGCCACCGATGAGGACCCTGGCCAGGAAGTAGGACCAGAGCAGCACGGTGGCCGCGCTGCCGAGGGCTCCGTACAGCTGCGATGCGCTGCTGATCTGGTGGGCCAGGAACAGCGCCGCCACCAGGTGCAGGCCCTCGGCCCCGACCCCGATGAGCAGGGCGCCCGGGATCAGCTCGGCGACCGACACGTGCGCCGGCCTGGGCAGCGCCGCCAGGATGATCCAGCCGAGCAACGCGTAGGCGACGACGAGCGTGATGGCGACGACGAGCCCCACGGTGTAGCTGATGGTTCGCAGCCAGTTCGCGGCCAGCACCAGGGCCAGCGCCGAGCCCAGGAACCCGATGACCAGCCCCGCCGCCCGGGGCGGGTGGCGGAGCTTCACGACCGGCAGCTGCCAGGCGAGCAGGGTGGCCACCCACAGGGTCCGCGCCAACGTCAGCGAGGTCCTGAACAGGGCGACGAGCCCGGTGAGCACCAGCCACCACCGCGCCTCGTGCGCCTGCGCAGTGGCGGTCGCGATCGTGGTCGCGGTGGTCCCGCCGAGGCCGATGTCGGCCGTGGCCCCGCGGGCCGAGCCCGGCTCGGCGAAGCCCAGGAGGCCGACCAGGACCAGGCAGGCGGGCAGCAGCCACAGGAACAGCCGGAAGGCGAGCGCACCGGCCAGCAGGGGGCCGCCCGCGATCCGGTCGTGGCCCGCCGCGGTGAGCAGGAAGCGAACGGCGGGGTAGTGACGCCCCGCCCGGTCGAGGCGCTCCATCGCGTCGTCTCGCCGTCCCCTGGCCCACTCGGCGAGCGCCTCGGTCCGCCGAGGCCGGGGCGGGGCGGCGTCGCGGTCGACCTGCACCGCCCCATCGTCGCGTCGGGTCCGGGGGGACACCTCACTCGCGCCGGGTGAGAGCGGCACCCGCGCCAGTCAGGGCTCGTTCGTCGGGTGCGGCTCCGGCCCCTCGTCCGCGAGCTCGGCCTCCTGCCGGGCCGCACGCCCGTGGTGCCACACGATGACCCCGGCTACGACGAAGGCCAGGAGCAGCGCCCCACCGACCGCGCCGAGGCTCGACTCGACCCGTTGGTAGGACTTGCCCGCCACGAAGCCCAGGACGCAGATCGCCGTCCCCCAGGCGATCCCGCCCAGCGCGTTGTAGAACAGGAACCGCCGGTAGGGCATGTGGCTCATCCCGCACAGTCCCGGTGTGACGGCGCGCAGCAGCGCGGTGAACCGGCCGGCGACGACGGTCACGCCACCCTTCTCGCGCAGCCGCTTGCGGGCTACCTCGAGCCGGGCCCGGTGTCGCCGCAGCGGCCGCGACTCGAGCATGCGCGGGCCGGCCAGCCGCCCGACCTCGTAGCCCACGCTGTCCCCCACGATCGCCGCGACGATCACGACGGCGAGCAGAGCCGGGAAGGAGAGGTGGCCGGCGGAGGCCAGGGCGCCCCCGAAGAGCACCGCTGTCTCACCCGGCAGCACGAACCCGACGAAGAGTGCCGCCTCGGAGAACACCAGGGCCCCGATGATGGTGAGGGCCAGCGGCGCCGGGACGGACGTCAGCAGGTCGGTCACGTGTCCGATCAGGTTGCCCATGGTGCTTGCGACGCTACGAGGACCGGATGAAAGGCGCATGAAGGGCGCGCGCCCGGGAGCCGGGGGCCCGCTCCTAGGCTCTGCCCATGACGACCGCGCGCACCGTGCCCGTGACCACCGAGATGGACGGGGACGAGCTGGACGCCGAGGACGCGTGGCGACTGGTCCGCAGGTTCGGCCTGCGCCGGGTCGTGGCCGGGGCGTTCGTGCGGTTCCGCTACGGCGACGGGTTCACCAACAGCCGGGCGCTGGCGCTGCAGGCGTCGCTCGCGGTGGTGCCGTTCCTGCTCGCCCTGACCGGGCTGGCGGCCAATCTCGACCAGGAGCGGCCCGCCCGCGTCGTGGCCGAGACGATCCAGAAGGTCTCCCCCGGGCAGGACGGTGGCGACGCGCTCGCCAGCGCGGTCGACGGACCCCGGGACGGCGAGGAGGCCGGGGACCTCGCGCTCGGCTTCGGCCTGGCCTTCGCGCTGCTCTCGATGACCACCGCGATGGCCCAGGTCGAGCGGGGGTCGAACCGGATCTACGGCATCCGCCGGGACCGGCCGGCGCTCGCGAAGTACGGGCGCGCCGCGGTGCTGACGGCCGTGCTCGCCGGCCCGGTCGGCGTGGGCTTCCTGATGCTGGTGGCCGGGGGTTCGTTCGGGAAGGCGATGGTGACCAGCTACGGCTGGTCCGACGGCACGCTGGAAGCCTGGCAGGTGCTGCGCTGGCCGGTGGGCGTGGTGCTGCTGGTCTTCGCCATCGCCGTGCTGCTCGACCACGCACCGCGGCGGCGGCAGCCCGCCCTGAGCTGGCTCGCGCTCGGGGCCGCGGTCGCGGTGCTGCTCACCCTGCTCGCCACCGGGGCGCTCGCGGCCTACGTGCACGTCAGCTCCTCCTTCGGCAGCACCTACGGTCCGCTCGCCGGCTTCGTCGCACTGCTGCTCTGGTCGCTGCTCTCGGCGATGGCCTTCTTCTACGGCGTCGCGGTCTGCGCGCAGCTGGAGGCGCTGCGGGCCGGCGACCACAGCCCGGCGTACGACGACCCGGGGCGGCCGCACGGGCACGTCGTCAGCGGCTGACCGGCCTCAGTCGTCGAACCTGAGCACCTCCTCGACCGGGCGCCTCGGGGTCCGTGGGAGGTCGTCGCGGGTCATCTCCTGCCAGCCCAGCCGCACCAGCAGCTGTGGCCACGCCGTGCCACCGAGCACGTCGCGCAGCTCCTCCCTCGTCTCGGGCACCTCGGCCACCTGGCTGAGCGGCAGCAGCGAGAGGCTCTCCCGGACGGTCGCCAGCCACAGCGCGCTGAGGGTCTCCCCGCACCGCAGCCAGGACAGGGCGTCGTCGTCGACCGTGCACAGCGCGACCAGGCCGTCCACGAACTCCGTCGGCTCGCCCCGGGGGTCCGGCAGCTCGCCGGACTGGTAGCGCGAGGGCATCGCGGGCCGGTTCGGGTTGATCTCCGGGATGCTGCTCGGCGGGATCCCCTCCGGACCCTCCACCGCGACCCAGCGTGCGGCCTCGGCGGCGTACTCCTCGTCGCCGCGCTGGATCTCGTCGGCCCTGCGCAGGATCCGGTCCACGCGCTGACGGGCACCGGGCTCGACCAGCGGGATGACGAGCGCTCCCCAGTCCGCCGCCCGCTCGGCGAGCCGGTCCAGGCGCTCGACCGGCAGCGGCCACGAGGTGAACCTGCGGCGGTCGGTGCTGCGGATCTGCAGCGCGTGGAGCTGCTCCTCGGCCGCGGGGACAATGCGCCCCGGGACGAGGTCGAGCGTGGCCAGCAGGACGGGATCGTCGGCGTCCGGGCAGCGTTGCACGGCCACCTGCCACCCCATTCCCTCGGCGGCCACCTGCGCGTGGTGCAGCGCGGCACCACAGCTGAGCACCAGGGTGCGCCCCTCGGGGTCGGCGTGCGGCAGCACGCGGTCTCGGTCGGCGTAGAGCCGCAGGCGCGTCCCCTCGGCGCGCCAGAGCCACGGCTGGGTGTTGTGCACGCTCGGAGCACGGCAGGCGAGCTCGACGATCTCGCGGAACGGGACGGAGGTCTGAGCAGGCCTCCGCACGGCTGCTGACCCTCTCATCGTCGTCCTCCTCGAGTGCTCGTCCACAGGCCTTCCGTGATCCGCCTCCAGCAGCCTCGCGGCCGGGGTCCGCAGGGTGCAGGGCACTAGGTCCCGGGGCCCGTGACGAACGGACGTTTCCGGGGTCGGGCGACGCAGTAGCGTGACGCCATGGACGCCGATCAGTGGGACGCGAGGTACGCCGCCACCGACCTGGTCTGGTCGGTGACGCCCAACCAGTTCGTCGCCGCGGAGGTCGCCGACCTGGCTCCGGGCAGCGCCGTGGACCTGGCGGCCGGCGAGGGCCGCAACGCCATCTGGCTCGCCTCCCGGGGCTGGGACGTCGTCGCGGTCGACTACTCGAGCGTCGGGCTGGCCAAGGGGCAACGGCTCGCCGAGGACCAGCAGCTGCCGGGCTCGGTCTCGTGGGTGTGCGCCGACGCCACGACGTGGGAGTCGGCGCCGGTGCACGACCTGGTGGTGATCGCCTACCTGCAGCTGCCGGCCGGCGAGCGCCGGGCGGCGGTACGCCGCGGCTTCGCCGCCCTGCGACCCGGCGGCACCCTCCTGGTGGTCGCGCACGACACGACCAACCTGGCCGAGGGCACCGGGGGTCCCCAGGACCCCTCGGTGCTCATGACGGCCGACGACGTGCTGGGCGACCTGACGGGCGAGGACCTCGAGGTGGTGCGGGCGGGGCGGGTGGCCCGCACCGTCGACGACGGCCACGGAGAGGAGCCCGCGCGCACCGCGTGGGACTGCCTGGTGCGCGTCGTACGCACCGGCTGACCGTGCGTCAGGAGGACTGGCGGCCGTGGTTCTCCGGCTGCTCGGCCTCGCTGCCAACCGGGCTGTCCACCGAGCTGTCCACCGGGCCCTGCGTCTCACCCGGGGCCGGGCCCTCGACGGGCTGGCCGGGACGGGCCGCGTCGGGGTCGTCGTACACGCCGGCGTCCTGGGCGGCCTGGGCCTTCTTCAGCTGCCGGACCAGGCTCCAGCCGAGCAGGGCGACCGCGACACCGAGGCCGATGAAGATCGCGAAGGCCGTCCAGCCCGCCTTGACGTCCTCGGGCTGGGGAGGCTCGTCGACGAGTCGCATGACGAGGGGCAGGACCTGGCCCGTGATGAGCGCGTGGAACGGCATGGGAACAGTCTCTCAGGAGGGGGTCGGGACGCCGGCGAAGAGGTCGTCCTCCGGAGTGCTGGTCGAGACGTGACTCACCACCAGCTCGTAGTCCTCGGTCGGCCAGACCTTCTCCTGGAGCTCGCGCGGGATGGCGAACCAGAAGCCGTCGGGATCGATCTGGGTCGCGTGGGCGAGCAGCGCCTGGTCGCGGACCCCGAAGTAGTCCCCGCACGGCACCCGGGTGGTGATCCGGGCGTCCCACTCCGGCTCGGGCTTCCACTCCTTGAGCCGCTCCTCCCACGGTGACTCCAGGCCGTGCGCGAGCATCGCGTCGTGCAGCGCCTGCATCCGCGGCCGGTTGAAGGAGTGGTGGTAGTAGAGCTTCAGCGGCTGCCAGGGCTCCCCCAGGTCGGGGTAGCGCTCGGGGTCGCCGGCCGCCTCGAACGCCGCCACCGAGACCTTGTGGCACATGACGTGGTCGGGGTGCGGGTAGCCGCCGCGCTCGTCGTAGGTCGTCATGACGTGCGGCCGGAACTCGCGGATCAGCCGCACCAGCGGCGCGGCGGCCTCCTCGAGCGGCACGAGCGCGAAGCAGCCCTCGGGCAGCGGCGGCTTCGGGTCGCCCTCGGGCCAGCCGGAGTCGACGAAGCCGAGCCAGTCCTGGCGGATGCCGAGGATGTCGCGGGCGCGGTCCATCTCCTCGCGGCGGACCTCGGTGATGTTCTCGAGGATGTCGGGGCGGTCCATCTTGGGGTTGAGGATCGAGCCCCGCTCGCCACCGGTGCAGGTCGCAACGTGCACGTCGACGCCCTCGTCGACGTACTTCGCCGTCGACGCCGCGCCCTTGCTCGACTCGTCGTCGGGGTGCGCGTGGACGTGCATCAGGCGGAGGCCGGCGCGAGGACCGGTGCGGAGGGCGTGCGGCATGGGTCTCATCGTAGGACGGCGCCCGCGGCCCGGTCCGCGTCGGCTCCCCCGGGGGTGCGAGCATGAGGGCGTGACCACGCACGACGCGCTCGCCGACCGCTACGGCGCGCCCGCGCCCTGGCGACGTCGGGCCGTGATCGCGGCCAGCGTCGCCGTCTCCCTCGCGTTCCTGGGCTGGCTGACCTGGACCATCTGGGAGAGCTCCACGCCGGCTGTCGACTCCGACATCGTGGGCTACTCGATCGAGGGCCAGCACGAGGCGACGGCCCGGGTCGACGTGCGACTCAAGGACGACACGGTCCGGGCCCAGTGCCTTCTTCGGGCCTACGCCGAGGACCACTCCGTGGTCGGCGAGCTGTCCTTCACCCCGGTGTACGGCGCGCAGCAGCCGCTCGAGGAGACCGTGCGCACCGAGCGCCGGGCGACGTCGGTGGAGCTCGTCGGCTGCACCGCCCCGGGTGAGCCGCGACCGCGCTGACCTGCGTCGGGAGCGCTTGGACTGTAGACTCGAATCTTCTGGCTGTCCCGCTGGGGTCCAGGCACCGGCCCCGGCGTCGTCCGAGGCACGACCCGTGGTCGCCCGACGGGGACAGCCGCACCGACGTTCGCGGCGGGCCTCCCGCCACCAACCGAGTATTCGCAGGAGTACCCATGACGCAGTCCACCGAGCAGGGCACGATCTGGCTGACCCAGGAGGCCTACGACAAGCTCCGCGCCGAGCTGGAGAACCTCAAGGGTCCCGTGCGCCAGGAAGTCATCGAGCGGATCAGCGCTGCCCGCGACGAGGGTGACCTCAAGGAGAACGGCGGCTACCACGCCGCCCGTGACGAGCAGGGCAAGGTCGAGGGCCGGATCCGCCAGCTCGAGGACATGCTCCAGCGCGCCCAGGTCGGCGAGACCCCCGAGGACGACGGCACCGTCTCCCCGGGCATGAAGGTCACCTACAAGTTCGTCGGCGATGACGACGACGAGGCCGAGACCTTCCTCCTCGGAGCCCGCGAGATCGAGGACTCCGTCGACGGCCTGAAGGTCTACTCGCCCCAGTCGCCGCTCGGCACCGCCATCATCGGCGCGCGGGTCGGCGAGACCGTCGCGTACGCCGCCCCGAACGGCAAGACGCTCGAGGTCGTGATCGTCGACGCGACGCCGTTCACCGGTTGATCCAGCCAACGAGTCGGCGCCGGCCTCCCTCACAGGGGACGCCGGCGCCGTTTCGCGTCTCGGCCTACGTGAAGACCCGGTAGCCGCGCTCGCGCAACCGGGCGGTCACCTGCTCGGCGTGCGGCTCGCCGCGCGTCTCGAGCTGCAGGTGCACCTCGACCTCGTCGAGGTGGAGCGAGGGCGAGATGCGCTCGTGCACGACCTCGAGCACGTTGGCCCCCACCGCGCCGATCTCGGTGAGCAGCGTGGCCAGGCCGCCGGGCAGGTCGGGGATGCACACCCGCATGTTGAGGTAGCGGCCGGCCGCGGCCATGCCGTGCCGGATCACCTTGCCGAGCAGCAGCGGGTCGATGTTGCCGCCCGAGAGCAGCGCGACCGTGGGCGTGCGGAACTCCGTCGGGCGGTCCAGCATCGCCGCGACGGCGGCCGCTCCGGCGGGCTCGACGACCATCTTGGCCCGCTCGAGCAGCGCCAGCAGGGCGCGGGCGAGCGAGTCCTCCGACACCGTCATGATCTCGTCGACGTGGTCGCGGACCGCCGCGAAGGTGATGTCGCCGGGACGCCCGACCGCGATGCCGTCGGCCATCGTGGTCATGTGCTCCAGCGGCACCGGGTGGCCCTCGGCCAGCGACCCCGGGTACGCCGCCGCTCCCGCGGCCTGGACGCCGATCACCCGGACGTCGGGCCGCAGCGACTTCACCGCGATCGCGATGCCCGCCAGCAGGCCGCCGCCCCCGGTGGGGACCAGCACGGTCTCGACGTCGGGCGTCTGCTCGAGGATCTCGAGGCCGACGGTCCCCTGCCCGGCCACGATGTCGACGTGGTCGAAGGGGTGGATCAGCACCGCCCCGGTCTCCGCGGCGAAGGCGTGCGCGGCCTCCAGCGCGTTCTCGAGGTAGCGGCCGTGGAAGATCACGTCGGCGCCGTACCCGCGGGTCGCCTTCTCCTTGGGGATCGGCGCCCCCTCGGGCATGAACACCGTCGACTTGATGCCCAGCAGCTGGGCCGCGAGTGCGACGCCCTGGGCGTGGTTGCCGGCCGAGGCCGCCACGACCCCGTGCGCCCGCTCCTCGGCCGAGAGCCGCGCGATGCGGACGTAGGCCCCGCGGGCCTTGAACGACCCGGTGCGCTGGAGGTTCTCGCACTTGAGGCTGACCGGGCCCCAGGCGAAAGCAGAGAGCCACCGGGACTCCTCCATGGGGGTGTAGACCGACACCCCCTCGAGGACCTCCCGCGCGGCCCTGATGTCGGCCAGGGTCACTTCAGGCGCGTCACTCATGTTCCAGGGCCTCCTTCGTCGGGGGCTCCTCGCCCAGCTCTCGGTAGTCCTCGCCCAGCTCCTCCTCGGGGTCGTCCCCGGGGGCGGAGTAGTTGGCGAGGTGCTGCACCACGGCGTTGACCGCGGCCGCCAGCGGCACGGCGACCAGGGCACCGGGGATCCCGGCGACCAGGACGCCGCAGCCGATCGCGATGATGACACCCAGCGGGTGCACCGACACCCACCGGCCCATCAGGAAGGGCTGGAGCACGTGTCCCTCGATCTGCTGCACGAGGATCACCACGGCCAGCATCAACAGCGCGGTGATCGGCCCCTGGGCCACCAGGGCGACCAGGATCGCGACGATGCCGGCGACGGTCGCGCCGACCATCGGGATGAACGCGCCGAGGAAGACCAGCACGCCGATGGCGAGCACGAACGGCACGCCGAGGATCGCGGCACCGGTCATGATGCCCAGGGCGTCGGTGGCGGCGACGATCACCGTGGCCCGGACGAACTGGGTCAGCGAGATCCAGGCGACCCGGCCCGAGCTGTCGACGTGCTGACGGCCGGCGCGCGGGGCCAGGCGCACGATCCAGGCCCAGATCCGCTCCCCGTCGGCGAGGAAGAAGTACGTCGAGAA
>Ga0164308_10001245_pt1 | contig 13524 bp, 12 predicted proteins | sample Whisoiple_246_MG_FD_109983 | JGI IMG/M metagenome (GOLD analysis project Ga0164308, IMG submission 109983) | Soil microbial communities amended with fresh organic matter from upstate New York, USA - Whitman soil sample_246_MG | ecosystem: Environmental > Terrestrial > Soil > Unclassified >...
AGGCGGGTCATCGCGGTCCGCTCCCGCAGCTCGGCGCCGTGGCGGACGGCCAGGTCCACGCAGGTGGCGACCGTGAGGTCGGCGTCGAGGTGGCCCGCGCCCGGGTGGAAGGCCGCCGGGCCGACCGCGATCCCCGGCCACCGCTCGGCGACCTCGTCCGCGGACAGGTACATGACGGGGACACCGGCCGCGGTGAGGGCGGCGTGGATCGCCTCGGGTCGTCCGGCGCCGACGTCGAGGCCGCCGGTGGGGGTCAGCAGCTGCACGCCGGACTCGTCCTCGAGCCGGCTCCACTCGTCGGCGGCCCGGCCGGTGAGGGCGACGTACAACGGGTCGGCGTACGCGCGGCGGTAGATCCTCGAGGAGCCGTGGGAGCTGCCGTGCCGGTGGCCGACGGCGTGCTGCTCGAGGAGCAGGACGCTGTGACCGCGCGCCGCGAGCTCGCGTGCGGAGGCCGCTCCGGCCAGTCCGGCTCCGACGACGCAGACGTCGTAGTCCATGTCAGCACCCTAGATTGGTCCCGATGCCCGGGACCTCCATCGACCTCAACGCCGACCTCGGCGAGGAGGTCACCGACGACGCCGCCCTGCTGGCGGTGGTGACCAGTGCGAACGTCGCCTGCGGCTACCACGCCGGCAATGCGGCGATCATGCGCGCGGTGTGCGAGGAGGCGGCCCGGCGCGGCGTCGCCGTCGGCGCCCAGGTCTCGTACGCCGACCGGGAGGGCTTCGGCCGGGTCGCCCGCGACGTCGCCCCCGAGGTGCTGCGCGACCAGGTCGCCGACCAGGTGGGCACCCTGGCGGAGATCGCGGGCGCGGCGGGCACGTCGGTGCGCTACCTGAAACCGCACGGTGCGCTCTACCACCGGGTGCTCGACGACGCGGAGCAGGCCGCCGCGGTGCTCGCCGGGTCGGGGGAGCTGCCGGTGCTGACGATGCCCGGTCAGCTGCACGACCTCGCCGGGCGCGCCGGCCGGCGTACCTTCCGGGAGGGCTTCCCGGACCGCGGGTACGACGCCGCCGGCCGGCTGCTGCCGCGCTCGGAGGCCGGTGCGCTGCTCGTCGAGGCGGACGCGATCGTGGCCCAGGCGCAGCGCCTGGCCGCCGAGGTGGACTCCGTGTGCCTGCACGGCGACAGCCCCGGCGCGGTCGGGCACGCGCGGGCGGTGCGGGCCGCGCTCGAGTCGGCCGGGTGGCACCTGCAGCCCTTCTGCTGAGTTCCCACAGGACTGTCCACAGGTCTGGACCGGAGGCTGTGGAGTGTGTGCTCGTGTTGTGGAGGACGGCCGTCCTGCTGTGGATCGCCCTGTGGGTTCGGCCGAGGGGCTTGCGGCGTGTGACCCGGGCCACGTAGAACTCTCCTCACCAGATCCACCGGGCAACCGGAGGGGCTGGGGATCGGACAGGAACGACGACCCGCACCGCGAGGCGACTCGCGGCGGACGCCCGGTGACGGGGCGGTCGGGGTCGGAGCAAGGGTCCGGTGGGTCGGACGTCACCGAGCCGACCGAACCGAAGGGCCCCTGGTGCTCATACCACCGGGGGCCCTTCGTCCATTTCATGCTGGACCCGTTCGCGGCGACGCGCAACGCCCGGCGCGTGACGGGCGGGTGAACGACCCCGAGACTGGGCGCATGAGCGGGTCCGTGCAGCTGCGTCCGGTCGGCCCCTCGGCCGTGCTCGCCGAGGTCGGGGACGCCGGGTCCGCGCTGGCGCTCGCGACGTGGGCCCGGGCGCACCACGTCCCCGCCGTCGAGGTCGTGCCGGCGGCCGAGACCGTGCTCTTCGACGGCGTCGCCGACCACGTCGCGCTGACGGCGCTGCTCGGTGGCTGGCAGCCGGGGGAGCGGCCCGCACCGGGGCCGCTGGTCGAGGTGCCGGTCGTCTACGACGGTCTCGACCTCGACGACGTCGCCGCGCGCTGGGGCACCGACGTCGCCGGGGTCGTGGCGCGGCACAGCGAGGTCGAGTACGTCGCGGCGTTCTGCGGCTTCGCCCCGGGCTTCGCCTACCTGGCCGGGCTGCCGGCCGAGCTCGCCGTACCCCGGCTGGCCTCGCCGCGCCCGCGCGTGCCGCTCGGCTCGGTGGGCCTGGCGGGCTCGTGGTGCGGCGTCTACCCGACCGCGTCGCCAGGGGGCTGGCGGCTGCTGGGCCGCACCGACGCGACGCTGTGGGACGTCGACCGCGACCCGCCCGCGCTCCTCGCGCCGGGCACTCGTGTGGTGTTCGTGCCCCGATGAACCGCCTCCACGTGCTGGCCACCGGCCCGCTCGTCACGGTCCAGGACCGGGGCCGGCCGGGCTTCGCCCACCTCGGCGTCCCGCGGGCCGGGGCGCTCGACGCGCCGGCGGCGGCGCTCGCCAACCGGCTCGTCGGCAACGGGCCCGACGACGCGGTCCTCGAGGTGCTGCTCGGCGGGCTGGCCCTGCGCGCGGACGTCGGGTGCTGGGTCGCCCTGACCGGGGCCGGCCGCGACCACCCGGTCGCGGAGTGGCTGCCTGCGGGGGCCACGCTCCGCGTCGACCCGCCGGCGACCGGGGTGCGCAGCTACCTCGCGGTGGCCGGGGGGATCGCGGTCCCGCCCGTGCTCGGGTCCCGGTCCTCCGACACGCTCGCCGGGGTGGGCCCGGCGCGCGTCGAGGCCGGGGCGGTGCTGCCCGTCGGCGAACCGCGCGGCCGCCCGCGGCCGATGGACGCGCCGCGCCCGCCCACACCCGGGCCGCTGCGCGTGCACCCCGGTCCGCGGGCCGACTGGTTCGTCGCCGACGCGCTCGCGCGGCTGTGCGCCGCGACGTACGTCGTCGCCGCGGACTCCAACCGGGTCGGGCTCCGGCTCGAGGGACCGGCCCTGCCGCGACGCCGCGACGGCGAGCTGGCCAGCGAGGGCATGGTGCGCGGCGCGGTGCAGGTGCCGCCGAGCGGGCGGCCCGTGGTGTTCCTCGCCGACCACCCGCCGACCGGCGGCTATCCCGTGCTGGGCGTCGTCGACGCCGACGACCTGTGGCAGTGCGCGCAGCTGCGGCCGGGGGAGCAGGTCCGGTTCACTCCTGCTCCTCCTCCGGCGTCGGCGGCCGCCAGGCGGTGAGCTCCGGGTCGTCCTCGGCGTAGGACCGGACCGGTCCGGCCGGGGTCTCGGCGGTCTCGAACCGCACCGTGACCACCCCGCGACCCGAGCCCCAGACCCAGCCGCGGCCCATCTCGGCGTGCTCGACGTCCATGCCGGGCGTCCAGGCTCGGCGGGAGTGGTGCGGGATCTCGACCTCGGGGAGCTCCTCCTCGTCGTCGCTGGTCTCGCCGAAGAGGTCCTCCTGCACCCAGTCAGCAAGGCCGGAGACGCCGACGCCGAGGAGCCGCACCCCGCCCGAGGTGTCGAGGTCGGCGAGCAGCGTGCGGGCCAGCCGGGCGATGGTCGCGGGGGCGTCGGTCGGGGACGGCAGCGTCGAGGAGCGGCTCAGCGTCGTGAAGTCGTGCAGCCGGACCTTGATCGTCACCGTCCGGCCGGAGAGACCGGCCTTGCGGAGCCGGCGTGCGACGTCGGTCGCCTGTCGGGTGAGCAGCTGCTCCATCAGCACCCGGTCGGTGAGGTCGTGGTCGTAGGTGCCCTCGACGCTCACGGACTTGGCCTCGCGCTCGGCCACGACAGGTCTGTCGTCCTGCGCCTGCGCGAGCTGGAAGAGCCAGTGGCCGTTGGCGTTGCCGAGCAGCCGGACCAGCTCGTCCTCGCTCAGGGTCTCCAGATCCGCGACCGTGTGCACACCGACCCGGCGCAGCCGCTCGGTGGTCGCCGGTCCGACTCCGGGGATGACCGTCACGCTCATCGGACGCAGCAGGTCGCGCTCGGTGCCGGGCGGGACGACGACCAGGCCGTCGGGCTTGTCGAGGTCGCTGGCGACCTTCGCGAGGAACTTCGAGCTGGCGACGCCCACCGACGCGGTCAGTCCTCCGGTCACCTCCGCCACGCGGGCGCGCAGGTGCTCGGCGAACGCCGTCACCGAGGGCACCGACAGGTCCGTGAGCCCGGGGTACGTCGCGTGGTCGGCCACCGCGAGGTCGACGAACGCCTCGTCGAGCGAGAGCGGCTCGACCAGCGGCGACACCGAGCGCAGCAGGCGCATCACCCGTTCGCTGGTGTCGCGGTAGGCGTGGAACCGCCCGGTCAGGAAGGCCGCGTGCGGGCACCGGGCCCGGGCCTCCCGGGTCGACATCGCCGAGCGCACGCCGTACCGGCGCGCCTCGTAGGAGGCCGTGGACACCACGCCGCGCCCGCCGACGCCGCCGACCACCACCGGCTTGCCGCGCAGCGACGGCTTGTCGCGCTGCTCGACGGCGGCGAAGAAGGCGTCGAGGTCCAGGTGGAGCACCGACGCGACCGCACGCACGCGAGGCACGCTATCGCGCGGCACCGACAGTCCCTCCTTCCGCCACTTTCCTTCCACAGGCGGGCTTCCCGCACCGCTTTCCACAGCTGGCGCCCCGACCGGCTCCCGGTGTCCGCCGCCACGGGGACCGTCGTCCCATGACCGCACACCCGACCACCCCGACCGTCGTCACCGTCCGCTCGCCGGAGGACGTCCTCGCCCTGGTGCCCGTCCTGCTCGGCTTCGAGCCGGCCGAGTCCCTGGTGATGCTGACCTTCGGGGCCGACCCGCCCTTCCACGCCCGCGCCGCCCTGCCCGACGCTCCTGACGACCTCCCCGAGCTCGTCGACTCGCTCGTCGCCCCGGCGCGGCAGCACCGGGTGCGCCGGGCGCTCCTCGTCGCCTACAGCGAGCGTGGCCGCCCCGCCGACCGCGCGCTGACGGCGGTCGCCCGGGCGCTGCGCAGGCAGGGGGTCGAGGTGCTCGACGGGCTGCGCACCGACGGCCGCCGGTGGCACCCGGTGCCCCGTCGTCCCGGGGTGCCGGCGCACGGCGTGCCCTACGACGTCTCGGGCCACCCGATCGTCGCGCAGGCGGTGTTCGAGGGGCAGGTGGTGCACGGCTCGCGGCAGGCGCTCGCGGCCACGCTGTGCGCCGAGCCGGGGCTGGTCGCGCGGGTGGTCGGGGCGCTGGCCGGGTTGCCGGGCGAGCGGGCACCTGCCCTGGAGGAGGGCCGCTGGGCGTGCGAGCTCGTCGAGCGGCACACCCGCGCCGGCACGGCGCCGACCGACGGCGACGTGGCACGCCTGCTGCGCGGCGTCCTCGACGTCCGGGTGCGGGACGCCGCCTGGTCCCCGCTCAGCCGCGCGGTGGCACCGGCGCACGTCGCGTTCTGGACCGACGTCGTGCGCCGCACCCCGGACCCGCTCGTGCCGGCGCCGGCGGCGCTGCTCGCGTTCGCGTCCTGGCAGGCCGGCCACGGGGCGCTCGCGTGGTGCGCTGTGGATCGGTGTCAGGAGGTCGACCCGGACTACTCCCTGGCCGACCTGGTGCGCCGGATCCTCGAGGAGGCCGTGCCGCCGACGGCCTGGGACGGCGGCGGCGACTGGACCACGGGCGTGAGCATGGCGCCTCCGGAGGCCGGGTAGTGCTCGGTCATGGTGCGCACGGTGGGTGTCGAGGAGGAGCTGCTGCTCTTCGACCCGGGCTCCTGGGAGGTGGTCGCTGCGGCACCGGCGGTGCTGAAGGAGTTCCGCGAGCACGGCGCCGGCCGTCGCCCCCCGCGCACCGCGACCGACGAGCTCGACCAGGAGCTGTTCCGCCACCAGCTCGAGATCCGCACCGACCCGGCGACCGAGCTCGACGACGTGCTCGGCCAGGTCCTGGCGGCTCGGCGAACTGCCGGGGTGGCCGCCCGGGCCGTGGACCTCCGGATCGGCGCCTGCGGCATCGTGCCTCTCGGCGGCGACCGGTCCGTGGTCTCTCCCAACGACCGCTACCGCGACATGGTCGAGGCCTTCGGTGAGGTCGCGCGCACCGGAGGCACGTGCGGCATGCACGTGCACACCGCGATCGAGTCCGACGAGGAGGGCGTCGCGGTCCTCGACCGGATCGCGCCGTGGCTCCCGGTCCTGCTGGCGCTGAGCGCGAACTCGCCGTACGTCGACGGCCGGGACTCGGGCTACGCATCGTGGCGCGCCCAGGTGTGGCAGCGGTGGCCCAGCGCCGGCCCGACCGAGCAGTTCGGGTCGGTGGCGGGCTATCGCTCGGCCGCCCGGGCGCTGCTCGACAGCGGTGCCGCCCGGGACGTCGGGATGCTCTACTTCGACGCCCGGCTCTCGGAGTCCCAGCCGACCGTCGAGGTCCGGGTGTGCGACGTCTGCACCGACCCGGGGCTCGCCAGCGCGATCGTCGCGCTGGCCCGGGCACTGGTCGAGTCGGCGGCTCGGCACTGGCGGTCCGGCCAGGCGCTCCCGCGCTGGCGGGCGGAGGCGCTGCGGGCCGCGCACTGGCGTGCCGCCCGCTACGGGATGGCCGACGCGCTCGTGCACCCGGCGACGGCGCGGCTCGCCCCCGCGCGGCAGGTGCTCGACGCGCTCGTGGCGTGGACCCGGCCCGCCCTGGCCGAGGCGGGCGACCTCGAGCCGGTCGAGGCCGTCGCGCAGCGCAGCGTCAGCGACAACGGCGCCACGCGTCAGCGGGCCGCCTTCGAGCGCACCGGCGACCTGGGGGCCGTCGTCGACGACCTGGTCGCGCGCACCGAAGCCTCGTGGCAGCACCCGGAACTGGCCTAGTGTGCGCTCATGGGCGAAGAGGTGGAGGCTCAGGAGTTCTCTCGCGCCGACCGCACCCGGCACCGTGAGCGGGTCCGGCGCAACCTCGACGTGTTCGCGCGGATGCTGCGGGAGGCCCGGTTCGACACCGACGACCCGATGACCGGGCTGGAGGTCGAGCTCAACCTGGTCGACGAGGCCGAGGACCCGGCGCTGAAGAACGCCGAGGCACTCGAGGCGATCGCCGACCCGGCCTTCCAGACCGAGCTGGGCCAGTTCAACATCGAGATCAACGTGCCGCCGGCCAAGCTCCGCGAGGGCGGGCTGACCACGTTCGAGGACACGCTGCGCCGCAGCCTCAACGACGCCGAGGCGAAGTCGTCCGCGGTCGGCGCGCACATGGTGATGATCGGCATCCTGCCGACGCTGGCCGACGGCCACATGACGCTCGACAGCCTGAGCGCCAACCCGCGCTACAAGCTCCTGAGCGAGCAGATCCTCGACGCGCGCGGCGAGGACATCACGATCGCGGTCGACGGCGTCGAGCGGCTGCGGACGACGGCGGACTCGATCGTGCCGGAGGCGGCCTGCACGAGCACCCAGTTCCACGTGCAGACCTCGCCGGAGATGTTCGCGGAGTACTGGAACGCCTCCCAGGCGATCGCCGCGATCCAGCTCGCGGTCGCCGCGAACTCGCCGTACCTGCTCGGCAAGGAGCTGTGGCGCGAGACCCGGATCCCGCTCTTCGAGCAGGCCACCGACACGCGCAGCGAGGAGTTGAAGGCCCAGGGCGTTCGGCCGCGGGTGTGGTTCGGCGAGCGCTGGATCAACTCGGTCTTCGACCTGTTCGAGGAGAACGTCCGCTACTTCCCGGCGCTGCTGCCGGTCTCCGACGACGAGGACCCGCTCGAGGTCCTCGAGAGCGGGGGCACGCCGAAGCTCGCGGAGCTGCGGCTGCACAACGGCACCATCTACCGCTGGAACCGTCCGGTCTACGACATCGCCGGTGGTGTCCCGCACCTGCGGGTGGAGAACCGGCTCCTCGCGGCCGGGCCGACCGTGGCGGACACGATGGCCAACGCCGCGTTCTACTTCGGGCTGGTGCGTGCGCTGGCCGAGGGGGAGCGGCCGCTGTGGTCGCAGATGTCCTTCAGCGCGGCGGAGGAGAACTTCCACAGCGCGGCGCGCCAGGGCATCGAGGCCCAGGTCTACTGGCCGGGCGTCGGCCAGGTGCGGGCGACCGAGCTGGTGCTGCGCCGCCTGCTCCCGGCGGCCCGCGAGGGGCTGCAGGCATGGGGCGCCTCGGACGCCGAGATCGACCGGCTGCTCGGGATCATCGAGCAGCGCTGCCTGCGAGGGGTCAACGGCGCCGAGTGGCTCGTCGAGCGGGTCCGCGCGGAGGGCGACCGCGAGCGGTTCGCGGCACTGCGCGCGGCGATGCGCGACTATCGCGAGCGGATGCACACCAACGAGCCGGTGCACACCTGGGAGTGACCGGGCGGCCAGCGTCAGGTCGTCCGGATCCGGCGCCAGGCGCGCCGGCTGCCCGAGCGCGGGTCGAACCAGCCCCGCCTGGTGACCACGACGAACGTCAGGCCCAGCTCGGCCTCGGCGCTCGCGCGCACCGCGGCGGTGAGCCAGGCGACGTCCAGGTCGCCCACCTCCAGAGGTCCCGACCTGGTCAGCCACAGCATCGGTACGGCGCCCGGGGTCGGCCCCCGTTGCCGGGCCCGACGCAGGAGCGCGGCGACGACGTCGCAGCGCAATGCCGGGTCGAACCGGTCCTCGGCCTCGGCGGCGAAGATCTCGGCGCGCGCTCCCGGCCAGCCGACGTGCAGGAGCGGGGGATAGACACGCCGTCGCTCGGTGGAGGCGTGCTCGACCACGACGCGGCGGAGCACGATCTCCAGTGACCGCGCGAGCGGCTCGCGCACGCCGTCCATCGTCCCGGCCTCCCGCCTGTGGTGTCCCTGGGCGGGGCCAGCCTCTCCCGGCCGGCGCCGGTCGTGCCCGGCTCGTCCACAGGTGTCGCCTGTGCTGCGATCGGCTACCGTGCCGGTGGCGCGTGCGAGACCCGCCGTGGCCGACCGAGGAGGAACGATGGGCACCGTCGTCGTGGGCTACGTGCCCAAGCCGGAGGGCCACGCCGCCGTACGGGCCGCGGTCGCCGAGGCGCTTCTGCGCAACGCCAGCCTCGTGGTCGTCAGCTCCCACCGCGCCGCCGACGACGAGTCCGCCGCTGCCGCGGAGGCCGAGCTCGAGGCGGTGCGCTCCGTGCTCGACGGGTCGGGCGTCGCCTACGAGGTCCGCCAGCTCGGCCGCGGGTTCGAGCCGGCCGAGGACCTGCTCACGATCGCCGAGTCCAGTGACGCGGACCTGATCGTGATCGGCCTGCGCCGCCGTTCGCCGGTCGGCAAGCTCATCCTCGGCAGCAACGCCCAGCGCATCCTGCTCGACGCGCACTGCCCGGTGCTGGCGGTCAAGGCCGGCTGACCTCGGCGGCGCTCAGGCGACCGCCCCGCCCTGCCGCTTCAGCAGCTCGGCCGCGTTGCGCAGCGACACGATGTCGCACACCAGGCGATGCATCTCGTCGCGGCACTCCCGGAGAGCGGGATCGCTCGACCGGTCAGCGGCGCGGAGGTGGTCCTGCAGGACCGAGGCGTGCTCCAGCGCCGAGGCAGCTGATCTGTCGACAAGCTCGACGACGTCCATGCTTCCCCCCAAACGACCCGTTGGTGGACCCGACCCGGGGCTGGACTGCCGAGTCAGGACCGCCCGGAGATCCCATTCAGGCACGCGCGCTCGGCCGGCGCAGCCAAAACTTGAGTCGGGCGCCGGTATATACCGCATATCGGGGACGGAAGTGACCTCTGGACGCGAGCGCGTTTATGGTCGATTCTTGTCTGAATCGTGATCGGGTCCCGCTCGACCCCATCGCCCCACGGTATGGGTGTGGGTTCAGCAAACGCCTTCTCGAAAGGGTGCCTGGTGCGCGAAGTTCATGTCCTGACGGTCTCGTCGAGCCTGCCCGTGAATCTGCTGGACGAGCTCCTGACCCGGACCGAGTCGGTCCTGCACGAGCACGGTGCATCTCGGGTCTGGATCGACCTGAACCAGCCCGGCACGGCGGTCCTCGCGGAGTTCCCCGAGGTCGCCTCGGCACCGGTTCCCCGCGCGCCGGTCGCGGAGCTCAGTCCGCTGGTCTGACGTCGCCTGCAGGGAGACGCGGCCCGGACGGGCCACGTCCCCCTACTCTGGGCGACGGGGCTACTTCCTGATCACCCTCAGGACGACGGTGTTGCTCGTCGCCGAGGCACGGGTGGCGTCGCCGACGAGCATGACGCTCAGGCGGTGCTTCCCCTTCTTCAGCTTCGGCAGGGTGATGGTCCCGCGGGGTCCGACCTTCGCGGAGGCGATCAGTCGCTTCCCGTCCCGGACCAGCGCGAGGGTCGAGGTGCCGCCGCCGTCGACCGCGACCTTGAGCCGCGCCTTCTTCGACACCTTGACCGTGCGCTTGACCAGGCCGATCGTGACGCCTGGCTGCGAGTAGCGGACGGCGACCTGGGCGGTCGCGCTGCTCGGCGCCACGGCACCGGACCCGGCGAAGCTCGCAGTCACGAGGTGGGTGCCCACCGGGATGTCGGTCGGCAGGCGGAGGTCCGCCTTGCCACCGGCGAGTGTGCCCGACACCTCCCTGCCCGCGACCGTGAGGGTGACCGTGCCGACGGCGACCGGGTCACTGGCGACGGCGACCGTGGCGGTCGTGGAGGTCCCGTAGGTCAGGGCGGTGCTGGCCAGCGTGAGGCCGGTCGTGGAGCTGACCGGCCCAGCGAAGGCCAACGCCGGGGCGAAGGTCGACGTCAGTACCGGCTCGGACTTCGCCTGCTCGATCGCGTAGCCGTAGCTGAGCACGTCGACGTCGTCCCAGGCCCGACCCATGATCTGGACGTTGTTGGACTGACCGTTGGCGTTGGTGCCGATCGGGATGATCGCTGTGGGCAGGCCGATCGACTGCGTCAGCACGCCCGAGGCGCGATCGGAGCTCATGACCGCCGAGGAGGCGTCGTTGTTGCCGACGCCGGTGAGGAACCCGGGGTAGACGACGGCGTCGACCGGGGACCCGTTGTCGGCCGCGTCCATCCAGGTGGCGGCGTTGGCCTTGTAGGCGTCCCGGCGGGCCAGCAGGTTGGTGATGCTGGTCGAGTCGTAGCGGGTGTTGTTGTACGACGCCGAGACGTTGTAGGGCAGGTTCGCCCTGTTCATCAGCAGCGCGCCGGGGGTGGCGTAGGGGAACGCGTTCGGCCGCGCGGTCTCCATGTACTGGTACCAGCCCTCGGCGCCGAGGCTCGTGCCGGCGGTGATCGGGTAGCCCGAGGACGCGGGGTTCGTGGGCGCCCCCGAGATCGGGACCAGCGTGCCGCCCGCCGCCTCGATGGCGGCCCGGACGTCGTTCAGGGCCTGCGCGCCGGTGGCGTCGTCGGTGACCTGGGCGGAGGCGAAGGCGCCGGGCAGGTATCCGATGACCTTGCCCTGCAGGGCGTTCTTCTTGAGCGCGGACTTCCACTCGGTCGGACGCAGGGTGTTGTCCACCCGGCTGGTGATGATGTCGGCGGGGTCGTTGCCCGTCGACCGCGTCGCCGTCGCGTCCAGGATGGAGGCGAGGTCGGTGACGTCGCGTGCGATCGGGCCGGCGTAGTCGGTCGCCCAGGTGAGCGGCATGACACCACCGGTGCTGGTCAGGCCGTCGGTACCGCGGAAGCTGGAGAGGCTGGAGCCGGTGGAGGGCGCGTAGAGGGAGACACCGGTCTGGGTGCCCATCGCTGCTGCCGCCATGGACGCGGCGACGGCGACGGCGGATCCGCCGCTGGAGCCGAACGAGGTCTTGGACGGGTATAGGGCGTTCCAGGTCTGCTCGAAGCCGGACTCGGAGAACGAGCCCGAGTTGGCGAACTCGGAGAGGTTGGCCTTGCCGATGATGATCGCGCCGGCCTCACGCAGCTTGGCGACCTGCCATGCGTCCACCCCGGGCTCCCAGTCCTTCAGCGCCTGGGTGCCGCCGGTGGTGGGCATGTCCTTGGTGTCGTAGAGGTCCTTGATCGCCATCGGGATGCCGAGCAGGTCGCCGGTCCTGCCCCCGGCGCGGGCCTGGTCGGCGGCCATCGCCTGGGTGACCGCGTTCTTGGCCACGGTGATGAACGCGTGGAACCCGAGCTGGCCGCCGTCGTACGCCGCGATCCGGTCGAGGTAGGCCTTGGTGAGCTGGACCGAGGTGACCCGGCCGGCGGTCAGGTCGGCCTGGAGCTGGGCGATCGTCTTGCCGACGACGTCGTAGGCGACCGTGCTCTTCACGTCGGGGGTCGCCGGCGGTGCCGCGGGCAGCTCGAGGGGTTCGGCGCCGGCGCAGCTGGCGGGGTCGAAGCCGGGCAGCACGGACAGGTCCCAGTTTGCGATCGTGCAGATCTCGTCGACCGAGAGGCTGCCGATGGCCGGGGCCGCCGCAAGGGCGGCGGCGCTGGTCGCGATCGCCGTCTGGTCGCCGCGAGCGCCGGCGAGGACGTACCGGAGCAGCGAAGCGGACTCGCCCGGCTGGACGGTCAGCTCGTGCACGAAGCCGGGGTTGTTCGACGCGCTGCCGACGGTGCTGTAGGTGCTGGTGAAGGGGTTGAGCTGCTGGTTGCCGACGTGGGCCACGTCCGAGCCGACGACCAGGCCGCTGGAGCGGTACGACGAGGTGCCGGTCGTGACGGCGGCGGCCCAGGTGTCGGAGGCGTCGATAGCGGCGTCGCCGCTGCTCGTCGCCGACACCGTCCCGGCGGTCGTGGGCGTCGTCGACGGGTCGCCGTACCCGAGCGAGCCGCCGAACGAGGCGTCGACGGTCAGCGGCTCCGTGGACGTGTTCGTGAAGGTGTCGAAGAACGCGACGGTGCCCGCGGTCGAGGTCAGGTCGAGCTTGCGGGTCACCAGCAGGTCGCCGAGCCGGACCGACCGGGTCGAGACGTAGCTGCCCGTGCCCGTGGGCTGCAGTCCAAAGCCGCGCAGCATCTGGTCGTTCATCCGCGGCGCGGGGGAGGAGTCGACGTGCACGAACAGGCTGCCCATGGCCTCGGCGCGCGAGTTGGCGATGTTGCGGATCGAGCCGGTGTCGAGTCCGGGGCGACGGGCGTCGTTGATCGTCCAGGCGACACCGTCGGCCGCGGTGTAGGTCGAGATCGCCGACGCGGGGGACGCGAGCAGCGTCGGCAGGACCGCCGCCGCGAGCGTGCCGGCGAGCGCGCACCCGAGCAGACGGCGAGAGGGGTTGGTGTGAGACACAAAGTGCCTTTCGACGAGGTGTGTGGGACCTCGCTTTTCTAGGCATCCCGTGTTTCGGGTTCCGCCCGGCAACGATGACGACGAGTTAACGAAGACCCCGGATCTGAAACGATTCAGGTCCAGTGCCCCAGCCACCGCCCCGCCGGGCAGCGATGAGCCTCGGGCCCGGGTCCGGTCATGGATGTCACAGGACTGAGAGGATGGCGCCATGGCTTTCCACATCACGGGTGATCCGGCCGCCGACCGGGTGCTGGACGACTCGTCGTTCGCGCTCCTCGCGGGCATGATGCTCGACCAGCAGTACCCCATGGAGCACGCGTTCCGCGGGCCCGCGAAGGTGCTCGACCGCTTCGGGTCGCTGGACCCGGCCCGGATCGCGGCCGCCGACCCGGGGGAGTTCGCGTCGCTGTGCTCGACGCCGCCGGCGATCCACCGGTTCCCGGGCTCGATGTCGGCGCGGCTCCAGGAGCTGGCCGGCATCGTCGAGGAGCAGTACGACGGCCACGCCGAGCGGCTGTGGACGGAGGCGGTGGACGGCAAGGACCTGCTGAGGCGGGTGATGGCGCTGCCCGGCTTCGGCAA
>Ga0164308_10001246_pt1 | contig 13523 bp, 10 predicted proteins | sample Whisoiple_246_MG_FD_109983 | JGI IMG/M metagenome (GOLD analysis project Ga0164308, IMG submission 109983) | Soil microbial communities amended with fresh organic matter from upstate New York, USA - Whitman soil sample_246_MG | ecosystem: Environmental > Terrestrial > Soil > Unclassified >...
CGACCCGAATTGATGGCAGGTCAGCGGGCTCTTGAACCGAGCTGCTACTCAGTCGTCACTTTGCGGTCACATCGTTCGACTATTCGCAGTCGTCCGATGGCACGAATTCTGGTGATCGAGGACGAGTCCGACATTAGGCAGGTACTCGACTACAACTTGAAAAGCGCCGGACACGAAGTGATCGAGGCTGCTCGGGGGATAGACGGCCTACGGCTCGTGCGGGAGCGGGAGCTGGATCTCGTGCTGCTCGACCTGATGCTTCCGGATATGGCGGGGACCGAGGTCTGCCGCGCCATCAAAGACAACCCGGCGACGCGCACATTACCGGTCGTTATGCTCACCGCCCGCGGCGAAGAGATCGATCGTGTCGTTGGATTCGAAATTGGCGCTGATGATTACATTACGAAGCCCTTCAGCGTGCGTGAGCTGGTGTTGCGGATCCGCGCTGTATTGCGCCGCCGCGAGGTCCCCGCGAGCGACGGTCCGAATATCGAATTCGGAAATTTACGCATCGACCGTGCCGCTCACCGCGTTTGGGTCGAGGGCGAAGAAGTCGAATTGACTGCGCTCGAATTCAAACTGCTGGTCACTCTGTACGAACGCCGCAATCGCGTTCAATCCCGCGGTGCGTTGCTCGACGAAGTATGGGGAATCGACACGAAAATTTCCACTCGTACCGTCGACGCGCATGTCAAGCGATTGCGCGAGAAGATGGGCGCAGCTCGAGACTACATCGAGACGGTGCGTGGAGTCGGCTACCGCTTCGCAGAAGTTCCGATGCTCGAGGCGTTGGACGTCGGCTAGTCAAGCACTAAGCTGCGTTGTGGCGCCGCGTCCGCGCTCGAGCGCGCGCAACCGCTGTTGCCATATGGTCCTCCCCATAGACCTGACGCGCGTACAGCTGATTGTGCGCGCGGCAACGTAGGCGCAGATTGACAGCCGTGGGCTCACCCCCCAGGGCACACGGCTCGATGTGGTCGAATTCGAGGAACTCGCGAGCACCGCAGCGGCGACCGTTCTGCGCGACGAAGGTACATTGCCCCTCGTCCCGCGCATACACCTCTCGCGCCACCTCGGCTGAAGGACGCCGCGCGACGGGCTCTTCTGCAGCAGCCGCCGGCGGGTGTTGCGCTGGGCTATTCTCGATGCAATCGGGATTGGGAGGCGTTGAGTCTTTGGGCCCTTCATGGGGCACAGGCGTAGCCTCGGATGCTTTCTTGCCGCGCTTCTTCTTCCCGGTCCCAAAACGCTGTTTTTCGAGCTCGACACGCAACGTTTGCATTGCCATTTTGAACAGTTCGGACAACTCCCCACCGGGAAGCCGATGACGCGCGAGCGCCCGAACTTTCTCCAGCTCCGCAAGTGCTTCGGCATCTATCGTGAAGTGAAGTCCGTAGCGATCTTCCGAAAGTGGGTCCAGTCGAACCTTCTCCCGAACGTCAGCACGTGGGAAGCGCGCTGCCAGAATCTCGTCCACCTTGCGCCGGCTCTGATTGCTACAGACTGCGATCAGCTCCGGGGCATTGTTCCAATCCAAATGCGGACTCATCGAACACACCGCGGACAGGTGTAGCTCTCCGCTGGCCACGCGCGCCAACACCTCGGGGAACTTGCGACATACGCGCGCCGCGGTAATGCGCCGCCCCGCCGTCGACTCGCACATTCCGAGAGCGGTCGTGCAATAGGCGTGTAGCGAGGGAAAGCCGAGATCTAAGTACAAACGTCGCTGATCGAGCTCCGCCAGGTGCGCCAATAATTCAGCGAGCAACTCGTGGTCGCGCCGGACCAAGCCGAGCAGCTCCGCCAAGAGTTCATCGTCACCCAACGCCCGAATCTGCCCCTCATCCCGCATGTGGCTGGCCTAACACCCTATTCGCCCCTCGCAACTACAGCGCTGACATTCAATGTCACTGTGGCGAGTGTGCGCATGGAGACAGGCAATCCACCTCCGCCGGCGGGGGCGAACACCTACCTCCCGGAGTTCGCTGCCTTGTTGCGAGAGCTTTGCCGGTTCGCCATTCAGGCCGTGCAAACTCAATCAGCGGAGGCAGAGCAAAATGGACGTAACACGCATGTCGATCCCAGATTGGGGACTGCTCGTCGTTTTACTACTCGCAGGCTTCTCGCTGTTCATGACCGCGGCGACCCACCTCGCGGTGCAGCGTGTGAACGCACGTGCGGCCAAACGTCACTCCGGACCAACGCCGCCGATCTCGGTGTTGAAGCCTCTATGCGGAGTGGACGAGGGGCTGTATGAGAACCTCGCTGCGCTGGCTCGTCAGGAGTACCCCGAGTTCGAGCTGGTCCTGGGCGCCGAAGATCCGGATGATCCAGCGCTGAATGTGGCTCGCGCGATTCGTCGCGACTTTCCCGAACTGAAGATCCGAATCGTGGCGGGTGCGCCCAGGCTCGGCATGAACCCCAAGGTCAGCAATCTGAGCGCGCTGAGCGAGCAGGCAGCCCATGATCTGCTGCTGATTTCGGACTCCAACGTGCGCCCTGATCCCGCTTATTTGCTGGCTCTGGTGGCGGAACTTGCCGACCCGCGTGTGGGCTTGGTCTCAAGCGTGCTTTCCGGCACGGGGGGGCGGAGTGTGGGGGCACGGCTGGAGAATCTGCACTTGGCGACGTATGTCGCGCGCGCCGTCTGTGGAGCGGCCGTGTTGGCCGCCCATCCGTGTGTGATCGGCAAGTCGATGCTGTTCCGGCGGTCGCACTTGGAGCAGATCGGGGGCTTTGCATCGGTGCGTGACGTCTTGGCGGAAGACTATGTCCTCGGTCAGGCCTTCGAGGCGGCGGGGCTACGAGTGGCGCTCTCCGCTCATGTCGTACGCACGATCAATGTGAAGCGTAGCGTTGGACAGTTTGCGGCACGGCACGTGCGTTGGGCGCAGATGCGCCGGCGCTTGGCGTCGCGTCTGTATTGGGCGGAGCCGCTGCTCTACCCGGGGCCGTTGCTGTTGCTCATGTTGGCGCTCCTCGCGTCGGGCGCTCAGGTCCAGATCATCAGCAATGCTTGGCTCGTGCGACTGAGCGTGGCAGCGCTGGTGGGCAAGTATGCGTCGGACGCAATGTTGGTTCGCTTGATCAACGGTGCGTTCCCACGAGCGGCCGAGCTGCCCCTCATCCTGCTCAAGGACATTGGCATGTGGGGGGTGTGGCTGGCCGGCGCCGTTCGCCGACGGGTCAACTGGCGCGGGCACGCCATGCTGATTGGGGAGGGATCGCGCCTTTATCCCGATCAACGTCAAGCGAATCGCGAACCCGCCGTCGCCCGGGCATAGCCTGGACTGCCCGGTCGGCCAGTTTAAGCTAGAATCGCCGGGGCCTGGAGCGTTTATCCAGGAGTGCTACCCGCTCGCCACGCAATCGTCACAATTTCCCGGTACCCGGTTTCTCGGATGACACGCATTCTGATCGTCGAGGACGAACCTGATCTCCAGCAGGTGCTGGAGTACAACCTGCGCCAGGCGGGGCACGAAGTGTTCGTGACCAAGTTGGGGCGGGAAGGCCTGCGCATCGCGCGCGAGCAAAAGCCGGAAGTCGTACTGCTCGACTTGATGCTGCCGGACATCGCCGGGACCGAAGTCTGCAAGCAGCTCAAAGAGACACCCGCCACGCGCGGCATCAACGTGATCATGCTCACCGCGCGCGGCGAAGAGATCGACCGCGTGGTCGGCTTCGAGCTCGGCGCCGATGACTACGTGACGAAGCCCTTCAGCGTGCGCGAACTCCTGCTGCGCATTCAGGCCATCGTGCGTCGGGGCAAGGCCGAGACGAAGGATCTGGAGGCGACGGTCGAGTTCGGAAAGCTGAAGATCGATCGCGAAGCGCACCGAGTTTGGGTGGAGAGCTTGGAGATTGAGCTGACGGCGCTCGAATTCAAGCTGTTGGTCACGCTCTACGATCGCAAGAACCGAGTCCAAACCCGAAGCACGCTGCTGGACGACGTCTGGGGCATCCAAGCTGACATCACCACCCGGACCGTCGACACCCACGTCAAACGCTTGCGGGAAAAGCTGGAAGCCGCGCGTGACTACGTGGAAACCGTGCGGGGGGTGGGCTATCGCTTCGTCGGTACGCCCGACGAGGCGACGACTTGAAATTCGGGATCCGCGCCAAATTATTCCTGATCTCGCTCGGGGTAATCTTCGTGTCGGTGGTCGTCGCTTACGCCTACTCCAGCGGCCGCCTCGAGCGTGAGCTGACCGAGCGCGTGCGCGCCGAGCTGATCGTGCGTGCGAAACTAGTCGCTTTGGGGGCGGAATCTTCTTACGCGCTGTGGGAGGACAAGCCCCGATGGCATGACTTGGCTCGCGATCTCGGACAGCGCGCCAATGCGGAAGTGACCTTGCTGCGCAAGAACGGGGAAATTCTGGGTGATTCGCACCCGCACGACGACCCAGTAGCGCTCGGTGATCGTGGCGAAGTGCGCGACGCGCTGGCGCTCGGTGGCGCTTCGCCCGGTTACGCTTCGGTCGTGGATGGGCACCTGCTGGTCGTCGCAGTGCCGTTCACGCGGGCCGATGAGGTGGCAGGCGTTGCGCGCGTGGCATTGCCTCTAACGGAAATCGATGAGGCGCGTGCCGAGCTCGCCAAGACCCTCAGCGTGGCCACTGCGCTGGCGCTGGCGGCGGCCATCATCGTCTCGACACTGGCGGCCGAGCTGGCTTCGCGCACCGCGCGATCGCTGACCGAAGTGGCGCGGCGCATGGCAGATGGCGACCTCAGCACTCGGGCGCGCCAAACCGGAGACGACGAGTTCGGCGAGCTGGGTCGAGCCCTGGATCAACTGGCAAAGAACCTTTCTCGCACGCTCGGCGAACTTCGCGAAGAGCGTGATCGCTTGGGCGGAATCTTGGCCAGCATGCAAGAGGGCGTGCTGCTGCTGGACCGCGAGGGGCACATTTACGTGCTCAATCCCTCTCTACGCGAGATGCTGCTCGTGGGGCCAGACTCAGTGGGCAAGACCGTACTCGAGGTGGTGCGTCACACCGAGCTCAAGGAGTTGCTCGATCAAGGGCGTCGTTCGCTGGAACCAGTGACTCGCGAAATCGACTTTGGCTCGCTGCAACCGCGGCGTCTTTTGGTGCGCGCGGCCCAGTTGCCTGGTGACCAAGGCGGGCTGCTGGCCGTGTTCGTGGATGTTACGGAGGTCCGGCGCCTGGAATCCCTGCGGCGGGAATTCGTGGCCAACGTTTCGCACGAACTGCGCACGCCGGTGACCGCGGTGCGCTCCGCAGCGGAAACGCTACAGAATGCCGCCGCCGACGATCCGGTCGCCGCCCGCGCTTTCATCGGCATCATCGAGCGCAACGCCGAACGCCTGCATGATTTGGTCGAAGATCTATTGGATCTATCACGCATCGAGTCCCGGGGCCTCAAGCTGACGATCGAAGCGCTCGACGTCGATCGCGTGTACGATCAGGTCTTGAGTCTCTTCAGTGAGCGCGCGGCCAAGCGCGGAACGGTCCTGGAGAACGAAGCGCAAGACGCGAAGGAAGAGCTGCCACGAGTGTTGGCCGACCGCCGCGCGCTCGAGCACGTCCTCACCAACTTGGTCGACAATGCGGTGAAGTATTGCCCCAATTCCACGATTCGCTTGCGCGCGATCGCGCACGAGCAGAATGTCGAACTGGTCGTGGAGGACAACGGGCCCGGAATCGAAGCGCGGCACCTACCTCGATTGTTCGAGCGCTTCTATCGCGTCGACGCGGGGCGCTCGCGGGAGATCGGCGGCACCGGACTCGGCCTTTCGATCGTGAAACACATGGTGGAGGCCATGGGCGGAAGCGTGCGGGTGGAGAGCAAACCCGGCGCCGGCACGAAGTTCGGCGTCGTGCTCAAGAGTGAGCCCTCGCAAGCCAAGCGCGCGGTCGCCTGAACCGGGCAGCCTCGACCGGGGCAAAATCCAGCAGGCGAGTACTGAACAAACAGTTCTGCGTTCGTCGCGAATCGTTGTGTAACGATTTGATGGCAGAGCGCTTCCCGCCATGACTCGTCCCTCCAGATCGCGTACCACCCATCGAGCAATTCAAGTTTCAGTGACGAGGAAGGTCGACACATGATCTCGGTTACACGCTTTGCGACGACAGCCGTCGCGTTCATCGGCTTGGTTGGTTTCTCGCTCGGATGCGGCAAGAAAGAAGCCCCTGCTGCGGAGCCCGCTGCCAGTGCCGCCGCAGCTCCGGTGGCCGCCGCCGGCCCGGTCACCCTACAAGGTTCGGGCGCGAGCTTCCCGGCGCCGCTCTACTCACGCTGGTTCCGTGAGTATGGGGAGAAGAACAAGGACGTGCGCGTCAACTACCAATCGACCGGCAGCGGCGCAGGAATCAAAGCCTTCATCGCTGGCCAAACGGACTTCGGCGCCAGCGATGCGGCGATGACCGATGACGAGATCAAAGAGGCGAAAGACAACGTGATATTGCTGCCGATGACGGCTGGTAACATCGTGCTCGCTTACAACCTCGAAGGCGTGACCGATCTCAAGCTATCGCGTGAAGCGTACGCCGGCATCTTCCTCGGCACGATCAAGAAGTGGAACGACCCGAAGATTGCAGCCGCGAACCCCGGCGCGAAGTTGCCGAAGACGGACATTTCCGTCGTGCACCGCTCCGACGGCAGCGGCACGACCTTCGTGTTTACCCAGCACTTGGCTGCGATTAGCGACAAGTGGAAGTCGGGTCCCGGCGTGGGCAAGTCAGTGGAGTGGCCGGTGGGGGTGGGCGGCGCTAAGAACGACGGCGTGGCCGCGCAGATCCACCAGACCCCGGGCGCGATTGGCTACATCGAGTACGCATTCGCGGCGAGCACCAAGCAGCCGAGCGCGTTGCTCGAAAACAAAGCGGGCAAGTACATTGCTCCCTCACTCAAGGGCTCGGCTAGCGCGCTGGCCGCGGTCGAATTGCCGGCGGACATGCGGGCTTGGGTCACGGACCCGGCGGGCGATGACTCTTATCCGATCGTTACTTACACCTGGATCCTCGCGCACAAGAAGTACGACGACAAAGCCAAGAGCGCCGCGCTCAAGAGCGTACTCAAGTGGAGCCTGACCGAAGGTCAGAAGCTTTCCGAGAGCCTGTTCTACGTGCCACTTCCGGAAGCAGTCGCGAGCAACGTGCTCAAGGCCGTCGACACCATCGATTGAAAGTCTCGAAGTCCAGGCGCTCGGAGAAGGACATGGCAGACAAGGCGATGAAGCAGGCCCCGGCAGGTCACGACCTAACGGAAGCGTTTCGTTCGCCCGTGTCTCGCCCTCCGAGCGCGTGGCAAAAGGGCTTCGACGTCGCGTTCAAGCACATCGCGCATGCCTTCGGGGTCGGTGTGGTGCTGCTCTTGGCGGACATCGTATTCGAAGTCATGCGCCGCGCGGCGCCAGCGATGCGAGCGTACGGTTTGCGCTTTCTCACCACCTCGACGTGGGATGCGAACCGGGCAGACTTCGGCGTTTTAGCCGAGATCGTCGGCACGCTGTACACTTCAAGCCTGGCGCTCGGCATCGGGGGTTTTCTCGGCATCACCGTTGCTCTCGTGCTGAGTCAAGGATTCGTGCCTCGTCGCATGGAGCTGGTGATGAAGAACGTCATCGAGCTGCTCGCCGCGATCCCGAGCGTGGTTTACGGCTTGTGGGGGATCTTCGTGCTGGTGCCGGCCGTGCGCGGGCCAGCAGGTTGGCTGAATGAGCACTTCGCCGCCATCCCGTTCTTTTCTACGCGCTTGAGCGGGCCTGGGATCTTGCCGGCTTCGCTCGTGCTCTCGATCATGATTTTGCCGACCGTGACCGCCGTCTCCCGCGAGGCGATGGCCGCGGTGCCCAAGCGCTTGGCTGCCGCCGCTTACGGACTCGGCGCCACGCGCTGGGAGGTCATTTTCACAGTCACCTTGCCGACCGCGGTGGGCGGCATCTTCGGCGCGTTGGTGTTGGGCTTTGGCCGCGCGCTCGGTGAAACGATGGCGCTGGCGATGCTCGTCGGAAATGCCAATGTCTTTGGTCTGTCTCTCTTTTCGCCAGGTAACACGCTGGCTGCGCTACTCGCTAATCACTTCCCCGAAGCCGGCAAGGTGGAGGTCGGCGCGTTGATGTACGCGACGGTCGTGCTGATGTTGATCACGCTGACGGTCAACGCGCTCGGATCATTTTTGATGTTGCGGACGACTCGCGAGTTGAAGGGGCTAGGCTGATGGCACACGCGGCCTCGAATTCGCAGGAAGTCCCCGCGCGCAAGCGCTCGTTTCACAAATCGCTCGGCGATTCGCGCACGCTCGTCAACACGGGGCTCACCGTACTTGCGGTAGCGCTGAGCCTGGTGGCGATGTTCCCGTTGTTCTCGGTGCTGTACATGCTGCTCGTGAAAGGCGCAGCCTTGCTCAGCCCGAGCTTATTCAGCGAGCTGACGCCCGGCGCAGGCATGGAAGGTGGCGGCATCGGCAACGCCGTCGTCGGCACGTTGGTGGTGGTCGCTGTCGCCACTGCCATGGCCCTGCCGCTCGGCTTCATGGGCGCCGTTTACCTGGCGGAGTACGGCGGAGAATCCAAGCTCTCGGTCGTGGTGCGCTTCTGCGGCAAGGTGCTCACTGGCCTGCCTTCCATCTTGGCGGGTGTCTTCGCGTACGCAATCGTGGTCGTGACGACCGGCTCCTTCAGCGCTTTCGCGGGTGGCGCGGCGATGGCCATTTTGATGGTGCCCACCGTGATGTTGACCAGCGAGTCAGCGCTTCGCTCGGTGCCGAGCAAGATGAAGATGGCCGCTTTCGGCATGGGCGCGACGCGCGCTCAGGTCGTGCTCAAGATCGTGATCCCCACGGCCATTCCCGGCATTCTGACCGGGGTAATGTTGGCATTGGCGCGGGCGATGGGTGAAACCGCGCCGCTCTTGTTCACCGCGCTGTTCAGTGACTACTGGTTCGAGGGCGAGCTGCTCAAGCCGATCGCTTCGCTGTCTGTGCTGATTTACAACTTTGCCGGCAGTCCGTTCGAGCATCAGGTCGCGCTGGCCTGGGCCGCATCGTTGGTGCTCGTCACGATCGTCCTAGTTCTCAACGTCATCGCCCAGGTCGCCACCCGGCGCCCCGAGGAACACTGAGTTTTGCCCGCGTCACGCGAGCCGAGGATGCGACCATGACGACCCAACCATTGTCTCCGACCATGACTGACTCCAAGCCTGATTCCGATCGTGCTAGCGCCACCCAGCCCGTGAGCCTTGCCGGCGCGGATCCCGGTGTGGTCATGGATTGCCGGATCAAGACCTTGCACTACGGCAGCTTCCTGGCCGTGCGTGATACCGATATCCCGATCGTGCCCAACGAGATCACGGCATTCATTGGTCCCTCCGGGTGCGGCAAGAGCACCGTGCTGCGCAGCTTGAACCGCATGAACGACTTCGTGGATGGCTTCCGCTTCACCGGTTCGGTTCACTACCGCGGTCAAGACATCTACCATCCGGCGGTCGATCCCGTGGCCGTGCGGCGCTCGATCGGGATGGTCTTCCAGCAGCCGAACCCGTTCGCGATGAGCATTTACAAAAACGTGGCCTTCGGCCTGAAGCTCAACAACTTCAAGGGAAACCACGACGAGCGCGTGGAGCAGGCGCTACGCGGCGCCGCGCTTTGGGATGAAGTGAAAGATAAGCTGAATACCAGCGGGCTCTCGCTGTCCGGCGGTCAACAGCAACGCCTATGTATCGCGCGCGCCATCGCGGTGGAGCCCGAGCTGCTCTTGATGGACGAGCCCTGCTCGGCGCTCGACCCGATCGCGACGCGGCGCGTGGAAGATCTCATGATCGAGCTGAAAGAAAAATACACGATCGCGATCGTGACTCACAACCTGCAGCAGGCTCAGCGCGTGGCCGATCGCACCGCGTTCATGTTCGTGGATACCAGCGCCGGCGGCCGTACCGGCTATCTGATCGAGTATCGACCTTCCGCGGAATTGTTCGAAGATCCTCGAGAAGAGCGCACCAAGGCCTACATTCGCGGTGAGTTTAGCTGAGGCGCTTCGGCTTCGAAGAAGCTGAAAAATTCCAGGGGGGCAGCGGGTCGCCCGGGGTACTACAATCGACGCACTCCATGAGTGGTCGCCTCTTGCTCGCTTCCTCGCGCAGTCTCAGCACATCGTTCGCGAGCGCCTTGTTGCTGTCGCTGAGCACCACGCCGACGCATGCTCAAACCGTGTCCGATCCGCCGCAGGCGCCGCTCGCTCCCAGCGAGCCGCCGGTGGCTCCGCCGGCAGCCGATCCGCCCGCGCCTACGCCGAACGAACCCGCGCCGCCGAGCCAAGCGCCGTCGATCACCGAACCGACTCCAGCACCGACTCCAGCACCGACTCCGAGCACTGACGCTCTCCCGCAGCCGACGCCGGCAGCGAACGGCTCACAGCCCGCGGCGCCTGCCAGCGCGGCGTTCGAGCCCGTGCCGGAAGTGGCCACGCCGAAGCCTCAATCGTCGTCGATGCCGCGCAGCGCGGCGCCATCCGCGGCGGCGGTATCTGTCGCAGGCGAACCGGCGCAGCCGAATCCAGAACCGGTCAAGGATGCCGACGCCTCGGGGGAGGGTTTGCTCGGACCGTTTCGCCTCGGAGTTCTACTCGGAACCGGGCTGCCCGAGGTCGTGAGCTTCGGCGCGCAGCTGAAGCTCACCCGTTTCTTCGGCGCGGGTGTGAACGTCGGGCTCATCCCCACCGTGCGCATCAAATACTACGGCGAAGCCGCGCAGAAATTTCAAGAGTACGACGTTTACGGGCACATTTACCCATTCGGCGGCTCGTTCTTTTTGGGTGCAGGCGTGGGTTACGCGCAAGTCGATGGCGTGCTCGTGAACCACTTCAACCTAGCCGCCATTCAGCCAGGACTCTCTGGCTCGGTCGACGTGACCAGCGACGCGACGGTGCGAACGCTCGTGCTCACGCCCCAAATCGGGTTCCTCAAGATCTTCGACGTCGGTTTCGCGGTCGGCATCGCTATCGGCGCGCAGATCCCGATCGCGCCCAGTGAGGTCCAGTTCAAAACCGTGGCCGTCGGGATTCCCCCGGCGATCGAACAACAGGTACGCGCTCAATATATCAACCCGAACGACGAGAAGGTGCGCCAGACCTTGAATACCGTGGGTCGCACGCCGCTGCCCACCTTCAACTTCAAGATCGGCTGGTTTCTCTAAGCGCAGGTTCGGGGGAACCGCTGCCTCAGTCGATCACGAGCTCTTCATTGAGCAGTCGGTGCTTCACGCTGACCATGCGGCCGATATCCTGTGAGAAGAGCTCGGGGCGTTTGGTATAGATCAAGTGCCGACTCCGGTGCACGAGGTCGACCAATACGTTGGTCAGCTCTTCGCGGCTGACACGGCCGTCGCTCTGAAGTTCGACATTGCCGAAAGGCCAAGCCTCGGTCAGGCCCTCGCGCAGCCGCGACTCGCTCTCGATCAGGCCTTCCCACGGCACATTGCGCCCGCGGTTGGCGACCGGCGCGCTGAACAAGAGCAAGATCACGGATACCGCCAAGAACATGAAGTCAGTCACCTTGTCCTTGGGCGAATGCACGGGTGCGTACGAGTCGAGATCGATGCCTTTGAGTTGTCCGCGGCGACTCATCATCAAGTTGCCGTTTTTCAAGTCATTGATCGCGTAGCCAATGTCGTGCACGGCCTCCATCCAGAGTAGCACGCTGGTCAGAAGATCCATGACCATGGCGGGGGACAGCGCGTGGGTGAAGGGCAGAGCCATGCGTTGCCGACGCCACAGCTCACCGCTGCGCAAGCTGATCGCACGATCGAACTCCGCCGTGCCCTCGCGCTCCGAGGCGCGCGCGCTCGGCGGACGACTGACGCTCGCGTGTTCGGTACCGGTCACGCCGACCAGGTTGTCGAGCGTGTCGCCGTTGATCAGCTGCAGCACGTGGTACGTGAATCGCTGTCCCTTGAGCTTGCCCGTGTCGTACAGACGCATCAGGTGAGGCGAGCGAGCGAGCGCGCGCCCAACCGACATGGCCGCCTCCGCCTCCAAGATGGCTTTCTTCTTTTTGCCCACGATGCGATCGACTTTGAGAGCGACGCGGCCCGGGTAGTTCGGGCTATTGTCGTTCAGCGCTTCGTACACACGTCCGAACTCACCGATGCCGAGCTGGCGAAGCAGCGTGAAGCCGAGATCGCTGAAGGAATCAGCGACCATCTTCCAGGCCTCGAGGTCTTCGTTGTCCACCACGCCGAACGAGCCGATCTGCGGGGCCAGGGTGCGCACTTTGCGCCCGACGCGCTCGAAGTCCATGGGGGCCATCGCGGGGGCGACCTCGGGCATCGCGCCCGCCAAGCTGAGTCGGAGGTAGAGCGAGTCGAGGTATTCGCAAGCCGCCACGCGCACTTCTGCGGCATCGCCCCCGAAGCCGTGGCCGCGTAACAAGAAGCCCAACTTGTTCAACATCCGAAAGTAGGGATGGCGATCCATCAGCTCGGGGCGTGCGATGCCGCTCGACTCACTCACCATGTCCTCGTAAATGGAGCCCATGGTGCTCGGGATCAGGTGACCCGACTTGCGCGACTGGTAAAGGACGTTGATCGAGACGAACGTGATCCGTGAAAAGACGTCGATCTTCTCGACGAAGCGATCGCGGGGCGACTCAGGGTAAGCGAGCTGCGAGACGAAGCGTGACACCAGCGGCCAGCACAGGCCCAGCACTTCATCCGGGGTGCGCGCCTGGGCCAGCAGCGCTTCGTGGACGTAGCGCGCCAGGCGAGAGTGCAGCACGATGCGCGTCTCGCCGTGACCGCTCATGCCGTCGCGCGGCACCTCACGGGTACCGTCGCTCGGCACGTCCGGGCTCAGCCGCACGGTGACGGTGCGATCGCCGCGCCGGGCATTGACGAACAGTAAGTCTTCGAACACCTGCAAGACTTTGGGCTTCTCTTCCAGCCGTTTGCGTGCACGACGCAGCCCGAGCGCCAGTAGATCGGCCAGCCACCGAGAGTCATCATTCTCGGCCTCGAAAGCGACCATTCTGAAGTCCGCCTGAAAGTGGACGCGCACGCGCAGGTCGGCTTCGAACCGGGTGCTCGCCGGCAGGCTCAAATAGCGCAGCCACTCCTTGGCTTCGCCGCTGAACACGGTGGTGGACAGTTCGGTGCGTAGGCCTGGCGCATCGATCGCTTCCGACGGGTGCCCTGCCACGTGCGGATGCGGCGGCCGCCAATTCCAGGAGTCTAGGGCGGCCTGCAAGGCCTGATGTACCGCCTCTTGTTTCTTCATAGCGACGTTCTGCCATCTTAGCGAAAATCGGTGTGCGCGGGCGGGTGAAGGCGACACGAGGCTGTCACATTGATGGCGACCGGAGTTTGCTACACCAGCCCCAGATGCCCTCCCGGTTCGATGCGCGGGCGACGGCGTTGCAAGCGCGGCCTCTTTTGCGTTGCTCGCTCGTCTGGCTGAGTGTCGCGTGGGCATGTGCGCCCGCTGCGCCGGGGAGCGAGGTGGGGTCAGAGCACTCCCCCTCCCCCTCCTCCGTCTCCGCGGCGGGCTCGGCGGTTGCTCGCAGCAACTTCAA
>Ga0164308_10001247_pt1 | contig 13518 bp, 10 predicted proteins | sample Whisoiple_246_MG_FD_109983 | JGI IMG/M metagenome (GOLD analysis project Ga0164308, IMG submission 109983) | Soil microbial communities amended with fresh organic matter from upstate New York, USA - Whitman soil sample_246_MG | ecosystem: Environmental > Terrestrial > Soil > Unclassified >...
CGGCGTCGACCACGCCTGTTGCTCCACCGACTGCTAACAAGAACGTCGCAGCACCTCCCGAGCCCCATCATTCGGGTTGGGGCGTGCTCGAGTGGGCCGGCGTAGGCACAGCTGGCGCGGGCGTCATCGCTCTTGGCGTGGGGACGTACTTTCTAGGCAGCGCCTTGCACCTGAAGTCGAAGTCCGACACGAATTGTACCGGCGACGTTTGTGGCGAAATAGGTTACCCGGATCGCAGTTTGGCAGTCTCGCATGGCAACACGGCAACGGTTCTGGGCATAGCGGGCGGAGCACTGGTCGCCGGCGGCGCGGGGCTCTTCTTCCTTGGGCGTGCGCGCGCAAGTCACCGCGGATCCCCCGCCGATGGTGGATTGGCTTTGAGCCTGGGGCCAACCGGCTTCGGCGCAGGCTACTCTACGCACTTCTGAGCACAGCTGCTGCCATGTCCGCGTCGCGCATCAAGTACCTACGACTTCGGCACAAGGGGTTCGGCCTTTTGTTGATCTGCGCGGGCTGCAACTCGCTGTTCAACATCAACAAACCAGTCCGTGACTCGGACGTGCCGGATGGCACGATCGCTTGCGAGTCGACGTCCGATTGCCTCAGCGAGGGGCCGATCTGCCTCTTCTCGCGCTGCTGCGCGAGTTGCGAAACCGACCTGGACTGCACGGACGGCCGTCGTTGCCTCCACACGGCAAGTGGCGCGGCTTGCGTCAGCAACGCGCAGGCAACGTGCGAGATGCAAGCGTCTTGCCCCGAGGGCACGGTGTGCGTCGATAAGGGCTGCTTTAGCGCGTGCGCCGAGGATTCGCCGTGTTTGGACGGGCACGGCTGCGTGGAGGGCGCATGTGTCGGCCCAGCCGTGACTGCAGCGGGCACAGGCGGCACCGCTGGCGTCAGCGGGGTTGGAGGTCGCGGACCCGGAGCGAGCGGCACCGGACCCGGAGTGGGCGGCACCGGACCCGGAGTGGGCGGCACCGGACCCGGAGCGGGCGGCACCGGACCTGAAGCGGGCGGAGCGCCGACTTGCGGCAATGGGATGCTGCAGGGCAACGAACGCTGCGACGACGCGAACACCCTGGCCAACGACGGTTGCAGCCCCAGCTGCGGCGTCGAACAACACTGGAGTTGCGACGACACCGAGCCCAGTACCTGCTCGCCGAAATGCGGCGATGGGTTCGTGGTTGGTCCGGAGGCGAAGCTCCAAGGTTGCGACGATGCGAATGTTCATCCTAACGACGGCTGCAGCGCGAACTGCCGAGTCGAACCCGGTTTCGTATGCACGGGTGCACCGTCCGTCTGCATCCAACCGTGCGGCGACGGGAAACTCGAGGCCGGGGAAGAATGCGATGACGAGAACTCCGCAGCAGGCGACGGCTGCGACGCTTGCGCGATCGAGCAGGGCTTCGCCTGTGACAACTCGAGCCCTCCTTCGAAGTGCGTGGACATCGACGAATGCAGCAAGGCAACTCATCCTTGCAACGCGCACGCTGATTGCACCAACGAGGTCGGAACATTCCGATGCGCGTGTCACACCGGCTACGTCGGTGACGGGGTGAAGTGCACGCGTACCTCGTGCCAAGGCATGTCCGGGACCGAGTGCCAAGGCGGAGACTGCTGCGAAAGTCCCACCGTGGCCGGCGGATACTTCGCGCTCGGCGGAGTCTCCGGCGCGACGCAAGCAACCGTCAGTGCCTTCGCCTTGGACAAATACGAAGTGACCGTGGGGCGCTTCCGGAACTTCGTCGCCGCGTATCAGGGGTATCCTGCGGAAGGTGCTGGCGCGCATCCCCTGATTGGCGGCAGCGGCTGGCAACCCCAGTGGAACTCCTACATGGCCGTGGACAAAGCGTCACTGGCGGCGGCCGTGCAGTGCGACCCGACATACCACACTTGGGATCCATCGGGCGCCCGCGACACGCTTCCGATGAATTGCGTCAATTGGTTCGAAGCGTTCGCGTTCTGCGCTTGGGACGGCGGACGACTGCCCACCGAGACCGAATGGGAATATGCGGCTGCAGGTGGCATCGAGCAACGAATATACCCGTGGGGCAATACGCCTGTGCCCGACGACACCCAAGACCAGACCGCAGCTTACGCGAACTACTATGGCTTGGGTGACGGCTCGGCGGCTGCCGTGTACTCCTTTGCGGACATCCTGCCTGTGGGCTCGCGGCCAGCTGGACGCGGCCGATACGGGCAGATGGATCTCGCGGGTTCAGTCTGGGATTGGACCCTTGATTGGGTTGCTCCGTACCCGACGCCGCAGTGCAATAACTGCGCAAACTTGAAGCCTGCCGCAGCGCGCTCGCTACGCGGCGGCGCCTTCTATTACGATGCCGCGAATCTGCTGGTTACGGCGCGCAGCGGCAACACGCCGGAAGTGCACTACAGCCCGATCGGTTTTCGCTGCGCCCGCGTCCCGTAAGGCATACGCTCGTCGCCCGAAAATCGGGTACGTGCGCCCGGGCATCGTGGTCGTGTTTCTGCTGGTCGTGGATAGCAGCGCTCAGGGAGGATTCATCACGTACGCCCGATAGAGCGCTTCCTCATCCAGGTCCATCGCGAACGCGTGAAGCGCTTCGTCCCACTCGTTTTTTACGACGGTCGGCAGCCGGCGTTTGGAGCCGATGAGCTCGAGCATCGTGGATTGCCCGAGCCGATCGAGCTGCTCCAAGACATCCGTGCGTACCGGGGTCGACCCTTTGAATCGGCTGAAGCTGACCTGCGCTTCCTTGGACAGCGCGACGGACAGAAATTGATGTGCTTGAGCGTCGTGTGTTGCCAGCGTCGGCTCGGCGAAAGCATCGATGACGTACCAAAAGAGGTCGGACGCCCCTGGTCCGCCGGTCTGACCGAAATCGATGCCCGGCTCCCAGCCAAGCTTCACGAAGTAACCTTTCGCCCAGTCGCCGTGGAGAAGCATGGCGGCCTTGCCGTGAAACACCTGATCGGCCGCGTCGGACCAGCCGAAGTGAACATCACCCGCGTCCGTGTTCACGTAATTGGTGAGCACCTCGCTCATGGTGGAGATCGATTCCTTGAGCTTGCCGCTGATCTCCGGGTCGCTCACCGGTGTCACTCCGGTAATGAAGTCGTTGAAGGTGTCGTTCCCCATCGTTCCCTGAACGATCTCGTTGAACAGGATCCGAACCACCCAGCCGTCCTTGGACAGCGCAATCGGCGTCACGCCGGCCGCCTTGATGGTCTTGCAGGCGTCCAGGAGATCGGAAATGGTGGCTGGGGGGATGAGCTTGAGGTTCGCGAAAATGGACCTGTTGAAAAACAAGGAATTCTCACGATGGATCCCCACCGGCATCGCGATTACGTGATTTTCTACGGAGACTCGACTCAAGACGTCTGGTAGCACCGCTGCTTTGACCTCCGACTCGCTGAACAGGTCGTCGAGCGGCGAAAGGGTGTCAGGGTGCATGGCGTTCCACGACGGGATATCGTGAGCATTGATCTGGAAGACATCCGGAGGGCTCGTATCGATGTCCATATCGAGCTTGGTTCGGACGTCCGAAGAGCTGGCGTCACCGCTACTCTTCACGCGCGCCCCAGGATGAACCTTCTGGTACGCACCGATGAGCGCGTTCAGCGCATCCACCTCCCCCGCGGCGACCCACCACGACGACAGTTCGAGGGCCTCGCCCGTCGCTGAAATGTCCTCGGGTCCGTCGGCTGACGCTGCGGGGTCACCGTTCGAGCAGCCCAGGCTGCATTGTAGAACTGCAATTGCCGCCAATCGAAGCGCCACGGGGCCTAACTTGTTCCTCATTTGCGTTTCTCCGCGTGTGATCGGCTGTAAGAGAGCGCCGTCGGCTAACTGCCTGAGCAGGGGTGCGACGGAATACGGCAGTCAGCGCATAAATCTTGAGCGCCCTGAGCCCCCAAAATGAATGTCAGGCTGATACACCGATGTCAGCCGGCTTATCGATGCCTGACGCGGACACTCATGACACGCCGCTTCGCGTGGCGACTCTCAGCTTGAAAATAGCCGTGAATGTCCTTGACGCCGACATGTCTGAAATATCGCTGTTTCGCTCCCGCTCCTGGTCGCTGCTCGTACGAAAGCACGCGGCGTCCAGCGTCCGCGTAGCAGCGGTGATCTCGACGATGAACCCGCAAGTCGAGGTGCTCTGAGAGCTCAGCGAGCACGAGGGGAATGACTTCATTCTCGACCTCCCGCGGACCGTCTGCTTGCTGGGTAAGCTCAAGACTAGCTCGGTCCGCAGATTCATCTAGCTTTCATCTAGCTGAGGGGTAAGAGAGCTAGGTGCGAGGTAGAGAGCCGGCTTTCTAGCAGCTCGATGGCTGTTCTGGACACGCCGACGACGGTCGGCCCGTAGGGCGGCGTCGCTGACATCGAAGGAGCGTGCTAGCCACCGACTTCATTGATCCGCGTTCCGGCGTCTCCCTGCGACTAAGTCGTACGACGTCGTACTCGTGGCCTACCAAGAAGTCAGCACGCGCCGGCAGAGTTCGAGACAGGACGCGACGCCGAAGGCTCAGCCGCTCGCGCCGGCTCGCGTGGCCATCAGTGCGACAGGAAATGTCAGACTGACTTCAACCGGAGTGCGCCGGCGCGTCTGGGCCTCAGGGGCGGCGAGCTCCCAGGCGGCGCGCTGGCACGCTTTCCACGTGGAGGACGATCCGAAGGCGTCCAGGCGCCCGAAACGCGCGCTCGCGGTCGTTCCGACGCCGGCAACGTCGCGTGCACCGCCGGGTGACGCCGCTTTGCTACTCAGGACGAGGTTCGCTAGAAGCATCCGGAGTTTGGAGATATTCGATGAACACTTCCCCACGGTTGCTTTCTAGCCTGATTCTCGGCTCCCTTTCCCTCGTCAGCCTGGTCGGCTGTGGCAACGATGACTCGCTCATCCCTGGGGATGAGTGCGAGCCGTATGACTACCTTTGCCCAGAAGGATTCGTTTGCGCGGAGATGGTGACGGGCGGAAACCGCTGTTTCGGCGAGCTCACTCTCAGCGGAGCGGTCACGAGCACGAGCGATGGCTCGGCCGTCGAGGGTGCGCAGGTCATGGTCTTGAACGAGGAAGGGATCGCGGTGACGGACTTCACGCGCACGGACGCGATGGGGAACTACGGCTTGATCGTGCCAGCCAAGCGCAACGCAGACGGCAGTCCCGCGGGCACGTATACGGTGCGGGCGGCAGCGCAAGAGTATCAGGCGTTCCCGAGCGGCGCGCGCGTGGCCCCGCCGATCGCCCTGGGTGACGCCACCTTGGTCGAGGGCAAGTACACGATCGACAGCACGCTCACGCACATCGGCTTGATTCCCCTCGGCGTGGGCGAACGCTCGCGCATGAGCGGCACGATCTACGACGGCTACGACGACAGCGGCTCGCTCGTCGTCGCCAGCGGCGCGAACGGCGTCTTTAGCGGCTTCAGCGACAAGTCCAGAAATTGGACGATCTTCAACCTGCCCCCGGGAGATTACGAATTTCGCGCCTATGCCGTCAACATGCAGACCAAAAGCGCAAGCGTCACGGTCGGCCGCGATCCGCTCAGTGGACTCTACCTCGGTTACGACAACACCGCGGGCTCGACCACCACGGTCACCGGCAGCGTCCAACTCGTCAACGCTCCCGGCGGCGCGCTGACCAGCGTCATGCTCGTCGTCGCGGATACCTTCGATCCTCTGGCGGCTCGGGGCGAAGCGCCCCCAGGACTGCGTTCACCGCTCAGCGGCTCCCCGGACGTCAGCGGCAACTTCTCGATCTCGGGAGTTCCCAACGGGCGGTACGTCGTGCTCCCCGCCTACGAGAACGACGATCTCGTCCGCGACCCCAACACTGACTTCGTGACCATCGACGTGACCGGGACCTTCGCGGGCGGGCCCAAACCACCACCCGGGACACCACCCCCGCCGAACGCCGATGTCACGGTCACGGCAGCTCTGCCCACGATCTCGCCTGGCGCTGAGGCGCCGGAGCCGGTGACGACCAAGCCGAAGCTCGTCTGGGGTGACGATTCCGTCGCGGATTATTACGACGTGCGCGTCTTCGACGCCTTCGGTGTCGAGGTCTGGAATTCACTCATGCTGCCGGGACTCAGCGGGTCCGCGACCGCATCGGTGCAATATGCGGGGCCGCTCGAGCGAGGCATGTACTACCAGTTTCAAGTCACGTCCTGGCGCTCGCCAGGCGGCGAAGACCCAGCACCGATCGCCGCGACCGAGGATCAGCGCGGAGTCTTCTACCTGCCGGCGCCGTAACCGTTCGAGGCGTCACCCCGCGAGCGCGGCCTCGCCTCGCGGCGACGAAATTGCAGCCAAGCGAGGTCGCTAGGACCTACTCCAGCACTCCGTTCCAGCAGATCTGGCTGTTCTCCGTCTCGGGGCTGCCGTCCGCAGGCGAGAAGGTGTCGTGCGCCGAGATGCTCCCGGGGTCCACGACGTACCCGTCGGTCAAGCTCTGGAACAAGTCGCCAGCTTCGAGCTTCACGGTCACCGAGAAGGGTTCCTGGGGATTGGGGACGTAAACCAGTTGCTGACCATCAGAATAGCTGATTCCTTCGACCAGCGCGCGCCCGCTCAAAAAAACCTTGTACTGGGCGGTCCCTTTCACGGGGACGATGACAGCAGGGGGACGAAGGTTGCAGTACAGCTTCCGGTAATCCGGCTCGGTCTCCTCATCGGAGCAGCCTCCGAGAGCTGCCAGCGCGATCGCAACCACGGATACCTTGGCCCAGCTCCATCCCATCCAATGTCTCCTTGGCAGCAACGTCGCTGCCGACTGTATCACGCTGCTGGGCTGATGGACATCATTGACTGAAGGCATGAAATCCAATCTTGCTCAGTTCGGTTTTGCGCTGATGCGCGAGGACTACGGCAGCGGTTCAGTTCCGCAGGTCAGCTCGTAGACCGTGATGGCGCTGCCATCGGCGGGCGTGAAGACGTCGCGCGCCACGATGCTCCCGTTCAGCATGCTCCCGCCTGACGCGCTCGAGAAATACTCGCCAACTTCCAGCTCCACGGTCGCCGAGAACGGCTGCTGGGGATTTTCGGCGTAAAGCGCCTGCCCATCACCGGCCGAATAGCTGACCCCGACGACCACCGCGTCCCCAGTCACCTCGGTCGTGTACTGGGCGGTACCTTTCACCGTGACGTAGAAACCGTCGTTCGGAACCAGGTTGCAGTGCAGCCTCCCGTCATCTTGAGCGTCTGGCGGTTCGGGATCGGAGGAGCAGCCAACGAGAGCCGCCAGCGCGATCGCAACCACAGATACCTTGGCCCAGCTCCGTCCCATCCGATGTCTCCTTGGCAGCGAAGTGGCGCCCGGCGGCACCACGCGCTGGGGACCGACGATAGCGCCGCGTGCCACTCTTTACAGGTTTCGGGCGAGAATAGGAAGTGCGAAGCGCTGAGCTCGTTCAGCGGAGCTCGTGAACGTGCCCACTGCCGGAAGCTTGGAAGCCCCAAGCGGCTAACGATGAAATGCCGCCTATTGGCTTCACTTCTTCGATTGGATCGAGTCAAGCGCTCGCCGAGCTTTCTCGCAACCCAGACGGTGCCGCGGCCGATGTGCGGGAGTGCGCGCTTCCCTGGTTCCCGGGAGCCACCGGCCATGGCCTCACGCCGTGCTGCGCGTTTGCGCAACACGGCATTGCGACCGGTTCCGGATCAGGGCTGGATCTGACGTGACCAGGCGAACGGGCCGAATGTGGTCGCGCTACGAGGCGCGTTCACCGTCGGGTTGATCGTGAACTTCAACCATTCGAGCGGAAACGTGCTGCCGTGGACCACGATGCGGTGGAAGTTGGGCACGGTGTAACCGGGGTGCACCGAGTAGGTCGAGTCCGCCGGATCGAACGGATTACCCGTCTTGTACACGTGCGAGTCCCCGTTGAACATGAGGACGGGCTTGCCGATGGCGTTCGTGTGCGTGGCGAGGCTCTGCACGAATGGCTCGTACTCAGCCTGGTGAGCGGCGCCCTTCTCCGGATCCCACATGTCGGCCTGCAACATCACGAGCACGGCGACGTCGCCATTGGCCTGAGCTTGCGTGAACGCCGCGTCGAGCCAGCGCAGAGCCGCACCGCTGCGCTCGGCGACTTCTTGAAGCTGAGCCGCGCTCGCGGTCGGTGCCGCGTACCACACATCCGTATCGTTGTTGGAGCCGCCGGGCACGTTGACCGTGACGATCAACACCTTGGACTGCTCGAACATCACGTTTTCGACGTACTTGGCATCGCTCGGGAACGCGGGATTGAAGTATTGCGCTTGCGACAGCACCTGCTTCGGGGCGCCGAGCGTCGTGCCTGGTTGCGCATAGAAAATCGAGCGAACGAGAGCCAGGTTCGCCACCGGATCGCCGTTTGCGTAGGAGGCTGCAACCCCGTTGACGAGCACGTAGTCGATCATGCCGGTGCTCGCATTGTAAATTCCGCCGCCTTGAGCCGCCTTGTTGCAATCGGTCCACTCGTTGTCGCCGGGCGTGTAGACGAGCGGATCTTGATATGCTTTCCACATGTCGAAGATCAAGTGATTGTACTCCTCGGTGCAATACTGCTTGCCCGAGTGGGTATCGCCGGTGTGGAGCACGAGCGATACGTCCGGGTCGACGTTGATCGAATTGATGAACGCAGGCGTGGCGAGGTTTTGCGAGGTGTCCGTCGGGCTGGTGCCGTACGGCGCGTCGCCGTACACGGCGAGCGTGGAGGGTGCGGTGTTGCCAGCACCGGGTAGGCTGCACTTGACCGTGACGGCGGCTGTATCGTGACAGCTGGCGGCCGGATCACCGTCAGTGGCGCTGACGGTGATGGTTGTCGTGCCCGGAGCCGTGCACAGGAACGAAGGCGTGGCACTGGTGCCGTTGGCGATCGTGCCGGAGCTCGCCGACCAGCTGTAGCCGAGAGCCGCGGGGCCGCTGTCGCTGTCGTGAGCACTGGCGGACAATCCCAGCGAGTGACCAACGATGACTTCAGCCGGGTTTGCCGAGAGCGAATCCAAAACCGGGCAGACGTTGAGCGATCCGTTGACCTGCACGCTGCCGTTGCGCGCCGGCTGATGGCAGGTCAGCGCCACAGTCACAGGAGTCGCGCTGTGGGCAGTAATATCGAAGGAGGCCGAGCCGGCACAAGTGGTCGCGCCATCTGTGGCGCTGGCGCTGAGGCTGATGCTGTAACCGATACCCGCCGGGATGCCGCCGATGGTGGCGCTCAGGGTCGTGCTGTTCGTGAGGTCGAGCGAGCCCGTCTTGCTGAAAGCGTCGGGGCCAACGATTGTGTAGCTGGCGACATTGATGGTCACGCTGCCCACGCTGAGCGCGAGGCCGATTTCGCCTGCCTGCTCGCCATCCTCTATGGCCGAGCCGCTGTTGTTCGGGTCCGCGTTGCTGCAGCCGCTGAGCGCCGTCGCGCTGCACGCCAACACACTTGCCGTTAAGATCGTCGCTCGAAAAGTACGCATCACGTCATTGCCTCCGTGGGGGGATGGGGGCGGACCGTACTGTTGCAAGCACGCGCAGCGTGGGGCTTCTAGGTAACAGTTTCACGACGAGGAGACGGCGAAACGGAGCGGCCTGCTCGATTTGGCCCTGATTCGAGTTGAAACGATTCCTGGTCGTTCGTCTGCAGCGCAGCCTACAAGGACCCCTTCAATTTCTACTGGAATGAGCGGCACGCCGTCAGCACGGTCGCGAGCGTCCCGTCGGGAGCGCGCCGGTTTCGGACGCGCGGTGCTGGCTCAAGCGCGCCTTCCTGCCTTCCCCAAAATTCGGTGCTCGCGCCGCAGCGGCCCGTGCGCGAGGCGCTTCGACACACCCGAAGGGGTGCGGAATGGGGGAGGCCGTCGCGATGAAGATACTGTGCATACACAGTATCTTTTTTTCTCGTACCTGGGCGCGTCAGACTGACTTCAACCGGAGTCTGCGCGCCCCCCGAGCCGTCCGGCGACCGGCCGGTGGATACGTCCCAGGCTTGGTGGCTCCTCGTCGATGCGGGTCTCGAGCCGTGAGTCGCTGCGGCGACGAACAACGTCACCCGCTGGCACAATTCCTTCAAAAGATCGCGCTGCTGCGGACAGTTCACTGTGCCCCGTTTACGCAAAAGTAGTCATGAGCCGCAAGACGCAACAAAAGGTTTGCATTTCTTCATTGCCGCCCTCGGGCTGGCGCCGCCCGGCTCGTCCCGGTCAAGTGCGGAGCACGGGGCACCTACCAGTTGATCGGCCAGGGTGGCGTTCGTCATCGCATGCGAGATTCGGAGAACGGAAATGAAGATTGAGCGGAACTACTTAGTATCCCTTCTGTGCACATCGCTTGGGCTTTGCTGGAGCGGAGTGAGCCTCGCGGACAACCCGATCGTGCAGACGAAGTACACCGCCGATCCGGCGCCGATGGTCTACAAGGACACCGTCTACCTGTACACCAGTCACGACGAGGACACCTCAAAGGCACTCGGCAACTTCAACATGTACAACTGGCTCTTGTACACGTCGACGGACATGGCCAACTGGACCGACCACGGGATCGTCGCTGGCACGAAAGCCCCGGACAAGACGTTCTCGTGGGCTCAAGATAACGGCGCCTGGGCGCCCCAAGTGGTCGAGAGGAACGGGAAGTTCTACTTATACGCGCCGATCGTAGCCACTAGCGGCGCGAGAACTATCGCGGTCGCCGTCGCCGATAGCCCCTTCGGCCCCTTCAAGGATGCGCTCAACAAGGGACTCGTCAGCACGGGCACCAGCGACGACATCGATCCGACCGTGTTCATCGACACCGATGGACAAGCCTATCTTTATTGGGGAAACCCCAATTGCTACTACGTCAAGCTGAACGCGGATATGATTTCCTACTCCGGCACTCCCACCAAGATTGCCAAGCTCCAGACTTATCAAGAGGGGCCCTGGTTCTACCGGCGGGAGAACAACTACTACCTGGCCTTCGCCTCCACGTGTTGCCCGGAGGGCATTGGCTACGCGATGAGTACATCTCCCACGGGGCCGTGGCAGTATAAGAACTCGCTCATGGATCCGAACTCGCAGGCGAACGGAAACCATCCCGGGATCATCGAGTTCAAGGGCGGCTCTTATCTCTTTGGGTTCAACTGGAGATTGCAGGAAAAGCGCACGGGTGCGCGAAACAAAGAGATGCGCTCGGTCTCGGTGGAGAAGTTCACCTACAATGCTGACGGCACCATCTCCAAACTGCCTTTCTGGAGCGAGACGGGTCCGGCGCAGGTCGGAACGTTCGACCCGTACGCGAAGACGGAAGCCGAAACCATGGCTTGGGGTTGGGATGTGAGGACCGAGACCTGCAGCGAGGGTGGGGTGGATGTGACCTCGATCGAGAATGGCGACTACATCAAGGTCAAGGGGGTCGACTTTGGCGTCGGCGCGACCTCCCTGGAGCTCAGGGTCGCCTCTACCTCCAGCAGCAAAATAGAGGTCCGCCTCGACACTCAAACCGGCAAACTCGTTGGGACGTGTGCAATCGCGGGCACGGGCGGCATGCAGACCTGGGCCACCCAAACGTGTGCCATCAGCGGGGCCAGCGCTGTGCACGATTTATTCTTCGTCTTTACGGGGGGCTCGGGCAGCCTCCTCAATTTCAACTGGTGGAAGTTCATCGGATCGGGGACAGGCGAACCCGGTGGAAGCGGCGGATCGGGAGGTGGTGGAGGTGGCACCAGCGGAAGTGGTGGAAGCTCCGGAAGCGGGCCTCGCGGCGGAACTTCCGCCATAAACGGCGGCGCCGGTGGATCCAATGAGGCTGGTGCGCAAAGCACCGGGGGGGAAGCCAATGCGGGCGGGCAAGCGAGCATCGGAGGTAATGTTGCCGGCGCGACCAATGCGCAGGGCGCCAGCGGGGCAAACCCAAGCGGCGGAACGTCGAATTCCTCGACAGGCGGCACCCGTCACGACGCAGGTGGAGCCACGACCGGTAACTCCTCTTCGCCATCGCAGAGCGGCTGTGCCTGCGTAGTTCGGGGAAAGGCTACCGGCAGGCCACCCTGGACCTCCGGACTCACGCTGCTCGCCAGCCTCGCGCTTCTCCTCCGTCGAGCGCGCAAGCGGCGGCCATCAGCTCAGCGGTATCCATTCGGCCATCCGCGTCACTGACGTGGCTGCGAACGATGCAAGGACTCCGACTCGGCTCGGACTGCAAGTCGCTTCGAGCTAAGCCCCAGTGTACTCGGGCGCCCCGGGCGCCCGGTAGCGATCGAGGGGGCTTCGTTTTCCATCACTGCCGTAGTAGCGACCATTTCCTTCGAGAGCTCCGAACAACAGGTGCAGCGGCGCCTTTGCCCCGTCCGCGGGCGTCTTCATGCCCAGGTCTGCTGGCGACTTAGCCTGCGATTCGACGTAGTGCCGAGTCATGTCGGTAATGATGAAGCCCGGGGTGCAGGCGTTTACGCCCAGGCTGGGGTGTTCTCGCGCCAAGATCAACGTATAGGTATTGGCACAGGCTTTGGACAGGCCGTACGGCGAGCCATCCCCGAGACCCTTGGCTGCAAATGCAGGCGGTCCTCCCGTTATCTGCAGGCACTCGTCCATGAACGCCCGGAGAGCGGGCCAGGTTGTCTGTGCATCGAGGAAAAAGCGTTGCCTATCTAAACTGCACGTCGCGACGAAGCTCGGTCCGGCTGCCGAAGTGACGTTCACGATCCGCGCCGTTGAAGCGAGCAGAGGCGCGAAGGCCCGGAACACCCGCTCGACCCCCAGAGTATTGGTTTCGAACATCGCGTCGAGGCCCCTGTCACCGCCAATCCCCGCGTTGTTGACGAGCCCGTACAGCGCATCTCCGCGCAGCCCGTCAGCGACCACGCCGGTGGCCTCGGAAACAGAGCCGGCGTTGGTTACATCGAGCGCGACGACCTGGATGCGTTCTTTCCACGCTGGCTGCTCGGACACGAGGCCAGCCGCTGCCGCACGCCCGCGCTCCCGATCGCGGGCGCCGAGAAAGACGAAAGTGTCCGCGTGCTCTTTTAAAATCGCCTCGGCAATCGCGAGCCCGATGCCCTTGTTCGCGCCCGTAACCAGAATGTGTCGCATGGCCCAACATGTATCGAGGCGCGCTGGCCGTCAACGCGGTCCACGTTCGTGTCGAGACGTTCGCACGGTCCGCGTCCTCGATCCTAGCAAACCTCGTGGACGAACGATTTCAGACCGCCGCCGACTTCCGTGACGAGCTCGAGAGCAAACTTCATGCTGACCTCGCAATATGATCGGGTTGATCGTGAGCATCGACTGCTCCGCGCCTTTCGGAGCGCGTTCGGACCAAGTTGCCCATGCTCTATCGGTGGTGATCCCACCAACAGGACATTCGTGTCGGTCAGCATTCTCGAGGCATGCCTCGCATGAGTGCCATGATCTGATCCGTGGTGAGCTTGTTCGAGCGACGCCTCGCTACACGTCGAAGCGAGGCGTTGGCACCCGCCGGTGCTCGCTCGCTGCGCGCCGCGGACTCCCGCTCCGTCTCGTCAGAGCGTGCTCGCCCTTCGGGCTGCGGGACGCGCTTCGACACACCCGAAGGAGTGCGGAACGGGTGAGGC
>Ga0164308_10001253_pt1 | contig 13497 bp, 12 predicted proteins | sample Whisoiple_246_MG_FD_109983 | JGI IMG/M metagenome (GOLD analysis project Ga0164308, IMG submission 109983) | Soil microbial communities amended with fresh organic matter from upstate New York, USA - Whitman soil sample_246_MG | ecosystem: Environmental > Terrestrial > Soil > Unclassified >...
CCGATCGACAGCCCCGACGTGCCGCCGGAGAAGCGGCCGTCGGTGATCAGCGCGCACTTCTGGCCGAGGCCCTTCCCCTTCAGGTACGACGTCGGGTAGAGCATCTCCTGCATGCCGGGGCCGCCCTTGGGGCCCTCGTAGCGGATCACCACGACGTGGCCGGCCCGGACCTTGCCGTTGAGGATGCCCTCGACGGCGTCGTCCTGGCTCTCGAAGACGATCGCGGTGCCGGTGAACGTCCAGATCTCCTCGGGCACGCCGGCGGTCTTCACGACGCAGCCGTCCTCGGCGAGGTTGCCCTTGAGGATCGCGAGGCCCCCGTCGCGGGTGTAGGCGTGCTCGACGTCGCGGATGCAGCCGTCGGCCGCGTCGGTGTCGAGCGAGCCCCAGCGGTTGTCGGTCGAGAACGCCTCCGTCGTACGGACGCCTCCCGGCGCGGCGTGGAAGAGGTCGAGCGCGGTCTCGGTGGCCGTGCCGCTGCGGATGTCCCACTCGCCGAGCCACTGGTCGAGCGACGGGCTGTGCACCGCGTGCACGTCGGTGTTGAGCATCCCGCCGCGGTGCAGCTCGCCCAGCAGCGCGGGGATGCCGCCGGCCCGGTGCACGTCCTCCATGTGGTACTTCGGCGTGTTGGGCGCGACCTTGGACAGGCACGGCACCCTGCGGGAGACCGCGTCGATGTCGTCGACCGAGAAGTCCAGCTCGGCCTCGCGTGCGGCCGCCAGCAGGTGCAGCACCGTGTTGGTCGAGCCGCCCATCGCGACGTCGAGCGCGAAGGCGTTCTCGAACGCAGCCCGCGTGGCGATGTTGCGCGGCAGCACCGACTCGTCGTCGCCCTCGTAGTAGCGCTTCGCGAGGTCGACGACCAGGCGCCCGGCCTCCTCGAAGAGCGCGCGCCGGGCGCTGTGGGTGGCCAGGGTCGAGCCGTTGCCCGGCAGCGAGAGGCCGATCGCCTCGGTCAGGCAGTTCATGGAGTTGGCGGTGAACATGCCGGAGCAGGACCCGCACGTCGGGCACGCCGAGCGCTCCACGACGTCGAGCTGCTCGTCGGTGACGGCGTCGTTGACGGCCAGCACCATCGCGTCGACGAGGTCGAGCTTCGAGTGCACGATGCCCTCGATCGCCTGGGTCTTGCCGGCCTCCATCGGGCCGCCGGACACGAACACGACGGGGATGTCGAGGCGCAGCGCGGCCATCAGCATGCCGGGCGTGATCTTGTCGCAGTTGGAGATGCAGACCAGGGCGTCGGCGCAGTGGGCGTTGACCATGTACTCGACGGCGTCGGCGATCAGCTCGCGGCTCGGCAGCGAGTAGAGCATGCCGGCGTGGCCCATCGCGATGCCGTCGTCGACGGCGATGGTGTTGAACTCCTTGGCGACGCCGCCCGCGGCCGCGACCTGCTCGGCGACGATCTTGCCGAGGTCGCGCAGGTGCACGTGACCGGGGACGAACTCGGTGAACGAGTTGGCGATCGCGACGATCGGCTTCCCGAAGTCGGAGTCGGTCATCCCGGTGGCGCGCCACAGGGCGCGGGCCCCGGCCATGTTGCGGCCGGACGTGGAGGTCGCGGAGCGGAGGGTCGGCATGCGGGCAAGGGTATGCCGGGGGTCGGTGCCTCGCGGTCGGGGTGCGATAGTCGTGAGACCGTCGTACCTGTCCGGAGGACGCATGCCCGAGCACCAGCCCGACCACCGCGGGCCGATCCTCTTCCTCGTCCTGCTGGCGATGGTGGCCTTCATCGTCGTCGCCTGGGGCGCCGGGCGGGAGGAGGCCGACGGAGCGTCGTCCTCCGCGCCGGAGGCGACCCCGTCGGCATCGGCGTCCGCGTCCGTCGAGCCCGCCGAGGCGCCGACCCAGCCGGCCGAGCCGACCCTGCCCACCCAGCCGACGGAGCCGGTCGAGCTGCCCGGCGGCGGCGCCCGCGTCTTCGAGGGCAACCGCTTCCTCGTCGCCTACTACGGCACCGGGCAGACCGCGTCGATGGGCGTGCTGGGCGAGACCGACCCCGACACGATGGACCGCCGGCTGCGCCGCGCGGCCGCGCCGTACCAGCGGGCGGGCCAGCCGCTGCGGCACGTCTACGAGCTGATCGTGACGATCGCCGACCCGCACCCCGGGCCGGACGGCGACTACAGCCACGACATCCCGCGCGCCGAGGTCGAGCGCTACATCCGTGCGGCGCACCGCAACGACGCCCTGCTGCTGCTCGACATCCAGCCCGGCCGCGCCGACTTCCTCGACGTCGCCCGGCGCTGGGAGTGGGCGCTGCGCGACCCGTGGGTCGGGCTGGCGCTCGACCCCGAGTGGCGGATGGGGCCGCGGCAGGTGCCGGCCCGCACCGTCGGCCAGGTCGGCGCCGCCGAGGTCAACCGCACCTCGGCGTGGCTGTCCGCCCTGACCGAGCAGGAGGGCCTGCCGGAGAAGCTCTTCGTGCTGCACCAGTTCCGCACCGACATGGTGAGCAGGATCGAGCGGATCGCCGACCGCCCCGGTCTCGCGATGGTCCAGCACGTCGACGGCTTCGGCACCCGTCAGCAGAAGCGTGCGACCTACCACGCGGTCGCGAAGCCCCGGCAGTTCGCGATGGGCTTCAAGCTCTTCTACGACGAGGACGTGCGCCGGATGGGCCCACCCGCGGTGCACGCGCTGCGGCCGAAGGTGCGGTTCATCAGCTTCCAGTGAGCGCCCGCCCCGTCGCCCTCCGTGCCGCGGTCTCCGTCCTGGTGCCGCTGCTGGTGCTGGACGCCGTGGGCCGGCTGGACTGGGCGATCTTCGCTACCTTCGGCGCGTTCACCTCGCTCTACGGTCGTGAGCGGGTCGGCCCGGCCCGCCTGGAGCTGCAGGGCCGGCTCGCGCTCTACCTGACGGTCGCCGTCGGACTCGGCACGCTGGTCGGCACCGCCCCCGAGCGCGCCTGGATCGCGGTCCCGGCCGCCGCCACCGTCGCCGCGCTCGGCTCGTTCGCGTCCGACGCGGAGGGCTGGCACCCGCCAGGGCCGCTGTTCCTGGTCTTCGCGTTCGCCGCCTGCGCCGCGATCCCGTCGTCGGTCGCCGACCTGCCGACGGCCCTCGGGGTCGCCGGTGGCTCGGCCGCCTTCGCGGTCGTCGTCGGCAACGTGGGCGCCTGGTGGCGCCGGGAGCCCGGTGAGCCGACCCAGCGGCCGTCGTACGTCGCGAGCCTGCGCTGGCACGTGCTGCCGTGCTCGCTGGGCGTCTTCGTCGCGGGCACGGTCGCGACGACCGCGGACATCGGCCGGCCCTACTGGGCGATGGTGTCCGCGGTGGTCCCGCTCGTCGCCCCCGACTTCGGGCACCAGGTCGTGCGCGGCCTGCACCGGGTCGTGGGCACCCTCGCCGGCCTCGTCGTCGCGGGCGCCCTGCTCGCCCTCGAGCTGGAGGGGCTCGCGGTGATCCTCGTCGTCGCGGCCCTGCAGGCCGTCGCCGAGCTGCTCGTCGGCCGCAACTACGCGCTGGCGCTGGTCTTCATCACGCCGCTGGCGCTGCTGATGGTGCACCTCGCGGTGCCCACCCCGACCTCGGACCTGCTGGCCGACCGCGGCATCGAGACCGTGATCGGCGTCGGAGCCGGGCTCCTGGTCGGCTACCTCACGCGGGTGCGCTACCCGCGATCGTGAACGACACCTCGTGAGGCACGCCCGGCTCGAGCACGACCAGGTCGGTGCCGGAGCCGAACGCGTTGGGCGGCGCCGTCGTCGGCTCCACGGCCAGCGCCTCGCGCCGGCCCCAGGGCAGCGGGTCGCTCGTGAAGAGGTGCAGCCACGGCAGGCCACCGTGCACGGTCACCGACACCGAGCGCCCGGTGTCCGGGTCGGCCAGCGTGGCCGTCGCCCCGTCGACGACGCCGCCGAACGGGTGGTCGAGCACCAGGTCGCCGAGCGCCCGCGGCTCGCGGAAGTCGTACGCCGTGCCGTCGACCGGCCGCGGCTCCGCGGGCAGGCCGCGGTCGTCCATTGGGCACCAGGTCTCGGCGGGCAGGGTCAGCACGCAGTCGTCGAGGCGGCGGCCGACCGTCAGGTAGGGGTGCAGCCCGGTCGTGTACGGCGCGGGCGTTGCGCCGACGTTGGTCGCCCGCAGGGTGACCGTGAGGCCGTCGTCGCCGAGCCGGAACTCCGCCTCGAGGTCGAGCGGCCAGGGGTAGCCGAGCTGCGCGACCAGCTCGTAGCGCAGCAGCGCGCGGTCGGAGGTGTGCTCGACGACGGTCCAGTCGACCCAGTGCACGAGGCCGTGGAGCGCGTTGCGACGGGCCGGCTCGGACAGCGCGAGCTGGTGCTCCTCGCCGCCGAACGTGTAGGTGCCGTCGGCCACCCGGTTCGCCCACGGGGCCATCACGGCACCGCGGAAGCTCTGGCAGATCTCGCCCGCCGGCGTACCCGCGACGAGGTCGACGCCGTCGCGCGTCAGCGCGCGCAGGCAGGCGCCGACGGTGAGCACCTCGGCCTCGTAGGGACCGTGGGAGAGGGGGAGCGGGAGGCCCGCGACGGCACGCACGGGCACACCCTGGCAGAAGGTGGTTAGGGTCTGCACGTGCGTCTCGTCGCGGGGGTCGACTCCTCCACCCAGTCCTGCAAGGTCGTGGTCTGCGACGCCGAGACCGGCGCCCTGGTGCGCAGCGGCTCGGCACGCCACCCCGAGGGCACCGAGGTCCATCCCGACCACTGGTGGGCGGCGCTCCAGACGGCGATCGAGGCCGCCGGCGGGATCGACGACGTCGAGGCGATCGCGGTCGGCGGACAGCAGCACGGGATGGTCTGCCTCGACGAGGCCGGCGAGGTCGTCCGGCCCGCGCTGCTCTGGAACGACACCCGCTCCGCGCAGTCGGCACTCGACCTCATCGAGGAGCTCGGCGGACCCCAGGCGTGGGTCGACGCGGTCGGGCTGGTGCCGGTGGCGTCCTTCACCGTCACCAAGCTGCGCTGGCTGCGCGACCACGAGCCCGACAACGCGCGGCGTACGGCGGCGGTGTGCCTGCCGCACGACTGGCTGACCTGGAAGCTGTCGGGCGCCGGCCAGGGCGGGCCGGGTCTCGACACGCTCGTCACCGACCGCGGCGACGCGAGCGGCACGGGCTACTGGTCGCCGCAGACCGGCGACTACCGCCGCGACCTGCTCGAGCTCGGCCTCGGCCACGACGTGGTGCTGCCACGGGTGCTCGGGCCCGCGGAGGCCGGCCCGTCGACCCCGTCGGGAGTCGTGCTCGGCCCGGGCACGGGTGACAACGCGGGCGCCGCGCTCGGCCTCGGCGCCACCGCCGGCGACGTGGTCGTCTCGATCGGCACGTCTGGCGTCGCGTGCGCGGTCGCCGACAAGCCCGTCGGCGACGTGTCCGGAGCGGTGGCCGGCTTCGCCGACGCGACCGGCCGCTTCCTGCCGCTGGTCGCCACCCTCAACGCCGCCCGCGTCCTCGACGCCGCGACCAGGATGCTCGGTGTCTCGCACGAGGAGCTCTCCGAGCTCGCGCTGTCCGCCCCGGCCGGGGCCGGCGGGCTCGCGCTGGTGCCCTACCTCGAGGGCGAGCGCACCCCCAACAGGCCCGACGCCACCGGCGCGATCCACGGCCTCCGCCTCGAGACCGCGACCCCGGCGTACCTCGCCCGGGCCGCCGTCGAGGGCATGATCTGCGGCCTCGCCGACGCGGTCGACGCCGTGCGCGCGCTCGGGACGCCCGTCGAGCGGATCATCCTGGTCGGCGGCGCCGCGCGCTCGCAGGCCGTGCGGGAGGTCGCGTCGGCCGTGCTCGGCCTGCCGGTGACCGTGCCGGAGCCGGGGGAGTACGTCGCGCGCGGTGCCGCCCGCCAGGCCGCGTGGGTGCTGGCCGGCGGCGACGAGCCGCCCGCGTGGGAGCTGAGCGGCGCGATCGAGACGCTGGTCGAGCCGACGCCGCAGGTGCGCGAGCGCTACGCCTCGGTGCGCGACATGACGGCCCTCCGGCCATGAACGCCCGCGACGAGCAGGACCCGCTCGCGGCGTACCGCGACCGCTTCGTCGGCGCCGAGACCCCGCTCGTCTACTTCGACGGCAACTCGCTGGGGCGGCCGCTGAAGGTGACCGGCCCACGGCTGGCGAGGTTCGTGGAGGAGGAGTGGGGCGGTCGGCTGATCCGCGGGTGGGACGAGCGCTGGATGGAGCTCCCGCAACGCATCGGCGACGACCTCGGGCGGGTGCTGCTCGGTGCGGCGCCCGGGCAGGCGACGATCGGCGACTCGACGACCGTGCTGCTCTACAAGCTGATGCGCGCGGCGGTCGCGGGGCGGCCGGGCCGCACCGAGATCGTGCTCGACCGCGACAACTTCCCGACCGACCGCTACGTCGCCGACGGCGTCGCCCGCGAGTGCGGGCTGACGCTGCGCTGGATCGACGTCGACGTCACCGCCGGTGTCACGGCGGAGCAGCTGGCCGAGGTCGTCGGGCCGCAGACGGCGCTGGTCGTGCTCTCGCACGTCGCCTACCGGTCGGCCTGGCTCGCCGACGTCCCCGAGCTGACGCGCATCGCCCACGAGGCGGGCGCCCTGGTGCTCTGGGACCTCTGCCACTCGGCCGGGTCGGTGCCGCTGTCGCTCGACGCGTGGGGCGTCGACCTCGCGGTCGGCTGCACCTACAAGTACCTCAACGGCGGGCCCGGCGCGCCGGCGTTCTGCTACGTCGCCGCGGCGCTGCTCGACGAGCTCACGCAGCCGATCCAGGGCTGGCTCGGGTCGGTCGACCCGTTCCTCATGGGGCCGTCCTACGTGCCGGCGCCGGGCATCCGGCGCTTCCAGTCCGGCACCCCGCCGATCATCGGGATGCTCGCGGTGCAGGACATGGTCGCGCTGATCGAGGAGGCCGGGATCGAGGCGGTGCGCGCGAAGTCGGTCGCGCTGACGTCGTACGCGATCGACGTCGCGGACGCCGTGCTCGACGGCGTCGTCGTGGCGTCGCCGCGCGACCCCGCCCGGCGCGGCGGTCACGTGACCCTCCAGCACCCGCTGATGCGCGAGGTCACCGCTGCTCTGTGGGAGCGCGACGTGATCCCCGACTACCGCGACCCCGGCGGTCTGCGGATCGGGCTCTCGCCGCTGTCGACGTCGTTCGCGGAGGTCGAGCGAGGGCTGGAAATGGTTCGCGAGGCGCTGGCCGGGCTGACAGCCTGAGGCATGCGCTTCCCCCGTCCGCTGCAGTCCGGTGACCGGATCGGCGTCACCGCCCCGTCGGCCGGGGTCGCGCCCGCGCTCCGCTCCCGGCTCGAGGTGGCCGTGCGGTCGCTGGAGTCGCGCGGGTACGACGTGGTGGTCGGCGACTGCATCGGCACACCCGGTGTGGTCTCGGCGCCGAAGGCGGAGCGTGCCGCGGAGCTGACCGCGATGCTCGCCGACCCGTCGATCCGGGCCGTGGTGCCGCCGTGGGGCGGCGAGATGGCGATCGACCTGCTCGACCTCGTCGACTGGACCGCGCTCGCGTCGGCCGAGCCGACCTGGCTGGTGGGGTTCAGCGACCTGACGACCGTGATGGTGCCGGTCACGCTGCGGCTCGGGTGGGCGACGCTGCACGGCAGCAACCTCATGGACACGCCGTACGCCGCCCCCGGCGGCCTCCTGCACTGGACCGACCTCGCCTCCGGCACCGGGCCGTTCGTGCAGCGCAGCCCCGAGCGGTGGCGCGACACCGGCTGGGTCGACTACGCCGAGCAGCCGGCCGTCTCGCGCTTCACCCTCGACGCGGTCGGCACCTGGCGGGTCGTCGGTGGGGGTCCGGTCGACGTGTCCGGTCGGCTGATCGGCGGCTGCATCGAGACGCTCGGCCCGATCGCGGGCACGCCGTACGGCGACGTCGCGTCGTACGGCCGCACGTACGCCGAGGACGGCCTGGTCGTCTACCTCGAGGCCGCCGAGGACTCGGCCTTCACCATCGGCCGCACGCTGCACTCGCTGCGCTACGCCGGCTGGTTCGAGCACGCACGTGCGGTGCTGGTCGGCCGCACCGCGGCGCCCGACGCGCCGGGGTTCTCCCAGGACGACGCCGTGCTCGACGCGCTCGGCGACCTCGGCATCCCGATCGTGCTCGACGTCGAGTGCGGCCACGTCGCGCCGTACCTGCCGCTCGTCAACGGCGCGCTCGCGCGGGTCGTCGTCGACGACGAGCGCCGGGAGATCACCCAGACGCTCGCCTGACCGCTCGGCGGGCTACTGGTGGATGTGCTCGCGCCAGTCGGCGGGCACCCGCTCGGCCGGACCCGGCACCGTCTGCTCCTCGGGGCGGCAGAGCGGCTCGGCGAGCGCCGGCCCGAGGAACCCCGCGTCGGACGTGTAGTCCCAGAACCAGTCCTCGCCCGGCTCGAACGTCCGGATCACCGGGTGCCCGGTCGCGCGCCAGTGCGCCGTCGCGTGCTGGGAGGGCGAGGTGTCGCAGCAGCCGACGTGCCCGCACTGCGCGCAGCGTCGCAGGTGCACCCACCAGCCTCCGGACGCCTCGCACTCGGCACAGCCGGTGCCACTGGGGGTTGCCGTGGGGTCGATGCCCGGGCGCTCGCTCACGACGTCGACGCTACCCGGCCCGACCCCGTCCGCGCCCGGACTGGTGGGCCAGAACTGGACCCTTTCGGCCGATCTCCCGGGGCAGAGGCGCCAGTTTCCCCGGGTACCCGGGGAAACTGCCCGCCGCGCACGCCAACCCACACGGCCCCGCCCAGCCCCGCGACACCACCGTCCTAAGGTGCAGGCATGCCCGACATCACCGACTTCGGCCAGCAGGTCGGCGACCTCGTGCCCGACTGGAGCCCGCGACCCTGGCCGACACCGGTGCGGCTGGCGGGCAGGTACGTCGTGCTCGAGCCGCTCGCGGTCGAGCACGCGCCCGCGCTGCACGCCGCGCTGTGCGGGCCCGACGACCTGCCCCTGTGGACCTACCGGCCGACCGACCCGCCCGCCGACGTACCCGCGATGGAGGCGTACGTCGAGGAGCACCTCGCCGCGCCGGGGATGGAGACCTTCGCGCTGGTGCCGGTCGGGTCGACCGCTCAGGGGATCGTGTCGTTCATGCGGATCGAGCCGGCCCACGGCCAGGTCGAGATCGCCGGCGTCCTCTACTCACGCGCCCTCCAGCGCACCCGGGCCGCGACCGAGGCGGTGCACCTGACCATGCGGCACACCTTCGACGAGCTCGGCTACCGCCGCTACGAGTGGAAGTGCGACTCGCTCAACGAGCCGTCCCGCCGGGCGGCCGAGCGGCTCGGGTTCACCTACGAGGGCCGGTTCCGGCACCACATGGTCACGAAGGGCCGCAACCGCGACACCGACTGGTTCTCGATCACCGACGCGGAGTGGCCGGCGGTGCGCGCCGAGCACGAGCGGTGGCTGGACCCCGCGAACTTCGACGCGGAGGGCCGCCAGGTCACTCGCCTCCGAGTCCCTCCTCGCGCGCCTTGATCATCGCCTGCGCGCGGTCGGGGACCGCGAGCTTGGTGAGCACGTTGGAGACGTGGTTGCGCACCGTCTTGGGGGAGAGCACCATCCGGCGCGCGATCGTGGCGTTGTCGTAGCCGCGTGCGAGCAGGTCCAGCACCTCCCGCTCCCGGTCGGAGAGCTCGGGGAAGGGCACCCGCACAGCGGTGCGGCCGGAGGTCAGCGTGGCCATCGCCCGCGCCGCGACCTGCGGGCCGAGGATCGCCTCGCCGTTGGCGACCGCACGGATCCCGCGCTCGACCTCCGAGGGGGAGGAGCTCTTGAGCAGGTAGCCCCGCGCACCCGCGCGCATCGCCGCGACGACCGACTCGTCGTCCTCGTCCATCGTGATCACCAGCACAGCCAGCCCGGGGCGCGCGCGCACCAGGTCGCGGGTGGTCTCGATGCCGGAGTCGTCGCCGAGGTGGAGGTCCATGAGCACGACGTCGACGCTCTCGTCGATCCCGGCCAGGGCCTGGGTGGCGTCCGCGGCCTGGCAGGCGACCTCGATGCCCTGGAGCGAGCCGAGCAGGCCGACCATGCCGAGCCGGAAGACCGGATGGTCGTCGACCACGGCCACGCGGATCGTCGGGACCGTGGGCGCCGGATCAGTCATCGTTCCCCATGAGGGGAAGGGTAGCGACCAGCACGCTCGCGGCCGCGGCATCGACCTCCGCCTGGAGGTGGATCAGCAGGTCGAGCCCGGCGGCGGGGTCCTCGCGCACGAGGTTGCGGATCCCCTGCAGGCCCAGGCCGATGCCGGCGAGGGTCGGTCCGAGCCGGTCCTGCACCTCGCGGCGTACGTCGGCGGCGTCGCGGTCCGCGACCACTGCCGCCGCGGCGACCGTCGCGAGCGCGCGCAGCACGGTCCGGCCGTGCCGCGACAGCGTCTCGCCCGGCAGGGTCGTGACCTGGAGCAGGCCGACCAGCTCACCGCGGTAGCGCAGGTCCAGCTCGAGGCCCGGCCGACTCGCCGCGCCCCAGCGCAGCGGCGCCGTGGTGTCCCCGACCACGGTCACCGACTCCAGCCGCAGTGCGGTGCCGATCTCGGCCACGACCAGGGCGAGCGACTCGTCGGCATGCGCCACGGGTGCGTGGTCGGGCCTGTCGCAGGGGATCACGAACGCTCCTCGGTGTCGGGCAGTTGTCGGGCAGCCGTCGGGCCGCTGCCGATCGGCTGCCGGGTACGCCGCCCAGCGTCGTCCGCCCGGCGTCCCGGACGTCAGGGGCGTCGGTCCCGAGTCCTCGGGCGGTGTCGGCAGCGTGTGCCAAGGTGGGGGTGTGGACCCCCGGATCAGCTTCGTGACGCTCGCCGTCGCCGACCTCGACGCGACCCGGCGCTTCTACCTCGACGGGCTCGGCTGGACGGCCGAGCTCGACGTGCCCGGCGAGGTGCTGATGATCCGCACCGGCGAGCACCTGGTGCTCTCGCTGTGGGCCGAGCCCGCCTTCGAGGCGGAGGTCGGCCCGGTCCGGCGCGGGCCCGGCCTGGCGCCGCTCACGCTCGCCCACAACGTCCCCACGCGCGCGGAGGTCGACGCCGTGCTCGCGACCGCCCGCGCCGCCGGCGCCGACCCGGTGCAGGCAGCGGTCGAGCGCGACTGGGGCGGCTACACCGGCTACTTCGGCGACCCCGACGGCTACCGCTGGGAGATCGCCTTCAACCCCGGACCGATCGGACAGGTGGTGCTCCCATGACCGACCCCAAGCAGGTGCTCCGCTACCCGGCCGTGCAGGCCGAGGGCCTCGACGACTGGCGGTTCTTCCTGATGAAGCTGCACGCCCGGTTCCGCACCGGCAGCTTCGTCCGGGGCCTCGAGCTCGTCACGCGCATCACCGTGGCCGCGGAGGAGGCCAACCACCACCCCGACGTGGTGCTGACCTACCCCCAGGTCGACATCGACCTGCAGAGCCACGACGTGCACGGGGTGACCAGCCGCGACATCGACCTCGCCCGCCGGATCTCCGCGATCGCGGCCGAGCTCGGCATCCAGTCCGCGCCGCGCGACGTCTCGACGCTCGAGCTCGCGCTCGACGTACCCGACTCCGCCGAGGTGCTGCCGTTCTGGCGCACCGTGCTCGGCTACGCCGACCACCAGGACTGGCCCGAGATCATCGACCCGGCAGGACGCAACAACACCCTGTGGTTCCAGCAGGCGCCGGAGGCCTCGGGGGAGGTGCAGCAGCGCTTCCACCTCGACATCGTCGTGCCGCGCGAGGTCGCCGAGGAACGCGTGCAGGCGGCGGTCGCGGCCGGTGGCACGCTGGTGAGCGAGGAGGCGGTCCCGGCCTACTGGGTGCTGGCCGACCGGCACGGCAACAAGGTGTGCGTGTGCACGGCCGACGGCCGGGAGCCCTCCGCGGACTGAGACTGCGGTCCCAGATGCTGGGACGCCTGTCACACTCGGATGCGGACGCGAGGGTCGGCGGGCTACCGTGGGCGCATGCGCATGGACCTTCTCCTTGTACGCACGCGACGTGTGAGCTGAGTCGACGACTCCAGCACGCACGTCACCCCTCGCCGCCCACCGCCGGGCCGAGGGGTTTTTTGTTGGCCAGGCACAGCAGGGAAACAGGACGGGATTGGATCGATGAGCGAGCAGGTGACAGGCGCACAGAGCCTGATCAAGTCGCTGGAGGCGGCAGGCACGACGGAGATCTTCGGGATCCCCGGGGGCGCCATCCTCCCGGCGTACGACCCCCTGATGGACTCCTCGATCCGGCACATCCTGGTCCGGCACGAGCAGGGCGCGGGCCACGCCGCGCAGGGGTACGCCGCCGCGAGCGGCCGCGTGGGCGTCTGCATGGCCACCTCCGGCCCCGGCGCGACCAACCTGGTCACCCCGCTGGCCGACGCCCACATGGACTCGGTCCCGATCGTCGCGGTCACCGGCCAGGTCGGCGCCGCCGCGATCGGCACGGACGCCTTCCAGGAGGCGGACATCCGCGGCATCACGATGCCGATCACCAAGCACAACTTCCTGGTCACCGACCCGGCCGACATCCCGCGCACGGTCGCCGAGGCGTTCCACATCGCCTCCACCGGTCGCCCCGGCCCGGTGCTGGTCGACGTCGCGAAGTCGGCGCTCCAGTCGATGACCACCTTCGCGTGGCCCTCCGAGCTCGCGCTGCCCGGCTACCGCCCGGTGACCCGGCCGCACGCCAAGCAGATCCGTGAGGCCTCGCGCCTGATCCTCGAGAGCCGCCGCCCGGTGCTCTACGTCGGTGGCGGCTGCATCCGCGCCGGTGCCGCGAAGGACCTGCGCGAGCTGGCCGAGCTCACCGGCATGCCGGTCGTCACCACGCTGATGGCGCGCGGCGCGTTCCCCGACAGCCACCCGCAGCACCTCGGCATGCCCGGCATGCACGGCACGGTCGCCGCGGTCGCGAGCCTGCAGAAGTCCGACCTGATCATCAGCCTCGGCGCGCGCTTCGACGACCGGGTGACCGGCAACCTGGCCAGCTTCGCGCCGGGCGCGCTCGTCGTGCACGCCGACATCGACCCGGCCGAGATCGGCAAGAACCGCGCGGTCGACGTCCCGATCGTCGGCGACTGCCGCGAGGTGATCCGCGACCTCGTGACGACGCTCCGCGCCGAGGCCGACGCCGGCCACACCGGCGACTTCGAGTCGTGGGCGGCGTACCTCGCCGGCATCAAGAAGCGCTACCCGCTCGGCTACGACAACCCTGCCGACGGCAGCCTCGCGCCGCAGTACGTCATCGAGCGGCTCGGTGCGATCGCCGGCCCCGAGGCCGTCTACGCCGCAGGCGTCGGCCAGCACCAGATGTGGGCCGCGCAGTTCGTCGGCTACGAGCGCCCGAACTCCTGGATCAACTCCGGCGGCCTCGGCACCATGGGCTACGCCGTCCCCGCGGCGATGGGCGCCAAGGTCGGCTGCCCCGACTCGACGGTGTGGGCGATCGACGGCGACGGCTGCTTCCAGATGACCAACCAGGAGCTGGCCACCTGCGCGATCAACGACATCCCGATCAAGGTGGCGGTGATCAACAACGAGTCGCTCGGCATGGTGCGGCAGTGGCAGACGCTGTTCTACAACGAGCG
>Ga0164308_10001257_pt1 | contig 13470 bp, 10 predicted proteins | sample Whisoiple_246_MG_FD_109983 | JGI IMG/M metagenome (GOLD analysis project Ga0164308, IMG submission 109983) | Soil microbial communities amended with fresh organic matter from upstate New York, USA - Whitman soil sample_246_MG | ecosystem: Environmental > Terrestrial > Soil > Unclassified >...
ACGCACGTTTCAGCACCGGATTGTTGTGGCCGTAGTTCAACGACCCGGCACCGGCGAAGAAGTCCAGGTACGAGTGTCCGTCCTCATCCGTGAGCCGGGCACCCTGCGCACGGTCGAAGACCGCGGGCCAGCTGCGGCAGTAGCTGCGTACTTCCGACTCAAGACTCTCGAAGACACTCAGGGCGGGCGGGGTGATGGTCACAGCTGATCTCCTGCTCGAGGGGGGTTGTGACGGGCGGCGGGTCAGGCGTGCCCGGGAAAGCCGCGCCCGGGCGGGGCGCGGAGGGGCGTCGGGAGGTCCTAGAAGGGACCGATGCGGTACAGGACCTCCGGCAGGTGCGTCTCTCCGGGGAACAAGGCCCCGTCGAAGAGCACCTCGTGCTCCAGCGGCACGTCGTGGCGCTGCGCGAAGGACGTGAACAGCCGGTCGGAGGCGGTGTTGTCCGGCGTGATGGTCGTCTCGACCGACGTCAGGCCCTGGTCGGAGGCGACGCGGGTGGTCAGCGCGTCCAGCAGCGTGGCCGCCAGACCCTTCCCGCGGTGGGCCCGGTCGACGGCCACCTGCCAGACGACGAGCGTCTCGGGGCGGTCGGGGCGGATGTATCCGGTCACGAAGGCGATGGGTTCGCCGTTCTCGTCGCGGGCGACCACGGAGGTCGCCGCGAAGTCACGACACCACAGCAGGTAGCTGTACGAGGAGTTGAGGTCGAGAACCTCGGAGTCGCGGGCAATGCGCCAGATCGCGGCTCCGTCCTCCACTCGCGGGGTGTCGATACTGAGGAATTCGCTTCGGGCACGTGCAAAATCTGCTGGTGCGGCGGTCATGCAAATTAAATTTACCCAGCAAAAATCAAAATTGCATCGCCGTAAGGGGTTGGGTGGGAAGGTCCGCTGTGTTATCACGCGGGCGCGGACTCCTCCCGACGGGGCGATGAATCGTGTGCGTTTGTCCTGAATTAATCGGTCATAACGGCCTCGATGTGGGTTCGGTCACATCGCTGTAACTCTCATGACATCCGCTTGGATTGCAGGGATCCGATCAGCGGGAACTGTGGTGTTTAGGTCTGAAGAACGGGGGAAGAAGAATGCGGGGAGCTACTTCGAATAAAGTAGCTCCCCTTTATGTGTCGCTAAACCGGCGACTGTGCGTGCCGAATTTAATTCAGCTGTTCGGCCAGGTTTCCCCGACAGCTGCGCGGGCAGCATCGAGGTCGGGCGTCCGGCCCGCGTCCGTGAGTGCGGCGCCCAGGGCGGCCAGCGAGGCCAGCACCGTCCCCCGCGTCGCGTCCACGCCGTAGTGGTTGACCCGGATCATCTCCTTGGAGAGCGGTCCGCCTCCCGCGACGAGCGGCAGCGCCGGGTCGGCCGCCAGCGCGTGGGCGACCAGTTCCGAGGCGTCCACGCCCGCCGGGGTGCGCAGTGTCGTGGCGACCGGCGCCGCGTCACGGGCCTCGTGGACGTACGGCTCCAGACCGCCGCCGAGTGCCGTCGCCCCCGCCCGGGTCGCCGCGGCGGCCGACGCGTGCCGCGCCATCACCGTGTCCAGGCCGTCCGCCTCGATCCGCTCCAGACACGCGTCGAGCGCCAGCATCTCCAACTGCGCGGGTGCGTGCGGCAGCGTCCTGCGGCCGCCGTCGATCCAGCGGGCCTTCCAGTCCAGCAGCGACAGGTAGGACCTGCGCGGGGCCTGCGGGTTGGAGGCCATCCGCTCCCAGGCCCGCGGGCTCACCGACACCATGGACACCCCGGCGGGTCCGCCCATGGCCTTCTGCGCGCCGATGACGCACAGGTCCACCCCCCAGGCGTCCGGCAGCAGCGGCTCCGCGCCGACCGACGCGACGGCGTCCACCATGAACAGCGCACCGTGCGCCCGGACCACCTCACCGATCCCGGCGACCGGATTGGTGTTGCCGGTCGCCGCCTCCGCGTGCACCAGCGACACGAAGTCGATCTCCGGGTGCTCCGCCAGCGCCCGTTCGACCTGCTCGGCGGTGACGGCCGAGTGGAAGGGGACCGAGAGGTCGACGACGTCGGCGCCGCAGTCGCGCAGCCAGTCGCCGAAGGTCCGGCCGTACGGCCCGGTCACGATGTTCAGCGCGGCCGAACCGGGCCGGGCGCCGCCCCGGATGCAGCCTTCGAGGGGCAGCAGCGCCTCGCCCTGCATGATGACGACGTCCTGCTCGGTGTCGAGGAGGCCGGCCACCCGCCGCTCGATCGCTGCGAAACGCGCGGCGGTGAGCGGGGCGAGGTCGAGGAACGGGTGCGTCACGGTGCTGCTCTCTTCGGGTCGGCCGGTGCGCGGTCAGCGCCTGCGTCCGAGGGTACCCAGCACCTCCCGGGCCCCCCGGCGGGCCGCCTCGTACAGTGCTGTCCATGAGCGATCAGGAGGCGGCGCCGGTGCTGCGGATCAAGGGGCGGGTGCTCGTCGGTCCCGACGAGGTCAGGGACGGACTCTGGGCGGTGGACGGGCGGATCACCTACGAGAGGCCCCCGGGCGCGGACGGCGCCGTGACGCTCACCGGCTGGGCGCTGCCCGGTCTCGTCGACGCCCACTGCCATGTCGGGCTCGACCACCAGGGCCCCGTGGACGCCGCGACCAGTGAGAAGCAGGCTCTCACCGACCGGGAGGCCGGCACGCTGCTGATCCGGGACGCGGGATCGCCGTCGGACACCCGGTGGGTGGACGAGCGCGAGGACCTGCCGAAGATCATCAGAGCGGGGCGGCACATCGCCAGGACCCGTCGCTACATCCGCAACTTCGCCCATGAGATCGAGCCCGGTGACCTCGTCGCCTACGTCGCGCAGGAGGCGCGCCGCGGCGACGGCTGGGTCAAGCTGGTCGGCGACTGGATCGACCGCGACGCCGGGGACCTCACCGCCTGCTGGCCGCGCGGTGAGGTCGAGGCCGCGATCGCCGAGGCGCACCGCCTCGGGGCGAGGGTCACCGCCCACTGCTTCGCCGAGGACTCGCTGCGGGACCTGGTGGAGGCCGGGATCGACTGCGTCGAGCACGCGACGGGGCTGACGGAGGACACCATCCCGCTGTTCGCGGAGCGCGGCGTGGCGATCGTCCCCACCCTGGTCAACATCGCGACGTTTCCCGCTCTCGCGGCGGGCGGCGAGGCCAAGTTCCCCCGCTGGTCCGCCCATATGCGACGCCTCCACGAGCGCCGGTACGACACCGTGCGCGCGGCGTACGACGCCGGGATCCCCGTCTTCACCGGTACGGACGCGGGCGGATCGCTGGCGCACGGCCTGATCGCCGACGAGGTCGCCGAACTGGTGAAGGCGGGCATCCCCGCCCTGGACGCGCTCTCCGCGACGGCCTGGGGCGCGCGCCGGTGGCTCGGCAGGCCCGCGCTGGAGGAGGGCGCCCCGGCGGACCTCGTGGTGTACGACGAGGACCCGAGGGCCGACGTGAGGGTGCTGGCCTCGCCGCGCGCGGTGGTGCTCAACGGGCGGGTGATGGGCTGACCGCCGGTTGACGCCGGAACAGGCGCCGTGTTGACCGGTGGTGACTCCGGGGCACGGCTCTCGTTGAAGCACCTCTGTGCGGCCTCCGGATCAGTCGATGGGTGCGCTCCGCGACCGGTGAAACAGGTGATTCGGAGGAACTCCTGTGCCGGTGGATTCGAATGTGTATGCGGAAACCCCTCTTTGGAGTGAACTGACGTAAGGTGTCCGTCAGTTCACTCTCTGTGCGTAAAGATTCACGGAGTCGAGGCCACCGGTGCCCGCGATGTCCCCCCTTGGACGGCGCCGGAGGCTCCATGTCTCTTGTGGGGGTTCCACCATCGTGAACAGCAACACCTTCCGTCCGGCCGTGCTGGCGATCGCCGCCGCTCCCGTCGCCCTGCTCGTCGCCGTCCCCGCGCAGGCAGCCACCGCGACGACGCCGGCCACCGGCGCCGGTGGCCACGGAAAGGCGAGCGCGGTCGTGCTGCGCGCCGGACTCGACGTCTCGCTCCTGAGTAAGTCGGTCCGGGTGCCGCTCACGACCACGCTCAACGAGGTGCACGCGCCGGCGCGTGCCGAGAGGACCGCGCTCAGCGTGCGGCTCGACGGCGTCGAGAAGGGCCGGCCCGTCCAGGTGCTGAAGGCCGATGTCGCCACGGCGGAGGCCACCGTCGACGAGCACAGGGCGGAGGGGTACACGCATCTCGCCTCGGCCCGGGTGCACGTGCCGGGGCTGCCGCTGCTCTCGCTGATCGAGGTGCGGAAGGTGACCTCGAAGGCGCTGTGCGAGGTGGGCCGCAAGCCGGTCGCGGAGTCGAACGTGCTGGGAGAGGTGACGGTGCTCGGCAAGAGGACCCGGCTCACCTCGGGGGGCACGACGGAGGTGAACGTGCCCGGCGTCGGTGAGGTGACGCTCGACCTGTCGAGGACGCAGACGACGACACGGACGGCGGCCGCGACGGCACTGCGGCTGCGGGTCTCGGTGAACCCGCTGGATCTGAACGTCGCCGAGGTGGAGGGCGAGATCACGCTCGCCGAGTCGACGTGCGAGACGCCCGGGGGAGGCGGCTCGCACAGCGGTGGTCCGGGCAACGGGGGATCGGGGAACGGGGGATCGGGGAACGGGGGTCCGGGCAACGGGGGATCGGGGAACGGCGGCTCGGACGACGGCGCTTCCGGGAACGGCGGCACCGCGGGCGGCGGCACCTCCGGCGGAGGCGTCTCGGACGGCGGATCGACGGGCGGCGGCAACGGCTCCGGCGGCGGCGAAGGTGACGGCGGCGCCCAGGGCACGGGCGGCACCGGCGGCAAGGAGGAGCCCGTCGACGTGAAGCCCCAGACCGGCTCCGACCCCGTCCGGGGCGCCGGCTCGGGCGACCTCGCCGAGACCGGGGCCGGCTCCTCGACGCCGTACATCGCGGGCGCCGCCGCCGTCCTGCTGGCGGGCGGAGCCGGTGCCACGGTCGTCGCCCGCAGGCGCGCCCGGGGCTGATCCCCCTCGGCGGAGAGCGGTGCCCGCGCGGCGGAGCACCGCTCTCCGTGCCCGGAGGGCCGTCAGCCGACGGCTCTCCGCGGCAGCCCCTGCAGGGCCAGATCCAGCGCCTGCAGGAACCGGTTGGTCGTCACACGGTCGCGTACGGCGATCCGCAGCCACTCGCCGCCCAGCCCGGGGAACGTGTCCCCGCGCCGCGCCGCGAATCCGCGTGAGCGCAGCAGTTCGCGCACCTCGTCCGCGCGCTCCAGCCGCAGCAGCACGAAGGGCCCGGCGGCCGGCTCCACCACCCGCACCTCGCTGAACTCGGCGAGCCCGGCCAGCAGATGCGCGCGGTCCACCGCGGTCCGGTCCGCCGCGTCCGCCGCCTCGACGAGCGCGCGCGGCTCCATGCACGCCTCCGCCGCGGCCAGGGCGGGGGAGGAGACCGGCCACAGCGGCTGCGCCTCCTGGAGCAGGCCGACCGTCGCCGGATCGGCGAGCACGTAGCCGACCCGCAGGCCCGCGAGACCCCAGGTCTTGGTCAGGCTGCGCAGGACGACGAGCCCGGGCACGTCCTGGCGCGCGCAGAGTGCCTCGCGCTCGCCCGGTACGGCGTCCATGAACGCCTCGTCGACCACCAGCGTCCTCCCCGGCCGCGCCAGCCGCTCCAGCACGCCCGCGGGGTGGAGCACGGAGGTCGGGTTGGTCGGATTGCCGACCACCACCAGATCCGCGTCCTCCGGCACCGCCGCCGGATCCAGCCGGAACCCGTCCTCCGGGCTGAGCACCACACGGCCCACCTCGTGACCCGCGGCGCGCAGAGCGGCCTCCGGCTCGGTGAACTGGGGGTGCACGACGACCGGCCGGCTGACCGGCAGGGCCCGTGCGATGAGCACGAACGCCTCGGCCGCGCCCGCCGTGAGCAGGACTCTCTCCTCGGGCAGACCGTGCCGTCCGGCGACCGCCGCCCGCGCCGACCGTCCGTCCGGATAGGCCGCCAGTGACGCGAGCGACGTCACGATCCGCCGACGCAGCCACTCCGGTGGCGTGCCGGTCCGTACGTTCACGGCGAGGTCGATCAGATCCAGGCCGCGTACTTCCGCGTCGCCGTGGTGCCGCAGATCGGGCCCGGCGTTCTCGGTGTGCTTCGTGGGGGGCAGCATGGCAGCCATGGTGAACGGCTCGGCGCCATTCGTCGATGCCCGGGTGACGTCCACCGTTCCCCGGCGCGCCACCGCACAGGTCGCCGACCCCGACTTCCGCTTGGGAACCAGCAGTTCACCGCCGTCCATGAGCGCCGCCGCCTCCGCCACCGACCCGGTGGCCACGGCGGTGAGGGACACCGCCGACGGATGCGGCACACGGACCTGGGCCAGAGCCTTCGCCGGGTACGACCGGACGGGCACCCCCAGACGCGCCGCGGCGCCGGTGATCCCCGGCTCGTCGGCCCGGGTGTCGAGCGTCGCCAGGGCGACCACGTCGGCGGCGGCCGCCCCGGCCTCGGCCAGCGTCCTGCGGATGAGCCCGAGCACTTCTTCGGCGGCGACGCCGTGACGGGCACCGACACCGACGACGAGCTCGGCTCGGGTCATGGGGAGCGGTCCTTCCGGGGACGGTGACGGGGACGGGGAAGCGGGACAGGGACGAGCGACGGACGGGGCGGACGGGGAGCGACGGGTAAGGGCGTCCTGAGGTGCGGGGAGCGGGGTCGATCCGCTAGCAAGGGCCCATGGCGGTATTCGTCGCGCTCGGCGCGTTCCTGATGACCCTGGCGGGCGGCTGGGTCGCGCAGCGCGTCAGCGACCGCCGTCACCTCGTACTCGGCTTCGCCGGCGGACTGATGCTCGGTGTCGTCGGTCTCGACCTGCTGCCCGAAGCGGTGGAGGCCGCGGGAGGCCTTCTCTTCGGCGTCCCCGCCGCCCTGCTGCTGTTCGTGGGCGGCTTCCTGACGGCCCATCTCGTCGAACGCTCGCTGGCCGTACGCCAGGCGGCACACGGGGCGGGCGAGGAACGGGTACCCCAGGTCGGGCTGACGGCGGCGGCCGCGATGGTGGGCCACAGCCTGATGGACGGCGTCGCGCTCGGCGCCGCGTTCCAGGTCGGCGGGGGCATGGGAGCCGCCGTCGCGCTCGCCGTCATCACCCACGACTTCGCCGACGGGTTCAACACGTACACGATCACCAGCCTCTACGGGAACGCCCGCCGCAAGGCGCTCCTGATGCTGTACGCCGACGCCCTGGCCCCGATCGTGGGCGCGGCGACCACCCTGCTGTTCACCCTTCCGGAGGAACTGCTCGGCTGCTATCTCGGCTTCTTCGGCGGGGCGCTCCTCTACCTCGCCGCAGCCGAGATCCTTCCCGAGGCGCACCACGACCACCCGGCCCGCTCCACGCTGCTGTGCACGGTCGCGGGCGTGGGCTTCATCTGGCTGGTGGTCGGCGTCGCGGAGTGACCCCGCAGGGGTGGACCGGGGTGACCCCGCCCCCGGCACCACCGGATCGGGCAGGAGCGGCGTCACCCCCGGCACCGCTCCACGAAACGCCGGGCCACCTCGGGCGCCGCCGCCCAGTGCGTGTGCAGATAGCTCGCGTGCACCCCGTCCTGCACGAAGCCCTCCACGCGCCGCTCGGGCTGGTGCAGGCCCCAGGCCGGCGTCGGTCCGGCCCCGGGCTCCAGCACCGTCCGGTGGAACTCGTGGCCGCGCAGCCGGGTCCCCGCCACGGCCAGCACGCTGTCGGCGACCGCCACCGCCTGCCGGTAGCCGAGCGTCAGCCGCTCGGACATCCGGGCCGACGCGTCCAGCACCCCGCACATCGGACGCCCGTCCAGCTCCCGGGCCAGATAGAGCAGCCCGGCGCACTCCGCCGCCACCGGGGCCCCGGACAGCGCAAGAGCCGTCACCGCCCCGCGCAGCGGCTCGTTCGCCGACAGCTCCGGGGCGTACACCTCGGGGAAGCCGCCGCCTATGACCAGCCCCGAGGTGCCCGGGGGCAGCTTCTCGTCGTGGAGCGGGTCGAAGACGACCACCTCCGCGCCCGCCGCCGTCAGGAGCTCGGCGTGCTCGGCGTAGGCGAAGGTGAACGCCGCGCCACCCGCCACGGCCACCACGGGCCGGTTCTCCGGCCGGGGGCAGGCCTCCGGCTCCCACGCCTCCCCGGACAGCTCCGGCGCGGAGCGCGCCAGCGCCATCAGGGCGTCCAGGTCGCAGCCCTCGCGGACCCGGGCGCCCATCGCGCGTACGGCGTCGAGGGCGTCGGTCCGCCGCTCGGCCACCGGGACCAGGCCCAGATGACGCGACGGGGTCGCCACCTGAGGGGCCCGCCGCAGCACCCCGAGGACCGGCAGCCCGGACTCGTCGAGGGCCTCCCGCAACAGGGCCTCGTGGCGGTCGGAGGCCACCTTGTTCAGGATCACCCCGCCGATCCGCACCTCCGGGTCCCAGGAGGCGAAGCCGTGCACGAGGGCCGCGACCGACCTGGACTGCGAGGACGCGTCCACGACCAGGACGACGGGCGCCCGCAGCAACTTGGACACCTGGGCGGTCGAGGCGAGTTCACCCTGCCCGGACGCCCCGTCGTACAGCCCCATCACCCCCTCGACGACGGCCAGGTCGCAGCCGCTCGCACCGTGCGCGAACAGCGGGGCGACCAGGTCGGGCCCGCACATGTACGCGTCGAGGTTGCGTCCCGGCCGGCCGGTGGCCAGCGCGTGGTAGCCGGGGTCGATGTAGTCGGGCCCCACCTTGTGCGGGGACACCGCGAGCCCACGCTCCGCGAAGGCCGCCATCAGGCCCGTGGCGACCGTGGTCTTGCCGCTGCCCGACGCGGGTGCGGCGATGACCAGACGAGGAACGCTCACCACTCGATGCCTCTCTGGCCCTTCTGACCGGCGTCCATCGGGTGCTTGACCTTCGACATGTCGGTCACCAGGTCGGCGGCCTCGACCAGCTTCTGCGGGGCGTTCCGCCCCGTGATCACCACGTGCTGCGTCCCCGGACGGTCGCGCATCACCTCGACGACCTCGTCGGTGTCGATCCAGCCCCAGTGCATCGGATAGGCGAACTCGTCGAGCACGTACAGCTTGTAGGTCTCGGCCGCCAGGTCACGCTTGACCTGCTCCCAGCCCTCCCGGGCCTTCTCCTCGTTGTCGGAGTTGTCACCGTGCAGGCCCCGCTGGACCCAGGACCAGCCCTCGCCCATCTTGTGCCAGTCGACGCTGCCGCCCTCGCCGCTCGCCCCGAGCACCTTCAGCGCGTTCTCCTCGCCGACCTTCCACTTCGCCGACTTCACGAACTGGAACACCCCGATGGGCCATCCCTGGTTCCAGGCCCGCAGAGCCAGCCCGAAGGCCGCCGTCGACTTGCCCTTGCCGACGCCCGTGTGGACGAACAGCAGGGGACGGTTACGGCGCTGACGCGTCGTCAGCCCGTCGTCCGGTACCGATACAGGCTGTCCCTGTGGCATTAAGCGGCCCTCCCGGCAGCAGTGATGTCCTTGACCAGTCCGGCGATCGAGTCGGCCCGCAGCTCGTCGAGCGTGACCGCGCTGCCTCCCAGATCCCGGGCGAGCTGTGCGGCGAGACCGAGGCGTACGAACCCCGACTCGCAGTCCACGACGACCGACGCGGTGCCCTCGGAGGCGTGCAGCCGCCCGGCCCGCCCCGCCAGCGCGACCGGATCGACGCCCCCCGTCGCCCGCCCGTCCGTCACCACGACGAGCAGCGGCCGCCGCGACGGATCACGCAGCCGCTCCACGCGCAGCACGTCGTGCGCCTTCAGCAGTCCGGCGGCCAGCGGGGTGCGCCCGCCCGTCGGGAGCGACTCCAGCCGGGCGGCGGCCGCGTCCACCGACGAGGTCGGGGGCAGGGCCACCTCGGCGTCCTTCCCCCGGAAGGTGACCAGACCGACCTTGTCCCTGCGCTGGTAGGCGTCCAGCAGCAGCGACATCACCGCACCCTTCACCGCGCTCATCCGCTGCCTGGCCGCCATCGACCCGGACGCGTCCACGACGAACAGCACGAGATTGCCCTCGCGCCCCTCACGCGTCGCCTGCCGCAGATCGTCACGCCGTACGACGAGACCCCGGCCCGACCTCCCGCGTGCCCGCTGGTGCGGCGCCGCCGCCTGCACGGTCGCCGCCAGGTGCAGCTTCGTCAGCGCGCCCTCGGGCCGCCGCGAACCGGTGGTACGGCCGTGCTCGGTACGCGCCCTGGAACGCCGCCCCGCCGCGCCCTCGCCCAGACCCGGCACGCTGAGCACCTTCGTCCGGAACGGCTCACCGGCCCGCACGGGTTGCTGCTCACCGCCGCCGCCCGGCGCGGGCGCGTCCCCGCTCCCGGTGTCCTCCCGGCCGGGCGCGTCGGCGCCCCCGTCGTCCGTACCTCCGTCGTCGGAGCCGCCCGCGTCCGAGCCGCCGCCGTCGCTCTCGGGCCCGCCGCCCTGCGGGGGCACCCCGCCGCCGGGCCCGTCGGGGTCGGGATCGTCGTCGCCCTGCTCGTCCGCGGCGTCCTGCAGAGCCTCGTCCAGCCTGTCCTCGTCCAGCCCGGGCGCGTCGAACGGATTGCGCCGGCGCCGGTGGGGGAGTGCCAGCAGCGCGGCCTGCCGCACGTCGTCGGAGACGACCTCCTCGCGTCCCGCCCACGCGGCCAGCGCCGTCGCGGTGCGGGCCATGACGATGTCGGCGCGCATCCCGTCGACCTCGAACGCCGCGCAGGTCGCCGCGATCTGCCGCAACACGCCGTCGCCGAGCACCACACGGGGGAGCAGGGCGCGCGCGGAGACGATGCGTTCACGCAGCGCCGCCTCCTCGTCCGCCCACCGTGCCGCGAACCCCGCCGGGTCGTCGTCGTACGCGAGCCGCCGCCGCACGACCTCCACGCGCAGGTCCGTCTCACGCGAGGCGGCCACCTCGACGGTCAGCCCGAAGCGGTCCAGCAGCTGCGGCCGGAGCTCGCCCTCCTCCGGGTTCATCGTCCCGACCAGCAGGAAACGGGCGGCGTGACGGACCGACACACCCTCCCGCTCCACGTAGGAGGCGCCCATGGCCGCCGCGTCGAGCAGCAGGTCCACCAGGTGGTCGTGGAGCAGATTGACCTCGTCGACGTACAGGATCCCGCGATGGGCGTCGGCGAGGAGCCCCGGCTCGAAGGCCTTCACCCCCTCGGAGAGGGCCCGCTCGATGTCGAGCGCGCCCACCAGCCGGTCCTCCGACGCGCCGACCGGAAGCTCCACGGTCCGCGCCGCACGCGACACGCCCGTCCCCGCCTCGTGCGGACCGTCGGGACACGCCGGGTCGGGCGCCCCCGGGTCGCACGAGAACCGGCACCCCGCCACGACCGCGACCTCGGGCATGAGGGCGGCCAGCGCCCGCACCGCGGTGGACTTCGCGGTGCCCTTCTCGCCCCGGACCAGGACCCCGCCCACGGCGGGACTGACGGCGTTGAGCAGCAGCCCGAGCCGCAGATCGTCCTGCCCGACGAGGGCGGTGAAGGGATACGGCGTACTCACGGAGCCTCCTCTGTAACGGTCACATCTGCACTCTCACGTCCGGTCCCGGCGAACCCTCGCCCGTCCGGAGCGGGTCTACCGGACGTTCCGGAGGCGAGGGCCGGCGCGGGCGGCGCGCCCGGCGGGACGAACGGGAGCCCCTCCGGCGCGCCGGTCTCGATCAGCCGCCACAACGCGTCCGTGTCGGCGTGTTCCTCGATCAGGTCCCCCAGCCGGTCGAGCTGTTCCTCCCGCAGCGCCCCGAAGCTCGTGTCGGGCGCCGCCGCGAACCGGCGCCCGGCGGCCCGCGCGACCTCGGTCAGGAACGCCCGCCGGAAGGCATCGCTCTCCAGCGACCCGTGCCAGTGCGTCCCCCACACCGAGCCCACCCGGCACCCGTCCAGGAACGGCTCGCCGCCGCTCACCTCGGCGACCCCGTGATGGATCTCGTAGCCCTCCACCGGTTCCCCCAGCGCCGTCCCGACCGGCCGGGCCAGCACCTTCTCGCGGCCGAAGCGGACCCGCACCGGCAGCAGCCCGAGCCCCTCGACGCGACCGGCCCGCGACTCCACGTCGTCCTCGATGTGCTCGCCCAGGACCTGGAACCCGCCGCAGATCCCCAGCACCGGCCGCCCCTCGGCGGCCCGCCGCAGCAGGGCGTCCGCCAGACCGCGCTCCCGCAGCCACGCCAGGGCCTTCACGGTGCCCCGCGTCCCCGGCACGATCACCAGGTCCGCGTCGACCAGCTCCTCCGCGCGGTCCACGAACCGCACCACCACGCCCGGCTCGGCCGCCAGCGCGTCCACGTCGGTGAAGTTCGACATCAGCGGCACGGCGCACACCGCGACCCGCAGGACGTCCTCGCCGTGCGGCGGCGCGACGACCGACTCCCGCACGGCGCCGCGCATCGACACCCGCAGCCCGTCCTCCTCGTCGATGCCCAGACCGTGGGCGTACGGCAGCACCCCGAAGGTCCGCCGGCCCGTGAGCCCGAGCAGCATGTCCAGACCGGGTTCCAGCAGCGACACGTCACCGCGGAACTTGTTGACGAGGTATCCGGCGACCAGCGACTGGTCCTCCGGGCTCAGCAGCGCCGTCGTGCCGAAGAACGAGGCGAACACGCCGCCCCGGTCGATGTCGCCCACCACCAGCACCGGGAACCGCGCCGCCCGCGCGATGCCCATGTTCACGATGTCCGTACGCCGCAGATTGATCTCGGCCGGACTGCCCGCCCCCTCGCAGATCACCGCGTCATAGGTACCCCGCAGCTGCTCCAGGCAGTCCGTGACCGTCCCCAGGAGGGCCTCCTGCCGCCCCCCGTGGTAGCCGCGCGCACTCATCTCGCCGACCGGCCTGCCCATGAGGACGACCTGGCTGGAGCGGTCACCGCCGGGCTTGAGCAGTACCGGGTTCATCAGCGCCGACGGCTCCACCCGGGCGGCCTGCGCCTGCATCGCCTGGGCGCGGCCGATCTCCGCCCCCTCCCGGGTGACGAACGAGTTCAGCGACATGTTCTGCGCCTTGAAGGGCGCGACCTTCACCCCCCGGCGCACCAGCCACCGGCAGATCCCGGCCGTGACGACGCTCTTGCCCGCGTCCGACGTCGTTCCGGCGACCAGCAGTCCGCCGCTCATGTGGCTCTCCGTCCCCTGGCCAGCCGCCCCGCCGCGCACACGGCGAGGGCCAGCACACTCACCCGGCGCGACAGCCGCACCGCCCGTTCGATGTCCGTGACCCGTACGTCCCGGCCCGCCCCGCCGTTGAGCACCGGCCGGTGCTCCACCCGTCCGCCGTAGGCGAGGGTGCCGCCGAGCCGCACGCCGAGCGCTCCCGCGAACGCCGCCTCCACCGGGCCCGCGTTGGGGCTGGGATGACGGTGCGCGTCGGCCCGCCAGGCACGGACGGCCTCGCGGGGGCGGCCTCCGGCGGCGACGGCGAGCGCTGCGGTCAGCCGGGCCCCCGGCCAGCCGGCGACGTCGTCGAGCCGGGCCGAGGCCCAGCCGTAGCGCCGGTGGCGGGGCGACTTGTGCCCGACCATCGCGTCGAGCGTGTTGAC
>Ga0164308_10001258_pt1 | contig 13466 bp, 12 predicted proteins | sample Whisoiple_246_MG_FD_109983 | JGI IMG/M metagenome (GOLD analysis project Ga0164308, IMG submission 109983) | Soil microbial communities amended with fresh organic matter from upstate New York, USA - Whitman soil sample_246_MG | ecosystem: Environmental > Terrestrial > Soil > Unclassified >...
CAACGCTGCCATCGCAACCGCCACCAGCGCATCCGCGGCACTCCCCCGGTCTGTTTCCTCTGCGTCGGGTGAATACGAGGGATCGGGGGCTTTTGCTGGGTCAGCTGATGAGGTCGTCGCGGCAATCGCTTGATGCTGTGCATGTTCCAGAGCCGCGACCACGATCGCGCCTTCATCCGCGGGCAACCTTGCGGTGAGAACCAGCATGCCTTCGTCGTCGAAGAACCATCTCGCCCGCCGCATCCGTTGCTGATCGGCACCGATCCCGTCGGCTCTGCGGAATCCCCGAACCAAGCGTTCCAACTGGGATGCGGTGTGAACCAGACCCTGCTCCAACAGCACCTGCTCCGGCACTCGCCCGGCAACCCTGGTCAGGGCGCGCACCTTCGAGTACGACAATCGCCCTTCCCGGAAAGCAGCATCCAGCAGCGGCAATCCCACCAACCCGTTTGCCACCCGTACGTACTCGCGGGCGGCAACGGGCGCGACCGAACATGCCCAAGCCAACCAGTGCGCACAGGACCGAACCCCCCACTGCGCCCAGCCTTTCCGTCGATCGAACTCGGCGATCAGCCTCAACCAGTCGCAGGTCGATGACGCCAGTCTCCCGGCCAGGGAACAGATCTCGGCCTCAAGGTGCTCCAGAGAAACACCCTCGTCGAGGGTTGTTTCGAAGATCGGTTCAGCAGATGCGTGAGCCTCAGGTACCGGGGTGACGAGCACCGGAGGTGATGGAAACGGATCAGATCTGACCACTCCTGGCGGCGAGTGTTCTGATGCGCTATCGCTGCTCGCCGCCATCCCGGCAGCCACTTTGACCTTTGCTGAGCGCAGCATCGGAGCGCTCTGCCACATCAATGCCAGTTCACCCAACTCGTCGTCCATGACGTCCACCAGAACCCCACCCTCTACATCAATCGAACTTGTGTTCGAGTGTAGAGCGAAGGTCCGACAGCCTCTATTTCGAAGACATCCATCAACTGGATGTCTGATTTGTCTCTATCGCAGTATCGCCTCACGGACCGATGGGGGAGCCGTGGAAGCAACAGACGCAGGCAGTCGGTGCCGCTACTCATGACGCAAAAGGGGTGTGCGAACCCGAATGCGCTGTCGGTCACTGCGGATGTTCGTGTCCACCGACATAAAGCCGCTATGACGTGGTCACACACGCCCCTGAGTCCGAATTGTCTCTATCGCGGAAACACCCAGGCGTTCAGCTCACACGGCGTCGCTCAGCTGCGTCAGGTGTAGAGATCCGCCAGGCGTAGAGATCCCGGAGGAGGGAGATCTCGGCTCCGTGGTGGATGACCTCCCGGTGGATGTGCAGGATGAGCGCGGCCATCGTGTCCTGCTCATGGCCTTCCTCTCGGCAGGGCTCGGCGAGAGCATCCTCGTCCAACGATCGGACCCCGGCGATCCAGTCGGCGTACATGGCGTCGATCCGGTCGAGGGCATCGTCAGCGGTGAAGGGGTAGTCGTAGGCGTCGTAGCTGACCGGCGCTCCGCCGAAGTACGTGGCGAGCCGGGAGCCGAACACGCCGACCAGCAGGTGGCCCATCCGCCAGGCGATGGTGGTGACCGGTGGCGGGGACGGTTCGGGAAAGGCGAAATCGATGATGTGGTCCCCGGACCCGACCTCGACGGCTACTCCCTCACCCCTCGGTCGCACGCTCCACATGCCGGCTACCGGTTCCCAGAGGTACTCCTCATCGGAGAGTCCATCCCAACGACGCCGGAGATGGTTGTCCCAGAGCCAGCTCAACTGCTTGTCGAGTTCCTCGGTCCAGTTCATGCCGTCGCACCCTCCACAGTCCGCAACAAGCAGTCAGCTCACGTCCGCAACCGGTTCGAAGGTTCCCGGTTCGGCGACCGCCGGAACAGGAGATTGCGATGGTGCGACTTCGATGGAGGTGCGATCGGACCGCAACAACAACGCAGCGGTGTTCCGGCGACCTGCCGCCGCTCCCCTGCCGCTGACCTCGACGACGAGCTCACGATCGCGCAGCCGCCCGTGCCCCTGCCCCAGGCCGGTCCAACCGACTGACCGGGCGGTCATCACCAGGTCGGCACCCGGCCAGGGACCCATCACCAACAGCACCGCGCCGTGCTGCCGGAGCCGCCCGGTGAGTACCCGCTGGCGGGATGGACCGGGGCGAGCCCCGGCAGGAAGGGCGACCGCGATCATGTCGACACCGTCGATCAGGATCGACAACACTTGCAGCACATCGGGTCCGGGTTCGGGGATGACGACAACCCGGTCGAGATCGACACCGAACTCAGCAGCGGCGAGCAGACCGACGCCCGGCATGCCGACCAGGGCGGACCAGGGTGCCTCCGGACCGGCGAGCAGGGTGAACAACAGGCTGGTGGCTCCTTGACCCACCACGCTGACGACCGACCCACGAGCAACACCGCCGCGCGGCAGCACCGCGGCAAGGGGTTCGGCCACCGGTAACACCTGCCGGTCGTCATCGACGGTCTCACCGGACACCGCGGCGACCTTGCGGCGCAACTCCCGGAGAACCTGATCATCGAACACCTGTTCGAGGATAGGCGACCGCTCACACCGTGGCAACCCACCGGCGGAGCACCTCGGCGCCGGCATCGCCGGACTTCTCCGGGTGGAACTGGGTGGCCGAGAGCGGCCCGTTCTCCACCGCCGCCACGAACCGATCGCCGCCGTGCTCGGCCCAGGTCACCACCGGCGCGGTGAACGGCCCGGACACCTCCAGCTCCCAGGTCCGGACGGCGTAGGAGTGCACGAAATAGAACCTGGTGCGTGGATCGAGCCCGTCGAACAACACCGACCCCGCACCCGGCTCTACCGTGTTCCAGCCCATGTGCGGGACGATCGGGGCCTGCAGCCGTTCGACGGTGCCGGGCCATTCACCGACCCCGTCCGTCTGCACCCCGTGTTCCACCCCGCGTTCGAAGAGGATCTGCATCCCCACGCAGATCCCGAGCACCGGCCGGCCACCCGCCAGCCGCCGGTCGATGATCCGCTGGCCGCGTACCGCCGACAGCCCGGCCATGCAGGCTTCGTAGGCACCGACCCCCGGCACCACCAAACCCGAAGCGTTCAAGGCGGTCTCGAAATCCGAGGTGACCACGACGGACGCGCCGGTGCGGCGCAGCGCCCGCTCGGCCGACGCGAGATTGCCCGAACCGTAGTCCAGGACGGCGATGTCGGTCATGACGATCCCACCAGCCAGAGCAACCCCCCGACGATGCAGGCGGCGGAGAAGACGCCGAGCAGGACAGCAGCAGGTACCGAGTTCTTCCGTACGGCCACCACCCCACCGATCAGGAACCCGCCGAGCCCGATCAACAGCACCGGAACGATCTGGCTCACAACACGCCCTTGGTCGACGGGATCCCGCGCACCCGCAGATCCGGCTCGACCGCCTCGCGCAGCGCACGGGCGATCGCCTTGAACTGCGCCTCGCAGATGTGGTGCGGATCGCGTCCGTAGATGACCCGGACATGCAGCGCGATCCGGGCATGAAAAGCCAGCGAGTCGAAGACGTGCCGATTCAGCACCACCGGATAGTTGTTCCCGACGACGAAGCCCGCGATGGCGTCGGGTTCACCGGTGTGCACGGAGAACGGCCGCCCGGAGACGTCGACCGCGGCGTGCGCCAACGTCTCGTCCATCGGGATGAAGGCATCGCCGAAGCGGCGGATCCCGGCCTTGTCGCCCAGTGCCTGACCGATCGCCTGCCCGAGGACGATCGCGGTGTCCTCCACCGTGTGGTGGGCATCGATGTCGACATCACCGACCGATCGGACGACGAGATCGAAGCTCCCGTGCACCCCGAACGCAGTGAGCATGTGGTCGTAGAACCGCACACCGGTGGAGATCTCGACCTGACCCGTGCCGTCCAGATCGATGTCGACAAGCACCGACGACTCGCTCGTCGTCCGCTCGATCCGAGCCTGGCGCGTCACTGGTTCTCCCTCATCCGTTGCAACTTCATGCTCACGTCCAGTAGCACGTCATTCTCCGCGTCGGTGCCGATCGTCGCCCGCAGATATCCGTCGATTCCCATGTCGCGCAACAGGACTCCGGAGTCGAGATAATCCCGCCAGACCGCCGCCTGGTCGTCGAAGGTGCCGAACAGCAGGAAGTTGGCATCGGAATCGACGACGTCGAAACCGTTGTCGGTCAACGCCTTGGCCACCCGTCGGCGTTCGGCCACCAGATGCGCCACCGATCCCAGCGTGTCGTCGGCGTGCCGCAACGCGGCCAAAGCAGCCGCCTGGGTGAGCGAGGACAGGTGATAGGGCAACCGCACCAACAACAACGCGTCGATCACCGCGGGCGCGGCGGCCAGATAACCGAGCCTCCCGCCGGCGAATGCGAAGGCCTTGGACATGGTGCGCACCACCACCAACTGCCCGGGGAACTGACCGATCAATCCGATCGCGCTGGGCCGGTCGGAGAATTCGGCATAGGCCTCGTCGACCACCACGATGCCCGGCGCCGCCCGGACGAGGGTCTGGATGTCCTGCAGCGGAAGCGATCCGCCGGTGGGGTTGTTGGGGCTGGTGATGAACAGCACGTCCGGGGAGTGCTGGGTGATCAGTGCGGCCGCTGCGTCGACGTCGACGCTGAAGTCGCTGCGCCGGGGACAGGAGATCCAGCTGGTCCTGGTACCCGACGCGATGATCGGGTGCATCGAGTAGGACGGCTCGAAACCCAGCGCGGTGCGTCCCGGCCCGGCAAAGGCCTGTAGCAGTTGCAGCAGGATCTCGTTGGACCCGTTGGCAGCCCAGACGTTGGCGCTGGACAGCTCGATCCCGGTCGACGCCGACAGGTAGCCGGCCAGCTGCTCCCGCAGTGCGACGGCATCCCGATCCGGATACCTGTTCAGCTCGACAGCTGCCGCCGCCACCGACGCTGCCAGATCGGCGACGAGGGCATCCGATGGCGGATAGGGGTTCTCGTTGGTGTTGATCTTCACCGGCACGTCGAGCTGCGGCGCCCCGTAGGGGGACTTGCCGACCAGGTCGTGCCGCAGCGGCAGATCGGCCAGCGTCACCTCGACGCCGATCACAGCCGCTTCCCGATCATCGCAGCTCTCCGGGGCCGAACCGGGCGGCAACGGCCTCGCCGTGCGCGGGCAGGTCCTCGGCGGCGGACAACGCCAGCACGTGCGGCGCCACCGCTGCGAGCGCATCGCGGGAATAGTCGATCACCTGCATCTGACGCAGGAAGGTGACCGCCGACAACCCGGCGGAATACCGCGCCGAACCGCCGGTCGGCAGGACGTGGTTCGATCCCGCGCAGTAGTCGCCCAACGAGACCGGTGAGAAGGGGCCGACGAACACCGCTCCCGCATTGCTGATCCGGCCGGCAACCGTTGCCGCGTCACGGGTCTGGATCTCCAGGTGCTCGGCGGCGTAGGCGTCGGCGACCTCGATCGCATCGTCCAACGACGCCACGAGGACCACCCCTGACTGTTTGCCGGACAGGGCTTCCCGCACCCGCTCGGAGTGTTTGGTCATCGAGACCCGCTGCTGCAGCACGGTATCGACCGCATCGGCGAGCACGAGCGAGGTGGTGATCAACACGGAAGCCGCGAGCGGATCGTGCTCGGCCTGCGAGATCAGGTCCGCGGCAACGTGTACCGGATCGGCCGACTCGTCGGCGACGATTGCGATCTCGGTGGGACCGGCCTCGGAATCAATGGCCACCGTGCCGCGGAGCAGCCGCTTGGCCGCCGTCACGTACACGTTGCCCGGCCCGGTGACGACGTCGACCGGCTCGATCACCGTGCCGTCCAGATCGATGGCGCCGAGGGCCAGCAGGGCGATCCCCTGGGCGCCGCCGGCGCTGTAGACCTCGTCGATGCCGAGCAGCGAACACGCGGCGAGCACGTTGCGGTCCGGCCAGCCGCCGTTGTCGCGCTGCGGCGGGGAGGTCACTGCGATCGCCCGCACCCCGGCCACCTGCGCCGGGACCACGTTCATCACCACGCTCGAGGGATACAACGCCAGACCACCCGGCACGTACAGCCCGACCCGGCGCACCGGAACCCACCGCTGGGTGACGGTGCCCCCGGGGGCGATGGTGGTCACCCGCCCGGTCGGCAGCTGCGCGGCGTGCCCCACTCGGGCCCTGGCGATCGATTCGGTGAGGGCGGCGCGGACGGCCGGCGTCACCACATCAGCCGCGGCGGCGATCACCTCGGCCGGCACCCGGAGGCGCTCCGGCCGGATGCCGTCGAACCGCTCGGCGGCGTCCAGCACGGCGGCGGCGCCCCGGTCCCGGACGTCCTGGATCAGCGGCCCGACGCTGGCGACCGCGCCGCCGATGTCCACGGCTGCCCGCGGCAGCACGCCGCGCAAGGTGCCGAGGCCGGCACGCAGGTCGATCCGCTGCAACATGGTGCCAGCGTAAGGGCTCACTGGGACAGGTCGAGCCCGAGGTCCAGCGCCGGAGCGGAGTGGGTGAGCGCACCGACGGCCAGGTAGTCGACGCCGGTGGCGGCGATCTCGTGTGCCCGGTCCAGGGTCAGCCCACCGGAGGCCTCCAGCAGCACGGTGCGGTTCGCGGAGCGCGCCCGGCGCACCGCCTCGATCGTGTCCTCGGTCGAGAAGTTGTCCAGCAGAACGAGTTCCGCCCCGGCCAGCACCGCCTCGTCGAACTGATCGAGGGTGTCGACTTCTACCTCCATCGGGATTCTCGAATCCCGGGCACGGACGGCCGCGATCGCGGCACTCACCGACCCGGCGGCCGCGACGTGGTTGTCCTTGATCAGCGCGGCGTCGCCCAGACTCATCCGGTGATTCACCCCACCTCCGCAGCGCACCGCGTACTTCTCCAGTGCCCGCAGGCCGGGCAGAGTCTTGCGGGTGTCGCGGATCCGGGCGCCGGTGCCGGCCACCGCGTCCACCCAGGCCCTGGTGAGGGTGGCGATCCCGGAGAGATGGGTCAGCAGGTTCAGCGCGGTCCGTTCCGCGGTCAGGATGCCGGCCGTCGGGCCGGTCAGGCCGATCGCGGGTTCCCCAGGCACCAGGTCACCGCCGTCCTCGACGAGCAACCGGCAGGAGCCGGCCGACCCCAGCACCATGTCGAAGACGGCCAACGCCACCGGCCCACCGGCGAGCACGCCGGCCTGCCGCGGGGTGATGTCGGCGCGGCTGAGCTGATCGGACGGGACGGTGGACAGCGTGGTGACGTCCGGGCCGTCACGCAGGTCCTCGGTCAGGGCGAGGTCGATCACCGAGGCGACCTGGTCGGGGGACAACCCGGCTGCGGCGATGGCCAGCCGGGTCGATTCGGTCAGGCCCATGCGACGGCGGGCCTGAGATCGGCAACGTCGGTCCGGATGACTCCGTCGACCTGGCGGACCAGCACCGACCGCTCCCAGGAGGACACCTTGTCCGGATGGTCGTTGCGGACGTGACACCCACGGGATTCGGCCCTCGCCTCGGCGGCCGCCAGCAGCGCCGATGCGGCCAGGGCCAGATTGGCGGTCTCCACCGACCACCGATCGGCAGTCGCGGCGGGCCGGGAGGCCAGCCCGAGGATGCCGGCCTGGGCGGCCAGCAGCCCGACCAGATCCCGTCCGATGCCGGCCGAGCGGCTCATCGTCGACTGCACCGCGGAACGTCCGGCAGGGTCGGCGCCGGGCACCGGAGTGAGGATCAGTTCGGCCGGCCGGGCGGTGGCTTGGGCCAGTTCGATGCGGACAGCCGCGGCGGCCCGCTCGCCCATCACCAGTCCCTCGAGCAGGGAGTTCGACGCGAGCCGGTTGGCGCCGTGCAGGCCGGTTCGGGCCACCTCGCCCACCGCGAACAATCCGGGCACCGTGGTGCGGCCGTCCAGATCGGTGAGCACGCCACCGCAGTGATAGTGCGCCGCCGGGGCCACCGGGATCGGGTCGCGGCCGGGGTTGACACCGGCCAGCGCGCAGGCTGCCGACACCGTCGGGAAGCGGCGAGCGAAAACCTCGGGCGCGATGCCGGTCGCATCCAGGAACACGTGGTCGCCGATGCCGCCGGGTGACAAGGCCATCCGCCGGGAAACGGCCAGCGACACCACATCTCGCGGTGCCAGGTCGGCCAACGGATGCACCCCGAGCATGATCCGGACGCCCGCGCCGTCGATCAGTACCGCGCCTTCACCGCGGACCGCCTCGGTGACCAGAGGCCGGTGCCCGAGGTCGCCTGGGCCGGTCCAGAGCACGGTCGGGTGGAACTGCATGAACTCGGTGTCGGCCAGCGCCGCACCGGCCCGCAGGGCCATCGCCAGCCCGTCGCCGGTGGCGACCCCGGGGTTGGTGGTGGCGGCGTACAGGTGCCCGGATCCACCGGTGGCCAACACGACGGCGCCGCTGCGGATCAGCCCGACCCGGCCGTCCGGTCCGAGCACCGAGAGCCCGCGGGCCCGCCCGGTGCCGTCCAGGACGACGTCCAGCGCCTGGTGACCGGCCAGCACGGACGGCAGTCCGGGAACGGCCAGTAACGCCCGCTCGATCTCGGCGCCGGTGGCGTCGCCGCCCGCATGGATGACCCGGTTGGCGGAATGACCACCCTCCCGGGTGCGCAGCAGGCCGTCCGGACCGGCATCGAACAACGCGCCCCGATCGATCAGTCGCTGCACGGCGGCCGGACCCTCGGTGAGGATCAGCTCGACCGCGACGGGGTCCGACAGACCGGCGCCGGCGACCAGGGTGTCGTCGATGTGGGTCTGGATGGAGTCGCCAGGGTCGCGCTCGTCACGAACGACGGCGACGCCGCCCTGCGCCCACTGGGTACTGGCCTCCTCGGGCCGGCCCTTGGTGATCAGCAGCACCGACAATCCCGCGGACGCCGTGTTCAGCGCCGCGGTCAGCCCGGCCACACCGGTCCCGACCACGACGACGTCGGCGCTGGCCTCCCAGGCGGGCAGCAGCGTGCCCGCGGCCACGCTGAGCGAGGTCACTCTCCACCGCCGCTCTGGCCGATGGCGATCATTCGCTCGACGGCGCCCCTGGCGCGCGCGGCGATGTCCGGATCGACGACCACCTCGTCACGCATCTCCCGGAGCGAGCGCAGCAGCTTGTCCGGAGTGATCATCTTCATGTACTTGCAGGACGCCCGGTCGTTGACCGCCTTGAACTCGACACCCGGTGCGGCCTTGCGCAGTTGGTGGATCATGCCGATCTCGGTGGCCACCAGCACCTGCCTGGACTTGCTGATCCGGGCCGCGTCCACCATCTCGCCGGTGGACAGGATCTTCACCCGCTCGGCGGGCACCGCGCCGGCGGTGGCCAGGTAAAGGGCGCTGGTCGCGCAGCCGCACTCGGGATGGATGTACAGGTCGGCGTCCGGATTCGCCGCGGCCTGGGCCGTCAACTGGCCGCCGTTGATCCCGGCGTGCACGTGGCACTCGCCGCCCCACACCGAGATGTTGTCCCGGCCGAGCACCCGGCGCACGTGCGCACCGAGGAACTGGTCCGGGCCGAACAGCACCGGGGTGTCGGCCGGGATCGACCGGACGACCTCGACGGCATTCGAGGAGGTGCAGCAGATGTCGGTCTCCGCCTTGACCTCGGCGGTGGTGTTCACGTACGAGACCACCACGGCGCCGGGATTCTCCGCCTTCCAGGCGCGCAACTGGTCCGCGGTCAGCGAATCGGCCAGCGAGCAGCCGGCCGCGGCGTCCGGGATCAGCACCGTCTTGTCCGGGGACAGGATCTTCGCGGTCTCCGCCATGAAGTGCACGCCGCAGAAGACGATCGTCGACTGCGGGGCAGTTGCTGCGATCCGGCTCAGGGCGAGCGAATCACCGACGTGATGGGCGACGTCCTGGATCTCGGGCACCTGATAGTTGTGCGCCAGGATGACCGCGTCGCGTTCGGCGGCGAGCGCGTGGACCTCGCTCGCCCACTCGGCGAAGTTCAGCGACGAATTCAGTGTCGGTGCGGTCATGGTGTCCTCCTGGCGTCCGCCCCGGTGCCGTGGTGGCGAGGGCGAGGTTTTCGACTTACAATCGATAACGTGCCCAATCGTATCAGGTCGTCACCTCCCGGTCATCTCCAGGACACTCACGTCGAGGTCCTGGTGGCCGTTTTCACAGTCCGGCCGGACGCGGCGGGACGGGTGTGCCTGCAGGTTCTGCTGTGGCAACGGGCCCGTGAGCCGGCCGCCGGCAAATGGGCGCTGCCAGGTGGTCTGGTGCTCACCGACGAGGACGTCGACACTTCCGCGTCCCGGCAGCTCGCCGAGAAGGTCGACCTGGACCGGGTCGCCCACCTCGAGCAGATCGGCGTGTTCTCCGACCCCGACCGGGTGCCGGACGCCAGGGTGGTCGCCACCGGTTTTCTCGGACTGGTGCCGCTGGGTGCCGATCCCCGGCTACCGGCGGACACCGCCTGGCACCCGGTGGATCAGCTGCCCGAAACCGCGCTCGACCACGGGTTGATCGCCGACCGGGCGCACCGCCGGCTGCAGGCGAAGTTGTCGTACACCAACATCGGTTTCGCCCTTGCTCCCTCGACGTTCACCATCGCCGAGCTGCGCCGGGTGTACTCCACGGCGCTGGCCCACGACGTGGATCCGACCAACCTGCAGCGCATCCTGACCAGGCGCGGGATGCTCGAACCGACCGGCACCACGGCGCCGCCCGGGCCGAGCGGAGGCAGACCGGCCGCGATGTACCGGTTCACCCTGCACGAACTACGGGTGACCGACCCGTTCGCCGCCTTCCGGCCGCCCGCCGACTGACTCGTCCACAACCGCACCATCGTCGACAACCGGACTGTCGTCGACATCAGCACTCTGATCCACACCGGTGCCCAGGTCCGGGCGGCCGTTCCAGGCGACCAGGAAGGTGTAGACCGCAGCCGCCATCGCGGGCTGCGCGAGGACGACCAGAAGGGTGCCGGTGGTCGGTGGGGCGATGACGATCGAATCCGCAGCGGTCGCACCGACCGTCGCCGGGTCGGTACCGGGGGCGAGCCACTCACCCACCGCCCAGGCGATGATCCCGCCGAGCAGTGAGCCGCCGACCAGGGCCAGGATCATCTGCCAGCCACGCGCGGCGCGGAGGTGCCAGGCACCGACCGCCAAAAGGATCCCGATGACCATGCCGGACAGCGCGAACAGCGCGACGTCGACGAAGTGGTAGGTCGAGGTGGTGGGTAGCGCGCCGAAGCGCCCGTCCGCCAACACCTTGTACGGGATTCCCGGTGCGGTGAACGCCCAGACGACGCCCTGAATGATCCCCACCAGCACGCAGACCGCCAGCACGGCGAGCACGCTGCGCCGGATGGTGCCAGGGCGGATCATGCCAGACAGTCTGCACCCAGCAGGGCCTTGAGATCTCCCATCAGCGCCGACGTCGGTGTGACCCGCAAGCCGTCGTCGAGCTTCAATGTCGTCGCCTTGGCGCCGTTGAGCAGCTTGAGGTGCACGGCCGTCGTACCGGGGTGGGCCTGCAGGACGTCGCGCAACCGGTCGACCACCGGCGGGGTGCAGCGGGCGGCCGCGATGCTGACCTGCACCGGACCTTTGTCACCGGAGACCGACAGGTCCGGGATCACCACCGTCTGGGCGTGCAGCGACAGCCGATCCTCGGACCGGGCGACCCTGCCCTTCACCAGCACGATCGCGTCCTCGGCCAGCAGCAGGGCGCAGTCCAGGTAGACCTTCGGGAAGAACGCGACCTCGACTCCCCCGGCCAGGTCTTCGAGCGTTGCCGACGCCCACGGATCGCCCTTCTTGGTCAGCCGCCGCTGCAGCCCGGTGAGGATGCCGCCGACGGTGATCACCCCGCGGTCCGGGACGGTGCCGTCCAGGATGTCCGGGATCGAGGCGTCCGACAACGACGACAGGATGTGTTCGACGCCGGAGAGCGGGTGCCCTGACACATAGAGCCCCAACATCTCCCGCTCGAAACCCAGACGCAGCTTGGTGTCCCATTCGGTGTCCGGCACGCTGCCGCGGAACGAGTCGCCCTTCTCCTCGACGCTCATCTCACCGAACAGGTCGAACTGGCCGATCGCCTCCGCCTTTTTCAGACCGAGCACCTCGTCGATGGCCCTGGCGTGCTCCATCAGCAGACCCTTGCGGGGGTGGTTCAGGGTGTCGAAGGCGCCGGCCTTGATCAGCGACTCGACGACCTTCTTGTTGCAGGCGACCTGGTCGACCTTCTCCAGGAAGTCGTAGAAGTCGGTGTAGTCGCCCTTGTCCTTGCGGCTGGCCACGATGGAGGCCACCACGCCGGTGCCGACGTTGCGCACCGCGGACAGGCCGAACCGGATGTCGGTGCCGACCGGGGCGAAGTCCCGCACCGAGGTGTTCACATCGGGGGCCATCACCTTGATCCCCATCGACCGGCATTCGGCCAGGTAGATGGCCATCTTGTCCTTGTCGTCACCGACGCTGGTCAGCAGGGCGGCCATGTACTCGGCCGGGTAGTTCGCCTTCAGGTAGGCCGTCCAGTAGGACAGCATGCCGTAGGCCGCCGAGTGCGCCTTGTTGAACGCGTAGTCGGAGAACGGCAGCAGGATGTCCCAGAGCGTCTTGATCGCCGCCGCTGAATAACCCCGCTCCTTCATCCCGCCGGAGAACTTCTCGAACTGGGCGTCCAGCTCGGACTTCTTCTTCTTGCCCATCGCCCGCCGCAGCAGGTCGGCCTGGCCGAGCGAGTAACCGGCGATGTGCTGCGCGATCGCCATCACCTGCTCCTGGTAAACGATGAGACCGTAAGTGTCACCTAGGATCTCGAGCAGAGCCGTCTCGAGCTCGGGATGGATCGGGACCACCGGCTTGCGGTTGTTCTTGCGGTCCGCGTAGTCGTTGTGCGCGTTGGCGCCCATCGGTCCCGGCCGGTACAGCGCGATGACGGCCGAGATGTCCTCGAAATTGTCCGGCTTCATCGAGCGCAGCAACGCCCGCATCGGACCGCCGTCCAGCTGGAACACCCCGAGGGTGTCGCCGCGCGCCAGCAGCTCGTAGGCCTTCGGGTCGTCGAGCGGAAGGTCTTCCAGCACCACGATTTCGCCGCGGTTGGCCAGCACGTTCGCCACCGCGTCATCCAGGATGGTGAGGTTGCGCAACCCCAGGAAGTCCATCTTGATCAGCCCGAGCTTCTCGCAGGTCGGGTAGTCGAACTGGGTGATGATCGCGCCGTCCTGCTCCCGCTTCATGATCGGGATCAGGTCGAGCAGCGGGTCGGAGGACATGATGACGCCGGCGGCATGCACCCCCCACTGCCGCTTGAGACCCTCGAGCCCGACGGCCATCTCGACCACCCGCTTGACGTCCGGGTCGGTCTCGGCGAGAGTCCGGAACTCGCCGGCCTCGTTGTACCGCGGGTCGCTGGGCTCGAACATCTTGGCGAGCGACATGTCCTTGCCCATCACCGGCGGCGGCATCACCTTGGTGATCCGGTCGCCGACGGAGAACGGCATGCCCAGCACCCGGGCGGAGTCCTTGACGGCCTGCTTGGCCTTGATGGTGCCGTAGGTGAC
>Ga0164308_10001264_pt1 | contig 13451 bp, 10 predicted proteins | sample Whisoiple_246_MG_FD_109983 | JGI IMG/M metagenome (GOLD analysis project Ga0164308, IMG submission 109983) | Soil microbial communities amended with fresh organic matter from upstate New York, USA - Whitman soil sample_246_MG | ecosystem: Environmental > Terrestrial > Soil > Unclassified >...
CGGTCGTCGTGGTGGGCTCGGTCGGCGTGGTGGGCTCGGTCGGCGTGGTCGTGCCGGTGCTGCACACGACGTGGAAGACCTTGGACTTCTTGTTCGCGCCCTGGGAGCCGCCGTTCGCGGTGTCCACCTTCACGTGGTAGCCCTGGACGGCGTTGGCGGCCGGGCGGTCGAAGGCGAGGGTGTAGACCTGCGTCGCGTCGTGGTCGGTGCCGCCGCCGGCGGCGTCCTCGCCGATGAAGACGTGGGTCGAGCCGGTCACCGTGATGCCGACCGCGGCGTCGGCGCCCTGGCCCTGGAAGGTGACGTCGGAGTAGAGGTTGGCGCCGGCGTCGAAGCCGTGCCACTGGATCTCGAAGGTGCAGGACAGCTTCGGGTCGTTGCTCTGGTCCTCCGGGCCACCGACCTCGCTGGGCTTGATGGTGCCGTTGTTGCCGGGGGCCGCGAGGGCCGGGGCGGCGCCGATCACGAGGGCCGTCGGCAGCAGCGCTGCGGCGGTGAGGGTCCGAACGAGGTGCTTGCGCATCAGGTGAGCTCCAGAGGTGGTGAACGCTTCTGGAAAACCTTCACACGCGTGAAGAGGGGTCGCGACCGTTGTGGAGGAACGGTGGAGAGGGTGTGTCCGAATGTTGTACGTGCCGTGGAAAAAGCCGCGGGCCGCGCTCAGCAGGTCGCTCAGAACGGTGCCTGGAAGGGCTCCGTGCCGTGGACCAGTCGCAGCCCCCGGAGGCCGGAGTGGGCGCGCGCGTAGGCGAGCTCGCGGGCCAGGTCGCCGATGTTGTTGGAGGCCGGCAGCGGGGCAACCCCGAGCGTGGACAGCACGCCGACGGCCGTGCCGTCGGCGCTCAGGAACGCCGAGCCGGAGTCGCCGGGCACGCCCGGGGTGACGGTGTAGAGCGGGTGCGACCAGCCGCCGTCGGCGGCGTCGTCACCGAGGCTGATGCCGGTGTGCGGCGACAGCGGGGTGAGGCCGAGGCGGAGGCTGGAGCTGCCGAAGGTGTAGACGCGGTCGCCGGCGGCGGTGCCGTCGGTGTCGATGCCGGTGGGGCCGCCCCAGAAGGGCACCGACGGGTTCACCTTCGCGACGTCGCGGGGGAGCACCCGGACCAGCGCGAGGTCGTTGTAGGCGCAGGTGGTCGGGTCGGCCTCGCCGAGGCGCTGCATGGTCAGCCACGAGGAGTAGGCGAGCCGCCCGGTCGCGATCCGGGTGCCCTCGTCGGCGGGGTTGCCACCCGCGTTGAACGTCACCGGCGTGCGCAGCGGCAGCGAGTCCGCCTGGCACCCGTCGGTGTCGGTCGCCTCGCCGGTGCCGGCGCAGTGCGCGGCGTACCCGACGTAGACCCGGCCGGTCCGGTCACGGAAGACGAAGTTCGCGGTGCACTGGGCGCCGGAGGTGTACATCTGCGTGCCGGGGTGGATCGCGGCGGTGCCGGCCGGCGCCCACTGCGGCGCGCGCCGCGCCTCGGCGGTCGGGGCCAGCACGAGGGCGAGGACGAGTGCGGTCAGGGCTCCGGCCAGACGTGTCCACATGCTCGGGCCAACGAGCGCCGGTCGGCGCCGGTTACGGTCAGCGCCGGCGCAGCAGCCGGTACGTCGCGCCCGCGACGCCGAGCGCCGCGACCGTGATGGCCGGCGCGAGCCAGGGGGAGAGACCGCCGCTGTCGCGGTGCCGGGCGTGGGCCTCGCTGCTCTGGCTGGAGAGGATCGAGCGCTGGGACTGGTGGGAGAGCACCGAGCCGTCGCTCTGGTGGGAGAGCGTCGACAGGCGGCTCATCGACGAGCCGACCGACAGCATCGAGGCGAAGGAGCCCACGCTGCCGAAGGAGGCGATCGACCCGACCGACCCGATGCTCAGCACCGACGAGTCCGACCACAGCGACAGCACGCTGTTGCGCGACCCGACCGACAGGAAGCTGCGCGTCATGTGCCGAGGGTAGAGGGATCGGCCGCTCGACGCCTCCAGGCCCGCCGGAGCCGCTACGGTCGGCCCTGTCCGGTCGCGGTCAGTCCCACCACGCCTCTGAGAGGGCCAGGTCGCGGAGCTCGTCGGCCCCGACCGCGCCGCTCGCCGGTGTGCTCGCGGCGGTCACGACGTAGCCGTCGGCCGTGTAGACGTTCAGGAGCCGCGTGCCGCTCCCCATCTCGTCGGTCGACGTCTCGAGGCTGTACATGCTGTGCGCGAACGACCACGACCCGTCGGCCTCCTCGTGGCAGGACTGCCCGTCCGCCAAGGAGGCGCACCGCTGCGCCGCCGACGTCTCCGCGCCCGCACCACGGGTGTCGATGGAGACACCGACCGTCGCGCCGTGCCAGGTCACGGTCGCCTGCTGCACCTGCGGGTCGTAGGGGTCGTCGGGGAGCCGGGTCGACTGTGGGGCGTCCGCGGCCAGGTGGGACCCCGGCAGCAGTGCGAGCAGCGTCGCGTCCATGGCGCCGCGAGCGATGGGTGTCCGGGTCGGCTCGGAGGCCGGCGCAGGCGACGGTCCGTGGCCGGTCGTGACGAGGGCGGGTGCCAGCGCAACGGCCAGGACCGCGGAGGCCGCGACCGCCGTCGCGCCGGCGATCCTCCTCCGGCGCCGGGCGCGTCCGCGCGCCGTGCCGCCGGCGACCAGCGCGGCGACGTCGGTCGTGAGGGAGGCGCTGGCGCGCTCCATGGCCAGGGTCATCGTCTGCTCGTTCACTGCAGGGTCCTCTCCCGGGCGCGTGCCAGCGCCCGCATGGTCCGGTTCTTGACCGCGCTCGGACTGAGCCCGAGCAGCCGTCCGACCTCGTCGACGCCGAGGTCCTCCTTGAAGCGGAGCACCAGCACGGCCCGATCCATCGGGGACAGGCCGTCCAGGACCTCCGTGAGGGACAGCTGCAGGTCGCTCGCCGCGGTCCCGTCGACCACCGGCGTGTCCGGCAGGTCGGCGTACGGCACTTCCTGGCTGCTGCGGCGGCGCCGCTGGTTCAGGAAGGTCCGCACCAGCGCGGTGTGGGCGTACGCCGCCGGGTTGTCGATGCGGCGGCCCCACTTCACGTAGACCTTGGCCAGGGTCTCCTGGACGAGGTCCTCGGCGCCGTGCCGGTCTCCGCAGAGCAGGTACGCCGAGCGGTACAGCTGCGGCGTCCGCGCCACGGCGAACTCCTCGAACTCCCGCTGCCTCGACATGCCGCTCCCGTCCTCGGTGGTGGTGCCTCACCCACTACGACCCGCGAGGGGCGTGCGGGGTCCCAGGCGAGGGGAGATCCACCACGGGTGGCGCGCCGCCGATCACTCCTCGACGTCTGGCTCCACGGTCATCCTGATGCCGAGGAACTCCCGGGACGCCGCGAGTGCCACGGCGATCCAGGTGCACGCCGCCAGGACCAGGGCGGCGACGGGCGGCACCAGCCCCAGCGCTGCGAACGGCAGCGGCAGCACCAGCAGCAGCCAGGCGAGGCGGACCGCCCGGCGCTCGGCGCGGTACGAGCGCGACGCCAGCACCACCGCGTGCACGACCGTGTCGATCGTCGGTGCGCTGAGCTCGAGCGAGTCCTCGGAGTCGACCGCGGGGGTGCAGTCGGGGGACCCGACCACGAGGAGGGTGGCGGTGCCGTCGGCCTCGCTCTGCACCAGGCCGACCGGGCACCCTTCCACGGAGAGCTCCCGCGCGAGCTGGAGGGGATCGGTCTCGGCATGCCAGGCGGGGCTGGCCGAGAGCCGGGCCAACCGCTCCAGGTCGTCCGCGGGCCGAGCAGAGGCGAGCACCGGGGTCAGGCCGGCACGCCGCAGCCGATCGAGCTGGCGAGCGGCATCGGGTCGGACCTCGTCGGCCACCGTGATCTGGCCCAGGGGACGCTGGTCGACCTCGACCGCGACCGTGGTGCCGACCCGCACCGGTGCCGCGTCGACGCCGAGGCCGAGCCACTGGGGCTGCCCGACCCGCACCGGGTGGCGGTCCACCGAGCCGCGGATCCCGAGGCCTGGCTCCTGCGCGACGTTGGTGAGTCGGCCCCGTCCGGCCAGCTTGGCGACCGCACGCCCCACTGGATCGTCGTACGAGTGCGCGAGCGCGCCGGCGAACCAGCGCAGGTTGCGCTCGTGGTCGGCGTCCACCGCGCGCACCTCGGTGACGACGAGCTGCCCGGTGGTGAGGCTGCGGAACGGGTCGAGCACCATCGTCGGCACCTGGTGCCAGCGTCCGACCGCCCGGCTGCCGATCCGCCGCACGCCGAGGCCGCGGCCGACCCGGCGGGTCAGCCAGGACGGAAGGCCGGTGGCCAGCACCATCCCGACCGGGGTGGCGAGCACCAGCACCGCGAGTGCGGCGCCGGCGTCGGCCTGCCCCGAGATGCGCCAGGCGAGCCAGGTCGCACCGGTGGCTGCGAGACCGACACCCAGGGCGGTGAGCGGCAGGACGACCGCCCTCCGCGCGCTCACAGCTCCGGTTCCTTCGCGTCCCGGAACAGCTTGAAGTCGCTCTGGTCGCCGCCCTTCCACAACGGGAGGCTGCTCTTGAGCACGAGCGTCATCTGAACGACGAACTCCGGGTCGTGCAGCGCCTCTCCGAACAGCTCGTTGATCCGTCGCCAGCGGTAGCGCACCGTCTGCGGGTGCACGTCCAGCCGGGCGGCGATCGCCGGGGCACTGTCGCGGGTCTCCAGCCAGGTGAGCAGGGTCGCCGAGAGGATCTCGCGGGAGTTCGGTGACTCGGCCAGCAGCGGCTCGAGCAGGTCCTGGCACAGGTGCCGACGCATCGACGGCTCGGCGTGCAGCCACAGCTGGGTGGTGTGCTCGCTGCAGCGCACCACCGACGTCGGTGGGATCGCGCCCAGCTGCACCAGGTCGAGCGCTCGCAGGGTCCACAGCAACGCGGTGCCGGACTCCTCGGGCGCCACCGGCCAGCTGACGACCACCCGACGGTCGGTCGCCGACCCGGCCAGCTCGGAGATCAGCTCGTCCTCGGCCTCGGCCGGGCACAGCACCAGGAGACGGTCGAGCTCGAGAGACGAGAGCACCGCCTCGGACTGGGGCGGAGGTGGGGGAGGGCCGTGGAAGCTGACGGCGATCGCGACCACGCGTTCGGGCACCGGCCACTGCGCCTGCTGGGCGAGCTCGATGAGGGTCGCGGACTCCACGCCCAGGGGTTGCAGGGGTGAGATCCGGCCAGTGGTGCCGGGCGAGAGCAGCTCCCACAGCCGAGTCCGGGCCTGATCGCCGTCGTAGTAGGGGTCGCGCTGCCACATGCGGTGCCCCGCCAGCAGCTCGGCCCGCAGGTGTGCGATGTAAGCCACCAGCGCGTCGGTCTCGTCGCGGAGCCCCTCCGCGGAGTAGCCGCGGAGCACCGCGTAGTCGGCCAGGCGCCGCCAGACCGCTCGGGTGGCCACTTGCAGGGCCAGGTCGAGGTTCTCCGGGCCGTGCCCGTCCTGCGCCTCGCCCCATCCCATCCGGTGGAAGAGCTCGTCGACCTTGCGCCGGGCGGAGACCTGCTGCGGCGAGGTGTCGAGGTAGGCACGGATGGCGGCGCTGGTGGCCATGCTCATCAGCTGGTGTCGTCGCCCACCGACGCGCCCGCGGTAGGCAGGCACCGCGGCACTGATCTCGGCGACGACCGGCTCGACCATCTCCAGCAGGGCGGTGCGGTAGGCGTGGGGTGCCACGCGGGCGGGCGGCGTCGGCAGGACGACCGGCGCGTCCTTCATGGGAGCGGCACCGTCGTCGCGCGGCGAATGGGCGTCATTCTCATCCTCCTCGGCCCCCCGATGACCGTGCCTGTCGTGGTTCATGAACCTATTGACTTCCGGATCTGTTGTCAGTCGATCGGTGCATCACCGGTCGCGGGGCACGGCTGGCGCGCCCCGCGACCGGGCGGTCAGACCCCGGGAGCACAACGTGGGAGGGTCCGGATCCGTCCGCGTGGCGATTCAGTCATCCCGGTCACGACAGGGCAATCAGCAGGACGAGATCTCGGCAAGATGGACCGGAAAGTTGCGACGTGCGTCACAAGTATTCGGAGCTTCGGGCCGGAGAACGACGCGAGCGGCAGCACGAGGGCCGGCGGCTCGGGCCGTGAACCTGACGGTGCGCCTCGAGGCGGACAGGTTGGCGTTGCCGGCGTAGGTCACGGTCGCGGTGTAGGTGCCGTGGGCGCCGGGCCGGGGCAGCTCGACCGTCACCGTGGCGCTGCCGTTGGCCGCGACCCGGGCGCGCACGGTCGTCGTCGTCCGGCCCCTGAGGGTGACCCGCACCCGGCCGTCGGCGAAGAGGCTCTTCGGGCGCCGCACCTGGAGGGTGAGCGTCGCCTTCGTGCCACGGGCGTGGGCCTTCACCGCCACCCTGCTCGCGGCTTTGCGCACCGTCACGTCCACCGGGGTCGCGGTGGACGGCACGGTCGACGGGCTGCCGGAGTAGACCGCGGTGACCTGGTGGTGGCCGACCGGCAGGTCGGGCAGGCTCCAGGTCGCCTTCCCCGCGCTCATGATGGCGATCCTGGACCTGTCGCCGAGCGTGAAGGTGATGCGACCGCTGGCGGTGCCCCCGGGCCGGCTGACGGTCGCGGTCGCCGTCCGGGTCGCGCCGGCGGATGCGGACGCCGGGCTCACGCGCAGCGTGACCGTGGACGACGCCGGTGCGATCGGGCCGACGGGTGTCGACGCCGACGTGACGGTGAGCCCGGCTCGGGTCTGGCTCGAGCGGTAGGAGAGCACCGCGCCCGTCAGGTAGTCCCCGACTGCCAGCGTTGTGGCGGTCTGTCCGGCGATCGGCGTGACACCGTCGTACCACTGGCCGGTGGCGGGGGACGAGCCCGTAGGGGCGAGCGTGAACGTCGCCGGGGTCGCGGTCAGCGTCTGCCCGACCTCGGGAGTGCCCGTGACCTTCGGGCGGGCGAGCGCACGGAAGGCGAGGACGGCGAACGCGTGCTTGTCGCCCATCGCGAGTGCCGAGACCGGCTGGCCGGCCAGGGCGGCCGGCACCGCGTTCACGTCCGCCTGGGCGCCCCAGACGTGTGCGACGCCGTCATCGGTGACCGCACCCGCGTTGGTGCCGAGCGAGAGGCTGATCACCTTCTGGCCGGTGAGGTCGGGCTGTCCTGCGGGGACAGAGTCGCCCCACAGGCGGACGCTGCCGTCGGAGAGCACGACCCCGTTCGTGGTGGCGCTCGTCGCGATCTGCGTGACCCTCAGCCGGCCGAAGTCGGGCGTGTGGTCGAGCGCAGCGGAGTCGCTCCAGACGATCGCCCGGTTGCCGTACAGCACCATCGTCTGGTGGGCGTTGGCCGAGACGTCCGTTGCGTACGCGGCTTCCTCGGGTGCCGGGCCGGCGACCGGGTCGGCGCCCCACACCACGAGGGGGCCGGGGCCCTCACCTCCTCCAGCGGGCAGGGCGACCGCGTATCCGGTGCCCGCGCCTCCGACGGCGATCGCCTGGACCTTGGTCAGATCGTCGGGGACGTCCTCGAGCGCGGCGGATCCCCACCCGGTGACGGTGCCGTCGGCGTGCAGCACGAGCCCGCCGTGAGGAGAGATCGCCACGGCGGTCGCGTCGGTGACACCGGTCGGCGCCTCCTCGACCTCGACGGCCCCGGGTGCCCCCCAGACGCGGAGGTGTCCGTCGGCGGTGACGACGGCCGTGGCGCGGGCATCGGTCGCGACGTCGGCGATCGCTGCGGGCAGGGCAGCGGGCACCGTGAGGGCGGCGGCGGTGGTCGGGTCGGAGGTCGTGCCCCAGCCGACCATGGTCCCGGCCCCGTCCCACGGGGGCACCGGATCGGCCTGCGCGGTGGTGCCGGACAGCCCGGCGAGGAGGGTGGCGCCGGCCGCGGTGGCGACCAGCAGGGTGCGCAGTCTCATGGTGTGGTGCTCTCGCTTCGACGGGGTTGGACGGGTGGAAGGGGCCTCGTGGGATCGAGGCCCCTTCCGTGGTGCAAGAGGCGCTACTTGGACTTGACGGTGAGGGTCTTGGACTTCACCGGCACGTAGTAGGCGCTGCCCTGGTAGGTGACGGTCGCCTTCCAGGTGCCCTTGGGCAGCTTGGGCAGCGAGCCGACGGCCTTGCCGTTCTTGAGCGTCAGGTTGACCTTCTTGGTGCTCTTGCCCTTCTTCAGCACCACCTGGGCCTTGCCGGTGGCCGGAGCCAAGCCGGCCGCGGTCGTGACCGTGACCGTCACCTTGCCCTTCGCCTTCGAGCGCGGCTTGGTGACCTTCAGGACGGGCGTGCCGCTGCTGCCCTTCGCCACCGTCAGTGTCGCCGTGCCGTTGGCGGCGGCGACGGTGGCGCTGCCACCGTAGGTGGCCGTCAGCGTGTGGCTACCGGGTGCGGTCGTGGTAGCCAGGCTGAAGGACGCCTGGCCACCGTCGAGCGTACGGGTGCCGACCGAGGTGCCGTCGAGGGTGACCGCGACGTCACCCGTGGCATCGGCGACGGTGACCGTCACGGTCGACGCCGTGCCGTAGGTGCCGGCGGAGGCCGCCAGCGTGACCGCCGGCACCCTCTTCGCGGCGATGGGACCCACCGGAGCGGAGACCGAGGTCACGGTCTCGCCGTGCCGCGTGGCGCTGTTGTGGTAGCTGATCGTCTTGCCGAGCAGCGCGTCGCCCAGGGCCAGCGTGGGGCCGGTCTGACCCGCGATGGGGTCGGCGCCGGCGAACCACTGGCCGGTGGCGGGGGCGTCGGGTGTCACCGAGTAGGTCGCCGGCGTCGCGGTGAGCGTCGCTCCCACGATCGGCGTGCCGGAGACGGTCGGCTTGGTGGCCTCGCGGAAGCCGGTGACGATCGCGGCGGCGTGGGTGTCGGCCAGCGCGATCTTGGCCACGGGCTCGCCGTCCAGGTCCTCCGCGCGCGCCGGGTCGGTCACGGCCGGGTACATCGCGTTGCCCCACAGATCGACGCTGCGGTGACCCCAGGCATCCTCGAGGACGACGGCGGCGCCGATCCCCACGACCAGCGACTTCACGGTCTTGCCCGGGAAGGTCCGCTGCTCGACGGCGGCCCCGGGATAGCCCCAGGTCCGGATGGTGCCGTCGTCCAGGAGGACGCCGTTGGAGAGACCGCCGGCCGAGATCTGGACGACCTTGTGGCCACCGATGTCCGTCGGAAGGGTGTTGTACGGGTCACCTGCGTCCGGCAGCGTCATGCCCCAGGCGACGGCGGTGCCGTTGGCGCGCAGGGCGAGGCCGCCCAACTGGCCGTACGAGACGTCGACCAGGTCGGTGAGGCTCGAGACGCGCTCCGGGATGGTGACGGGGGCGCCCCAGGTGACGAGCGTGCCGTCGGCGGCGACGGCGTAGGCCGTGGAGTTGCCGAGAGCGATGGCCTTCGCGTGCATGCCCGGGTCGTCCGGCGTGAGGTTGGTCGTGGCCGACCACCCGGTGACGGTGCCGTCGGTGTGGAGCACGAGCGCGTTGCTGCCCAGGGGGTCCAAGGCGATGGCCGCGGCGTCGGTCACGTCGCTGGGGGCCAGCACTGCCAGCGGCGTGGTGGACTGGCCCCAGATCTTGAGGTGACCGTCGGCGGTGACGGCCCCGGTGTTCAGCGAGTTCGCGCTGATGTCGACGACCGGTGCCGTGAGGTCGGTCGGCACGGCCGTGTCGGCGGCGACCGAGCTGTCGCCCCATGCGACCACCGTGCCTGCCGTCGTGGGGGCGGGGGCCGTCGCTGCGTCCGCAGCAGGCAATGTCGCGGCGCAGAGGCCGGCCAGGATGGCTCCGGCCGTCGCACTCGCGAGGAGGGTACGAATCTGCATGTCTCTGTTGCTCCTTGACCGTCGGACATCGTGGGAGAGGGTCGTGCCCCCGAGGTCCGGTGATCCTGCGGCTCGCCGATCGGCTCCGTCCAGATACTCCCGTGGTGACCCGGGGAGCGGTGGTCGATCTTGTAACCGAGGTCACAAGTTCTCCGTGCGGCGCCCCCGACCCGGCCGCGGACTCGGGCGAGTCCGCCGGTTTTCATCATCGGGATGACAAGTTCGGGGACTGAGTGCGGTCTCGGGGGAGCTCTGTGGGGCCGTGTCGGTCGGGTGCTCCTACGGTGAGACGCGCGTCACGCCGACGGGGTGTGGTGGTGATCAGGGAGGCGTCATGGGCTTGTTCGCAGCGAGGTCCGGACCGGTTCGGGTGCGGGTGCAGGTGGGGCTGGTTGTCGCGGGTCTGGTCGCGGCTGCGGTCTCGATCGCGCCGGCGTCCGCGGACCCAAGCCCCGGGACGGTCGCCGGGATGTCGGTGGCACCGATGCAGGTCGCGGCGATCTCCACGGCGCAGGCCGGTGAGCTGGTGCTGTGGGACCCCACCGCTGACCTGGGAGGCGATCCGGCGGGGCACCCGCCGCCCAGCCAGCTGGTCGTGCCTGCGGAGCTGCAGGGGGTGGCGGTCAAGCAGGTGCTGACGTCCAACGGTGTCTCCTTGGCGCTGACCGCGGCGGGCAACGTGGTGGGTTGGGGCGGCAACGCCTACCGGCTGCAGAAGATCCCCGCCGAGCTGGCCTCGGGTGGCAATGTCATCCAGATCGCCGCGAACCTCTCCGGCACCTACGCCGGTGCGGTCACCAAGGCGGGCACCGTGGTGATCTGGGGCCTGTCGGTCTCGGCGGGCGCGCCGAGCCCGCTCACCGTGCCGGCCGGGCTCACTGGCGTGACCCAGCTGTTGGTCACCAACGCCAACAACGGCGTCGCGCTGAAGTCGGACGGCAGTGTGGTGGCCTGGGGCGGGCAGATCTTCAACCCGGTCAGCGACCTGATCAACCAGGTGCCCGACGGCCTGCGGGCCAAGGCCCTCGCATACAGCCAGGAAGGTGTCTTCGCGTTGACGACCGACGGGACCGTCGTGGCCTGGGGGCGGAACCTCGGGTCGCCAGGCGCGGGCCCCCTGGACCTGCCTGCCGAGCTGTCGATCCCGCACAACGTGAAGGCCGTGAACGGCTGCGGCGTGGCGATGCTCGCCGACGACAGCCTCGTCATGTGGGGTCGGACACCGCCCATGTACTTCCCGGCGTCGGTGACGAGCGCGCACGCGCTCGCGCTCAATCCCACCTACGCCGACGCCTGCCTGATGCTGGCCCAGGACGGGACGTTCCACGCCTGGTTCGTCACGGGTCAGAGTGGTGGGCTGGAGGCGCCTGGTCCGCCGGCAGCGGTCGAGGGCCGCGCGATCGCGCAGTTCGCGACATCGACCTACGGTGGCGGGGCCGCGATCATCACCAAGATGCTGCGGGTCGAGGCGCCGGTGATCACTGGTACCGGCACGGTGGGCGGCATGCTGACCGGCACGCCGGGCACGTTCTCGGCCTCGCCGACGTCGGTGACGGGGCAGTGGTTGGCCAACGGGTCGCCGATCGCGGGTGCCACGGGTGCCACGCTGCCGGTGACGGCGGGGCTGGTGGGCGCCAAGGTCACCTACCAGTCGACGGCGACGAAGCCGGGTGAGACGACGATCTCCTCGGTCTCCGAGCCGGTGACGGTCATGGCCGGGGCAGCGCCCCCGCCGGTGGCGGTGGCGGTGGCCTCGAAGACGACGGTGACCAAGGTCAGCGTGGCGAAGAAGGCCGCCTCGGTGACGGTGTCCGGCAAGGTCACCGCGTCGAAGTCGCCTGCCGGCACCGCGACCGTGACCATCAAGAAGGGCAAGAAGACCATCGTGGCCAAGCCGGTCAAGGTCGACGCCAAGGGCACGGTGACCTTGTCGGTCAAGAAGTTCGCCCAGCTGGTGGCCAAGGCGCTGAAGGTCAAGGGCAAGAAGGCCAAGACCGCGTTCAAGGGCAAGTACACCGTCACCATCGCCTACGCGGGCACCACGACCGTCCAGCCGAGCACGGCGAGCAAGGCGTTCACGATCAAGAAGTAGCAGCACACCAGCCGCACACGGATGGCGCCCGGACCGAGACGGCCCGGGCGCCATCCTGATTTCGGGCCCGCGAGGGCCTGCCGGGCGGGGCTGAGCAGACAGGTCGAACGAGGTGATCGGACGTCGCCACCGCTTTGTCACCCGCGTGACAACTGTGGTCGCCGCGCTCGACGAGTTTCTCGGTTCCGCTTGCTGTGACCGTGGTCACCGGCGAGGGTCTGCTGCATGAGTCACAGGCAGCGTGGTCGCCGCTGGGTCGTGCTCGCGGTCCTCGCGACCGTGGTGACCCTCGTCGCGCAGCCGTCGTCCCAGGCCGACGACGACTGGTACCCAGGAATTCCAGCCAACGACGGCACGGTCGACGAGCAGTGGACGAACGCCGCCTCCGGCGGCATGGGCTACTCGACCCTTGCCAAGCAGTGGTTCCGGACTCCCGTGCAGATGGCGACGGCCCGAACCAGGATGCCCCCTCCGGAGCCGGCTGTCGTGGACCCGGTCACCGGCGTGAAGACCGTCACCTATCCCGTCGTGGCGAAGGCCCTTCTGGTCTCACCGGAGGGCGCGCCCGCGAACTACGGCTACATGGCGCCGGTCACGGTGCGCAGCGTCGGCTTCGGCCTGATGCCTGTGGAGGCGACGCTGCAGGTCAGCCAGCGCCGCAAGGACGGCTACCCCGTCCCGCTGTCGGTCAACCTGTACGGGGACTGGGCGTACCCCCCGGACGGGAGCGCCGACCCCCAGTTCGTCTCGGCGGCGATGCGGCCCACGGTTGTCGACGATGCCTTCAACGTCCAGATCCTGGACATCAAGATCGACGGCGTCGACATCGGCCTGACGGGGGACTGCCGGACCGTCACGCCGGCCCCGGTGCACCTGGTCGGCCCTGCGTACAAGATCGACTATCCCGACCGGTATCCGACCTACCAGGCCGAGTGGTACGCCACGCACGACCCGAAGACCTACTACAACCCGTTCTATGGCGGCTACATGGCGGGGACCATCACGATCCCGCCGTTCACCGGGTGCACCACCGCAGCCGGAGACGACCTCTCCGCGCTCATGACGACATCTGCGTCCGGTCCCGACAACCCCATCGAGGCGACCTCCGGGTGGCCCTGCGGCAACGAGATCGACGGTGCCGCCTGGCCCCCCGCACCCGGGGACAACACCCCGAAGAAGGCTGGCTGCGAAGGCGTGACTCCGCTGCCGTACCCGGCACGCGGCAGCGACTGAACGGTCCTCACCTGGCGCCGAGCTCACCACCGCGGGCTCACGTCCGGGTGGTAGGAGCGGCCGACTCCGATGTCCCAGGGGTCGCATCCACCATGCCGTGACCAGCAGGCCGAGCTGCGTTCCCGCTTCCGACACCCATCTCCACCCGGACCACATCGACCCGGCACGGGTCGCCAACGCATCAGAACTGAAGGAGGCCCCACCGTGGGTGGATCGGTCGAAGTGATCGGGCTCAGCAAGACGTACGGGCGCCAGAACATCTGGCACGACGTCACGCTCACCCTGCCCCCCGGTGAGATCACGGCGATGATGGGGCCGTCCGGCACCGGCAAGTCGGTGTTCCTGAAGTCGCTGATCGGGCTCACCAAGCCCGAGCACGGGCAGGTCCTCATCGACGGGGTCGACATGGTCTCGGTGCGGGAGTC
>Ga0164308_10001266_pt1 | contig 13429 bp, 16 predicted proteins | sample Whisoiple_246_MG_FD_109983 | JGI IMG/M metagenome (GOLD analysis project Ga0164308, IMG submission 109983) | Soil microbial communities amended with fresh organic matter from upstate New York, USA - Whitman soil sample_246_MG | ecosystem: Environmental > Terrestrial > Soil > Unclassified >...
CTCGCGTGCGTCGGCATCGCGCTGCTGTGGTACTCGAGCCTCATGAACGTCGACACGCCGATCTGGATGTTCCTCCTCCCGTCGGCGCTCATGGGCATCGGCAACGCCGGCATGTGGGGTCCTCTCGCGACGACCGCCACCCGCAACCTCCCGCCCCGCCAGGCGGGGGCGGGGGCCGGCATCTACAACACGACGCGGACCATGGGCTCGGTCATCGGCTCGGCATCCATCGCCGCCTTCATGCAGGCGCGCCTCGAGGCGAACCTGCCCGGCGCGACCACCGCGAGCGGCGGATTCAGCGGCGGACAGCTGCCGCCGTTCGTCGTCGACGGCTTCTCGGCCGCGATGGCCCAGTCGATCCTGCTGCCCGCGGGGGTGCTCCTCATCGGCCTCGTGGCGGTGTGCTTCATGCGCCGGCCCGTCCTGACGGTCACGGCCGAGTGGCAGGAGGCCCGTCGCGCCGACGGCTGAGGCTCGGCAGGGCGGCGTCCGCGGTTCTCCGACCCCGTGCGGTCAGTCCGGGTCGGAGGCGTCGAGCGGCTCGTGGTGGTCGAAGGCGACCATGCCGCGCTTCCAGTAGCCGCTGAGGGCATACTGCTCCCGGGGGAGGGCGAGCTCGTAGCGCAGGTACCTTCGCAGCGGAATGAGACGGGATGCCTCGCCCGCGCCGAACACGAAGGTCGAGGCATCCGCCCCCACCACCTCGACCGCGTCGCCGAGGTCGCCGAACGCCTGCATGAGGTCGAAGTCGTCGCGGCCGGACTCCTGGGCCAGATACGTCTCGACCCACGCGATGTCGCCCGGAACGTCGGCGATCACCTCGACCGCCGTCGTCGGGGCGAGCTCGGCGAGCCAGCGCGTCGCCGAGGGGAGCGCCGTGCCGTCGACGACCAGCACGACGCGCGGGGCGTTCTGCGGCGCGCTGTGCGAGCCGCGAGGCCCGACGATCACGAGCCGGTCGCCGACCGCGGCTCGCTCGCCCCAGCTCGCCGCGGGGCCCGGATCGACGTGACGGAGGATGTCGAGGTCGATCGCGCGCCGGCGGGTCGCCTCGTCGAGGCGGGGGCGGAGCGGGGTGAAGTCGCGCGCGAACATCGGCGCCTCCGGCCGGACGATCCCTTCCTCGCCGGGCCCGACGGGCCGCGGCGCGACGAGCTCGCCGGTCACCGGGTGAGGGAAGAAGACGCGCACATGGTCGCTCGGACCCGTGCTCGCGAAGTCGTCGAAGTCGGGGCCTGACAGCGTCACGCGGACGAACTCGTCGACGGGCCGCGAGACGGCGGTCACGACGGCCTCGCGCGCGGTGAAGCGGTGCCGGGTGCGCGCCCGGTGGAAGGGGGCCGACGGATCTTCGACGGGTCGCTCCGACCCGGTGGCGCCCGAGGGCGGGGGCGGGGTCGCGGCATCCGTCATGACAGTCCTCCTCCGATCGCTCACGTGAGGCGACCTGTTCCAGCAAAGCACGCCCGCGGTCGGCGCGGTGGCCGCGGGCGTCACCCGCGACCGCCACACCTTCCTGCGACCGCTACGTCGCCCGACGCCGCGCTCGCAGGTAACTGTGGCGCTCGCGCCAGCGCGAGCGCGAAGCGCCCAGCCCGGGATGGGCAGGGATCAGCGCGGGCCGACGCCGCGCTCGTGCGCCCAGATCGCGAGCTCGACCCGGTTGCGGGCGCCGATCTTGGCCATGATGCTCGCGAGGTGGGTCTTCACGGTGCTGAGCGAGATGTGCAGCTCGTCGCCGATCTCGCTGTTGCCGAGACCGCGCGCGACGCGCGCGAGCACGGCCTCCTCGCGGTCGGTCAGGGGGCTCGCGGGTGGGCGCGGAGGCTGCGGCGCCGACCCGGCGAAGGCCTCGATCAGCCGCACCGTGACGTTCGGGTCGATCAGCGCGTCGCCCCGTGCCGCGGCACGCACCGCCTCGCCGAGGAGGACCGGGCCGGCGTCTTTGAGCAGGAAGCCGCGCGCCCCCGACCGCAGGGCGCGGTAGACGTACTCGTCGAGGTCGAAGGTCGTGATCACGACGACCGGGATCGGGTCGGACACCTCGGGCCCCGCCAGCAGCCGGGTCGCCTCGAGGCCGTCCATGATCGGCATCCGGATGTCGAAGAGGCAGACGTCGGGCCGCAGGTCGCGGGCGAGCGCGACGGCCGCCGCCCCGTCGCCCGCTTCGCCGACCACCTCGAGGTCGGGCTGGGCGTCGAGGATCATGCGGAGCCCCGTGCGCACGAGATCCTGGTCGTCGGCCACGAGCACCCGCACCGTCATGCCGCCCCTCCCTGCCGGGGGAGCGTCGCCGTCACGGTCCACCCGCCGCGCGCATCCGGCCCTGCCGTGCACGCGCCGCCCAGCATCGCGGCACGCTCGCGCATGCCCGTGAGGCCGTAGCCGGCCGGGGCCGGCGCGGTGGCCTCGCCGTCGTCGTGCACCTCGAGCCGCACCTCCGCCGGATCGACCTGCACCGTCACGTCGATCCGCGAGGCTCCGCGCGCATGCCGCCGGGCATTCGTCACGGCCTCCTGCGCGATCCGGAACGCCGCCGCGGCGACCGGCGCCGACGCCGACCCCGGATCGCCGTCGAGGCGGACGAAGACGCGCGGGGACGCGGCATCCGTCGCCTCGAGAGACCGGATGTCGGCGAGGCCGGGAGTCGGCGCGAGCGCCGCATCGGGACCGCGGAGGACCCCCACCATCGCCCGCATCTCGCGGAGGGTGCGGGATGCCTCGGCCTCGATCGCCTCGAGGACCTCGGCCGTCGCGCGGGGGTCGGTGGCGGCGACGGCCGAGCCCGCCTGCGCCTGGATCGCGATCGCCGAGACGTGGTGGGCGACGGTGTCGTGGAGGTCGCGCGCGAGCTGCTCGCGCTCGAGCAGCCGCACCTGTTCGAGCTCGCGGGCGCGCGCTCCTCGCCGCCAGCGGATCGCGAGACCCAGCGTCGATGTCGCGACGGCCACGGCGATGCCGCCGACGACGTCGGCGGGCCCCGGTGCGGAGGTGAGGACGGTCAGGAGCGTGCCCGCGACCACGAGCGCGCCGCCCACGACCATGGCCCGTCCCGATCCCCAGCGGAACAGCGCGTAGAGCAGGATCAGGAAGTAGGCGGTGGTGATCAGCTGCGGATCGCCGTCGGTCACGAGCCCCACCGCGGTGCCGACGGCGATCGCGATCGCGAGCATCGTGAACGGACGCTGCCGCCGCCACAGCAGGGTCGGCGCGAGGGCCACGAGCACGACGGCCCAGACCCAGCGCCACGGCACCTCGGGGCGAAGGGATGCCTCGGCGACCGCCAGCACGATGACCGCACCGAGGAGCACGCCGTCGCGCCAGACCCGTCGAGGGGGAGCGGGAGCCGCTGCGGGCGCGTCCCAGAGCGCGCGGACCGGGCTCGTCATGGCCTCATGATAGGGGCGCAGAGACGACGGATGCCGGGGCCGGGCGACCCCGCCGCGCGCTCATGGCGCGGGCGCGCCGGCGGATCACGATCTCCGCCACGAGGAGGTTGATGCCCCAGCCGGCCGCCATGAGCACCGTGTGCAGGACAGGCCCCGGCGCGCCGAACGCCAGCGTGTAGGGGACGAACGTGAGGACCTGCGTGCCGGCGCCGAGGCCGATCGCGTACGCGCGCGTCATCCAGGCGCTGTGGGTGCGCACATCGCCCCGGCGGATCGCCACGAAGGCGGCGACGATCGCCCCCGCCATGACGGTCGCGAGGACGATCCGGAGGGCTGAGAGTCCCGGACCCGTCACACTCGCCGGCATCTCGTAGAAGATCGTCATCCACAGCGCCGAGAGGGCCGCGAGGAGCCCCGCGGGCGCGACGACGCGCCCCGCGATCCGGTGCCAGCGGCGGCGGCGCAGCGACGGGGCGAACTGCAGCGCGCCGAGCACGAGGAAGACGCTCGAGCCCACGATGTGCACGACGATCGGCACCGGCGAGTCGAAGAACCGGGCGTTGTCGGCCGTGATCGTCGCGCCGGTCGAGAGCTGTGTCAGCCGCGCGGCGCCCGAGAGCACCGGGACGAGGCTCAGAGCGATGAGCCCGGCGGGGGCGAGCCACTCACGGCGGCGCGTCGGAGGGGTGGATGTCATGCCGCCATGCTGACGGCGACGGATGCCTCGGCACATCGGCCGCCCGGTCCGAAACGCCTCGTCCGATCGGCCGATGCGCCTCCGGCCGGTCCGGCCGGTTGGGCCGCCGGGGTCAGTCCTCGACGACCCGGGCGGCGATGTCGGTGCGGTACTGGCCGCCCTCGAGGTCGATCTCGGCCAGGGCGCGGTAGGCCCGATCGCGGGCCTCGGCGAACGTGGTGCCGCGGCCGACGACGTTGAGCACACGACCGCCGGTCGCGACGAGGCCGTCGCCCGACTCGGCCGTGGCCGCATGGGCGAGGTGCACGCCCTCGACGGCGGCCGCGGCATCCAGTCCCGAAAGAACGCGACCCGTCACGGGCGACTCGGGGTAGCCCTCCGACGCGAGCACCACGGTGACGGCGACGGCGTCGGCGAACGCGGGGCGCCGGTGGTCTTCGAGGTTGCCCGAGGCCGCGGCGAGCAGCAGCTGCGACAGCGGATCGACCAGACGCGGAAGCACGACCTGCGTCTCGGGGTCGCCGAAGCGTGCGTTGAACTCGATGACCTTGACGCCCTGCGGCGTGAGGATGAGGCCGGCGTAGAGGAGTCCGATGAAGGGGGTGCCCTCGGCATCCATCCGGCGGATGACGGGCTCGGCGATCTCGCGCGTGACGAGGTCGACGAAGGCCTGTTCGGGATCGGATGCCTCGCCCTCGACCGCCCAGCCGCCGAAGCGCTCGCCGAGCCAGGGCAGGGGGGAGTAGGCGCCCATGCCGCCCGTGTTGGGGCCTTCGTCGCCGTCGCGGAGGCGCTTGAAGTCCTGCGCGGGGCTGAGGGGGAGGACGTGGTCGCCGTCGCTCAGGAAGAACAGCGAGACCTCGGGGCCGGAGAGGAACTCCTCGACGAGGACGGGTCCGCCGGCGAGGTACGTGTCGGCGTGCGCGAGGGCGGCGTCGCGGTCGTCCGTGACGATGACGCCCTTCCCGGCGGCGAGGCCGTCGGCCTTGACGACGTGGGGAGCGCCCAGATCGTCGAGCGCCGCCTCGACCTCGGCGCGCGTGTGGGCGCGAACGGCGCGGCCGGTCGGGACGCCCGCGGCCTCCATGATCCGCTTCGCGAAGGCCTTCGAGCCCTCCAACTGCGCGGCGGCCTTGCCGGGACCGAAGACGGGGATGCCGCGCTCGCGCAGCGCATCGGCGACACCGGCGACGAGCGGCGCCTCGGGCCCGACGACGACGAGGTCGATCGCGTGCACGTTGGCGTGCTCGCTGACCGCGGCGGGGTCGTTCGGGTCGAGCGGGACGATCGTCGCGTCCTGCGCGATCCCCGCGTTGCCCGGAGCCGCGAAGATGTCGTGACTCGTCGCCTCCGACCGGAGGGCGAGGATGATGGCGTGCTCGCGAGCACCGGAGCCGAGGACCAGGATTCGCACTCGGCCAGCCTACCGAGGGGCGCCGCCCCTGCTTCGGGTGTGTGTCGCTCGCGTGCGTCGGGGATGATCGCATGGTGACGCGCCGAATCACCCTGACCCTGCACAAGCCCTCGTTGGCGCTCTATGCCCGGATCCGCCCGACCCTCGTGATCGCGGGGCGGGGTCAGCCCACCCAGTGGGGACCGGGCACCTGGCAGGTTCCGTCAGACCAGACCGTCGTGATCCAGGTGTTCCTCTTCACCGGGCTCTGGCGATTCGGTCAGGCGGAGTTCGCGCTCGAGCCGCAGGACGCGCCCTTGCTCGTCTACCGCGCGCCGGTCCTGCCGTTCCTGCCGGGACGGCTCCTGCTTCAGGCGGGCTCCCGCACATCGGGCTGACGTCCGGCGCGGGGGTTGTGGGCCGGCCGACCTAGTACTTCGGGCGAACGTGCATCGGGTGCCCGACTTCGACGCGATAGGCGAGCGGGAAAGGCCCGAACACATCGGCCCTCTCGCCGCCCTGCTGGAGCGGGAAGGCGACTACGAGCTCGACGCCCGGGCGCCGGATGTTGCCGATCAGGTAGTCGACGTCGCGGATCCGCTTGAGCCGACCGCTCACTCGGGGACGTGATCCGGAGTCGATGGGCGGCCGCGTGAACGACACGCGATGGTTGATGTCCAGGGCGCTCAGATCTTGGACGGTGCAGGAGCGCGCGCGGGAAGGGTCCACGCCTGATCGTCCCACGCGCCGCGGCATAAGTGTGCGGCTGGGCGAACCGCGCGCAGTGGGACGGCGCGAAACCGGTCAGCGGTGACGACTGCGGTTGCGGACCAGCCCGAACACGATCGTCCCGATGAACAGGATGATGCCGATCACCGCGAGCCACAGCAGTCCCTGGAAAGCGAAACCCACCACGGCAAGGACGGCCCAGACGACCAGAAGGATCACGAGAACAGTCCACATAGCCGCGACGCTACCCCCTGCGGCCGCCGCCCGTCAGGGGATTGACATCTGGACGAGAGCGGCCGGTCCGCACGACGGAGCCGGGCTCGGCCGGGCGTAGCGTGGACCCGTGGCGAAGAAGATCGCACTGGATGAGGGACGAGCCGCCCTCGCCGCCGTCCGCGCGGCGGACGCGGCATCCGTGCGCCCTTCCCGCACCGACCTCGCGACGGCCGTCCGCTATCTGCTGCAGCTGCTGGCAGAGAAGGCTCCGGGCAACTCGGTCGAGATGCGCGTGCCGCCCTTCGGCGCAGTGCAGGTCGTCGAGGGTCCCCGTCACACGCGCGGCACGCCGCCCAACGTCGTCGAGACCGATGCCGCCACGTGGATCGCGCTCGCGACGGGTGCCGAGCACTGGGCGGATGCCGCGTCCGCCGGCCGCATCCACGCTTCGGGCACCCGGTCCGACCTCTCCGACCTCCTGCCGCTGCGACCCTGAGCCGGGTACCGCCTCGCCGGGTCCTCCGCGTTCCGGCGGTGGGACAATGGCGGTATGGGACGCGAGCCCGCCGGCGGACCCGGCGAGGACGACCGCGCCGACGAGCACGTCATCGGCGAGGAGTGGGAGGCGGGCGCCCTCCGCCGTTCGCCCCGGTACGGACGGATCCTGTCGATGAGCATCCTCGCGGGCCTCCTCGTGGCCGCGATCCACACGGGACTCTCGATCGCCGGAGCGGCGCCCAACGATCCGCTCGCCTCGCAGGCGTCGGGCGTCATGTGGACCTTCTGCGTCCTCGCGGTCATCTGGGTCGCCTTCGCGCTGCTCGTAGCCTCGACGGCCGTCATCGTGCTCGATCGCATCGTCGGCACGCGGAGCCGGCCCGTCATCACGGAGCACTCGACGATCATCACCGACGACCTCACGACGCCCATGACCGACGAAGTGCCGTGGTGGCTGCGCGCCTCCGACGACGACGGCGACGAACCGCCGCGGCGGCGGCCTGAGGGATGATGGACGTATGTCCGACTCGCCGAATCCTCCGCTGACGCCGGGCTCCGGCACGCGCTCCGAGACGGTGCGCGTGCGCCGCGCGCCCAAGTTCTCGGTCTTCCTCATCGTCGGCGCGGCCCTCGGACTGCTCACCGCCCTCGTGCTGACCTTCGCCTTCAACGGCTCGGCCGCCGAGAGCCAGAACACAGGCCTGATCTACTCGCCCGGCCAGGTGTTCGGCTTCCTCGCCCTCATCTGCGTCACGGTGGGCGTCGCCGTGTTCGCGGTCCTCGCGCTCGTGCTCGACCGCATGAGCCGTGCGCGCACGCGCGAGGTGCGCGTCGACCGCGAGACGGTGCAGGGCGCCGACGCCGACTGACGCGGCCCCGGCCTCAGGCCAGCTCGGCGATGATCGGGTGGATCGCGGCGTCGAAGGCCGCGACATCCCCCCGCAGTCCGTCCGTGACGGCGATCGTGAGCGAGCCGATCCACCAGACCCCGCGCTGCGTCAGCGGCAGCACCTGCACGTTCAGCTCGAACGAGTGCGCGCGGCGGCCGACCTGCCGCTCGTGCTCGGCGATCGCGCTGGCGTACGCGCGGTACGAGACGCCGGGCTTGGCCGCCGAGTCTTTGCGGTAGCGCTCCTTGGCGGACTGCGAGTAGGCGACCGCCTCGGCCGCATACGGCGCGATGGCGGCCCGCAGGTCGTCGGAGCCGTCGAGCGGGAGGGCGACGAGCGTGTCGAAGCCGTCGATGAGCTCGAGCGGCACGGGCGAAGGGTGGGCCTGCGGCTCCACCGTCATCGCCCAGTATTCGCGCCACTGGCGCTCCAGGCGGGCCTGCGCCTCCTCGTCGCGATCGTGTATGCGCGCGGGGACTCCGCGCAGCTGCGGCAGCTCGTCGGGGGAGCGGATGCCGAGAACCTGGCGCAGATAGAGCGCGAGCAGGACGGGCTGACTCGCGTCTTCGCGAATCACCCACTCCGGAGCACCGGCGCCGCCCATGCCTCCAGTCTAATTCTCGCCTCCCTCTCCCGCCCGCCCGGCCCGTGAGACTCCATCTGCGGGCCGAGACCGTGGGCGCGCCCCGCGCTCTCGGCGCTCAGATGGAGGTTCAGCGATCGGGGGCGTCGGCGTCTGCGGAGGCTCACGGACGCGGGCGGAAGGACGAGGGGCGGATGCCGGGGCCCGGCGTCCGGGCGGGTGCGCGGCCGGGCGTCCGGGCGGGTGCGCGGCCGGGCGTCCGGGCGGGTGCGGGGCCCGGCGTCCGGGCGGGTGCGCCGCCGGTAGGCTGGGGGCGTGGCATCTCCCACCGACGATGCGCCCGTGCCGGGCGCCCCCGCCGAATCCGCACACGCCCCCTCTTCCAACCCCTACGCCGCGGCAGGGGTCGATACGGCTGCGGGCGATCTGGCGGTCGAGCTCATGAAGTCCGCCGTGCGCCGCACGCAGGGGCCCGAAGTGCTCGGAGGGGTCGGCGGCTTCGCGGGCCTCTACGACGCCTCCTTCCTGCACTCCTACCGCTCGCCGCTCCTGGCGACCAGCACCGACGGCGTCGGCACGAAGGTCGCGATCGCGCAGGCCATCGACAAGCACGACACGATCGGCCGCGACCTCGTCGGCATGGTCGTCGACGACATCGTCGTGGTGGGGGCCAAGCCCCTCTTCATGACCGACTACATCGCGTGCGGCAAGGTCTTCCCGCAGCGCATCGCCGACATCGTCCGTGGCATCGCCGACGGCTGCGCCGAGACGGGCACGGCCCTCGTGGGCGGCGAGACGGCCGAGCACCCGGGCCTCCTCGGCCCCAACGACTACGACGTCGCGGGCGCCGCGACCGGCGTCGTCGAGGCCGACGGCGTGCTCGGGGCCGACCGCGTGCGCGCGGGCGACGTCGTGCTCGCCCTCGCCTCGAGCGGCCTGCACTCCAACGGCTACAGCCTCGTCCGCCACATCGTCGCCGGCGCAGGCATCCAGTACGGCGCTCACGCGGCCGACTTCGGCACGACGTGGGGCGAGACCCTCCTCGAGCCGACACGCCTCTACACGACCCCGCTCCTGCGGCTCATCGAGGAGACCGGCGACGCCGTCCACTCGCTCAGCCATGTGACGGGCGGCGGCATCGCGGCCAACCTCGCCCGTGTCCTTCCGCAGCAGACCTGGGTCGAGCTCGACCGCTCGACCTGGTCGCCGCCGCCGGTCTTCCGCGTGCTCGCCGATCTCGGCGACCTCTCGCTGGAGCAGACCGAAGGCACCTGGAACCTCGGCATCGGCTTCCTCGCGGTCGTCTCCGCCGACAAGGCGGAGGCCGCGGCATCCTTCCTCTCGCGGGCCGGCGTCCAGACCTGGCAGGTCGGCGTGGTCAACGACGGAGCGCGGCCCGAGGGCGCGTTCGAGCAGGGCGCCAAGGGCGTCGACGGCGGGGCCGTTCGCCTCGTCGGCACCTACCAAGACGGAGCGAAGTAACACCCCATGTGCGGAATCGTCGGGATGGTGGGCCAGGGGTCGGTCAACCAGGAGATCTACGACGCCCTCCTCCTGCTGCAGCACCGCGGGCAGGACTCGACGGGCATCGCCACGGCGGAGCGCAACGGCGTGTTCCACATGACCAAGCAGCGCGGGCAGGTGCGCGAGGCGTTCCGCACGCGCGACATGCGCACGCTGCTCGGCGACATCGGCCTCGGACACGTGCGCTACGCGACGAAGGGCACGGCCTCGAGCGAGGAAGAGGCGCAGCCCTTCTACGTCAACGCGCCCTACGGCATCGTCCTCGTGCACAACGGCAACCTCACCAACACGCGCGAGCTGACCGACGAGCTCTTCCACAAAGACCGCCGCCACCTCAACACGAGCTCCGACACGGAGCTGCTCGTCAACGTGCTCGCCAACGAGCTGCAGGCCTCGATCACGGGCCTCCGGCTCGATCCGGCGCAGGTGTTCGACGCCGTCACGCGCGTGCACGAGCGGGTCGAAGGGTCGTACGCCGCCATCGCGCTGCTCGCCGGCTACGGGCTCCTCGCGTTCCGCGATCCGTTCGGCATCCGTCCCCTCATCATCGGCACGCGCCCGGCCGACGCCGGCGGCTACGAGTGGATCGTCGCCTCCGAGTCGCTCGTGCTCGAGAACGGCGGCTTCGAGGTCGTGCGCGACGTCGATCCGGGCGAGGCGGTCTTCATCGACCTCGACGGCAACCTGCACACGCACCAGTGCGCGCCCTCCCCGACTCTCGCGCCGTGCTCCTTCGAGTACGTCTACCTCGCCCGTCCGGACTCCGTCATGAACGGCATCTCGGTGTACGAAGCGCGCCTGCGCATGGGCGAGCGCCTCGCCGACACGATCGCCAAGTACACGCCCCGGGACGCCATCGACGTCGTCATGCCCATCCCCGACTCCGCGCGCCCCGCGGCCATGCAGGTCGCCCGCAAGCTCGGCATCGAGTACCGCGAGGGCTTCTACAAGAACCGCTACGTCGGCCGGACGTTCATCATGCCGGGGCAGGCGATCCGCAAGAAGAGCGTGCGCCAGAAGCTCAACGCGATGTCGACGGAGTTCAAGGGCAAGAACGTGCTCCTCATCGACGACTCGATCGTGCGCGGGACGACGTCGAAAGAGATCATCCAGATGGCTCGGGATGCCGGGGCCAAGAGCGTCACGTTCGCCTCGGCCGCTCCGCCCGTCCGGTACCCGCACGTCTACGGCATCAACATGCCCTCGCGCCACGAGCTGGTCGCGCACGGCCGCACGATCCCGCAGATCGCCGAGGAGCTCGGCGCCGACTTCGTCGTGTACCAGGAGGTCGAAGACCTGAAGGCGGCGATCCTCGAAGGCTCCGACATCGACGACCTCGACATGAGCTGCTTCGACGGCCGCTACGTCACGGGCACCGTCTCGGAGGAGTACCTCGCCTGGGTCGAGGGGTCGCAGGAGTCCTGACCGGCACGCCCGCGCCCCGAGCGCCTAGGCTCGCAGAGTGAGCCCCACCCCTCCCGCGCGTCCGCTCTGGCGCGGCAGGGCCCTCGCCCTCATCGGCATCGTCCTCTTCGCGTTCTCGCTGCGCTCGGCCGTCGCCTCGCTCTCGCCGCTCCTCGACCACGTCGCGCGCGACTTCGCCGTCTCCGCGCTCGTCGTCGGGCTCATCGGCACCGCGCCGCCGGTCTGCTATGCGATCTCCGGTCTGCTGACGCCCGTCCTCGAGCGCCGGTTCGGGCTCGAGCGGCTCGTGGTGACGGCGATGGCCGTCGCCGTCGTCGGACTCGTGGCGCGGAGCCTGTCGGTCGACTCCCTGACGCTCCTCGCGTCGACGGCCATCATCTTCGCCGCCGTCGGCGCGGGCAACGTGCTGCTGCCGCCGCTCGTGAAGAAGCACTTCCCCGATCGCATCGGCGTCATGACGACGATCTACTCGACGACGATGGCCGCGTCGACCTTCCTGCCGCCGCTCCTGGCCGTGCCGGTGGCCGATGCCGCGGGGTGGCGTGTGTCGCTCGGCCTGTGGGCGCTGTTCGCCGGCCTTGCGACGATCCCGTGGGTCGCGCTCCTCGTGCGCGAGCACGGCCGCGGCGGTGACGTCGACATCGAGACGGCGAACCCGCGCGTCTTCGGGCGCATGTGGCGGCTCCCCCTCGTCTGGGCGCTCACCGTGATCTTCGTCGTGTCGGGCACGCTCGCCTACACATCCTTCGCGTGGCTCCCGACGCTCCTCGTGCAGACGGCGGGGGTGTCCAATGCCGAGGCCGGCGCACTGCTGTCGCTCTTCGCGTTCATGGGGCTTCCCGCCTCCCTCGCCGTGCCGGTGCTCGTCTCGCGGTACAACGCGATCGTGCCGCTGTTCACCGTCGCGGTGCTGAGCGGTCTCGCGGGCATCGCGGGCCTGCTCTTCGCGCCGGCGGCCGCGACGTGGCTGTGGGTCGGGCTCCTGGGCACCGCGCCGCTTTTCTTCCCGCTGACCCTCGTGCTCCTGGGCCTGCGGTCACGGACGCACGAGGCATCCGTCGCCCTCAGCGGATTCGTCCAGAGCATCGGCTATGCGATCGTGGCCGTGTTCCCGGTGGGGATCGGGCTGCTGCACGATGCGACCGGCGGATGGACGGCGCCGCTCATCGTGCTCGGGATCGTCGTCGCCGCGGCGGTGCCCGCCGGCTTCGTCATCGTTCGCCCGCACTCGGTCGAAGACGAGTGGGAGCGGCGGCACGGGGCCTGGTCGTGACGGCCCTGGTCGTGACGGGCCTGGTCGTGATGGCGCCGCGCGAAGCGGTCAGGCCTTCTCGTCCTCGTACTCGTCGGCGTACTGGTCTGCCCACTTGTCGACGTACTGCTCGTCGTCGGGGTGTCCCAGCTCACGCTCGAGCGCAGCATAGTTGACGCTCGGGCTGTACGACTTCAGCTCACGAGCGATCTTGGTGTGCTTCGCCTTCTGACGGCCACGCCCCATGCGAGACCCCCTCACTTCTGAGCTGCGGGCGGGGCGCGGTCTACCGGCGGCTCGCGCCCGCTCAATCACGATCCGGCTGCGGAGCCGGTAAGAGTAGCATTCAGAATAACACGGAGCGTCGGGCCACCGGCTGCTCCCACACCCGTGCGGAAAGGGCGATGCGGCGATGACGGACGATGCACCCGAGGTCGCGGGCGATGCGAGAGTGACGGATGCCGTGCGGGGCGCGGTCATCGTCGGCGTCACGCCGGGCGAACCGCCCCGGGTGCTGCGCGAAGCCGCGCGCTACTCGAATGTGCTGGGTGCGCCGCTTCTGGTCGTCCACGTCGACGTGACGCGGTTCGTCACCTACGAGGACCCGGACGGCTACGTGCACTCGGCGCCCATCGACATGAACATCGGGGGTGGCGAAGCCGACCTCGAGCGCGTCAGGGCCGAAGCAGGCGCCGTGCTGGATTCCCACGGCATCGACTGGAGCGTGCGGCAGCTCGTCGGCGATCCGGCCCTCGCGATCAAGCACCTCGCCGAAGAGGTCGACGCGCGGCTCCTCGTCGTGGGCACGCGCAAGCGGGGCTTCGGCGAGTCGA
>Ga0164308_10001267_pt1 | contig 13418 bp, 12 predicted proteins | sample Whisoiple_246_MG_FD_109983 | JGI IMG/M metagenome (GOLD analysis project Ga0164308, IMG submission 109983) | Soil microbial communities amended with fresh organic matter from upstate New York, USA - Whitman soil sample_246_MG | ecosystem: Environmental > Terrestrial > Soil > Unclassified >...
CCGCGCAGCCGCTCGACCTCATCGATCGACAACGGCAGCGGAGTTGACGCAGCCAATGCCGCCCAGGCGGACCGGTCGAGTTCGACGAACGGGGTCACCCCGTGCCCGTTGAACACCGGAGCGCCACGACGGCCGAACAGTTCGGCCACCGCTGCGGCAACCGGGACCTCGCCGTCACCAGCCATGAGTGGCAATTCTGCCGCTGATGTCGACCGCGGCACCCACTCAGCGACCCTCCAGGTGTGTGACCTGCGACTCACCGGGGACAAAACCGGACATAGCGCCGCGACCTTCGCCGCCCGGGCCGCCCTACGATGGAGCGCATGGCAGCACCGCAGCACCCTCTCGCGTACCACTCCCCCCTGCTCGGCCTCCCCGGCGCTGTCGATGCCACCGGCATCGACGCCGGCACAGCCTGGCACTACGGTGACCCGATCGCCGAGCAACGGGCTGCCGAACGTGCAGCCGCCCTGTTCGACCGATCGAACCGGTCGATCCTGACCGTGACCGGGGCCGACCGGCTCAGCTGGCTGCACACATTGACCAGCCAGCACCTGTCCGAACTGGCCGACGGTCAGGTCACCGAGGCGTTGGTGTTGTCCCCGCAGGGTCATGTCGAGCACGACTTCGTGGTCACCGAACTCGGCGGAACCAGCTACCTGGACACCGAGCCCGGGGGCGGCCCGGCACTGCTCGGCTATCTGGACGGCATGCGGTTCTGGTCGAAGGTGGAGGTGAGCGACGCGTCCGCCGAGTTCGCGCTGCTGACGCTCGCCGGCCCCCGGGCGCAGGACATTCTCGAGCGCACCCTGACTCCTGCGGTCCCCGGAAGAGGTCGTGCCGTCGCCCTGCCCGACGGCGGGCTGGTGCGGCACACCGAGTCGGGCATCGACCTGCTGGTCCCCCGCGGGGAGCTCGCCGCAATCGCCTCGGCGTTGATCGCCGGTGGCGCGGTGGCGGCCGGGAGCTGGGCCGCCGAGGCGTTGCGGATACCGACCCACCGTCCTCGCTGGGGCGTCGACACCGACGACAGGACCATTCCGAACGAGGTGCAGTGGCTGGAGACCGCGGTTCATCTGGACAAGGGTTGCTACCGGGGCCAGGAGACCGTCGCCCGGGTGCACAACCTCGGTCGTCCGCCGCGACGTCTGGTGTTGCTGAACCTGGACGGGTCGGCCGGTTCGCTCCCCGAGACCGGTGATCCGGTCACCACGGCCGACGGTCGCGTCGTCGGCCGGCTGGGTGCCGTCGCGCAACACCACGAGGACGGCCCGATCGCGCTGGCCCTGATCAAGCGCAGTGTGGGAGCCGCAACTCCGCTGCTGGTCGGGGGCGTCGATGCCGCGATCGACCCAATGGATGCGCCCTCCGACACGGACCGGGCGACCCCGGTGTCGGCCATCGACCGGCGTGCGTTCAGCCAGTTGCGGCGGAGCTGATCAGGTGGCATTGCAACTGGTCGACATCGACCTGATCCGCGACGCCGCGGAATTGATCCGCCCGTATGCCGTGCGAACACCGCTGCTGGCCTCGCCTTGGCCCGGGCTCTGGCTCAAGCCGGAGAACCTGCAGCCGATCGGTGCCTTCAAGATCCGCGGCGCGGTGACGGCCATCTCGCGGCTCGACCCGGAGGTGCGGGCCAGGGGCGTGCTGGCGCACTCGTCCGGCAACCACGCGCAGGCGGTGGCCTTCGCTGCCGCGATCTTCGGCGTCGGCGCCCACATCGTGATCCCCGACAACGCACCGGCCCGCAAGATCCAGGCCACCGTCGACCTCGGCGCGACGGTGGAGCTGGTTCCGGTGGAGCAGCGGTTCAGCCGACCGCTGGAACTCGCCGAAGAAACCGGCAAGGCGATGATCCCGCCGTTCGACCACCCGGATGTGATCTCCGGTCAGGGCACCATCGGGCTGGAGATCGCCGCCGATCTGCCGGACGTCGCCACCGTCCTGGTCCCCGTCTCCGGCGGCGGCCTGATATCGGGCGTGGCTGCCGCCATCACCGCACTGTTGCCGAACGCCAAGGTCGTCGGCGTCGAACCCGAGTTGGCCGGCGACGCGGCGGAATCGTTCCGGGCCGGTCGCCGGATCCCGTGGACCCCTGCGCAGACCGCGCGAACCATGGCCGACGGCCTGCGGACGTTCAGTGTCGGCGAGCTGCCGTGGGCGCACATCAGCACCCAGGTGCACGACATCATCACCGTCACCGAGGACGAGATCGCCGACGCCACCCGCCGACTCCTCCTGCAGGCCAGGCTGGTCGCCGAGCCCAGCGGGGCAGTGGCGGCCGCCGGGTTCCTGCATCACGGTGACCAGTTGCCCGGCGGGAAGACGGTGGCCGTGCTCTCCGGCGGCAACATCGACCCGGCCGTGCTGCGGGCCCTGCTGGCCGATGCCTGACCACCTCGACGCCGTGACGACGCCCGGCGGCACGCTGATCACGCTGGCGCCGGCCGCCGGTCCGCTCGGTCATCTGCTCAGGGCGGCGATCGACGCCGAGCAGGTGGGTGCCAGCCGCATCCACCTGGCGTCCGACCAGCCGGATTTCATCGCGGTGGTGGCCGGCCTGCGTCGGCAGACCGGATTGGTGATCACCGCCGACCATGATCATCCGGGTGCCGATCTGGTCGACCGATTGCCGTCGGATCTGGCCGAGATCGTGCTGGACGAAGGTCCGTCGGACCTGGACCTGGTGGCCGAAGTGGCCCGGATCGCGCGGGAGAACGACGGCGAGGTCAGCCTCGGCGGCCGCGGTTCCGCGGCGCTGCCGGTGTTGTTCGCCGCCCTTGCGGTCGGGGCCCACGTCCGGGTCGGCACGTCGCAGACCCCGCTGGAGCCGCCGTCCAACGACCTGCGCGGCGATCCGAGGCCCCGGGGCCGGGACGACGCCGCGCTGGTGGCCAGGGCGAGTGGCCTGGCCAGGATCGCCGGCCGGGCTCCGCTGGAGGGTCGGGCCGCCCGATCGCGGTGGCAGATCGGCTGACCGGCAGACTGGCCGTTCCACCCCGATCGGAATCTGCGGGAGCACCCGCCGCACTGCGCACGAAGGAGTACCAGCGTGTCCGCCACCCCCACCGAGTTGGTCCGGGTCTACCGATCCGGGTTCCACGAGGGATCGCACTACGGCGCGGTCGTCATCACCGGCCCCGACGGCTCAGTGCTGTACGAGCGCGGGAACGGATCGGCAGCCGTCTTCCCGCGGTCCTCCAGCAAGCCGTTCCAGGCGATCGCGATGCTGTCCAGCGGCGCCGATCTGGTCGGCGCGGACCTGGCTCTGGCGTCGGCCTCGCACTCCGGTGAGCCGATGCACGTGGAGCGGGCGCTGGCCATGCTCGCCCGTGCCGAGGTGACCGAGGACGACCTCGGCTGCCCGCCGGCGCTGCCGATGAACGAGGTCGACAGGTTGGCCGTGCTCGCGGCGGGCGGCGGCCCGCGGCGGATCTACATGAACTGCTCCGGCAAGCACGCCGGCATGCTGACCGCCTGCGTCGCCCACGACTGGCCGACGGTCGGATACCTGTCCCCGGACCATCCGTTGCAACTCCGGGTCTCCGACGAGATCACCCGGTTGTCCGGTGAGGCACCGTCCGCAGTCGGGATCGACGGCTGCGGCGCTCCGCTCTACGCCATTTCGTTGATCGCCCTGGCCCGGGGCTTCGGCGCGGTCAACGCCGCGCCCGAGGGGACGTTGGAGCGGCAGGTGGCCGATGCCATGCGGACGCACCCGGAGATGGTCGGTGGCACCGGACGCGAGGACACCAGGTTGATGCAGGCGATCCCGGGTCTGCTGGTGAAGGGCGGGGCCGAGGGCGTGCACTGCGCCGCCCTGCCGGACGGTAGCTGCGTCGCGGTCAAGATCACCGATGGCGGCGACCGGGCCAGGATGCCGGTGCTGGTCGGAGCGTTGCGCTCGCTGGGCGTGGGCGATGGCGACGCCGAGGCGACCGCGCTGCTGGACGAACTGGGGACCGGAATCGTGCTCGGCGCGGGCAAACCGGTCGGCACCGTCGAGGCCGCTCCCGGCCTGTTCTGAAGTGTCGCGTGCAGCTCGCCGGGCGCCCGCGAGAACGCCGGGTTGGTGTGGGAAGCGCCCGGCTGAGCCTGTACTGTTGATACCACGAAACACACCTGATTCCGGGGCCGCCGTTATCGGCCGCCCCGCTTCTTACTGCAAGGGGGTCCGCCATGGGGCGCGGCCGGCAGAAGGCTAAACAAACGAAGGTCGCTCGGGAGCTGAAGTACCACTCTTCGTCGATCGACGTCAACGCCTTGCAGCGCGAGTTGACCGGCGGGGCGGTCTATCAACCCCCGCCACCTCCGGTCGTCGACGATGACGACGACGACGAGGATCCTTACTCCCTGTACTCCAAGTACGTGGAGGAAGACGACGACGAGCCGGCGACTCCCTCTCGTCGCCGCTGAGCGCTGACCGACCCGGACGCCGGGTCATCGAATGCCCCGACCTGGTTCAACCCTCGGCGGCTCGACGAGCTGTGGGACTTCGACGACCCGGCCGGATCCGAGCGACGTTGGCGCGCCGAATTTTTGATCCGCCGGCCGGCGCGCATGTCTCGATGGGCAGCTGCGCGTCGTCCGGTCCGGACGAAGCGGACCGCTGATCCGGTCGCGGGCAGACGCGGGATCACCACCAGCCCTTGCGCTTCGACCAGATCAGCAGCATCACCGACATGATCAACATGATGCTCAGTGCGACGGCCAGCTGCCCGTAGTGGGTCTCGTCGTTGACGATGACGTTCATGCCGAGGATCGAGGACAGCGCGGTGATCGGCAGCGTCACGGCCGCGATCACCGCGAGCCGCTCGGCGGCGATGGTCATCTTGGTGTTGGTTCGCGCCTGGTAGAACTCGATGGTCCCGACCAGGTACTCCTTCTGGCCGTGCGCCATCGCCCGCAGCCGGGCGAACTGATCGACGATGTCCTCGATCAGGAACTCGCCGTGCCCCGGTCCGAACGCCTCGATCTTGGCCATCCGCGCGTAGACCTCCCGGCTCAGCGACGCCATCGTCTCGATCGTCAGCAACCCGTGCCTGGCCCGGAACAGTTCGTCCAGGAACTTCTCCGGATCACCGAGATGCCCGCCGGTGACGGTCTGTTCGAGTTTCCAGACGTCCTGGGTCAGGTGCGCCGTGTAGCTCCGCAGCCGCCCGGTGAGCGCGGACACCATGCCGTGGGACAGCTCGAAGGCGGCCTTCGGGCGCAGCCGCCCCTCCTCGAGCCGGTGCAGCAATGACAAGACCTCCACCCTGGCGACCTCCGGGTCCACTGCCGGGTTCAGCGGGCCGTGCACCGTGACCAGGAAGTTCTCGCCGACGAACTGGTCGAGCTCGATGTAGTGCACGTGGCCGGCCTTGCCACCGAACGGTGCATGCATCACCAGGAAGACGTGGCCCGGATAGACGTGCACCTTGGGCACCTGATTGCGCTCCATGCAGTCCCGGACGGCCAGCGGGTGGAAGCAGAAGACGTCGGTCAGCACCCGCTTCGCCTCGTCGTCCCAGCTCGGGATGTCGACCCAGACCAATCCGTCGGTCCGGGCGAGCAGGTTGGGGATGTCCTCCACGGGGTGCCTGCTGACCAGCGAGATCTTGCCCTTGTCCGCATTGCGAGCAGTCCAGACAAACCTGACGTCCATGTCGACCTCCACTGCCGCACCCGGATCGGAGTGCCGATCCAGGTCCAGTGTGCGTCGGCTGTCGCGGCGAGGCGTATCAGCGCGCCGCCCTGCGCCCTCCGCTTCACGACCGCCCAGCGTTTCGCGTTGCCATACCGCCAAACTGAACCGGGGAGAACCATGGGTCCGACCGTCGTCATTGCGCAGCCCGCATCCGACCCCTCGTCGATCCCGTTCCCGGAAATCCCTGATCAAGCCACTGACGAGCTGGTCGCACCGCTGCACGACACACCGGTGCTGCTGGTGGACACCGCGGTGGTCGGTCAGCGATACCGATCGCTGAGCGCGGCGCTGCCCGGCGTCCATCTGCATTTTGCGGTCAAGGCCAATCCGGCGCCGCCGGTGCTGCGGGCGCTCGCCGCACTCGGGTGTCGGTGGGACGTCGCCAGCCCGGGCGAAATCGACGCAGTGCTGGCCGCGGGCGGCGATCCGGCCCACCTGTCGTACGGCAACACGATCAAGAAGTCGGCCGACATCGGCTACGCCTACGCCCGCGGCGTGCGCCGGTTCACCCTGGACAGCGTCGGCGAGCTGGCGAAGGTCAACGCCTACGCCCCCGGTTCGACGGTGCTGGTCCGGCTGAACACCAGCGGCGAGGGCGCCGATTGGTCGCTCGGCCGCAAGTTCGGCTGCTCCGCGAAGGAAGCGGCCGACCTGCTCGACGCCGCACATGATCTCGGGCACGCGGTCGGCGTGGCCTTCCACGTCGGCAGCCAACAGCGGGATCCGCAGGCCTGGGACGCGCCACTGGCGCTGACCGCAAGGCTCCGCGCCGGGCTGTTGCGACAACGCACCGACCTCGCGGTGGTCGACATCGGTGGCGGGTTCCCGGCGGCGATGCTCGGCGATACCCCCGACGACACCGCCTACGGCGCAGCCATTGCCGAGGCGATCCAGCGGCGGCTCGGCCCGCGGCCGCCGGCGCTGATGGCCGAACCCGGGCGTTCCCTGGTCGCCGACGCGGGAGTGCTGGAGACCGAGGTCGTGCTGGTCTCGCAGCGGGACGGCGTCCGCTGGGTCTACCTGGATGTCGGGCTGTTCAGCGGGCTGGTGGAGGCCTATGGCGAGAGCATCAGATACCGCATCGATGTCCACCGCGACGGCCGGCCGCTGACCGGTCCGGACGGCGAGATCGTCCTCGCCGGGCCGACCTGCGACAGCCTGGACATCCTCTACGAGCGGTACCGCTACCGACTCCCGCTCGACCTGCGGCCGGGCGATCGCCTCCGGTTCCTGTCGGCCGGGGCCTATACGGCCAGCTACTCCTCGGTCGGATTCAACGGGTTCGCACCATTGCGCGAGGAATACCGATGAGCCGATCGGCCCCGACGTCCGGCCCGACATTCCGATCCGCCCTGCGGGTACGGGACTTCCGGCTGTTGCTGGCCGGTCACGGGGTCGGCACGGTGGCGCAGTTGGTGATGACCCTGGCGGTTGGCATCGAGGTGCTCGAGCGGACCTCGTCGAGCCTGTGGGTGTCGGTCACCGTGGCGCTCGGGTTCGCGCCGTACGTGATCTTCTCCGGGTACGCCGGGTTGTTGGCCGACCGGTGGTCGCGCAGTTCGATGCTCACCTGGTCGTTCGTCAGCCGGGCCGGCTGCGGCGCAGTGCTGGCCGCCGGCCTGCTGCTGCATTGGCCGGTGCCGTTGTTGGTCGGTGTCGCCGCCGTCGCTGCTGTGCTGGCCACGCCGTCGTACCCTGCGCTGGCCGCGGCGACCCTGGAAACCGTGCCCGACGAGCAGCTGCCCGCCGCCAACGCCCTGGTCACCGGGGTGGAGAACGTGACCTGGATGGCCGGCCCCGGCGTGCTCGGCCTGATCCTGCTCTCCGGGAGCGGACCCACCATGGCGACGACGATCTCGGCCGGGTTGTTCGTGGCGGCCGGATGTCTGGCCGCACGGGTCCGGCTACTTCCTCCGGCAAGAGCCACCGGCGCCGACGTGGCCGGGTCGGAAGTGGGCGGGTCAGAACTGTGGGAAGGACTGCGCATCGTTGTCAGCCGGGGATCGGTTCGCCGGCCGATGACCGTCGCGGTGATCGACAACTTCCTGTACGGCTACCTGGTTGTCGCGATGGTGTTGTTGGCGGATCGACTGCTCGGCGGCGCCGAGGCGATCGGCTGGCTCAACGCGGGCCTGTCGGTCGGCGCGATCGCGGCGATGCTGGTGGTCAACCGGCTCTCCGGGCACCGCAAACCGGCTCCGGTGTTGTTCGCGGTGATGACGGTGTTCGCCGCCGCGACCGGCCTCGTCGGGGTGTCGCCCTGGGTTCCGCTGACGGTCGGCCTGGTGACCGTCGCAGGCGCGACCACGTTGATCGCCGAGGTCATGTCCGTCACCCTGCTGCAGCGCGGCGCCGGGGAGGAACAGGCGGCCCGGGTGTTCGGCGTGTACGACCAGCTCAACGTCGGCGCCATCGCGGTCGGATCGCTGATCGCCGGCCCACTCGCCGACCGGTTCGGCCCGTCCCTGGCGATCGTCGTCGTCGCTGCCTGCTGCCTCGTCGCATCGACGCTGGCCACCAGTCGGATGCGGGACGGTGCGCGACGGATACCGAAGCACGCGGCCCGGCCCGCGCATTTGCGGTCTAGTTCGACGGCGCCGCGAGCCGTTGGATAGCCGTTCGTAGCGCCTTCTGCCTGGCAGCGATGTCGTCGGGGTCGCCGCCCGGCGGCAGGATCAGGCCGCTGTGCACCACGGCGAGCACCAGCTCGACCATCTGGTCCGGCGGCAGCGAGTCGTCCACCAACCCGGCCCGCTGGGCTCGACCCACCGCTTCGATCTTGCGGACGGTCGACGCCGCGGTTTGCGGCAACCTGGCCATCACTCCCGGGCGCTCCAGCATGTGCCACAGAGCCAGTCTGGTGAACTCCGGATGAGCGAGGTTGAACGAGAACAACGCTTCCGCGTACCCCGGCAGATCCTCTGCGGTGAAGGGCACTGCGTCCAGGAGCTGTTCGATGTTCGACTCGATCGCCGCGTCGAACAGGCCCTCCTTGCTGCCGTAGTAGGCGTAGATCCGTTCCTTGTTCGCGCCGGCGCGGGTCGCGAGCCGATCGACCCGCGCACCGGCGAGCCCGTGCGCGGCGAATTCGGTGGTCGCGGCCTCGAGAATGCGGGCCTTGGTGGCGGTGGCGTCACGGATCACAACGCCAAGTCTAGCGTCCAACCAACTAGTTTGTTGACATAGCGGACCCGGCATGCCTATTCTTACGTCCAACCAACCAGTTGGATTCTAGGAGAAGCCATGAGCACACCAGTCGCCCTCGTCACCGGTGCGTCGTCCGGCATCGGCGAGGCCACCGCCCGCCGACTGCACTCGATGGGGTACACCGTCTACGCAGCTGCCCGGCGAGTGGACCGGATGAGCGGGCTGGCCGAACTCGGCGTCCGGACACTGCCCGCGGACCTCACCGACGACGCCGCCGCAGTGGGGTTGATCGAGAAGATCATCGCCGATACCGGCCGGATCGACGTGCTGGTGAACAACGCCGGCTACGGCTCCTACGGCTCCCTCGAAGACGTGCCGATGGACGAGGCGCGGCGGCAGGTCGAGATCAACCTCTTCGCCCTGGCCCGGCTGACCCAGTTGGCCCTGCCGCACATGCGGGCGCAGCACAGCGGCTACATCGTCAACATCTCTTCGATGGGCGGCAAGTTCGGCGAGCCGCTGGGCAGCTGGTACCACGCCACCAAGTACGCCGTGGAAGGGCTCAGCGACTCGATCCGGCCGGAGCTGGCTCCGTTCGGCATCCACGTGGTGATCATCGAGCCGGGCGCCATCGCCACCGAGTGGGGCGGGATCGCTGCGGAGAACCTGATGGCCACCTCGGGCAGCGGCCCCTACGCGGAACGAGCCGCGCTGACCACCAAGGTGCTCGGGGCGGCCGAGGGATCGGCGTCCTCGCCCGAGGTGGTTGCGGACGCGATCGCCAAGGCCGTGACCGCACGCCGCCCGCGGACCCGGTATGCCATCGGCGCCGGCGCCAAACCGGCGATGTTGATGGCCCGGTTCGCCTCCGATCGGATGAAGGACCGGCTGATCAACACCCTCTACCGGGTCGCTGCCCGCCGGACCCCGGCCGCATCCGCTCAGCCGAGCAGGACGGACGGGGCGAGTGCGGTGGGTACGCCGAGGTAGTCGCCGTACCGCTGCACGGCGGCGGCCAGCGCTTCCTGCTCCGGCGTGGTCAACAGGCGGTACAGCTGCGTTTCGACGGTCGCGCGTGCGCCGGTCAGTTGATGCCGCCAGTGCCCGGTGAACCGGCCGTCGATCAGGATGGCATGCAAATAGAGAGCGCGGTCCGGGACCGGCAGCACCCCTGCGGGCGCCAGCAACCGCCGGCTCTCCGAATACGACATGACCAGTTCGTCGTAGCCCTGGATGAGGTCGACGATCGGCCGGTCGGGATCGGCCGCGGCAGGTTTGCGCCCGTCCGGCATCGACCACATGGTCATCCCGTCGAGCTCGGTCACCGAGCACTCCGACTCGATGGCGGCCAGACCACGGTTCGCCTGGGCCAGGGTCAGGCTGGCCCACACGGCCAGGTCCTTGGCGGTCACCGGCGCCCGGGACGCGACGTAGCGCCGGGCCAGCTCGGCCAACGCCTCGTCCTCGGTGTAGGTCGGGCCGGCGGGTACCCGCTCGTCGAACGCGGCATAGGCCTGCTGCTTACCCTGCATGGCCCCGCTGATCAACACCTCGTCGTACTCGGCGTGCATCAGGATGAAAGTCAGTCGGCCACCGCCGGCCGCGATCCCCGCCGCTTCCAACGCGGAAATGAGATCCTTTCTGGTGCAATGCTTCCCGTTCTGAACAGCGCCGGCGAGCACGTCCTGGGTGCGGTTCAGTTCGGCGCGATCGAGACCCGCCTGGCGGGTGTAGGAGCCCATGATCCGGCGCAGCTTCGGCGCCGTCAGCCGGAGCATCCAGCGGATGTCCCGCGGCAGGGCGAAGTGCCAGGTCGGACGCAACACATGGGTGCGCAGGATCAGTCCGTCGTCGAACGCCCGCTGGGTATCGGTCCTGCTGACCGCGGCACCCCCGGCCATCCGCTGCGGAAAGGACCACAACGCGTACTGGAATTCCTGGGCCTGCATGCCGACGAAATCGCCGAGCACACCCGCGATCTCGGGCCGGGTCGGCTGCCGCAGAGCCTGATTGACCAACCGCTGATCCATCGCGAAGGCGGTTGCAGCGAGTGGTTCGGCTGGGGCCATACCGGTAGTTTCCACCGGGTTGCGGACAAGAACCGTCCGCAACTGCTCAGAACCTCGGATGATCTCCGCACAGGGTGACCCGTTCGGTCCGGTCGCCGGAGTTCTCCACGGTGCCGAGCACCACCGACCACAGGTGCCGGGCGGTCAGCATCGCCATCGCCCGATCGACGTCGTCGGCCGGCAGCACCGCCACCATCCCGATGCCCATGTTGAACGCCTTCTCCATCTCCTCACGGGCGACTCGGCCGTGCGAGGAGATGTAGCCGAAGACCGGCAGCGGATTCCAGGCCCGGCGGTCGAGCGCAGCGGTCAGGCCGTCCGGGATGACCCGGGCCAGGTTGCTGGCCAGCCCGCCGCCGGTGATGTGGGCGTAGGCGTGGATGTCGGTTTCCCGGGTCAGCGCCAGGCAGTCGAGGGCGTAGATCCGGCATGGCTCGAGCAGTTCCTCGCCGAGGGTGCGGCCGAACTCCTCGACGTGACCGTCCAGCGGCAGCCTGGCGATGTCCAGCAGCACATGGCGGACCAGCGAGTACCCGTTGGAGTGGATGCCCGACGAGCCCATGCCGAGCACGACGTCACCGGGACGCACCCGCTCCGGCCCGAGGATCGAATCGGCCTCCACCACGCCGACGGCGGTGGCCGCCAGGTCGTAATCGTCCGCGGCCATCAGCCCGGGGTGCTCGGCGGTCTCGCCCCCGACGAGCGCGCAACCGGCCAGCACACAGCCCTCGGCGATCCCCGACACGATTCCGGCGATCCGCTCCGGGTCGAGCTTCCCGCAGGCGATGTAGTCCTGCATGAACAGCGGCTCCGCGCCGCAGGCGACCAGGTCGTCGACGACCATGGCGACCAGGTCGATGCCGATCGTGCCGTGCACGTCCATGGCCTGGGCGATGGCCGACTTGGTGCCGACGCCATCGGTGGACGAGGCCAGCACCGGTTCCCGGTACCGGTGCAGGGGCAACCGGAACAGCGAGGCGAACCCGCCGATCCCGCCGATCACCTCGGCCCGATGGGTCTTGCGGGTATAGGGCTTCATCAGGTCGACGGCGGCCTCGCCGGCCGCGATCGAGACACCGGAACCCGCGTAGGTGGCGCCGGAACCGATGGGATGACGTGCGCTCATCGCGAGCCGCCTGATTCTTCCGGGCAGATCATCTGCACGTGGTGGGTCGACTGCTGCGCCGGCATCGGCGTCGGCGTCACGGTCGGCTCAGAGCGTCCGCTGCCCCGTAACTGGCGGCAGAGACGGGCGTTGCGTCCCCGGCGACACCACGCACGTGGGATTCGGCGACCCCACGGGCGATGCCCTCGAGCACGTGCTTGCCCATCTGATCGGGGATCGGGATCGGGTACTCGCCGGTGAAACACGCGGTGCAGAGCCGGTTCCGGGGCTGCTCCGAGGCGCCGATCAGGGCGTCCATGGAGGCGTACCCCAGGCTGTCGGCACCGATGGACCGGCGGACAGCGTCGACGTCACCGGCGTTGGCGATCAGTTCGGCGCGGGAGGCGAAGTCGATGCCGTAGAAGCACGGCCAGCGCACCGGCGGCGAGGCGATCCGGACGTGCACCTCGACGGCGCCGGCCTCCCGCAGCATCCGCACCAGCGCACGCTGGGTGTTCCCGCGGACGATCGAATCGTCGACGACCACGAGCCGCTTGCCGCGGATGACGTCCCGCAGCGGGTTCAGTTTGAGCCGGATGCCGAGCTGCCGGATGGTCTGCGACGGCTGGATGAAGGTGCGCCCGACATAGGCGTTCTTGACCAGCCCCTGGCCGTAGGGGATCCCGGACGCCTCGGCGAAACCGATCGCCGCCGGCGTCCCGGACTCCGGAGTGGGGATGACCAGGTCGGCCTCGACCGGCGCCTCGGCGGCGAGCCGGCGTCCGATCTCCACCCGGGTCGCCTGGACGCCGCGGCCCGAGATGGTGGTGTCCGGACGGGCCAGGTAGACGTATTCGAAGACGCAACCCTTGGGCTCCGGCGGTGCGAAGTGCTCGCTGCGCAGACCGTCGGCATCGATCGCCAGCAGCTCACCCGGTTCGACCTCACGGACGAAGGACGCGCCGACGATGTCCAGGGCGGCGGTCTCCGAGGCGACGACCCACCCCCGGTCCAGCCGGCCGAGCACCAGCGGGTGCACGCCGTGCTTGTCCCTGGCCGCATACAGCGTGTGCTCGTCGCAGAACACCAGGCAGAACGCGCCCTTGAGGGTGGGCAGCAGTTCCATCGCCGCCTGCTCGAGGCCCGAGTCGGCGGAACGCGCGGCCAGCAGGCGGGTGATCACATCGGAATCGGTGGAGCACTTGCTGCGCCCGGCCTTGCCGGGAAGCGCGGCGGCCTGGGCGAACAGCTCGCTGGTGTTGACCAGGTTGCCGTTGTGGCCGAGCGCGATACCCGAGCCGACGTCGGTGATGGCAAAGGTGGGCTGGGCGTTCTCCCAGGTCCCGGAGCCGGTGGTGGAGTACCGGCAGTGGCCGACGGCGATGTGCCCGTTCAGGGACGACAG
>Ga0164308_10001268_pt1 | contig 13413 bp, 12 predicted proteins | sample Whisoiple_246_MG_FD_109983 | JGI IMG/M metagenome (GOLD analysis project Ga0164308, IMG submission 109983) | Soil microbial communities amended with fresh organic matter from upstate New York, USA - Whitman soil sample_246_MG | ecosystem: Environmental > Terrestrial > Soil > Unclassified >...
CCGGCGTCGCAGACGGTCTGTTCGATCCAGTCGGCCAGCCCGCCCCAGTACTCGGACCCGAACAGCACCACCGGGAACTTGGTCACCTTCTTGGTCTGCACCAGGGTCAACGCCTCGAACAGTTCGTCCAGGGTGCCGAAGCCGCCGGGCAGGCAGACGTAGGCCTGGGAGTACTTGACGAACATCGTCTTGCGCGCGAAGAAGTACCGGAAGTTGATGCCCAGGTCGACGTACCTGTTCAACCCTTGCTCGAACGGCAGCTCGATGCCCAGCCCGACCGACATCCCGCCGGCCTGCTTGGCACCCTTGTTGGCGGCCTCCATGATCCCGGGACCACCACCGGTGATCACCGCGAAGCCCTCCTCGGCCAGCGCTGCACCGATCTCCTCGGCCTTTTCGTAGAACTTGGTACCGGGCTTCGTCCGGGCGCTGCCGAACACCGTGACGGCGCGCGGCAGGCCGGCCAGGGCACCGAAGCCCTCGACGAACTCGGCCTGGATCCGCAGTACCCGCCAGGGGTCGGTGTGCACCCAGTCGCTGGGACCGCGTGAGTCGAGCAGCCGTTGGTCGGTGGTGCTGGAGGTCTGGTCGCGTTGATCGCCACGCAGCCGCACAGGTCCCTTGAATCGCTCCGACACCTGGCCGTCAGGGAGTGCGGTCGGTGGGTCTTCGAATTCAGTCACACCGGTCACAGTAGTGACGCTGAGGTGATGATTGATGAACGGCAGCCGTCAGCGCAGGAAACTACGCAAGACCTCGGTCATCTCCCGGATCTGGGTCATCGAGACCCATTCCTCCCTGGTATGGGCCAGCGCAGGGTCGCCGGGACCGTAGTTCACCGCGGGGATGCCCAATGCGGCGAACCTCGACACATCGGTCCAGCCGAACTTCGCCTTTGCAGTGCCGCCGGCGGCGACCACGAACTCGGCGGCAGCCGGCGCCGACAGCCCGGGCAGGGCACCGGCCGCGACGTCGAGCACCGTCATCTCCACGTCGAAGAACAACTCCTGGAGCACCGCGATGGCGTTCTGCGGGCTGCGGTCGGGAGCGAAGCGGAAGTTCACCCGGATCACGCACTCGTCGGGAATGACGTTGGAGGCCACCCCGCCGGCGATGGCGACCGCGTTCAGCCCCTCGTGGTACTCGCAGCCGTCGATGTCCACGATCCGTGCATCGAACGCGGCGAGCCGATCCAGGATGGCGGCGGAGCGGTGGATCGCGTTGTCGCCCAGCCACCCTCTCGCGGAATGCGCACGCCGGCCGCGAATGGTGATGGCTACCGCTGCAGTGCCCTGACATCCGGCCTCGACCTGCCCGTTGGTCGGCTCGCCCAGGATCGCGAGGTCGGCGGCCAGCCATTCCGGGTACTCGGCCTGGAGCCGGGTGAGCCCGTTGCGCTCGTATTCGATCTCCTCGCAGTCGTAGAACACGAAAGTCAGGTCGCGACTGGGACTGTCGATGGTCGCGGCGAGGTGCAACAGCATCGCGTCACCGGACTTCATGTCGGTGGTGCCGCAGCCGTGCAGGGTGTCCCCGTCCCGCCGGGAGGGCACGTTGTCGGCGATCGGCACGGTGTCGATGTGCCCGGCGAGCAGCACCCTGGTCGGACGGCCGAGGTTCGTCCTAGCCAGGACCGAATTCCCGACCCGCTCCACCTGATAGTTCGGCAGTTCCCGTAGCGCCGCCTCGACGGCGTCGGCGATCGGCCCCTCGGATCCGGACACCGAGGCGATGTCGACCAGCGCCGCGGTCAGCTCGGCCGGATCGGACCGCAGGTCGAGGACGATCGGAGCGTGCGCAGTCGTTTCGTGGGTGGCGGACACGAAGCGCACAGTACCGTCGTTGGCGTGCGCAAGTCGGTCAAGATCAGCCTCACCGTGCTGGGTCTGGTGGTGGTGCTGGTGGCTGCGGTTGCCGCTGGGCTGTTGCTGTGGCGGCCCGCGTTCCTGTCCGGACCGGAGTGCACCGTGCCGGGAACAACAACCGGCCAGTCGTCGTCGCCCACCGTCGAACTCACCGTCGTCCAGCTGCAGCACGCCTCCACGATCAATGCGGTCGGCCTCTCCCGGGGAATCTCCGAGCAGGGCAGGATCATCGCGGTGGCGACGGCCTACCAGGAGTCGAGCCTGCGCAACCGACCGGACGGTGACCGGGATTCCGTCGGCCTCTTCCAGCAACGTCCCTCCCAGGGGTGGGGTACCGCCGAGCAGATCATCGATCCGGTCTACGCGTCCAACAAGTTCTACGATGCGTTGTTGGAAGTGCCCGACTGGCAAGACATGTCGCTGACCGATGCGGCACAGGCCGTGCAGTACTCCGGTTTTCCTGACGCCTACGCGAAATGGGAGCCACAGGCCACCACTCTGGTCACCGGACTCTCGGGCGCTGACGTTGTGGCCCTGGGCTGCGGCGCCGGGGCCCGCGAACCCACCGCTGCGCACCCGAATCGGCCCGCCCCGGCCGGCACCGACGAGGCCGAACCGGCGCTGACCCAGGTGCTCGCCGCCGCGCAGGCCGAGCTCGGCGGGCTCACTGTCGCTGCCGTGTCCGATGACGGCCTCACCGGCACCGTCGACATCGCGTTGCCCGACACCGGTCCAGCGGCGGCCGGCCGGGCGCTCGCCGCGTGGGCGGTCGCCCACGGCACCGGCATGCAGATCTCGCAGGTCGATGTGCAGGATCGGCAGTGGGCGGATCACGAATGGGTGTCCACGACACCGATCGACGATCCCGCCCAGGTACGGATCACGGTCGAGCCGTAGCGCATCCGCGGTCAGCACGAGCCGGCCCCGATCACGTCGAGAACGGCAGCGGCCCTGCGGATCCCCGGGGTCCTGGTGTGTCGAACCAGCTGTGCGGCAAGCTCCTCCCCGGTGACTGTCCCCGTCGACAGCGCGGTGTCGGCCACGTCGACGGCATCGCGGAACGGCAGCGTGAAGGCGCAGTCCAGCACCGTCCGCGGCACCGACGTCACGGTGGGACCGGTTGCCGGCCGGGCCACCTCCGCCGGCGTCAATCTGGCGCGATGCACCTGCACCAACTGCCCGCGACGGGATTTCGTCGGTCCCGCCCTGGTGACGTGCACCGGCGCCGGGAACAGGCCGGCCGCGCTGCCCGATGCCGCGATCAGCCCGAGCAGCACTGCCGCCGACAAGTGACTGACCACCGGATCTCCGACCAACAAAGGTGTCACCGCGCACACTGCGGCCCGGTGTCTGGCCACCGGGTCGAGTTCATCGATGTCTGCCGTGCGCAGGTACACCCCCGGCACGATGCTGGTCAGCTCGCCGGAGCACAGGGCGCGGCGAATGCGATTGTCCGAAAGGCCTTGGGACCTCAGATCTGCACGGCGCAGCAGCGGTGCGGGAGAGGGAGGTGCGGGAGAGGGAGCGGTCATGCAGGCACTGTTTCTCTCCTGGTCCAAGCCTGGATAGGGCACCGGTGGGGTTGTGGACAGCCCCCTGCTACATCACCGGACCGGGGTGCGGCACGACTGACTTCTCCACAGCCGCGGGACGTCGTTCACCAACAGCCCGCTCGAGTGGTAATCGACCCCCTGCGGGCTCCACTGGACGGGACTGCGCGGCAAACAGTGGCACCACGGCCGACCCGGACATAGGACATGCAGACATGACGAAGATTCGGTGGGGAATTCTCGGCGCCGCGAACATCGCCCGCACCCGCGTGCTGCCCGCGATGGCCCTGGCACCGAGCGTCGAGCTCACCGCTGTTGCCTCGCGCACACTGTCCACGGCCACCGAGTGGTGCGCCGAATTCGGCATCGAACGACCCTATGGCTCCTACGAGGAGTTGCTCGCCGACCCGGACATCGACGCCGTCTATCTGCCGCTGCCGAACCAGTTGCACGCGCTGTGGTCGATCAGGGCGATGGAGGCGGGCAAGCACGTGTTGTGCGAGAAGCCGCTGTGCCTGACGACCGCCGAGATCGACCGCGTCCGAGAGGTCCGGGATCGCACCGGCCGGCACATCGAGGAGGCCTACGTCTACCGCAACCATCCGCAGTGGTCCGTGGTCGAGGACGTGCTTGCCGATGGCACCATCGGCGAGGTCCGATCGGCCCACCTGACGATGGCCATGCAGTTCCTCGATCCGAACGACATCAGGAACAGTCCCGAGCTCGGCGGCGGCTCGTTGTACGACATGGGCGGCTACGTGATCAGTGCCTGTCGGATGATCTTCGGCCGGGAACCCGACCGGGTGATCGCGGCCGTCGACCGCGACCCGGACACCGGTGTCGATCGACTGTCCACCGCGATCCTCGACTACGGCGGGGCGCATGCCGCGATCACCGTCTCCATCCGATCCGGGCCGGCCGGCCGCGGCAGCCACCAGTTGCTGTCCGTTCTCGGTTCCACCGGCTGGCTGCGCCTGGACTACCCCCTGGCACACGCGAAGGCGACCGAGTGCCACCTGCTGATCGGCGACGCCACCAGTTACGGCGCCGTCCCGTCCTCGACCATCACCTTCGAACCGGTCAACCAGTACACCCTGCAGGCCGAGCGGTTCTCCCGCTTCCTGCTGGGCGAGCCGGTCCGGACCTGGCCGATCGAGGACGCGCTGAGCACCCTGCACATCATCGGGGCATTGATCCGATCGGCGGAGGCCGGCAGCTGGGTGCGCCTCGACGACGTTGCCGCCGACCTCAGTGGGGCCGGCGACGATTCCGCACAGCAGCTGGAGCACGGTGACCGGGTGGTGGCCGCCAGGGACATCGACTCCACCCAGGGCATCCAGGTGCTGGCCGGCACCGAGGGCACCGTCGCCGAAGACCGCGGCTCCAAGCTCGTCGTGTTCTTCGAGGAGGAGCCCAAGATGATCAACGTCGACGAGGCCGACCTGCGTCCCTCGGCCGATTGAGCGGACCTCGGGCGCCGCCGGCGCCTGACGTGGGCCGGCCGAGCGGATCGGCGACCCCGATAGGCTCCTTTGCGACCGAGGAGAGACCGATGAGCGAACTGATCACTGACGGCGCGTACGGCACCGGGCTGTCGACCGTCACCCCGGACGGCACCGTGCTCGATGTCTGGTACCCGTCACCGGCACTGTTCTCATCCGATGCGCCGTATCGCGAGCAGCCGGAACTGCGGCTCACCGAGCGAACCGATGACATCCGTGGAGTGCAGCTGCGGATCGTCCAGGGGCGCATCGCCTCGCTGGCCGATGCCCCTGTCGACACCGCGGACGCCTACCTGCGGCTGCATCTGCTCTCCGCGCGACTGGTCCGGCCACGGTCCATCAACCTGGACGGCATCTTCGGCCTGCTGCCCAACAACGCCTGGACTTCACTCGGCCCGGTCCCGGCGGACGACGTCGAGCGGGTGCGGCTGGAGGCGGTGACGGCCGGCATCCGGCTGTCGGTCTTCGGGGTCGACAAGTTCCCGCGGATGACGGACTACGTCGTCCCGTCCGGCGTCCGGATCGCGCATGCCGACCGGGTCCGACTCGGGGCCCATCTGGCCGCCGGCACCACGGTCATGCACGAGGGCTTCTGCAACTACAACGCCGGCACGGTGGGCACCTCGATGGTCGAGGGCCGGATCTCGCAGGGCGTGATCGTCGGCGACGGCAGCGACATCGGCGGCGGCGCATCGATCATGGGCACGCTGTCCGGCGGCGGCAAGGAACAGGTGACGATCGGCGCCGGGTGCCTGCTGGGCGCGAACTCCGGGGTCGGCATTTCGCTGGGTGACGATTGTGTCGTCGAGGCCGGGCTGTACCTGACGGCCGGCACCAAACTCACCCTCAAGGCCGACGGACAGGAGCAGGTCGTCAAGGCAAGGGAGCTGTCCGGGACCGCCGGATTGTTGTTCCGCAGGAACTCGTTGACCGGCGGGGTGGAGGCGGTTCCGCGCTCGGGCAGCTGGGGTGGGCTGAACACCGCCCTGCACACGCACTGATCAGGCGGATCGGTCGCCTCCGATCCGCCGGGCAACACCGTGCGGGCGCATGGACAGCGGCGGGTCCCGCCCTGACCGGCAGGTCGGTGCGGGATACTTGATCCGTGCCCACGAGAACTCGAGGTCGAGCCAGCCCGCGGCCGGCGCCGGTCGTCCACCAGGACATCTACTCCGAACAGGCACTGCACGAACCGCCGCGAAACGGTTCCGGCAAGCGCGCCAAGGCGAACGGCAAGGCCCAACCCAACGGCAGCGTGCAACCCGAGAGCGGGACCCGGCCCGCCATCCCGGTCGCGACCCAGGCGGCTCCGGACGAACCGGACGGTGACGAGGTACGAGAGCACCAGGTGCTGGCCCCGCCGATCCCGGCTCCACGTCGACCGGGGCTGATCCCGACCGAGATCGCCGACACCATCGGGCCGGTGCTGGGCAAGGCCATCGCCGACATCAAGGCGCACGAGGACGGCAGTCGCCGCGGCGGTGACATCGAGGACGTGCACAAGATGCGGGTCGCCACCCGCCGGGTCCGCGCCTATCTCAAGGCCGCCCGACCGGCTCTCGACCGGGTCGCCACCGACCGGTTGCGGGCGGACGTGCGCGAGCTGGCCGGCACCCTCGGCGTGATCCGCGACAACGACGTGATGATCCACCAGCTGCACATCGAGGCCGGCCTGTTGGGCGACCCGGACACCGGTGCACTGGAACATCTGATCACCAGGCTGGACACCGAGCGGATCGCCGGCCGCGACCGGCTGATCAGCGAGTTGGACGATCCCTCGTACCAGGAGCTGCTGGCCGAGCTGGAGGCCGCCGCGCTGCAGCCGCCGGTGGCCGACCCCTGGGCCGATCTGCACGAGTTGGCCGCCGACGAATGGTGGGTGCTCGACAAGGCCCACCGCAAATTGCACCGGACGTTCGGCAAGAACCCACCGAACGACGAGCTGCACGAATTGCGGATCTACGGCAAGCGTGCCCGCTACGCGGCAGAACTGTTGCACGACAAGGGTGCTGTCAGCGATTTCCTCGCCGCCCTGGCCGCCTTTCAGGAGGTGCTCGGCAACCACCAGGACGCCTGCGTGCTGGAGGACAAACTCCGCGAGCTGGTGGAGGAATCGGGTGATGCCCGAGCCGGGATCGCCGCCGGCCGGGTGATCCAGGGCTGCCACGAACGCCGGATCGCCGCACGGGCGGCCTACCCGGCCGCCTGGAAAAAGGCGGAAGCGGCCGGCCGCAAGGCCTTTGCCGGCTGATCATTAGTGAAACCCGACTATCGCATCACGACCCGACCGCAGGCCGACCCGGCCGCCGTTGTCCAGGGCGATCTGTTCCGGATCACTGTGCTCACCAGTGGCCTGCTGCGCCTGGAGTACTCCCCCGACGGCGTGTTCGAGGACAGGGCAAGTGCTTTCGCCCTGTTTCGCGATTTGCCCGTGCCGTGGTTCCGGTTGATCGAGACCGACCACCACCTGGAGATCGTCACCGACCGGGTGCATCTGGTGTACGACCGGCGCCCGTTCTCGACCAGCGGTCTGAGCATCCAGGTGCGGGGCAATGTCAGCTCGTATCACAGCATCTGGCGCTACGGCGACACTCCGGACGACCTGCGCGGCACCGCCCGCACGTTGGACATGGCCGACGGCGCGGTACCGCTGGAACCAGGGGTGGTGTCCGGCTGGGGCTTCGCCGTCCTGGACGATTCCCGCACCCTGGTGCTCACCGACGACGGCTGGGTGGCGCCCCGTGACGGCGCCCGGACCGACCTGTACTTCTTCGGATTCGGGTTGGACCACCGGGATGCGATCAAGGCGTTCTACGCGGTCTCCGGGCCGACCCCGGTGCTCCCCCGGTTCGCGCTGGGCAACTGGTGGAGCCGCTACCACCGCTACACCGCCGACGAATACGTCGAGCTGATCACCAGGTTCGCCGACGAAGGCATCCCGTTCTCGGTCAGTGTGCTCGACATGGACTGGCACCTGGTCGATGTCGATCCGCAGTACGGCAGCGGCTGGACCGGCTACAGCTGGAACACCGAGCTGTTCCCGGATCCCGCCGGGTTCCTGCAGTGGTTGCACGACAAGGGTCTGCGGGTGACGTTGAACGTGCACCCGGCCGATGGCGTCCGAGCCTTCGAGGACGTCTACCCGCAGATGGCAAAGGCTCTGGGTCGGGACCCGGCGTCGGGCGATCCGATTGCCTTCGACGTCACCGATCCCGAGTTCCTCACCGCCTATTTCGAGATCCTGCACCGCTCGCTGGAGCGGACCGGCGTCGACTTCTGGTGGATCGACTGGCAATCGGGCCCGCACTCCAGGGTGGCCGGGATCGACCCGTTGTGGATGCTGAACCATTTCCACTTCCTGGACAATGCCCGGGACGGCAAGCGGCCCTTGACGTTTTCCCGTTACGCGGGTCCCGGCAGCCATCGTTACCCGGTCGGGTTCTCCGGTGACGCGCTGATCACCTGGGCCTCGCTGGATTTCCAGCCGTACTTCACCGCAACGGCGTCGAACATCGGCTACGGCTGGTGGAGCCACGACATCGGCGGCCACATGTTCGGCGGAAAGGACGACGAACTCGCCACCCGCTGGGTCCAGCTCGGCGTCTTCTCCCCCATCCTGCGCCTGCATTCCAGCCTCAGTCCGTTCAACACCAAGGAGCCGTGGCGATTCGGGCCGGAGGCCCGCGCCGTGATGACCGAGTTCCTGCGGCTGCGGCACCGGCTGGTGCCGTACCTGCACACGATGAATCATCGGGCCGCCGCCGGTGAGCCGCTGGTCCAGCCGATGTACTGGTCGCACCCCACCGAGCGCAACTCCTACCAGGTTCCGAACCAGTTCATGTTCGGCACCGAGTTGCTGATCGCACCGATCACCGTGCCGAGAGATCAAGGCGTGCAAGTCGGCAGCGTCCGCGCCTGGCTGCCGGACGGTGACTGGGTCGATCTGCTCAACGGTCTGCGGTACACCGGTGGGCGGTCCGTGGTGATGCACCGCGAGCTGTCTTCGATCCCGGTGCTGGCCGGTGCCGGTGCCATCGTTCCGCTCACCGCAGAGCTGATCCCGGGCAACGCCACCGACAACCCTGCCGCGCTCGAGGTCCTGGTGGTGATCGGTGCCGACGGGTCGTTCGAGATGATCGAGGACGACGGCACCGGTTCCGGTCTTGACGAAGAAACTGTTGCCCGGACCCCGATCTCGTTCGATCAGGCGTCCGGATCGATGACCGTCGGCCCGACTACGGGTGCGACAGCATGCCTGCCCGAACTGCGGAGCTGGCGGATCACCTTCGTCGGAACGGATCCCGCCGTGGCCGACCGGATCTCCGTCCTCATCGACGACGCCCGCGGAACGGGAACGACCACGACGGAGACCGGGCGGGTCAGTGTGACGGTCGACGACATCACGCCGACCCGCACGCTACGGGTGAGCGTCGGGCCGGAACCGGCCCCGTTGCCGAACGACGTCGCCGGACGGATCTTCACGCTGCTGGACCGGGCGCAGATCGAGTTCGAGACGAAGAAGGACATCTACGCCCTTGCGACGTCCGATCGACCGCTGTCGGTACGGATGTCGCATCTGCAGGCCCTCGGTCTGGATCGTCCGCTGGAATCGGCGGTCAGCGAGATCCTGCTGGCTGCCGCCGAGCCACCACCCCAGTGACGTCCGCGGGTCAATTGCAGTTCGGGATTAGCGGCGCCGACCGACGTCGTGCAGATGGTGGACGAGATCGTGCACGAAGTACTTGCCGAGGGTCTCGACGGTGAAGATCGAGCCGTTGCTGCGACGCCCGGTCCTGACCCACTCATCGTCGCCCACGGCGTCGAAGATCTCGGCAGCTGACTCGGCCCACGCCGTCAACTCACTGGCGACGACGTCGGGTTCGCCCTCCCAGTAGCGTTTTTCCAGGGCGGTGACGTCCTGGTCCCAATTGGCGAACTGCGGGTCGGCACTGTGCAGCATCAGCCGCACCCGGGCGCCGAAGAGTTCGTACACATCGCGGCAGTGCGCTGCGTACTCGAGCGGCGACCACACCGTCGGCGACGGCCTTCGGCGCACGTCCGGGTCGGCGAGCACCTCCTGCCAGACCACGGCTGTCCGGCGGACGACCTCGGCGATCTGGCCCCGTTCCAGCAACTCTGCGTCGAATCCGCACTCGGCGCAGGGCTGCTGCAGCACCCAGGTCCAGTCCTTGTCGTCGGCGTCCGGGGTGGGCGGCACCCCTGCACCGGCGGCATCGGGCCGGTCGCCGGTGCTCGTCATCGGCTCACCGCCGGCGGGCGCGGGCGTTTTCCAGCCGGCTCGCGGCCGACTTGACCCGCTCGTCCGATGCGGTCAACGCGACCCGGACATGATTGGCGCCGGCCGGCCCGTACACGGTCCCCGGCGCGACGAGGATGCCCTGTTCGGCACACCAGTCCACCGACCGCATGGCGGGCTCGCCGCGCGTACACCAGAGGTACAGCCCGGCTTCGGAGTGGGTGATCTGAAATCCCGCGCTGTCCAGCGCGTCCCGCAACAGCTCGCGGCGATGGCCGTACCGGCTGCGCTGGGCGAGCACATGGCCGTCGTCGTCCAGCGCCGCCCGCGCCGCCGCCTGGACGGGGCCCGGCACCATCGCGCCCAGATGCCGGCGCACGGCGACCAGCGACGCCACCAGAGCCGGGTCACCGGACACGAAACCTGCGCGGTATCCGGCCATGTTGGATCTCTTGGACAGTGAATGCACCGCCAGCAGCCCCGTGTGGTCGCCGCGGCAGACGTCCGGATGCAGGATCGACATCGGCGTCGATTCCCAGCCCAGGTCGATGTAGCACTCGTCGGAGGCCACGATCGCGCCCCGCGACCTGGCCCAGGTGACGATCTTGGCCAGGTGCTCGGGGGGCAGCACCCGTCCGGTCGGGTTGGACGGCGAGTTGATCCAGATCAGCGAGATCCGCTCCGGCCCGAGTGCAGTGAGCGAGTCGGACCGCACAGCAGTCGCGCCGGCCATGATTGCGCCGATCTCGTAGGTCGGGTACGCGAGTTCCGGGATGACCACCACGTCGCCCGCGCGCAGCCCGAGCTGCGTCGGCAGCGAAGCCACCAGTTCCTTGGACCCGATCGTCGGCAGCACGTTGACCGGATCGAGATCGGGTACCCCGTGCGCACGACCGAGCCATTCGCTGTAGGCCCGACGCACCGCGACGGTGCCGTGCACCATCGGGTAACCGGGCGACTCCGAGGCATCACCGAGTGCGGTCCGCACCGGCAGTGGCACCCGGTCGACGGGAGTACCCACGGAAAGGTCGACCAGACCCTCCGGATGCGCGGCCGCCACCGTCCGCGCGGGCAGCAGGCTGTCCCACGGGAAGTCAGGCAGCTGGGTGACCGGTGCCGTCGGTTGCGGAGTCAGTTCCCCTCCCCCATCGGCGGAAGGGCGGCGATCGCCGGGTCGTCCTTGCTCAGCTTGCCGGTTTTGGACGCACCGCCCGGCGACCCGAGATCGTCGAAGAAGTCGACGTTGGCCCGGGTGTAGTCGGCCCACTCGGCCGGCACATCGTCCTCGTAGAAGATGGCCTCGACCGGGCAGACCGGCTCGCAGGCGCCGCAGTCGACACATTCGTCGGGGTGGATATAGAGCATCCGACCGCCTTCGTAGATGCAGTCGACGGGACATTCCTCGACGCAGGCACGGTCAAGAAGGTCCACACACGGCTCGGCGATCACATAGGTCACGTCGGTTCTCCACACTTGGGTCGGCACGCCATGGTGGCGGCGGACAGGGCACTGACAAGTATCACCCGCGCGGGGGTCTGTGTTGAACTCAGGCGGGTTCGACACTGGCCGGCGGGGCGTCTTCCGCTTCGTCGTCCCGGGCCTGCGCCGCGGCGCGCTCCGCGGCGAGCCGGTCCCTGAGCCGGTCACCCCAGATCAGCCCCAGGGTGGCCGCCGCGGCCAGCGATCCGAGGCCGAGCAGCACCATCACCCGCCACTGACCGTCGATCACGGTCAACGGCAGCCCGGGCATCATGGTGTTCCGGCTGAGCACCAGCCACACCGAGACCGCGAACCAGGCGGCAACCGGTAGCACGGCGGCCAGCACCGATCCGGTCAGCCGGTACGCCGCGCGGGGCCCGAGGATCATCGCGCCGACGCCGAGCAGGGCACTGATCGGGAACGGAACGGCGCCGATGTGCATCGGCAGGAACGCCAGCCCCAACACCGCCGCGCCGGCCGCCAGCAGGGTGATCAGGGCCACCAACAGCCAGTCGACGACCGTTCCCACAGCCGCTGGTCCACCGCTCGCCGGCCCACCAGCGTCGACAGGCTTTTCGCCCGAGGTCCAGTTGTCGGCTGCGATGGTCGTCTCGGCGGCCACCCCGGGCGAGTTCTCCGGCGCGCCGGGGCCTTCGGCCGCGCCGATCGGGGCCGTGGTCACCCGAGCCCCGCGAAGACGTCGCCGGCCGGTGCGCCGTTCGCCTGCCGGGGCGGTGGCTCACCGACCAGCAGCCGGAAGTACTCGGAGTCCGGGAGCGGTTGCGCGATCCGATTGGACAGCGCGAAGCCGCCCGGGAGCAGCTCCACCTGAGTGCCATGGGCCCCCAGTGCCCGCTCCCGCGCCTGCGCGACCGGGGCGGTCGGAACCGCCACTGCGACCAGGTCGTCGGCGGCGAGGGAACCCACATCGGCGGCCTCCGCCCGCAGATGGTCGGCCGGTCCGGTGAACGAAGCGAACGACGCCAAGGTCGCCGTCGACGGCCTAATCACGGCCAGCACCCGCGGGATCCGCCACCGCGCGTTTGCCGCCGCTGCCAGCGCAACCTGATGGGCCGCAACATGATCGGGATGCCCGTACCCACCATCGGCGTCGTAGGTGAGCAACACGGCGGGTTCGGTCTCGTCGATCACCTCGACCAGCGCGGCGACCGCCCGATCGTGGTCGCGGCCTCCGGCCGCGGCCCGGACGAAGGCGTGCGGGTGTTCGGCGGACGGCGTTCCGACCATCCCGGAATCGCGGAAGGTGCCGATCCCCCCGAGCAGCCGTTGGTCGGTGATGCCGAGCGCTGCGCAGGCCGCGCGCAGCTCGGTCAGCCGATATCCCCCGAGCTGATCGGCGCGGTCGGCCACCAGGCCCTGGAGGTCGTCCCCGATCACCTCGCCCTGCTCGCCGAGGGTGGCCGTGACCAACGTCACGTCCGCGCCGGCGGCCACGGCGGACGCCAGCGTGCCGGCCATCGTCAACGACTCGTCGTCGGGATGCGCGTGGACGGCGAGCAGGCTGCGGGACACGACTTCGAGCCTAAGTGGTCTCGCCCGTATGTTCTTCAGGGGTCAGGCGGCGCGGGTTGTGCCTGGGGGCTGGTACCCGATAGGCATTCCGACAATCCGACGCGCGAAGGCTGATCGTGAGCACATTGATGACTTCGACGGCGTGACGCGGGGGGCGCCGGCGGAGCCGAGCGAGGACGACAGCGGTGGGTTCATCCATCGCGGCCCGGAACTGAGGGTGCACGGCA
>Ga0164308_10001271_pt1 | contig 13397 bp, 5 predicted proteins | sample Whisoiple_246_MG_FD_109983 | JGI IMG/M metagenome (GOLD analysis project Ga0164308, IMG submission 109983) | Soil microbial communities amended with fresh organic matter from upstate New York, USA - Whitman soil sample_246_MG | ecosystem: Environmental > Terrestrial > Soil > Unclassified >...
CTGCAGCCAAAGTAGGGACGGCGGCTCGCCGTGGGCATTCTGCCGAGCCGCCGATCCCGATCCCGATCACTGACAGATTCCGGCGGCTGTGCAGGTCTTGCCACACGCCAGATTGCCGCTTTGGGTGTAAGCTTTGCTCCAACCGGACGCGCTGACCAGCGCGGCTTTGAGTGCGTCGGGCTGGCAAGTGGAGAGCAAGGCGTTGCTCTGCACGGTCATGTAGTTGCCGAGGTTCGCAAGCTTACCCGCGGGCTTGATCAGGTTGAGCATCGAGCTGAGTTTGGGGTTGGCGTAGATGAACAGGTAATCGCCGATCGAGGTGAGGTTCAACAGACCGTCGAAGTTCGCGAGCTGCCCGTTGCTGTAGACGGTCAGGTTGCCGCCGATCGTAGCGAGGTTAGTCAGCCCGCTCAAATTGCCGAGCGAATCATTGTTGTAGATGTACAGATTGCCGGTCACACCTGCCAAAGCCGACAGTCCGCTGATGTTGGTCAGCGCTGGATTGCTTTGAATGCTGACGTTGCCCGTGATGCTTTGCAGCCCGGACAGCCCAGCGACGTTCGAGAGCGTGGCATTGCCGTTGATCGTCAGATCGCCGCCGACGGTGGTCAAATTGGTCAGTCCGCTGACCGCGGTCAGGGCGCTGGCATCGATGTGTAGCGCGCCGTTGAGGCTCACTACGTTTTTGAGCCAGGCCAAATCGGCGGCATTTTTCACGTCTGCTACGCCATCGAACGTGCCGCTCTGCAGGGCGGTTCCACCGGCGGTCCCGCTGCACACGGCGCCAGTGCACGCCGTGCAACCCAGGTTCGCCCCGCTGCGATCGTTGTAGTTGGGCACACCGAGGGTGTTCTTGAGCGCCAGCACCTCGCAGTACAGCAAGTTCGGATTGCCGGAAATGTCATAGGTGCTGCCCAGAGCGTTGAGCTTCAGAGTTCCGGAGCGCAGACCGCTGATGCTCGACAAGACCGGATTCGATTTGACGAACAGGTTCCCGCCGATTTTGACGAGGCTCTTCAGCCCGTCGAACTGGGTTAGCACGTCACTGTCTTTGACGGTCAAGGTGCCGCCGATCTGGGCGAGCTTGGCGAAGCCGGTGATCGTTTGCAGCGCGGCGTTGTTGTTCACGTACAGGTCGCCCACGATGTCGGTAATGTTCGGGAAACCGGAGATGGTTTGCACGCCGTTGTCGTAGATAGACACTCCGGCGTTGGCAGTCGCTAGCGAGGTGAAGCCAGCGATGCTCGTGAGCGAGGGATTGGCGTAGATCTTGATATGGCTGCCGAGCCCGGTGAGCGATTCGAACCCGCTCGTTGCGTCCAGTACGCCGAGCTTGGCGTTGCCGTAAATCTCCAGGCTAGAGCCGATCGTCGCGAGCTTGGAGAAGCCGGCGATGGTGGTCAGCAGGTTGTTGCTGTAGATTTTGACCGCGCCATTGCCGGCCACGTTGGTCATGGTGTCGAAGCCGCTGAGCGTGCCCAGCGCTGCGTTGTTGTCGATTCTCAGCTCGCCATTGACGGAGTCCAGCGAGGCGAAGCCGTTGATGGCGGCCAGTAGCGGATTCGATTCGATCGCGAGATAGGAGCCGACCGAGGTGAGAGCGGACAAGCCGTTCAAGTCGCCGAGCTTGCCGTTGCTGGAAATCGAAAGGTAGCCGCCGATGGTCTTGAGCGCGGTCAGCCCATTGATGTTCGTCAGGTTGCCGTTGGCGTACAAGAAGAAATATTCGCCAATCGAGCCGAGCGCGCTCATGCCGTTCAGGCTGCTCAAGGCGTTGTTGCTGTAGATGGTCAGATACCCGCCAACGGTCGCGAGCTTCGACAGTGCATTGACGTTGCCGAGGGTGTCGTTGTTGTACAGGTAGAAGTAGCTGCCGACGGTCGTCAGATTGCCGAGACCCGTGAGGCTGGTCAGTAGCGGGTTGCTCTGGATGCTGACGTAGCCGTCGACGGTCGTGAGCTGACCGAGCCCATTGAGGCTGGTCAACGTGGCGTTGCTATTGATCGTCAGGTTGCCGGTGATGTGGGTGAGATTGAGGCCGCTGGAAGCAACGAGCAGGTTGCTCAGAGCCGTGCCGGAGATGGTGAGGTTGCCGGTGATCTGCGTCACGTTGGCAATCGAGGCCAGATCTGCGCCATTTTGAATCACCACGTCGCCCGTGAATTCACCCAGCTGGCCATTCGTGGCGCCCGGCGAGCTACAGCTCCCCGCGACGCAGGAGTTGCAGCCGCTATTGCAACAGCTGTGATCGACGCCGGTCCAGGCGGAGGGCGAGGTTTGAAGCGCGCTTCGCAGTTGATTCACCTGGCATACGGACAAGGCAGGGTTTTGCGATATCGCGAAATCATTGCCGACGCTCTTGAGCGTGGACCCGAGTAGTCCCCCGAGCGAGCTCAACGCGAGATTGCTCTGAATCAGCAGATCAGTACCAATCACCTTCAACTTGGACATGCCGTTGAAGTCGACCAGCTTGGGATGGCGAATGATCGCCAGGTACCCGCCGATGTTATCGAGAAAGCCGAAGCCGCCGATGTTGAGGAGCGCGGCGTTGCTTCGGATATCGACGTGCCCGATCACGCTGGTCAGCTTGGTGAAGCCGGTCAACGACGTGAGCGCGTTGTTGTCGTGGATCTCGACGTGGCGATTGACCGTGGCCAGTGATGAAAACCCCGGCAGAGTCGCGAGCACATCGTTGCCGTAGATCGAGACATCACTGCCCGTGTATTGCAGGGAGTTGAAGCCATCGAGGGTCGTCAGCGCGGGATTGCCATGAATGTTCGTCACGCCGGTCACGTTCGTGAGCAAACCGAAGCCCGAAATCCCAGTCAGTGCAGCATTGGTATCGATGGCGATGCCGCCCGCGTCGGTCAGCTTGGGAAAGCCCGACAAATTCGCCATTTTCACGTTGTTGTTGACGGCGATGACGCCGCCCGCGGTCTGCAGCGCTCCGAAACCACCTAGCGACAGCAGGCTGCCGTTGGATGAGACGGTGATGGTCGTGCCCACGGTTCGCAACGCGGCAAAACCGTTCAGGCTTTGCAGCCCACTATTGCTGTTGACGCTGACGTAAGTCCCGACGCTCGTCAGCGCGGCGAGGCCCTTGAGATCCACCAGCGCCGGGTTGGCGTAGATGAAAACGTAGTCGCCCACCTCGGTCAGCGCTGGAAAGCCGTCCAGATTCAGCAGCCCGGCATTGCCGTAAACGGTGAGGGGGCCATAGACCTTCACCAAACTCGTGAAGCCACTGACGTTGAGCAAGACGTCGTTGTTGTAAAGGTAGAGTTGCTTGCCCACGGTCGTGAGCGAAGCGAGCGCGCTCAGGTCGGTGAGCTTGGAGTTCGACTGAATGGTGAAGTTGCCGACAACCGTCTGCAGCCCGGAAAGGCCTTTCAGACTGGTCAGCGCTGCGCCAGTAGCGATGTTGATGTCGCCGCCAACCCATTGCAGGAGACTGAGCCCCGTGAGGTCCTGTTGTGCCGACCCGCCCGTGATCGTCAAGTTTCCCGCGATACAGGTGGTTCCGGAGCTCGCAAAGGCGGTCAAGTCCGCTGCACTCGCGATCGTGAAGTTGCCCTGAGTCACCGTCCCGCTGCAGCCAATGGGTTGGACCTGGGTGCCGCATGCTCCCGCGAGGCAAGTGGCCGGACCCTGGGTCGTCGGGCACACCAGCTTGTTCGAACAGCTGGTGCCGCAGGAGTTCACCAGGTTGAGATTCACCTCACAGCCATTGTCGGTCGTTCCGTCGCAATTCTTGGTACCCGAGGCACACGGGACGCAGCCGCTGTTGGCAATGCACGTCTGGGCTTCATCGACGCAGTTTTGCTGTGCGCCCCACAAGCCATCAGCTCCGCAGGTTTGCGAGGTGTTGCTCGTTCCGAGGCAGCGTTTCTGGTTGGGAATGCATTCCGTCGCCGGCGCGCCCCCCGAGCCGCCGTTGGGCGCACCGCCCGCGCCGGTCCCGCCGCTCGAGGTACCGCCGCTGGGGCTGCCGGAGCTGCCCATCGTGCCGGAGCTGCCCATCGTGCCGGAGCTGCCGGGCGCACCACCGCCGCCCACTGGGCCGCTTCCACCGCCGCCGCCGATGAGGCCTCCCTTGCACAGGTACTCGTCGCAGCTGGCGCCGTATTCGCAGTCAGCGTCGGACATGCATTGATACACGCAGTGATTGGCTCGGCAGACCAAGGGCGAGCCGCAATCCACACTGTAGTTGCAGGCGTTGCCCCAATCGGGCGGAGCATTGCCAGGCGGCTCCAGCACGCAGCTGCGCTCGAGGCAGGCTTGCCCCGAAGGACAGTCTACGTTCTTCCGGCACTCGTCAGTGCATTGTCCGGAGCGACAGACCAACGGTGATTCGCAGTCGGAATTGCGCAGGCACGGCGGTCCGGCTTCGTTGCCGGTGCAGCGGTTTTCGACGCAATCGAGATTCGAGGGGCAATCGGCCTTGGCCAAGCACTCGTACGCGCACAGCTTGTTGCGGCAAATCAGCGGATCATCGCACTCCGAGTTGTACACGCAGGGTTGTCCAGGACTGACACCCGGGGCGCCCGCCGAACCCCCGTCGGGGATGGGTAAGTTGCCCGCGTCATCGAGCTCGGCGGCGTCGGCACAATTGCCCTTCTTGCACAGCTGGCCCGTGACGCAGTCGCGGTTGCTCGCACACTGGTCGCGGCACTGTCCGTCATAGCCGCAGACCTGACCTTCAGGGCACTGACTGTTGTAGGAGCACGTTTGCTCTTGCGCGAGCTGGCAAACATGAAAGGGGCGATCGCTCGCCATGCAGCGCTGGCCGGGATCGCAATCGCGCGAGGTCTCACAGGCGCTGTGGCAACGCTGAAACGCACAAACCAAGGGCGAATCGCAGTCCGTGTTCAAGGTGCAGCCCGCAGCCAGCTTGGCCGTCTTGGGAGGAGTGCTGTCCGAGCAGGCCGAAGCGACCAGTAGAGAGAGCACGAGCCAGACGAGCAACACGGATGATTTAAGCAAATGGCCCATTCTTTCAGAATCAGCCCTTCTTGGTTCGGCGCGTCAAGTGTCAGGCACTAGTGTTTTCATCACCGCCCGGGTTTGTTCTTGGATTTCTCGAGCGTTACCCTCAGTATTGGATCTTGAGATATCGCTGATGTCCGATGGCGCACTCGCACCTGGCACCCTACTAGCGGGAAAGTTTCGTGTTGTATGCCGCTTGGGTGAAGGCGGGATGGGTTCGGTTTACGAGATCGAACACGAGCTCACCAAGCATCGGCGCGCGCTCAAGCTGCTTCACAAGTCGATGGCCGCCATGCCCAGCGTGGTCGAGCGCTTTTTGCGTGAAGCGTCCGCCGCGGGCAGGGTGGGAAACCCGCATATCGTCGAAACCTTCGACGCTGGCGTGCTCGATACGGGCGAGCCCTACCTGGTGATGGAGATTCTGCGCGGCCAGCCGCTCTCGTCGCGGATCGCCACCGGCAAGATGCCAATTTTGGAGGTCGTGGATCTGATCGGCCAGGCCGCCGGGGGCGTGCAGGCAGCCCACAACGCCGGCATCGTTCATCGCGACCTCAAGCCGGACAACTTGTTCATCACCGAGGGTTCTGATGGCCGTCCCTTCGTCAAGATCTTGGATTTCGGAATCTCCAAGTTCGACCCTCAGAAGACCGGCGGCCTGCAGCTCACGCAGGAAGGCGCGGCCTTGGGTACGCCGTACTACATGCCGCCGGAGCAGATTCGCGGCGAGGGGAGCCTCGACGCACGCGCGGACGTGTACGCCCTGGGAGTGATCTTGTACGAGTGTTTGACCGGTGTCCGCCCGTTCGAGGCCGAGACCCTCGCGCACTTGGCGATCTTGATTCACACCGGGCAGCCGAAGCCGCTGAGCGAGCATCGTCCGGATTTGCCGGCGGGCTTCGCGTCCTTGGTCCACGGTGCGATGGCCACCGACCGCGGTCAGCGCATCCAAAGCGCGGGTGAACTATGCAGCTTGTTGGAGCACTATGGCCCGGTCGGCTATCGCAGCCAGATCAGGAATAGTCCCTTGCCACCGCCGTCGGTGGTGCCGGCGCGCGCGCTCTCGACGAGCGCAGCGGGGATCTCCCTCCGACCCGCAGCCCCACTCAAGCCGCCCAGGTCCGTGCTGCTTTGGGCTTCCATGCTCGGGTTAGGGACAGCCGCTGCACTAGGCGGTGCCCTATGGCTGCGCACGCGCTCGGCTCCTGCCGAGAGTTCCGGCGCGGCTCCCTCCCAGCAGCCGACAGCGGGCGCCGTCGTGCCAGGATTGCCCGTCGTGCGAGAGCCGGCCGTACCGAGCAGCGCGAACGCGGTCGTTCCTCCCCCCAGCGTCGCGCCGGCGCTCGCGGATTCGGCACCGCCAACCGCGCCCGCTGCGAGCTCTGCGCGCGCCGCTCAATCTACGCTAGGCTCGGCGGCGCCTCGCGTCGCGCTCCCTCGCATGGGTCGCGCCGATGAGCGAGGCTTGGCCAAAGACAACCCATTCAAATGATTCGGCGGATATCCTGGTTGGCGCTGCTCAGCGCTGTGTACTGTTCGACTCGACCCGCCCACGCGGCAGACCCCGCACCGACGGTGCCCAAGGCTGCAGCCCCACCCGCAGCACCGAAGACCGAAGCCGAGCAGAACAAGGCGCAAGCCGCGCAGCGCTTCGACCGCGGCCTGCAGCTGTTCAACGAAGGCGACAACGCAGGTGCGCTGGCCGAGTTCAAGCAGACCTACGCGTTGATGCCGAACCCGATCGTGCTGTTCAACATCGGCTTGGTCTACGCCGCAATGGGGCGCCCCGTGGATGCGGTGGATGCGCTGTTGCCAGTCGTCGATTCCGCCACGCTCTCGCCGGAACAGCGCGAACGCGCACGAAACACCCTGTCCGACCAACAAGCGCGCATCGGGCGAGTATCGGTCACCACCGTGCCAGTCGGCGCGCGCATCGACGTCGATGGTGTGGAGGTCGCGCGCACGCCGCTCACCAGCCCGCTGCGCGTCGCCGAAGGCAGCCACGTGATCGGCGCGGTGGCCGAGGGCTACGCGCATGCGCGTAAAGAAATCATCGTCGCCGGCAATGCGGACGCATCCGTCAATTTCGAGCTAATTTTGGGGGTCGCCAAACGTCCGGCCAACTTGACGATTCGCTCGCGCACCACTGACGCCGAGGTTCTGATCGACGAAAAGTCGTTCGGTCGAACGCCGCTTACTTCGTCGCTCGCCTTGCCCGCCGGACAGCACACCGTCGAGCTGAAGCGAGCCGGCTATCAGTCGCAGAAGCAGCTCGTGGAAGTGGGGGAGAGCTCGATCGCCGAACTCACCCTCGACCTCGTCGCCGATAGCCGAGCCTTGACTCAGGAAGGGGCGGATCTGACGATCTCCGTGCGCGAGCCGAACCTCAATCTGAGCATCGACCACGAGCCGTTGCGCTTGTACACGGGCACCGTGCGCTTGCCCAAGGGCGCGCACCACCTGCACCTCGAACAAGCTGGCTACCTTCCGTTCGAGCAAGACATCGTGCTGGAGGCGGGCAAACCGCTGTTTCTAACGCCGTACCTGATGCCCACTCCGGAAACGCGCAAAGCCCACAATGACAACGTGCGGATGCACCAGACCTGGGGCTGGATTTTGACGGGCGCGGGCGCAGCCGTGGCAGCCGGTGGAGTCACTTGGCTGATCGTCAACAGTTCGAACAAGAGTGATGCCCTCGACACGTACAATCACAAGGTCGATCAAGTTCCCAACGCCGACGATGGCTCGGTGTGTGATCTCAGTTCGGTGAGCGGCGACAAGGACCAGTGCAACGCCGAAATTGCGGGTGCCCAAGCCGCCTACGACAGCGCCAAGGCTCGCGACATCCCCGGCTACATCGCGCTCGGGGTGGGAGCCGCCGCGCTCGGCACTGGTGTGGTCCTGCTGCTCACGGGCGAAAGTGCACACCGCTTCGACCCGCCGGAGAAGCAGGCCGAGGTCAGAGCGCCCCGCTGGGCGCTCACGCCCGGCCCGGGCCGCTTCGGCCTCGGTTTGAGCGCTACTTTCTAGGCAAATCGAGGACACAGGGGCACGGCGCGTTCGCCTAGCCGTCAGAATTATGCGCCGGACCGTGTCCGCGAGTCACGCGGCGCTCCGACCGTGCCCGAAACGTGACGAAACCTAACGGAAAAATACTTCGAGATTCCGCTAGTTATCCGCGGGCCAGGGCCGTGAAAGTGGTGCCAAAAGGCCACAACGATCGATTGCGTGCCTGAGGCCATTGGAGTACGCCCCCAGGCGAGGAATTGCATATGACCGACCGCTCCCTTGATTCTTTTGGCACGCGTTCCGAGCTGGACGTAAACGGCAAGAAATACACGTATTTCAGCCTCCTGAAGTTTGCCGCGGCGAGCGGTAAGGATGCCTCCCGGCTGCCCTACTCACTGCGCATTCTGCTCGAGAACTTGCTGCGCTGCGAAGACGGTAAAGCGGTCGTCAAAAAGGATATCGAAGCGCTCGCGGGCTGGGACCCCAAGGCGATCCCCGATACCGAAATCGCGTTCCACCCCGCGCGCGTCGTGCTCCAGGACTTCACCGGGGTGCCAGCAGTGGTCGATTTGGCCGCCATGCGCGACGCAATGGCCAAGATGGGTGGCGACCCATCCAAGATCAATCCGCTGTTTCCCTCCGAGCTCGTCATCGACCACTCGGTGCAGGTGGACTATTACGGTGCCAGAGACTCTCTGCTCAAGAACACGGCGCGCGAGTACGAGCGCAACGAAGAGCGGTATGTCCTGCTGCGCTGGGCGCAAACTGCCTTCAACAACTTCCAGGTCGTGCCCCCGTCCACGGGCATCGTTCACCAGGTGAACTTGGAGTATCTGGCGCGCGTCATCTTCGACAAGGATGGCGTGGCCTATCCCGACACGATCGTGGGTACCGACAGCCACACCACGATGATCAATGGTATCGGGGTGCTGGGTTGGGGCGTGGGCGGGATCGAGGCCGAGGCCGCCATGCTCGGCCAGCCGATCAATCTGCTGATCCCGCAAGTGATCGGCTTTCGACTGTTCGGCGCGATGCCGGAAGGCGCGACCGCGACCGACTTGGTGCTGACGATCACCCGCAAGCTGCGCGACAAAGGCGTGGTCGGGAAATTCGTGGAGTTCTACGGTGAGGGTTTGGACCACTTGCCGCTCGCCGATCGCGCGACCATCGGCAACATGGCCCCTGAGTTCGGCTCTACCTGCGGCATTTTCCCGATTGACGCAGAGACCATCAACTACGTGCGTCTGTCGGGCCGCAGCGAAGAGCGCGCTGCGCTGATCGAAGCGTACGCCAAGGCGCAGGGTCTGTTCCGCGAGAAGGGCACACCCGACCCGGTGTTCACGGATACGCTCGAGCTCGACCTGTCCACGATCGTGCCGACCATGGCCGGTCCGCGTCGTCCGCACGACAAGGTGGCGCTCAAGGACGTGGGCGCCGGCTTCGCCAAGAATTTGGGCGAGATGGTCGCGCTGGCCAAAAACAAAGGCAAAGGCGCTCCCGCTCCAGCCAAGCCCGAAGATCTGACCACGCGCATCAAGACGTCTCTCGAGGGGGCAAACTTCGAGGTCGGCCATGGCTCGGTGGTAATCGCAGCCATCACCTCGTGTACCAACACCTCCAATCCGTACGTCATGCTCGGCGCTGGGCTGCTCGCGAAGAACGCAGTGGCCAAGGGGCTGAGCGTCAAGCCCTGGGTCAAGACTAGCCTTGCTCCGGGTTCCAAGGTGGTGACCCAATACTTGAAGGCTGCGGGGGTGATGCCCAGCCTCGAGTCCTTGCACTTCAACGTGGTGGGTTACGGTTGCACGACGTGCATCGGAAACAGCGGGCCGCTACCCGAGACCATCAGCTCTGCCATTCACGAGGGAGATCTCGTGGCCGTCAGCGTGCTCAGCGGTAACCGCAACTTCGAGGGCCGCGTCAGCCCGGATGTGCGCGCCAATTACCTGGCGAGCCCGCCGCTGGTCGTGGCGTACGCGCTGGCGGGTCGTATCGACATCGACTTCGCGACCGAGCCACTCGGTCAATCTCCGGATGGCACGAACGTGTTTTTGAAGGACATTTGGCCCTCGACCAAGGACATCTCGGAGACCGTGCAAGCACACGTGACTTCGAAGATGTACCAGGAAGAATACGCCAACGTGTTTGCTGGCGACGACGCTTGGCGTGCCTTGCCCGTACCCGAGGGCAGCCGCTTCTCTTGGTCGGAGGACAGTACGTATGTGCGAAAGCCCACCTTCTTCGAGGACATGAGCATCGAGCCCGCGCCGATCAAGGACATCGCGGGGGCTCGGGTGCTGGCGGTGCTCGGCGACTCGGTGACGACCGATCACATCTCACCCGCTGGCAACATCGCCAAGAACTCGGCGGCCGCCGCCTATCTCGTCGAACATGGCGTGAAGCCCGCGGACTTCAATCAATACGGCGCGCGCCGCGGCAATCACGAGGTGATGATGCGCGGCACGTTTGCCAACGTGCGCCTGCGTAATCAGCTCGTGCCCGGAGTCGAAGGCAGCGTGACGCGCTACCTGCCGACCAACGAGCAAATGTCGATCTACGACGGTGCCATGAAGTACAAGGCCGACAACACGCCGCTCGTGATCTTGGCCGGCAAGGAGTACGGCTCCGGTTCATCGCGTGACTGGGCGGCCAAGGGCACGTTCATGCTCGGTATCCGGGCGGTGATTGCCGAGTCCTACGAGCGCATCCACCGCAGTAACCTGATCGGCATGGGCGTTCTACCGCTGCAATACTTGGACGGCCAGAACCGCGAAACGCTCGGTCTGAGCGGCGAGGAAACTTACGCTATCAGTGGCGTTGCTTCGGGCCTCGCACCCGCAGTGAAGTTGAGCGTAACGGCCACGTCGTCCGACGGCTCGGAGACCAAATTCGAGGCGCTGGCGCGCATCGACACGCTCGTCGAGCTCGACTACTACAAGCACGGTGGCATCCTTCAGTTCGTGCTCCGGCAGCTGCTAAAAGGTGCCGCGTAAGGCGTTCCGACCCTCCAAGCTCGGGTCTTTAGAAAAGCGCTCGTTTCAGCAATGCAGAATCAAAAAGCCCTCACGCTGTTCGACACCTCCGTAGGCAAAAAAGCCGCGTTGGCCGTCAGCGGCGTGATTCTGTTCGGGTTCGTCATCGGCCACATGCTCGGCAACCTTCAGGTCCTATTGGGCCCGGAGGTCTACAATGCCTACGGTGAAGGCATCAAGCACAACGCGCTCCTGCTCTGGGGGACGCGCGCGGTCTTGCTCGGGGCCCTGATCGTGCACACGGTGATCGTGCTCGAGCTCTACGGTAAGAGCATCGCCGCTCGCCCGGTGGCCTACAAGGTCAAGAAGAACATCGCCACGACCTACGCGGGTCTGATGATGAAGTACACCGGGCCAATTTTGCTCGCGTACATCGTCTTCCACCTCGCGCACTTCACCTTCCCCGGAACGGCGCTCGGCGACTACGAGCACGTTCCCGAGGACGTATACGCTAACTTCGTCCACGCCTTCTCGATCCCCTGGGTCGTGGCATTGTACGTGTTGGCCAACCTGATGCTCGGCATGCACCTCTACCATGGGGCTTTCAGCATGCTGCAGTCGATTGGCTTCAACCACCCGCGCTACAACCGACGCCTCAAGCTCGTGGCCCGCGGCCTGGCTTTCTTGGTGACTGCCGGCAACGTGTTCTTGCCGCTCACGGTCTTGCTGGGTCTCGTGAAGTGAGCCGAGCGCTGTCTCGCGTTCGGCCGTCCGCGCTCTCGAAATCGAAAGTGATTTTCCGATGCAACTAGACGCTCGTGCACCCACAGGTCCGATCGAAGCGCGCTGGAACGAGGCGCGCTTCAAGAGCAAGTTGGTCAATCCGGCCAACCGTCGCAAGTACAAGGTGATCGTGGTCGGCTCTGGTCTGGCAGGCGGTGCGGCCGCTGCCACTCTGGGCGAGCTCGGCTACAACGTCTCTTGCTTCTGCTACCAGGACAGCCCGCGGCGAGCGCACAGCATCGCCGCGCAGGGTGGCATCAACGCCGCCAAGAACTACCAGAACGATGGCGATAGCGTGTATCGCTTGTTCTACGACACCGTGAAGGGTGGGGACTTCCGCGCGCGGGAGTCGAACGTCTACCGCTTGGCCGAGCTGAGCGTGAACATCATCGACCAGTGCGTGGCGCAGGGCGTGCCGTTTGCCCGCGAATACAGCGGTTTGCTCGGCAATCGTAGCTTCGGTGGCGCGCAGGTAGCGCGCACGTTCTACGCGCGCGGTCAGACCGGCCAACAGCTGCTTTTGGGTGCCTATCAGTCTTTGGCCAAGCAAATCGAAGCCAAGACCGTGAAAATGTATCCGCGCACCGAGATGCTGGATCTGATCACGGTCGACGGCGTGGCGCGCGGGATCGTCACGCGCAACCTAGTGACGGGCAAGATCGAAGCGCACACGGCGGACGTGGTGGTGCTGTGCAGCGGCGGCTACGGCAACGTGTTCTACCTTTCGACCAACGCCAAGGGCTGCAACACCACTGCCACCTGGCGCTCGCATCGGCGGGGCGCGTACTTCGCCAACCCGTGCTTCACGCAAATTCACCCGACCTGCATCCCCCAGAGCGGGGACTATCAATCCAAGCTCACCTTGATGAGCGAGTCCCTGCGCAATGATGGCCGCGTCTGGGTGCCGAAAAATGCAGCCGACTGCACCAAGGATCCGAAGTCGATCCCGGAGGCCGACCGCGATTATTACCTGGAACGGCTCTATCCGAGCTTCGGCAACTTGGTCCCGCGTGACATCGCCTCGCGTCGCGCCAAAGACATGTGCGATCAGGGCAAGGGCGTGGGGCCGGAAGTGGCCGGCGTGCGTCGCGGTGTGTACTTGGATTTTGGCGACGCGGTGAAGCGCCTGGGTCGCGACGCGGTGGCGGAGCGTTACGACAACTTGTTCCAAATGTACGAGCGCATCACCGGTGAAAATCCCTATGAAGTGCCGATGCGTATGTACCCGGCCATCCACTACACGATGGGCGGCCTGTGGGTCGATTACCAGCTGCAGAGCACGATCACCGGGTTGTTCGTCGGTGGCGAGGCAAACTTCTCCGACCACGGCGCGAATCGCTTGGGTGCGAGCGCGCTGATGCAGGGCCTTGCAGACGGCTACTTCGTGCTGCCAGTAACCGTGCCGAACTACCTCGCCGGCGTGACGCCCGGAGGCATCGACGACTCGCACCCGGACGTGCGGCGCACCGTCTCGGAGGTCGAAGCGCGCATCAAGCAGCTCTTGAGTATCGGCGGCAAGCGCACTCCGGAGTCGTACCATCGCGAGCTCGGCACCCTGATGTGGGATCACTGCGGCATGGGCCGCACCGCCGACGGCTTGAAGTTCGCCCTGGGCAAGATCCCGCAGTTGCGCGAGCAGTTCTACAGCGA
>Ga0164308_10001272_pt1 | contig 13397 bp, 12 predicted proteins | sample Whisoiple_246_MG_FD_109983 | JGI IMG/M metagenome (GOLD analysis project Ga0164308, IMG submission 109983) | Soil microbial communities amended with fresh organic matter from upstate New York, USA - Whitman soil sample_246_MG | ecosystem: Environmental > Terrestrial > Soil > Unclassified >...
AGCTGCGCTTGCCAGCCGTCAAAGGCTTGCTACGGCTCTTCCCATGCCCGGCTACACTGACCCAGTCGATCTTGCGGCGCGCCTCATCCGGTGCCCGAGCATCACTCCCGCGCGCGGCGAGGTTTTCGATGTCCTGGAGCAGGCGCTGGCGCCGCTCGACTTTGAAATTCACCGGTGGACCATGGGGGATGCCCCCGACGGGCCGACCGAAAATATGGTCGCCATCCGAGGTTCGGGCTCTCCGCACTTCGGCTTTGCGGGCCACCTCGACGTTGTTCCCCCCGGCGAAGGCTGGAGCGTGGACCCATTCGAAGGGTCGATCCATGACGGGCTATTGGTCGGTCGCGGCGCGAATGACATGAAAAGCGCGATCGCCGCGTTCGTCGCCGCGGTCTCCCGCGTCGATCCGACGGCGGGCACGATCTCCCTGCTCATCACGGGCGATGAGGAAGGCTATGCGACCTATGGCACGCCGCGCATCATCGACTGGCTGAATGAGCATAACATCCGGCCGGACATGATCCTGATCGGCGAGCCGACATCGGTCGATCGGCTCGGCGATACTGTGAAGATCGGACGTCGCGGGTCGGTCAACATGTGGATCGAGGCGCCGGGTGTTCAGGGACACGTCGCTTATCCGCATCGGGCGACCAACCCAATCGGCCCACTGGCGCGCATCATTGCGGCTCTGGATGCCGTCCACCTCGACGACGGAACCGATGTCTTTCCACCGTCGAACATCGAGTTCACGGCAATCTCGACACCCACCAGCGCGAGCAACGTCATTCCCGGCTCAGCGACCGCGCAGCTCAACATTCGCTTCAACAACCTGCATCGCGGTGAGGACCTCGTCCGCATGGTCGAGGAAATCGCCGAGCGCGAAGCGCCCGGAAGCCAGGTTCGCGCGCGGATCTCGGGAGAAGCATTTTTGACCCCGCCGGGGCCGCTCTACGATGTCGTTGTCGCCGCAATTGAGGAGGAAACCGGTGAGACGCCGGAGCTATCGACTAGTGGCGGCACGTCGGACGGCCGCTTCCTGATCCAGCTTTGTCCGGTTGTGGATTTCGGCTTGCCCAATGCCACCATGCACAAGGTGGGAGAGTGCGCGGCGATCGAGGATATTCGCGCCCTCTCAAACATCTACGAAAAGATTTTGCGGAACGTCCTAGGTTAGGCGACCGATTTGGCGCCGCGATGGGCGTTGCCGATCCACGCCAGGAACTCGTCCTCGAACATCGGCTCCGCGAAGACGTAACCCTGAACGGTATCGCAGCCCATCGCGCGAAGAATATCGGCCTGAGCCACGGTCTCGACGGCTTCGGCGACCACTTCTGCTCCGACGCCCTTGATGAGCTGGATGACGGCCTGGATGATGACCCGCGCCTTTTCCGAGGTATCGATGTCCGAGATGAGCGAGGGGTCGAGCTTGACGCGGTCGAGCGGCATCGCGCGAAGCCTGGCGAGGTTCGAATAGCCGGTTCCGAAATCGTCGATCGCGATGCGGGCGCCGTCGTCGCGTAGCGTCGCGATCTCGCGAAGCACCGAATCGCTGACTTCCATCGCGGCGCTCTCTGTGAATTCCAGCTCGACCATGGCCAGCGGGACTTCAGCATCACTGAAGGCCTGCCGAAGCTTGCCGAAGAAATCGGCGCGATCGACCTGGCGCGGGCTTACGTTGAAAGCCAGTCGGCCAGCGAAGCCGTTGCGGCGCCAGTTGCCGAGGACCGCTGCCACTTCGGTCAGGGCCCAGTCCCCGATCTCCGCGATAACGCCAGTCTTCTCCGCGATTGGGATGAAGCTGTTGGGCATGCGCAAACCGTCGCGAGGGTGGTTCCAGCGAAGCAGCGCCTCGGCCCCGCAAACCTCACCGGTGACGAGGCTCATCTGGGGCTGGAAGGCGAACAAGAAATCGCTGCGCTGAACGGCTTCCGTCAGTGCTTTTTCGGTCTCGACCTTTTCCTGGTGCTCAGAGGCCAGTTTCGCATCGAACAGACAATGTTGTCCGCCGCCGAACGATTTGGCGCGGTACATTGCAATGTCGGCAGCTCGCATGAGCGATTCGATGCTGGTCCCGTGATCCGGGGAAAGGGCGACACCGATCGATGCGCCGATGTCGACGCTGTGCGCGCAGAGCTCAAAGGGCTCGGAAATTGCGAGGACTACCCGACGCGCAACCCGCTCGATCTCATCGGCCGACGCGACTTCAGGGAAAAACATCGTGAACTCGTCGCCGGCGAGCCGAGCGAGCAGCGGCCGGGTACGGACGTTGCCGGTGAACTCGGCGTTGACGACGACGCGCAGCCGGTTGGCGACCATGATGAGTAGCTGGTCACCACGCGCGTGGCCAAGGCTGTCGTTGACGTTCTTGAAGCGGTCGAGATCCACGAACAGCATCGCGGAGCTGGTGCCCTCGAGCGATTCGTTGAGCAGCTTGTCAGCTTCGGAGCGGAAATGCAGCCGGTTAGGCAGCGACGTGACCGGATCATACATGCCCAGCGCATGGGCATTTTCGATCGAAGCGCGGACTTCCGCGAAGAGCGAGTCGACCGCGGCAGCGAGCTTCGGCATCGAGTGACGCACGCTTGCCGGAGCAGGCGAAACAAGGTCGCCGTCTTCAACAGCTAGCAGGCGTTCGCTCAAGGCGGAAAGCGCGCGAGCGCCTTCGCTGTTCGGCCGTTCCGAAGCAATGTAGCTGATAAGAAGGCAGAACAGGCCGGCTGCCAATGCTGCGACGATCTTCTGGTCGAATTCGGTGAGATAGAGCAGCGCGGCGAGCGAAAACATGAAGGACGCAAAGCCGGCGGCACACGACAGGATCGCGTTGCTGATCTTCTGGGCCGTGCCTGCTTTCATCGGTCTAGTGCGCCCCGCGCGACGGCAATGCCCGCCTGACGTCACCCGCGTTAAAGAATAGGGGTTAAGAAAAAGTCATCGGCTAGCCGGAATTTAACGTCTCAAAATGATATAAAGGCTACCGCCGCCGCCATGCCGCCGGTGCGCGCCACGCACGGCGGCAATCCGCGATGCATGGCGAGAGGCCGCAAGCCAGTCATGAACTGCTGCTCGGATTTTGCCGCGATGGATGGGCGACTCGCCGGCGCGGTGGTGGCCGGTAACGAGCAGCACGACCCGGTCGCCGCGTGCGATGGACTGCTCCAGGGTGCGGTCGATCGCGTTCCAGGCCTGATCGAGATTGAAACCGTGCAGGTCGAGGACGCGATCGGGTTCGACATTGCCCGACCGGAGCTTGCGGTCCCAACTGCTGTCCAACGTCAGACCCGGCGTTGGCCTAACGGGCATGGCGGGAGATCGAGGGCGGATCGCCGCTTTCACAATTGCCGGATTTGCGACCGGCGTCTGGGTTTCAGCTGGTGGGGTTGCGAGGCGTTCGCGCGATAGCGGAGCGATCGTGGCGGTTACGCGAGCCCAGAGCTCCGCTTCTTCAGGGCTGAGCGAACGCACGTGCGGCCGTGCCCTTCGGCAACAGGATCAATGCCTGCCCCGAAGCAGACATGCCGCCGGCCGTCGCCGTCGCCTGCGGGCCCCCGCCCCAGTAAGTGTCGAAGCGATTGGGCCCTTTGATCGCTCCGCCAACGTCCTGCGCGACCCAGAAGCCGTTGGTTTCGGGACGGTCCATCGCCGAAAGAAACACCGGCGCTCCCAACGGCGTGAAATTCGGATCGGCGGCCACCGTGCCATGCGGCGTAATGGGCAGTCCAAGCGAACCCAGTGGGGGGCCCAGCAACTCCTTAAAGAAGATATAGGAGAGGTTCTCGCGCATCAGCGCCCGCCCCTGTTCCGGATTGGCGCGAATCCAGTCCTTGATCGACTGCATGTTGGCGCCGCCCGGCGGAAGGATCCCGCGATCCCGAAGCAGCCGGCCAATGCCGACATATTCCCGGCCGTTCTGGTTATCGTAGCCGATCCGCATGACGCTGCCGTCTGGCAACCTGAGTTCGCCCGATCCCTGGATCTCGATGAAGAAGAGTTCGACCGGATCGGCCGCCCAGCCGATTTCGAGGCCCTTGCCGGCCAGCGCACCGTCCTCGATCTCCGCGCGCGTATAATAAGGTACGCACGACCCTGTCTCGTCGATCCGGGCCCGGCCGGCCGTGCCATCGGGCCTCGTGCAGCGGATAAGGTCGGGCGGCGTCCGGTAGACAGGCACCGCGTAGCCTGTTCCCGGCGCCCGCGAACCCAGCGCCTCGGGGATGTAGTAACCGGTCGCGAAGGCCTTACCTTCGCCGATCCGCACCCAGTCGAACCGATCTCGGAAGAAGGCTGCAGCGCTTCCTGGTGAAACCTTGGCAGCCTCCGCGCAAACCCCGGTCCAATCTGGTCCATAACTCAGGAGCGACTTGTCCTGCCGACGTTGCAGCGAAGGGCAGCTGATACGGAAGGCGCTCAACGCCCGAGCCGCGGAGGTCTCATCGATAGTGGCCGGGGGCGCAGCGGCAACGACGCCGGCCTCGCGAGCATTCGCGGGGGGCGGTGTCACGACCACCGGAGGTGGCAGGACAACCGGCGGGGCGGGCTGAGGTGGCGGCTGTTGCGGTGGAACCTGGACGGTCTTGGCGCAGGCGGCGACGAGAATGAACGAAGCGAGCGCAAGCGCTCTGGCGAAGGACCTCACTCTTCCTCGTCGGTTTCGATCAGCAGCCAATTGGGATCGCGCGACGAGAGGTCGCGCCGGAAGGTCCACAAGTCGCGAGTTTGAACGGCATCGCTCAGCGAGCCGGCGACGACCTGCCCCTCTGAATTGCGAGTCACGGCGGCGATGTCGGCTTCAAAACGCACCGTAAGGACCGCGACTCCGCGTTCGGCCGACGCTTCGGAAATCACCGCCTGGTCGATCCCGACGAGCCGATTTTCGAGCGTGAGCCCCTCACTTGCACGTTGCGCGATAGCCCCGGAAAAGGTCTCATAGATATGGTCGTCTACGTGCGGACGAAGGACGTCGGCCTCGCCCTTCCAAAACGACTCGAGGATCAAGCGGTATGCCCCCTTCGCGCCTTCGAGGAAGCGGGCCACATCGAAGCTGGGATCTGCAGCCAGGAGGGCGCGGACACCCGGACCGGCCGTCGGAAGGAAGGCCATGTCGGCGGATTCCGCCGGACTCAGCGGCGCAGCCGCAGGCTGGTTCACGCGCGGCTCGACTCGAGCGTCCGGATCGGCCGGCTTCAGGATCGGCTGCTGCTCGTGCCCGGTGCGCTCGCCGAGCACGCTGTAGAGGCGAAGCCCAACGAACAATGCGACGAGCGCGAGGATAACGATAACGGTCAAGCTTCAATCCTATCAGAAACGAAATTCCAACATAGTGCTGGACGGGTAAAGATTCCAACTCCGTGCAACGCGCGAGCCAGCATTGCGCCCCATATTCGTGGCTGCTAGTCGCTCCGTCCTACGCGCCGCGGCTCCGCGCGGCTCCCTAACATCACAAACTTCTGCAAGGACAACATGGAAATGGCGGATCAGGAACCGACGGGCGCAGGCAATGGCTCGGGCGACATGAGCGATGCACCCCAGGTGAATATCCTCGCTCAGTATACCAAGGACCTGTCGGTCGAGAATCCGAGCGCGCCGCAGGTTTATCAGTGGCAGGTGCAGCCGAATCTCGACGTCCAGTTCAACATCAACGTCCAGGGCGCTGCCGAAGGCGTCCACGAAGTCGCGATCAAGATTGAAGTCAACGCCCGTTCGGAGAATGGCGTGCACTTCGTCGTCGACCTGAGCTATGCAGGGCTCTTCGGCCTCCGCAACGTTCCGGAAGAGGCCTTGCAGCCGTTCCTCTTGATCGAGGCGCCGCGCCTCCTGTTCCCCTTCGCTCGCCAGATCATTGCCGAAGCGGTCAGCAACAGCGGCTTCCCGCCCCTCCTCCTCGACCCGATCGACTTTACGTCTGCCTATATGTCGCAGGTGCAGCAACAAGGAAGCATCGAGGGCGGTGGCGGCCAGGCGCCGAGCCCGAGCGAAGCCTGACGCTCGCGCGTCTGGAGCGACCATGAACCTTATCAAGTCGACCGGCACGATCGGCGGTCTGACGCTCGTCAGCCGCGTCGCCGGCTTCGCGCGCGAGATGCTCATGTCGCGCATCATGGGCGCGAGCTGGCAGGCGGACGCTTTCTTCGTTGCGTTTCGCCTTCCGAATACGTTCCGGCGGCTCTTCGGCGAAGGCGCCTTCTCCGCGGGCTTCGTCCCGCTTTATGCGCAACGGCTCCACGGCGAAGGGGGCGATGCGGAAGCGAAGAACTTCTCCGAAGAAGTCCTTGCGGTGTTCGTCCCGACGCTCGTGCTGTTCACAATGGTCTTCGAGATCATCATGGGCCCGTTCGTCTTCCTGATCTCGGGCTATCACAATGAAAAGCTGGCCCTCGCGACCTTCTTGACGCGAATCACATTCCCCTATCTCGTTCTGATCAGCCTCGTTTCGCTGTTCTCCGGAATCCTCAACTCACTGACTCGCTTCACGGCCGCAGCCTTCGCGCCGGCGCTGCTTAACCTTGCGATGCTCGCCGCACTCATCTTCGTGCCAGTCGGCGGGACGACGACCGCTGTCGCGCTCGCGATCGGCGTGACGATTGGCGGCGTTCTTCAGCTCGGCCTGCTTCTGGCGGCCTGCAAGCGAGCCGGGATCGTGCTGAAGCTGAGGCGACCCCGCATGACGCCCGGCGTCCGGCAGTTTGTACGGGTGGTCATCCCCGCCACTTTGGGCGCCGGCGTCTATCAGATCAGTGCCTTCATCGACACGTTCTTTCTGACGCGGATCGGGACGGGGGCGATGAGCTATTTCAACTATGCCGACCGCCTGAATCAGCTACCGCTGGGGGTGATCGGTGCGGCGCTCGGCACAGCGATCTTGCCCCAGATCAGCCGACATGTCGGAGCGAACGAGCCTGCCAAGGCGGCTCGCGTTCAGGGGCAAGCGGCCGAGCTGGCAATGTTGCTCTGCCTCCCGGCTGCTCTGGCCCTGGCAGTAAGTGCCTTCCCGCTGGTGTCTGCGCTGTTCCAGGGCGGCAAGTTCACGACCGAGGACGCGCGCCTGACAGCGATGACCCTGTCGATCGTCGTACTCGGGCTTCCCGCCTATGTGCTCGTTAAGGTGCTAACTCCAGGCTTCTATGCGCGGCAGGACACGGCAACTCCCGTGAAAGTTGCGGTGTTGGTGCTGGTCGCAACGGTTGTGCTGAACTTCCTGCTCATTCCGCCTTTCGGCATTGCCGGCCTGGCCTCGGCAATCGCCATTTGCTCGTGGCTGAACTGCGTCATCCTCTACGTCATTCTTCACCGTCGCGGGCACTTCCGTATCGAGGGCTGGCTCGCTTCGCGCATCGCGCGCCAGCTGATCGCCGCCGTGGCGATGGGCGCTGCATTGTTCGGCATCCGGATGGTCCTCAGTGGCTGGTTCGAAGGATCGGTCGGTCACCGCCTCGCCGGTGTCATCGCAATCGTCGGTGGGGGATTGGCCGTTTATTTCCCGCTCGTCTGGATCCTCGGGGGCACCGACCGCGAAGAGCTCAAGAGCCTCGTGAGGCGCAGGAGACCCTATACCGATGCCGGCTGACCGTCCGATGCGCGTCGTTTCGGGCATTCAGCCGACGGGCGACCTTCACCTTGGCAACTTGCTCGGCGCGATTTTGCGCTGGGTCCGGATGCAGGATGAGGCGGAATGCCTGATCTTCCTGGCTGACCTTCACGCGCTGACCGTCGACGTCGACCCGGCGAAGCTATCGGCGAGCATCCGCGAAATGGCTGCGGCGCTGATCGCCAGCGGTATCGATCCGGCGAAGTGCACGCTCTTTCGGCAGAGCGCGGTCCCCGCTCATGCCGAGCTTGCATGGGTCCTCCAGGGAACTGCCCGCATGGGCTGGCTCAATCGCATGACGCAGTGGAAGGACAAGGCGGGCAAGAACAAGGAAGGCGCATCCGTCGGCCTGTTCACCTATCCCGTGCTGCAAGCTGCGGACATCCTCCTTTATCAGGCCACTCACGTGCCCGTCGGCGAGGATCAGAAACAACACGTCGAGTTGACCCGGGACATTGCGCTCAAGTTCAACACCGATTTCGACGTCGACCTCTTCGTCGCACCGGAGCCCTATATCGGTGGCGGGACGGCCGCACGCGTCATGAGCCTGCGCGACGGCAATTCGAAGATGTCGAAGACGGACCCGTCCGACCAAAGCCGGATCAACCTGATCGATAGCGACGACATCATCGCGCAGAAGATCCGCAAGGCGAAGACCGATCCTGAACCGCTCCCCGCAAGCGTCGACGGTCTCGAAGGGCGACCGGAAGCGAAGAACCTCGTGGGAATTTATGCGGCCGTGACGGGTGAAACGGTCGAACAGGTCCTGCAGCGTTTTGCTGGCCAGGGGTTCGGATCCTTTAAGCCTGCACTTGCCGACGCCCTGATTGCGTTGCTTTCGCCGCTCCGCGCTCGCCTCGATCACTTCCGGCAAGATCCGGCCGAGCTCGATCGGTTGCTCCACGAGGGCGCGAAACGTGCTGCAGAACTCGGAAGGCCCGTCCTCGAAAAAGCGTATGACTCCGTCGGTCTAACGCGCTGAAAAAACGCTTCATCGACGGTTCAGCGGTTTCGGTGGTATAAGGCGACGGATTATTCGCCCATTTCCCGCTCGAAGGGGACTTCCAATGCGTATCCGCCAACTCGCAGCTGCTGTTGCCCTCGGCAGCGCAGCCATCGCGCTTTCGGCCTGTGCTACTTCTCTTCAAACTGAGGTTTCGCGTTATCAAGCTATGCCCGCTCCGCAGGGACAGACGTTCATCGTCGTGCCCGGCGGTGGCAAGGCTCGTCCGGGAGGCCTTGAGTTCGAACGCTACGCAGCGCTCGTCGCCCAAAATCTCGCCGCCCACGGCTATCGCCCTGCCGCGAATGCCCAGGCCGCGAACATGGTCGTCGAGCTTGGCTACGACGTCGATAGCGGCCAGACCCGGATCAACGATTACGGCCCGACTTACGGCCCCGTCTGGGGCGGCTACGGCGGCGGCTGGGGCAGCCCCTTCTATCCCCGGTACGGCTATTGGGGGTCGCCATTCTATTACGGATGGAACGATCCCTTCTGGTACGGCGGCGGGATCGACAGCTATGTCGAATATCATAGCCAGCTCGAACTCCACATCCGCGCGACCGGCAGCAACCTGCCCTTATTCGATGGCCGTGCGGAAGCTCGGTCGACTACAAATCGGCTCGACGCACTGCTGCCAGGCCTCGTCCAGGCGCTCTTCACAGGCTTCCCAGGTCAGAACGGCGAAGTTGTCCGCATCACGATCCCGCCCGCGAACAGGGCTGCAGCACGCGCCTACTAAAAGCGTCGATTGAAATGCGCAAAGGCCCGCCGGATTGTTCTCCGGCGGGCCTTTTGTTTTGCGATGGAATTCGCGGACGTCGATTAGCCCTCGAGTTGGCGGGTCAGCAGTCGAATGTCGGCATCGAGCTCCGCATCGCTCGCGCGGAGCTTTTCGATCTGACGAACAGCATGGATGACCGTCGTGTGGTCGCGACCACCGAAGCGCCGACCGATGTCCGGAAGCGATTTCGGAGTCAGTTGCTTCGAAAGGTACATGGCCACCTGGCGTGGACGAGCCACTTCGCGGGCACGGCGTGCTGAGGTCATCTCCGCCTTGCGGATGCGATAGTGCTCGGCCACCTGCGTCTGGATCTCGTCGATCGAAATGCGGCGCTGGTTGGCGCGCAAGACATTTGCGAGCACCTCTTCGACGAAGGCGACATCGATCGTCCGGCCCGTCATCATCGCATAAGCGCCGATGCGGTTGAGCGAACCCTCGAGCTCGCGGATCGATGACGTAACGCGGCGCGCGAGGAAGTCGATAACCGGCCTCGCCATCTCGACGCCCGGGAGTGCCTCGAGCTTTGCAACGATGATGTTGAACCGCAGCTCATAGTCAGCCGCGTTGATGTCGGCGACGAGGCCCCACGACAGGCGCGAAAGGATGCGCGGCGCGATGCCGTCGAGGTCCTGCGGGGCACGATCGGAAGTAATCACAAGCCGCCGTCCGGCCGTGATGATCTCGTTCATCGTGTGGAAGAATTCTTCCTGCGTCGAATCCTTGCCGGCGATGAACTGGACATCGTCGATCAGCAGCAGGTCGGCGTTCCGAAGCCGCTGCTTGAAGCCGATCGTGTCGTTATCCTTCAGAGCGCGGATGAACTCGACCATGAATTTTTCCGCGGACATCGAGACGACCCGCGAACCGCGATTATGCGCAACGAATGTGTGACCGATGGCGTGCAGAAGGTGGGTCTTGCCGCGCCCCGTGCCGCCGTGGATGAAAAGAGGGTTGAAGCCTATGGACTTCGAAGTCGCGAGTGTCCGGGCGGCCGTCGCTGCGACCTCGTTCGCCTTGCCGACGATGAAGGTTTCGAACCGGTAGCGTGGATCGAAATTCGGCGCGTTCGGATCGCGTTCGGACGGCGGCGGAGATTCTTCGAGAATAAGCAGCGGTGCGGGCCGCGGGGCATCGGCCGCGGCAATCAGCCGTACATCGCGTACGATCGGAAGGACCGTTTTCCAGGCAAGCGTCAGCCGCTCACCGAAATGAGAGCGAACCCAGTCCGCCATGAACTGGCTCGGAAGCACGAGATCCAAGAGTCCGCTGTCCGGCTCGAACTGCCCGAGCTCGGCAGGCTTCAGCCAGCCGTCGAAGGTACGAGCGCCCAGGTCCCTTCGAAGCCCCGAACGGATCGATTCCCACGCCGCTTCGAGCGGTGCGGCGACTGTTCCCCCGGATTGCATGGATTCTTCGACAGCCGAATTGGCCCCTGCGCCTTGCACTGGCTCGCGCCTCCCTCTCCCTAACCCCCAAACTCAAGACAAAAGCGCCCTCCCCCGCGAACCGAGTCGCGCGGCCAAGGTCTCTCTTCTCTCCTTACGCCCGGCGCGGATTCGCGCCCGGAATGCTGTTTCTGAAACTGCAGCGCGCAGCTTTCAAGAGCCGTTTTTTCACACAAGTGAAATAATGGCTATTGACATCGGAAATAGGCCGATGCTGAAGAGAAATGGCGGAAAACCGCCGTTTTCTAGGTTACCCGTGGGTTAACAGTCGCGCGAATCGCCGGAATTGCAGCATTTTTCTTGCAGTCCCGAAACGGAACGAGCCGCCGGTCTCCCGGCGGCTCGTCTGAACCCTGATTTTCGCGGGCGATTTAGCCCAGCGAAGCAACCCGCTTTGAAAGCCGGGAAATTTTCCGAGACGCCGTGTTCTTGTGGATCACGCCGCGCGCAACGCCGCGGGCGAGCTCGGGCTGGACCTTCTTGAGCGCCTCGGCGGCATCAGCCTTCTTTCCCGAAGCAAGCGCCGACTCGACGGCCTTGATAAAGGTCCGGATGCGGCTGACTCGCGAATGATTGATGACCGTCCGATTCGCGTTGCGACGGATGCGCTTCTTGGCCTGCGGCGTATTCGCCATTGTCTTCCTCTAGCTCAATGAAAAACGGCGCGGCCCGCAGGCTCGCACCGGAAGTGGCGTTCCCCTAGCTTCAAGTACCGCGAAGGTCAACGCTGGCACTTGGGGCAATAGAAGGTTGAGCGGCCGCCCTGGACGATGCGCTTCACGGTGCCGCCGCACGCGCACGCCTTCCCTTCCCGGTCGTACACCGCAAATCGCTTGGAGAAATAGCCAAGCTCCCCGTCCGGGCTGGCAAAATCGCGAAGTGTCGATCCGCCCGCTTCGATCGCCTCGGCAAGCACGTCGTGGATCGCAGGCACCAGCCGTTTCAGCCTTGCCAGCGATATGGATCCGCCGGGCCGGCGCGGGTTGATCCCGGCGCGGTAGAGTGCTTCGCACACGTAGATGTTGCCCAGGCCCGCGACGATGCCCTGGTCGAGCAGCAGCAGCTTGATCGCGGCTGTGCGGCCGGCGAGGCGCCGTCTGAGCTCGAGGGCATCGAGATCGAGAGGCTCCGGCCCGAGCGCCCGGAACGGCGGCCACTCTTGAAGCTCGTCTGTCCGCACGAGGTCGAGCGACCCGAAGCGCCTGGCGTCATTCAGCGCCACGCGCCGCTCGTCGTCTGTCTCGATAATGAGATGGTCGTGCTTCTCGATTTCGGTCGGATCGACGCGCCACCGGCCCGACATACCAAGATGAAAGACGAGCGTGTCGCCGCGGTCCGTATCGATCAGCCCATATTTCGCCCGCCGCCCAAGTCCGGTGACGCGCGCGCCGGTCAGCCGCTGCCCAAGATCCACGGGAAGCGCCCGACGGAGGTCCGGGCGCCGCGCTTCGACGCGCGCGATGCGCCTGCCCTTGAGGACGCGTTCGAGGCCGCGAACGGTCGTCTCGACTTCAGGAAGCTCCGGCATGCAGGCGATATGGCGGAGGCGCGACAAGCCCGCTAGAGGCGCAGCCCTATGACCGATGAGGTGAATTTCGGCGACGAACTGGTCAGCCCTGAAGAGAAGACGCGGCGCGTCGGCGCAGTCTTCAGCTCGGTCGCGCGCCGGTACGATGTGATGAACGACCTGATGTCGGGCGGCATGCACCGGCTGTGGAAAGACCGCTTCGTCAATCGCGTGAAGCCGCGGCCTGGCGAGAACATCCTCGACATGGCAGGCGGAACGGGCGACGTCGCCTTTCGCATGGCTCGCCGCGGTGCCCAAGTGACCGTCTCCGATATCAACGCGGATATGCTGGAAGTCGGCAAGGAGCGCGCGAATGCTCGCAGACTGACGGGCCTGTCGTGGAAGGTCGAAAATGCGGAGACGCTCAGCTTCGCCGACGCGAGCTTCGACGCCTACACGATTGTCTTCGGTATCCGGAACGTCACCGACATTCCTGCCGCCCTGCGTGAGGCGCACCGCGTGCTGAAGCGCGGCGGGCGTTTCTACTGCATGGAATTCTCGTCCAGCGACTGGCCGGGCTTCGCGAGCATCTACGAAGCCTATGCGTCGAGAGTGATCCCTCGCGTCGGCAAGGTCGTGGCCAATGACGAAGAAAGCTACCGCTATCTGGTCGAGAGCATCCGCCGTTTTCCACGTCCGGAAGCGTTCAGGCGCATGATCGCCGCGGCCGGCTTCGTTCGGGCCGCGGCGGATCCGATGCTTGGCGGCCTTGTGACCATTCATTCGGGCTGGAAGATTTGACCTCTTCGGTCACCCATCTGTGGCGTTTGGCGAAGTGGGGTCGGACGCTGGCGCGGCATGGAGCCTTGCGAGGGATCCATGACGACCCCTTCACGCCACCGCCCGTCCGCAAGCTAATCTGGCTGATTAGTCTCGGGGCGCGCGTGCCCCGGACGCCGCAATATGCGACAGCGCTGGTCGCGATCGGCCCTGCGGCAATCAAGCTCGGACAGGCGCTGTCGACGCGTCCGGATTTGGTCGGCGAAAAAGCCGCCGAAAACCTGTCGCAGTTGCAGGAC
>Ga0164308_10001273_pt1 | contig 13395 bp, 7 predicted proteins | sample Whisoiple_246_MG_FD_109983 | JGI IMG/M metagenome (GOLD analysis project Ga0164308, IMG submission 109983) | Soil microbial communities amended with fresh organic matter from upstate New York, USA - Whitman soil sample_246_MG | ecosystem: Environmental > Terrestrial > Soil > Unclassified >...
CCGCGCTTGTGGAGCGTCGACGAGAACTCGGTCTTCGACTTGATGCACCCGGACTGCGTCGATGGTCTGATCCTGATCTCGAGCTGTCTCGCCTCCCTGTTTGGGCTGGAGAGCGTGCACCACCTGGCTCATCTGCACCGCTCTCTACCCCTGTGCAGCATCGGAATCGCGATTCCAGGCGTGCCGAGCGTGGTGATCGACAACCGTGGAGGCATGGAGGCCGCCGTCGAGCATCTGGTCGGTGAGCATGGCTGTCGGCGCCCCGCATTCATCGCGGGCGCCGCGGGAAACCCCGAGGCTGACACGCGCTTCAGCGCCTACGTCGATGTCCTGCACCGCCACGACCTCACGTTCGATCCCGCACTGGTCGTCGATGGCAATTTCACGAACCGCGACGGACAGGCGGCGATGGAGCAGCTCATTGCGCGTGGTGTCGAGTTCGACGCGGTGGCGGCTGCCAGCGACAACATGGCCTTCGGAGCCATGTCGGTGTTGAGGAAGCACGGTCGCCGCATCCCGCTCGAGCTGCCCGTCACGGGCTTCGACGACGTGCAGATGGCGCGACTCGATAGCCCGCCGCTCACCACGGTTGCTCAACCGTTCTCTGCCATGGCTGGCGAAGCCATCGGCATCGTTTTGGACCAGCTCGCCGGGCGTCCCGTGCCAGATTGTGTCGAGTTGCCCGCGCTGTTCCTGGTTCGGCAATCGTGTGGCTGCGGTGTGCGGACGAGGGTGGTGAGAGCCGATCGACCGAGCACGACTCTCTCGGCCGCAGAATATCTGCGCACGCAGGCCGGAGCGCTCGCCAGCAGTGTCATCGATTCGCTCGGCTTGCCGGCGCCGGAAGGGTCGCAGATCGCGGAGCGCTTACTGGCTGCGCTCGAGCCGGCATTGGTCGGCAGTCCCGATCCGTTCCTGCATACGATCGAGCAGCTGCTGGTGGGAGCCGACGACGACTCGGCAACTTGCCGCGCGCTCGAAGGTGCCGTCGCTCGGCTGCGCGACGAATTTCGCAGTTGCCGTGAGCCGGAGCTCGAAGACCTCTGGCACGACGTGCGCGATCTGATTGCACACCGCAGCCAACGCGGACAGGTTCAGGAGCGAATCGACCTGGACAACGACTACCTGAGGATCGTCGATCTCAACCGGCATCTGACGCGCGCCGTCGACTTACCGTCGCTCAAGCAAGCGCTGCTGCGGATGATGCCCTCACTCGGCATCGCCAACGCGTCGTTTTCACGCTACGCCGAGGGCTCGAACGTCGAGCTCGAACCCTGGGTGTGTATGTTGGATGGGCGCGCGTTCGATCCGCCCAAGGTTCGCTTTCCTGCCCGCCAGCTGGTCCCTCCAGGCATTTGGCACGATGATCGACGCCGCACACGCTTGGTCTTCCCCCTGTTGTGCGAGGGCGAGCGCTGGGGTGTCGCAGTCTTCGAATACACCGGCGGAACTGGGGGCTTTCAAATGCTCCAGGACCAAGTGAGCGTCGCACTCAGCAGCATTCGCCTCCACCAGCAAGTGGTGGAAAAGACCGTGCTGCACGAACGAAGCGTGCAGGAGCGACAAGCCACCGCGGCGCGCATGGAAGCGTTGAGCGTCCTTTCCGGCGGCGTCGCCCACGACTTGAACAACGTGCTCGGTCCGATGGTCGCCCTGCCCGACGTCATCTTGGAGGATTTGGCGTACCTCGATCGCGAGTCTTTGCCGGCCCTGGACGAGATCTGTGACGACATGCGCAGCATCAAGAGCGCTTCGCTCCGGGCGGCGCAGACGATCAAGGACCTGCTCACTCTCGGCCGCGAGCGGAGAGTGGGCACGGATCCGTTGGATCTGAATGCACTCGTGTCGGATTGCCTGACGCTCGAGACGCTCGGGTTCATGCCCGAAGAGCTGACTCAGGTAGAGGTCAGCCACCTCTTGTGCGAGGAGCCTCTGATCGTGCGCGCCGCGGAGGCGCACTTGGTTCGCGCGATCACCAATTTGGTGCGCAACGCGTTGGAGGCCATCGACGGCCCGGGAAAGGTCGATGTCACGACCCGCTCGGTCGATTTGACCACGCCGCACTTGGGCTACGAGGTCGTCGCGCCGGGCAGCTACGCGGTCGTGAGCGTGTCCGATACGGGGCGCGGCATCGACCCAGCGGGTTTGGTGCGCGTCTTCGAACCGTTCTTTTCCAGTAAGCGCATCCGCCAAACCTCGGGCAGCGGCCTCGGGTTGGCCGTGGTGCACGGCGTGGTCAAGGAACACGACGGCTATTTGGACGTCACCAGTCAGCGCGGGCAAGGCACGACGTTCAGCCTGTATTTCCCGCGCATTCACGTCCCGCTGGAAATGACGCACAAGACCTCCTCACTGCCTCGTGGGCGCGCCAAGGTGCTGGTCATCGACGACGAACCAACGCAGCTTCGTACGGCCTCGCGCGTTCTCGGGCAGCTGGGCTATGAGATTGACACGCTACGCAGCGGTGTTGCCGCCTGTGAACTATTCGCAGCCAGCGCCGAACGCGAGGCGCACGACGGCCCCCAGCCGGCGAACGAGAGCCCTTACGACCTGATCATCGTCGACATGTCGCTGAACGAAGATGAGGACGGGCTCGCGGTCATCGAGCGGATTCGCAGGCTATTTCCTGGCCAACGCGCGCTGATTGCCTGCGGCAACGCGCCGCCCGAGCGAGCTGAAGCCGCGATCGTTCAGGGGCTCGGTTGGCTAGCCAAGCCGTACACCAGTGGTGCGCTGGCGCGCGCGGTCGAAGCAGCGCTGAACGGGACCGCCTAGGGCCGCCTTCTGCGCTCTCGCTCGGAGCGCGACGCCGAAGGCTATGACGCCGCGCGAGACCATCAACCCAATCAACCATCCCGGTGACGACCCGCGCTCGCGCCGGCCATCATCGCGGTGCGCGCCGCTTCCCTCCACAGCGGCGAATTCGGTGGCAAAGCGCGCAGCGCCTCCGCCGATAGGCGAGTCGAGCGCTCGACGTGTCCGAGCAAGCGATAGGCGTGGGCGGCGACGGCTAGCACGTGCCCGCGTTCGTGCTGACCGAGCTCGTGACCGAGCGCTTGTTCCGCAGCGCCAACCGTCGCGCTGAAATCGCCAATCTTGAAGGCTTCCAGCGTAGCTCGGAAGTACCAGCGACCGGCGCCCGCGCTGTCGCCGGCGCGCGCGTAGTGTTGCGCCGTGACCATCGGATTGCTGCGCTCGGCGGACTCGAGGAAGCGCGCTGCCAAGCGATGGCCGAGCGTGCGATCGGCTTCGGTGAGCAAGTCGTAGGCTGCGTCACGCAGCATGGCGTGCGAAAACACCCAAGCCGACTTGCTCGACTGACCCTCGTGGCGACGGCCAATGATCTCTCGCGACACGAGCAGGCCGAGCCAGCGTTCGACCTCGTTCTCGTCCGAGCCTTCACCGAGCAGGAAACTGACTCCGCGCGGCGTGAATGGATCGCCGAGAATGCTCGCCGCTCGCAACACGCGCCGCGCGTCTGGAGCGAGTGCGCGAAGGCGACTTTGCACCACCCCTTGCACGGTCTCGAGCAAGTCATCCCCTCGCCCCTCGGCCTCTGCGCGAATCAACTCGTGCAGCAGAAAGGCATTCCCGCGGGCGCGCTGCAAGATCCGCGCGCGGACGTGGCCCTCGAGCTCGCCCCCGAGCCGCAAGGACACGACCCGCTCCGAGTCCGCCGCGCTGAGCTCGTTCAAGCGGAACTCCTGCACCGCTCGCCTTTGCCACAAGTCCGGATACAGCTCGTGAACCTCTGCTCGTGCGGTGGCCACGATCAGCAAAGGTTTGTCGGCGAGCGCCGCGAGCAGATAGTCGATCGCACGCAGACTACCGAGATCGGCCCAATGGATGTCCTCCAAACGGATGAGTAACGAACCTTGCGTGAGCTGGGCCGCCACGTGATCGGCGAAGGCGCGATGCACCGCCTCCACCGAACCCGCTGGTCGGAGCTCACCGGCCTCGGTCGCATCAGCCGCTTGCGGCTCGAGCAGGGTCAAGAGCGCGGGACTCGCAGGATTGGGGGCGGCTTCGACCATCGCCGACACCAAATGCAGAGGCGAGCCGGCGCTCATGGGGTCGGCGTAGGCGGACCAAACCGAGGGCGCAGGCGCGCCCCGCGAGAGACGCGCGGAAAACTCCGATAAAAGCCGCGACTTTCCGATCCCCGCGAGGCCCGTGAGCAGTACGACGCGGGCCTTCGAGCCGTCGAACGCTTCGTGGGCGATCGAAAGCAAGCTCGATAGTTCGTGATCGCGCCCCAAGCACCACGCGCCGCTTTGCCGTTCCGGTTCGAGCGTGGGCGGCGCCTTGCGCTCATCGATCAACGAGGAGCTCGAGCCCTCCGCTTGGGCAAGGATGAACTTGTCGGACACGAGCGCGGCACTGGTAGCGTCGAGGAGGACTTGGCCAGGACGCGCTCGCTTCACGTACGCTTCGGCTTCGGAGAGGAGCTCGTGCAGTTGCAGGGTCGACGCGCGATCGACGGTGCGTCCGGCGACCACCGCGATCGCGGCGCGGGGCCACTGCGCGCGAACGTCGAGCGTCAGGCGAGCCGCGTGCACGGCTTGGTCGAGCGGCGTTGCATTGCCACGCGGAAGCGCGAGCCACGTGCCGTCAGCCAGGATCTCGAAGTAGCTCGAGTAGCGCTTGCGGCCGTCCGCGTAGCGCTCACTCGTCGCCAGATCTTCATCCGCGTGGCGCACGAGCACGATCGTGGTTGGGATTCGCTCGGCGACCGTGAGCCCACTCGGGCTCAGCAGTTCGCGAGCCGAGGGCGCGACGTCATCCAACAACTCCGCCGGGAGCGCCGCGATTGCCGCGAGGACGCAGGCAGCATCCGCGGGCCGCTTGGCTGGTTCCGGGGCCAAGAGCGACGCGAGCAGCTCATCGAACGCGGGATGAATGTTTGGCACGAGCGCGCCAGGGAGGATCACGGTCTCTTCGACCGTGCGCGACATCAGCTCGATCGGGCTGCCTTCGAAGATCCGGTGCCCGACGACGCAACGGTAGAGCACGCAGCCCAGCGCAAACACGTCCGTCGCGGGCGAGAGCTCCTCGCCCAGGACTTGCTCGGGAGCCATGTAGCCGGGCGTGCCTGCGACCAAGTCATCATCCGGATCGGAGACAACGGAGCGCGTCAAACGCGCGATGCCGAAATCGAGCAGGCGGATATTCGCGAGATCGCGGTCGACGAGAAACAGGTTCGATGGCTTGAGATCGAGGTGCACCACGCCGCGCGCGTGCGCAGCGGCCAGCACGTTCGCGGCACGCGTGATCAGGGTGATGGCCTCCCCGACCGACAATCGGCCACGAGCGAGACGCGTTCCGAGCTCTTCACCCTCGAGCCACTCGGTCACGATGTATGCGCCGCCCTCGGCCAGTTCGCCGTGCGCCATGTAGCGGACGATCCCGGGGTGCTCGAGCTGCGACAAAAGCAGGGCTTCGGCGCTGAACGCGTTACGCAGCTCTGGCCTCGAATCCTTCAACAGCTTCACCGCCACCGCGGTGTTCGACGCGAGCTCGACGCCGCGGAAAACCCAGCTCGAGTGCGTCGAACTATGCTGCTCACCACACGCGAAGCGCGGCTCCAGAAACGAAAGCCAACGCTGAAGCTGATCGGCTTGGTCGGCGGGCGGAACGGCCTTGCTTGGAACCGTTTCGGTAGGCTCAACCACTACTCGGATCGTCGAATCATCGTCCGATCGCGTCGCGGTCGCACCTTCGCGCCCGAAGTCACACAACGGCGCGGACTCGGGGCACAGGTCGGTGATGTCGGAGTTGGGAGCTGGCACCGCTGGAACTTGCTTTTAAAATACCTTGATTGGCCGATGCCGTGAGGGCCGCGGGCAGCGCAGCCCGCACGTTTGAAATGACGCTCGCGTCGAGTTCGAGAATTGAGTCGAAGTCCTACCTAGAACCGCTCTGTACGACGAGCGCCCCTGCTCACTCCAGTGATTGTCGTCGGATTTGCCCCTGGCCATATCAGACGTTCCGAATGTTTGTTAGAGTTAGCAGATCTCACGTCAGCTGGCAGGTCCTTCAGGGTGGCTTGCTTTCGTAATCTTCGCGTGAGGGCGTCGACGGGAACGACGGAAAGGACGATGGAATGGCTGTACTCAGCGGCAAAGTGGCGATCGTGACGGGCTCGGGGCGCGGCATCGGACGGGCCATCGCCATGAGGCTAGCGCGGGAGCAGGCCCGAGTCGTGGTCAACGACACCGGCGGATCGCCGAACGGAACCGGCCACGACCCCAGCGTCGCGGATTCAGTCGCTGCCGAGATCCGAGCACTCGGTGGGCAAGCGTCCGCCGACCACCATGACGTGGGAACGCGCAGCGGGGTCGACGCCCTCTTTCGGACGGCGCTCGATTCCTTCGGTCAGGTCGACATTCTCGTCACCAACGCGGGCATCGTCCGCGAGGCGGCGATTGTCAGCATCCGGGACGAGGATTGGGACGCCCAGCTGCGTACCATGCTGAACGGCACGTTCTTGTGCACGCAACGCTTCGCCCAACACCTGAAGGAACGTAAGAGCCCGGGGCGTGTGCTGATGGTTTCCAGCCAACTCGGTCTGCAAGGTGCGAGCCAAGTTTCGGCGTATTGCGCGGCTAAAGCCGCGATTTGCGGGTTTGGACTGAGCGCCGCACAGGAGCTGGCGGAGTTCGGCATCACCGTGAACATCCTGAGCCCGATGGCTTACACGCGGCTTACCGCTGGTCTGCCGCTGATGGACTTTCCGAACGCCGAACGCTTGATGTCGCCGGACTTCTGCGGCGATATCTCGGCTTACCTCGTGTCCGATGCGGCAGCGCACCTCACGGGTCAAATCGTCCACGTGCAAGGCAGTCAGCTCTCGGCCTTCAAGATCGCCATGACCGAGGGCGTCGCCCCCAAGGGAGGCGAGCGTTGGAGTGTGGAGGAAATTCGCGAACGCTGGAGTGAAATCGTCCGGTGACCGAGGAAGGCGACGCACCCCCGAGTGCTGAACGGAAATGTGTCGGCTGCGGTGCCGCGCCACCCGTCTCCGGTGACGGCTCGATCACGCTCCTGAGCCTCAAACACGGCTGGCGTTTGAGCCGCAAGACCGATGCCTCTGGCGCGGTGCGCACCGAGTGGCGCTGTCGCGCCTGTTGGACTGCCTATCGGGAGATCGTTCGAGCGCCAAGCCGACAATAGATTCGACCCGCCGCCGCTCACCGCGTAAAGCTGCACCGGTCTTGATTTGCAGTCCGGGCGCCTCGACAGTAGCCTATGCCAAAGATGGTCGACCAGTCCGACGAACTCGCGCGCTTGCGCGCGGAAAATTGGCGACTCACGCACGAACTCGCAGGACAACGCGAGCGTGCTCAAGCCGTACTCGAGAACGAGTTGGTGGGCTTCCTGATTGCGTCTTTCGAACTCAATCGCTTCCTGGATACCAATCAGACTTATTGTGAGTTCCTGGGCTACGAACGCGAAGAGCTGCTCAACGCCGATCCATATCAATTCTGGCTGGCGACCACCTTCGCTGACGATCGAGAAGCGGAGCTCGCGCATTTGCAGCGTGTGGTCGCCGGGGAGACCAGCGCGTACCGCCTGCGCAAGCGCTTCGTCCGCAAAGACGGAGAGGTACGCTGGGGGGAGCTCGCGTACAGCGCCGTCCGTGATTCGCAAGGGCGAGTTCGCTATGGAGTGCTGACGTGCACGGACGTGCACGATCGCCAGCACGAGGTCGAAGCTCGGGAGAAGCTTCAGGACAGCCTATTCCAAGCGCAAAAGTTGGAAACCATCGGGCGGCTCGTCGGAGGCGTGGCGCACGACTTCAACAATCGCCTGCTGGTCATCATGGGTCACGCGGATATTTTGCAGCGCAGCGCCCAGGAGCCGTCGCTCGCCTTTCACGCCGACATCGTCGTTTCCAGCGCGAAGCGAGCTGCCGAGCTGACGCGGCAACTGCTGGCCTACAGCCGACGACAAATGCTGCGGCCGCAGGCGGTCGACGTGAATTCGGTGGTGGAAGGCACGCGGCGCATGCTCGAGCGCGTGATCGACGAACCAATCGAGATCGTGACCACCCTTTCGGCGAGGTCCCCAATGCTGGCGGACTCGGGGCAGCTCGAGCAGGTGCTGATGAACCTGATCCTGAACGCACGTGATGCCATGCCCGACGGCGGACGCATCACCCTCCAGACCTTCGACCAGGACGTGACTGCCGAAGCCCCGATCGAGGGCCTGCCCCCCGGCGCCTACGTGGCGCTGGCGGTGACCGATACCGGCAGTGGGATCTCGGACGCCGCGCGGCCACAAATCTTCGAGCCATTTTTTACGACCAAAGAGATCGGGCGTGGTACCGGGCTCGGTTTGGCGAGCGTCGAGGGCATCGTCCGTCAAAGCGGCGGCAGCATCACCGTTTTGAGCTCGGAAGGTCACGGCAGCACCTTCACCGTGTACCTGCCACGCGCGAAGCCCGGCGCCGAAGAGCGTCCAGGTGCGTCGAACCACGCCGCCAGCGGCAGTCACGTCCCCTGTCGGCCCGCGCTCGACACCGTGCTGTTGGTCGACGACCAAGACGACGTGCGTAGCTTGCTCGCGGAAGTACTGCGGCTCGGCGCCTATCGCGTGCTCGAAGCCAAAAACGGAGTGCAAGCACTCACCCTGGCCGAAGCGCACCCGGATCCGATCGACCTGCTCGTGACCGACATCGTGATGCCTGGCATCACGGGCGTGCAGCTGGCCGACGCGCTCCGGACGCGGAACCAGAACTTGAAGGTCTTGTTCATGTCCGGCTATGCCGAGCGCGACAGCTTGCGCGTCTTGCAAGCGCACGAACAGTTCATCCCCAAGCCCTTCTTGCCGGATGAGCTTTTCCGGCACGTCAACGGCTTCTTGCGTGCGTGAACCGCCGCGGCGCCCGAGTCGAACTTACTTCGGCGAGCCTGGCTCAGCTCCGATGTAGGCGGGGCGCGACTCGCGGCAACAGTGCGCGCGTCGCCCACAAAAATTCGGGGGTTCGTTCGCGGACGTAATAAGTCGTTCGACCGCGTTGCCACTGACTGTGCGGATCACACGCGCAGAAAGGAACGCGAGCGTGCAGAGCGTCATCGAGCAGCAACCGAGCGCAGGGGGTTTGGACGAATCTGACGAAGCAGCGAATTCGCGAGTCACTCCCGTCATGCCCGCGCCAAACTGGTGGGAGTTCGACGACGCCGCCCCAGCGAACTGGTGGGAGCGTGTCGACGATGCCCCGACTTTGGTGCCCCCGCAGCCGGTTGTAGACGAAGGGGCGTACCGGGGTACCGCGCCGCGCTACTCGCTCCTCGTGTCGCTGGCGCCGCCCGCGCTGGCGCAACCTCGATCAGGGCACCGAGCGTGGGGCGCGCGGCTCTTGTTTGCGGCAGTTCTTTCCGCAGTCGTCGCACTATTCGCGCTCGAGGGAAGCTCACTCGCCGCACTCGTACCGCTGCCGCTCACGCACGCCTTGACCTTCGTTGATCCGGGTTCCCCCTGACGCTCCGAACGGCACGACTCACGATCATTTATCAATAACTCGCAACCCGAGAGGCACTTAAAATATGAGAAAAATTGGCTGGTTGTTTCTGGCTCCGTCCGTCTTGATGATGGTTGTCAACTGCGGCTCGAGTGGCGGCACTGCCGACGACGATTCAGGGGGCAGCGCGGGAAGCGCGGGGACCCACAGCGCAGGTCAGAGTTCTTCCGGAGCAAACAGCGCAGCAGGGGACGACAACGGTGGGATGCCGAATAGCGCCGGCACAGGGGACGGCGGGAGTGCGGAGGCGGGCGACACGGGAACGGCTGCGGGGCAAGCCGGCGAAATGAGCGTGGCGGGGGCGGCAGGCAGCGATGGCACCACCGCCGGCTCCGGAGGAGCGGAGCTCGGCGGAAGCGGCGGAGCGAGCGCGGGTTCAGGCGGCACGATCGTCGTCGGAGGGAGTGGGGGCGCAAGTGCTGGCTCTGGAGGCGCGGGGGGGGCCGCATTGGTCTGCAGCGGCAGTGCGACTGCTTGTTCAGCCCTTTCTGCGCAGCAGTGCGCGACTGCCAAGGGTTGTACTTCGACGAACAGTTGTTCCGGAATGGCCAAGCTCTGTAGCTCCGCTGCGGACGCGACGGCCTGTGCTGAGATCGCTGGCTGCGTCTTCGGAACGTCGTGCAGCGGCACCCCGATCGCGTGCGCAGCCTTGGCAACCTCGACCGCGTGCAGCAATTCCGGCTGCGCGTGGAATCCAGCTTGCACCGGCACCCCGGCAACCTGTTCGACCCACGTCTCGGCCGCGCTTTGCAACCAATCCAATGGCTGCAGTTGGAACGGCAGTGCGTGCACGGGGACCGCCGCCGCATGCGAGTCGAATACCGGCGCCATCGCCTGCTCGAACGAGGCAGGCTGCACGTGGACCGCGTGCTCTGGAACTGCCGCGCAGTGCTCGACGCTCAGTTCGGTCGAGTGCACGAGCCAGCCGGGCTGCGCGTTGTAGTTTTCCACGCTGCAGCGCCGAGATTCTCGTGGTCGCGCAGCGCGACGCCGATCGCGACAAAGCTCGGGAGCGAGCTACGAAGCTGGCGATCTTCGCCAGTTTCGTAGCTCCGGTGGCAAATTGCCGGGCAGCTTGGCCCCTGGGCAGAACGACCACCCCGCGATAAGGTACGCGCCGGGGTACAGATTAATGAGATTCCATATCACGGGCGCTCGTTGCTTGGCGGCCAGCTTTTTGCTCGCCGCCTTGCTCTCGAATTGCAGCTCCAGCCAGACTGGCGACGTTGCTGGCGCAGGCGCGCCAGGCACGGCGGGCGCTCCCTCCGCAGGGTCGAGTGCGGGTTCATCGAGCGCAGGGTCTGCAGGGGTAGCTGGCGGTGCAGTCGGCAACAACGGTAGCGCGGGCGCGAATCTCGGCACCGCGGGCAACGCTGGCGGCGCGACGGGCTCGGCTGGCACGGCACTCGTCACCACTGGCGGTAGCGGCGCGGGCGGCGGTAGCGGCGCGGCAGGCAGCGCGCAGGCCGGCGCCTCGAGCTGTCCAACGGTCAGCGACTTTGCAACCTGGCCGAGCAACGAGCAAAGTCCACTCGAGATCGGAAAGGCGGCAGCCAAGGCCTTCCTACCCCATACCCTCGAGGGTTACGGCGGTGATGGCTACGCCTGGGCGTTCACCTATTTCGGCGCCCTGCAGTTCACCAAACTCACCAGCGACACGGCCACGAACTCCAAGCTCGTCACTGACTTCGATCAGTTTCTCTCTGGCGCGAAGCCTGTGCCCGCAAACCCGTCGCCAAAGCCGGGTGACAACAACGTCGACACTCGCGCGTTCGGTATGCTGCCTCTCGAAGTCTACCTGGAGAACGGCAACACAAAGGCCAAAGAGCTGGGCCTTTCCTACGCCAACATGCAATGGACCGTGACGACGAACGAAGGCTACACGGCAGACGTGCGCTGGTGGGCAGACGACATGTTCATGATCACCGGTCTGCAAGTGTTTGCGCATCGCGCCACCCTCTCCGACCCCCAGCCCAAGCCGGATTACCTGACGCGCGCGGCAAAAGTGATGATTGCCTATTTGGCGAAGCTCCAAAGCAAGACCGATGGACTGGTCCACCACACCGACAAGTCGGAGCCCTATTGGGGTCGCGCAAACGGCTGGATCGCCACCGGAATGACCGAGCTCCTGCTCGAGCTCCCCGCAGGCGCGGACCGCGATGCGATCATGGCAGGCTACAAGCTACAAATGGACGGGCTCGTCAGCGTGCAAATCACGAAGGACGACGTTGGCACCTGGAATCAAGTCCTGGACTACCAATCAGCAACCAAGCCCGAGCTATCTTGTACGGCCATGTTCACGTACGCGTTGGCCACGGGTGTCAAGAACGGCTGGCTCACGGATCCGAAGTACGCCGCTGCGGCTCGCAAGGGCTGGCTCGCCGTCGCGAAACACACCAAGGATGGGCTCCTAGGCCAAGTTTGTCCCGGCACGGGTGACGCGCGCAATCTGACGGGCCTAGAGGCTCAACAGAAATTCTACATGGACATCGCGTTCCAAGACGGCGACCGACACGGTCAAGCACCGTTGCTGTGGGCAGCGCGCGCGCTGCTTCGCCAGGATTGCCCGGGATTGCGCTAGATCCGAACAGCACGACGCGCCGGTCCTAGTTCATCTCGTAGCCGTTCGTTCGCACGGGCACGCCCAGCTCGCCCGCGACTTCAACCAGCAAGTCGGGCGAGAAGTAGTAAATGCGGAGGCGGGTGATCTGATCATCCTGCAGCTCGCTGCGAATGATGCAGCGAACCGCCTCGCCTTCGGTATGACCATACCAAAGCAGAATGATGTGTTCACCGCGGTGGTAAACGAGCTGGCTGCGCGCACGCCCACCCTCATAGCCGTCGAGATGCCGTGCAGGCACACCTGCAGACAGCGGCGAGAGCAGCGTGTGATAGACGATGCCCGAGCGCGGGTCGGTCGTCGCGGCAAGACCGAGATCGAGCGCGCAGCCCGGCAGCTCGACGGTAACGGTGTCGAGCAACAGGGCTGTGAGAGCGAGCAAGTCCCCAGCGTCGAACGCGCGACAAAAAGCGTCGAGCGCAGCAGGTGGCGGGCTTTGCGGTTCCACTGCGTGCGGCTCCGCCAGTTTGCTGCGGCCGCGGTGAAGCGCAGCCTTGATCGCCCCCACGCTCGTACCGAGCACGACAGCGATGTCGCCGAGCTCGAGGTCGAACGCGTCCTTCAGCACCACAGCGGCGCGTTCTTGCGGCGACAACCTCGCGATCAGCGTCCCGGCAGCTTCGCGCTTGGCGCGCGCGTCGCCCGACTGCACCGCCGGCTCTGCCAACTCGCCCAGCGCCTCGCGCAACCGGCGAGAGCGATCGACGTACAGGTTGGTGGCGACGCGGAACAACCAGGCGCGCGGGCTCTCGATCTCGGGTTTGAGCTGGGTACCGAGCGTGACCAGCGCGCGCGCCAGCGAGTCTTGGACCAGATCTTCGGCGTCCCAGGGACTGCGCGTGAGGTGCCGGCAGTAACGGTAGAGCTCTGGCCGCAAGGGCTCGAAAGCTTGGCTGAAGCGGCGATAGGCGGCGCTGGTCAGGGCAGCGAGATCGTCCATACGAAACCTCAGTCTACCAGCGAGCCGCAAGTGAGGTTCACGATTGCGCCCGTGGTCGCGGCGGCGCGCTCCGAGGCGAAAAAAACCGCCGCTTGAGCCACCTGTTCCAACGTAGGCAAGCGACGAAGCAACGTGTCTCGCTGGGCGTGCGCCTCCAACATGGCCTCCGCAGTGAGCCCGTGTTGGGCTGCCACTTCGCTGAACACCCGCCGGCTGTGCGAACGCGCGAGCGCCTCCGGAATGGCATCGGCGCGCAGACAAACGGCGCGAACCCCGTGAGCACCGAGCTCGCCGGCCAAGTGTCGAGTCATC
>Ga0164308_10001275_pt1 | contig 13391 bp, 11 predicted proteins | sample Whisoiple_246_MG_FD_109983 | JGI IMG/M metagenome (GOLD analysis project Ga0164308, IMG submission 109983) | Soil microbial communities amended with fresh organic matter from upstate New York, USA - Whitman soil sample_246_MG | ecosystem: Environmental > Terrestrial > Soil > Unclassified >...
GCATGCTAAATTCACGGAGGATCCATGGCACCCCCCGCAACCGCTGAAGTCATTCGTCCGCTGCGCCGCGTGGAGTACGACCAGCTCGTCGCGCTCGGTGCATTCGAGGACGAGAAGATCGAGTTGCTGGACGGCGAGATGGTCGCCATGAGCCCGATCGGTCCGCCGCACGATGCCGCAGTTCAGAAGCTGAACGAACTGCTGGTCTTGGCGCTTCACGGACGCGCGTGGGTGCGCTGTCAGTCGTCCTACGCTGCCTCGGATCTGTCCGAGCCCCAGCCGGACTTTGCAGTCGTTCCGCGCGGCGAATACTACGATGATCACCCGGGCCAAGCCCACTTGATCATCGAAGTAGCGGACTCGTCGCTCGCCAAAGCTCGCGGACGAAAGCTACGGCTGTACGCAACCTGCGGGGTCCCTGAATACTGGGTGGTCAATCTGGTCGAGCGTTGCATCGAAGTTTATCGAGAGCTCGAGGGCTCGAGCTATGCCCGAGTCGAACGCTACGAACGCGGCCAATCGATTCAGCTGCTGGCCTTCGGCGACGTGAGCATCGCCGTTTCGGACGTGCTGAAATAAGCACTCGACGCGCGCGCCAGATCGGGCGATCTCAGGAGGCATGAGCTCGCTGCGACTGCCTCTTCTCGTCCAAAAGCTAGGCCCCGTCGAAGTGCCGTTGCCGGCCTATCAGACCGAACGCGCGGCGGGTTTGGATCTCTGCGCGGCGATTGCTGCGCCGCTGCGCCTCGAGCCGGGTGCGCGGCTGCTCGTCCCGACTGGGCTCGCGTTCGCGATTCCGGATGGCTACGAGGGCCAGGTGCGGCCGCGCTCGGGTCTTGCCTTGAAACACGGTATCAGCATCGTCAACTCACCCGGCACGATCGACGCGGATTACCGAGGCATGGTGCAGGTGTTGTTGATCAATTTGGGGCAAGAGCCATTTTCGATCGAGCCGCTCTCACGCATCGCCCAGCTCGTGATCTGCCCGGTGGTGCAGGCGGAGCTTACGTTGGTGAGCGCGCTCGACGAGACCAAGCGCGGCGCGGGCGGCTACGGTTCGACCGGCGTCTGAGCCGCGACTCGTGCGTAAAAGTCTCGCAGTTCACGGGCGACTTCCCGGCGCTCGACGTCGCGGGTGATGATGTGCTGGGACCGCGGCAGGATCACGACCCGCACGTCACGCGTGCCCAGTAGGGCGGCCACGCGCCAAGCGTTCTCCACGGGGCACACGCGATCGCGCGCGCCGTGCAGGATCAACGTCGGACAGCGCACGCGCGCCAAGTGCTCGCGCAGTTCGCGGGCCGAACGTTCGAGATCGATTGCCGCGTGCACCGGGTCCGCCGTGTACGAGATCTGACTTTGCCGAGCTTCATCGTCGGCAATATCCGAGCCGCCTTTCTTCATCAGAAAGTCGGGCAGACGGAGCCATGCGCCCGCGCGCAGCGCGAATGCCAGCGGAGGACGCAGCCAGACCGCGTTGGCCAGCAAGACCAACCCCTTTACCCGCTCGGGATGTTCGATGGCAAGCTTAGCCGCGAGCAGCGAGCCCATGGAGATGCCTGCGGCAATCACCGGTCCTCGCTCGGCTAATTCTCGGTAAGCGCTCTCTGCGCCGAAAACCCAATCAGCAAAGCGAGTCTTTGCCAGATCTTTCGCGTGGCTGCCGTGGCCCGGCAGCGACCTGGCGAGCGCAGCCAGCCCCAATTCTCCAGCCACGGTCGCGGCGAGCTCGATTTCGCGCGTGGTACCACCAAAACCGTGGAACGCGACCACTCCGGGCGAGCGCCCCTCGAGGCAAATCGGGCTGGGCGCGGCGGCGCTCAGCGCACCCAGGTCGAGCTGCACTCGAGAACGACGAAAGATCATCCTTCGCCGCGTTTGATGCCGTAGCTACGCACTTTTTTGTGCAAATTCGTGCGCTCCACGCCGAGCACGATGGCCGCTTTGGAGATGTTCCACTCGAGCGCTTTCAGCGTTTCGATGATGTATGCGCGCTCCGTCGTCTCGCGGTATTCGCGCAAAGTGAGTCGATCGGAGGACGTTTGCGGTAGTGGCGTGCTCTCGGCATCCGGGATGCCGTCACTCTGACTCGATTGACTCGCGCCGGCTTCGTCCGCCTCGTCGTCGAACGGGCTATCGTGTGGATCTTCCGGCAGGTCTGCGATCGTGATGACGTCACTCGACAAGATCGCTGCGCGCTCGACCACGTTCTTCAGTTCGCGCACGTTGCCCGGCCACTTGCGGCGCGACAAGGCGTCGAACACGCTGGGATCGATGCGCTTGGAGCGCAGGCCGTTGTCCTTGCAGAAGCCGAACACGAAGGCCTCGGCCAGGATCGCGATGTCCACTTTTCGCTCGCGCAGCGCAGGTACGCGGATCGGGAACACGTCCAAGCGGAAGAATAGATCCTCACGAAACGTGCCCAGCTGGACGGCCTTGGACAAGTCTTTGTTGGTCGCAGCCAGCACCCGCACGTCCACGTTGATCACGTGCTCGGAGCCGACGCGTACCACCTCGCCGTTTTGCAACGCGCGCAACACCTTGGCTTGCGCGGTCAGATCCATGTCGCCGATCTCGTCCAAGAACAACGTGCCGCCGTGGGCCTGCTCGAAGAAGCCTCGCTTGCGCGCCTGAGCTCCGGTGAACGAGCCCTTCTCGTGACCGAACAGCTCGCTCTCGATCAGCTCCCGCGGGATCGCCGCGCAGTTCACCTTCACGAACGGCGCGTCCCGCCGAGGGCTCAAACGATGGATCGCCCGGCTCACGAGCTCCTTACCCGTGCCGCTTTCACCGGTGATGAGCACGCTGGCCTTGGTCGGTGCCACCTTGTCGACGTCTTGAAACAGCTTCTGGATCGGCGCGCTGGTGCCGATCATCTCGTAGCGCGCCTCCAGTTCGCCGCGCATTTGCTCGACCGTGCGGTTCAGACGCGCGGTGCGGATCGAGTTGCGCACACTGACTAGAACGCGCTCGCGATTCAACGGCTTCTCGAAGAAGTCCGTCGCGCCGAGCTTGATAGCAGCCACCGCGTCATGCACGGTTGCATGGCCACTGACCACGATCACTGGCAAATCACGAGTGGCGTCGTCAGAGCGTAGGCGCTGCAGCGCGTCCAGGCCGCTCATGCCGGGGAGCTTCAGGTCGAAGATCGCGACATCCACCGGTTCTTGCGGATTGCCGAGCGTTTCCAGCGCCTTCTCCCCCGACTCGGCTTCCAGCACTCGGTAGCCTTCGCCCGTCAGCACCATCTCCAGCGTACGCCGGATGTTCTTCTCGTCGTCGACGACGAGCACGGTGGGAGGGACGGTGCTGAGCGGTGAGGGATCGGCCATCGGTGTCAGCCCTGCTTTGCCAGCGCAGCCAAACGCTCCAAGTAGTGCTTGGCGGAGACCACGAACGGGCTCGAAGGATAGCGTTTCACGACCAGCTCCAGGACGGCGCGAGCCTTTTCACGCTCCTTCGTCTTCAGGTAAACCTCGGCCAGCATGACCAGGCCTTCCGGTTCCAAACCCGAGTCGGGATAGCTGCGGAGCGAGTATTGAATGCGGGCGATCGCCGCTGGAAACTTGTCCCGACCAAGATAGAAGCGCGCCACGTACAGTTCGTGCCGCGCGAGCAGGCCGGTCACTACCGATTGCATGTACGCGAGTTGCGGCGCGTGCTCACTATTCGGGTAATCGTTGAGGAAGGCGCGGATACTCGTGTGCGCGTCGTTCACGTAAGCCAGATCGCGCTCCTCCAAGGGCGGCAACAGGAACGACGCGCTCACCGCGTCGTACTGAGTCATCGTCACTTTGAAGCGTGCGTACGGGATTTCCGGATCGTTCGGATAGTCGTGAACGAAGGCTTTGTAGCCGGCGGTTGCCTCGGCGAACTTGTCTTGCTCGTAGTCTGCGTCCGCCAAGCGGAGCTCGGCCAGGCGCGCGTAGCGGCTGTAGCCGTAATTTCGCTTGACCTCGGCCAGCTTTTGCCGGGCGGCCTCCCAGTTCTTGGAGTCGAAGTCGTCCATCGCGGCTTCGTAGTCTTGCTTGGCCTTTTCCGAATAATCGAAGGCCGAAACTGGGCGATACTCCTGCTCGCAGCCGTTCAGTCCCGGTGCCAGGACCGCGAGGCCCAACAGCAGCCAGGGCATGGCTTTCGGAAATCCGCGCCTCCGGTGCCGACCTTGCGCCCCGCGCGTGCTCGCCTTCGTTGTCCGCATGTTCGAGGCCTCTGCTAGCGGCGTTCCGTTTCGGGCGCAAGGTGACAGGCCCGTATTTGGGGCGCTTCCGCCGAGCGAGCGCCGGTGGCCAGGGGTTCCGATAGAGCCTGGGCTCAAGTCAAGACTAGCGCCTCCTGGAACAACGGGTAAAGATGGCCCCCGAGGCAAGATGAACGAACCCGTCCCCATGACCCCCGCCGGTGCGCAGAAGCTGCGCGACGAACTGGTTCGCCTCAAAGAAGAGCGACCGAAAATCTCGCGAGCCATTGGTGTGGCGCGCGAGCACGGCGATCTGAAAGAGAACGCCGAATACCACGCGGCCAAAGAGCAGCAGGGCTTGAACGAGGCCCGAATCAAGGACATCGAGGACAAGCTGTCGCGCGCCGAGGTGATCGACCCATCGAAGTTCTCCGGTGATCGCGTGCGCTTCGGTGCCTTCGTGTTGCTCACCAACCTCGATACGGAGGAGGAGAATACCTACCAAATCGTCGGCGCCGACGAAGCCGATCTGAAAAACGGCACGATTTCGGTGACCGCGCCCTTGTCGCGGGCCCTGATCGGCAAGTCGACGGGTGATGAGATCGTCGTGACTCTTCCAGGCGGAACGCGCCGCTACGAAATCGGCAGTATCGAGTTCCGCTGAAGTGTCGGGTTCGCTGAGGCTAGCGGGCGGCCCGGCGCTCGCACGAGTCGCGCGCGCGTGCTGGGCGGTGTGGACCGTCGTGGCCGCGGAACTGGCGCTGGCGCTGCTGGCTTCGGCGCCCGAGCTGAGCAGCGTCTGGGAGGTCCAATACGGCCTGCTTTGGCTCGCGCCGACGGCGCTCGCCGTTTCAGCGTCCGGCGCGCTGTTGGGCGCGTTCCTGGCCTGGCTGGTCCAACAATCCGAGGCCCGCGCCGTGCGCGCATTGCTCGGTGCGTTCGGCGTTGCGGCCGGGGCGGTGCTGGGGTTCGGGGTAGGGGGAGGGCGGCACCTGGCAACGTTGGGCCAACGGGGCGGTTTCGCGATGGTCCTGGGCGCGGTCGTGGGCGCGGCGGTGTGGGCGATCGCGCCCGGGCTCTGCCGGCTCGAGCGATTGCGGCCGTGGTGGTGTGCCGGGTTGATCGCGTTGGGCGTGCTGGCGGCGGAGCTCGCAAACCGGCTCCTGCTCGTGCGCTTGTATCCCGCGTTTCATTTGGGGCTCGCGGCTTGCGTATTGCTCACGGTCCCGCTGGCCGCTGAGGCGCTGGCACGCGCGCTTGGCCGGGACTCGGCGTCGGCCTCGCGGCGAGCCGGCCAGCCGCGAGTCGGAGCGAACAAGGCGTCGGCGGTGACACTCGGGGTCTGGCTGCTCGCAGCGCTCCTCGTCTTGCCCAGCGCCCAGCGCCTAGCGCACTTCGATAACTTTCGTTTCGTCGTCAGTGAGCATGCGCCACTGGCCGGCCGCGCACTGGCCCTGGCCACCCTGGTCGCCCCGGTCGCGCCCGAAGATACGGTCGAATGCGATGCGCTGGCGCCCGAGGAGCGCAGCGCGCACGCGGCCTGCCTCAGTCCTTCCAACGAGCAGACCGGTCGCACCCTCGACCTCCGACAACGCGATTTCCTGTTGATCAGCGTCGATGCGCTGCGCGCCGATCACTTGGGTAGTTATGGCTACTCCCGACCCACCACGCCGAACATCGACGCGCTGGCGAAGGACGCGGTGTTGTTCGAGCATGCCTACGCGCCAACGCCGCACACGTCGTATTCGGTCACCTCGCTGATGACCGGCAAGTACATGCGGCCGCTGCTTTTACAAGGCATCGCCCAGGATTCGGACACGTGGGCAGGGCTACTTCGGACCTATGGTTACCGGACGGCCGCGTTTTACCCCCCGGCGGTGTTTTTCATCGATCCGGATCGCTTTCAGAGCTTTCGCGACACGTTCCTCGGTTTCGAATATCGCTGGGTCGAGTTTGCGGAAGGCTCGCGGCGCGTGCAGCAACTCCAGGCCTACCTAGAGACCGCCCCCGAGGACAAGCGGCTGTTCAGCTGGGTGCATTTGTTCGCGCCGCATGAACCCTACGAGACTCACCCCGAATTTGCCTTCGGCGAACGCGATCTGGATCGCTACGACTCGGAGGTACGCTTCGCCGACGAAACCGTCGCTGAGTTGGTCAAAGCGTTTCGTGCGCGACGCCCGAACTCGGTCGTGATCATCACCGCCGATCACGGCGAGGAGTTCGGCGAGCATGGCGGGCACTATCACGGGACCAGCGTGTACGAAGAGCAAGTGCGCGTGCCGCTGATCATTTCGGCGCCTGGAAGCCTCGCCGCGCGGCGCATCACCGAACCGGTTCAGAGCATCGATCTTTTGCCGACATTGCTGACCGCGCTCGATATCCCGAAACCGCCGCGCCTGCGCGGCCGTGATCTCGGTCCACTGTTGGCCGCAAAGCGCGCCGAGGGTCCGGGCTTGGTACTGGCCGAGACGGACGAGCAGACCCTGCTCGGACAGGGGACGCTGCGCCTGGTTTGCGCGCGCAAACTCGGCGCCTGCAAGCTGTTCGACTTGGCTCGCGACCCCCACGAAGCGCATGACATCTCGAGCGAAGCTCCCAAAGAGTTCGCCGAGTTGCGCGCTCGGCTGAAGGAATTCGGCGCTTCCCACGGTCGCTACGAGCAAAATGGTCTCCGTGCCGAGGGCAAGGGCTGGCCGGCGGCAATCCTGCGTGGCATCAGCGGCGACGGCGACGCGGTGGAAGAAATTGCGGCGCTGCTCGACGACGCCGATCTGGCGATTCGTCGCAAAGCCGCGGAGATCTTGTTCGACCTGAAGCGACCCGAAGCCAAGCCAGCCCTGCGCTTGGCGCTCGGTCGGGACGAAGACGAAGTCGTTCGCCGCTACGCCGCGCTGTCGCTGACGCGCTTGGGCGAAGGTGCGCCGCTCACCTTCGAACTCGAGAAATCGCCAGACTTGGCAATCAGACGGCTGGCCGCGTTGGTGCTGGCGGAAAACGGCGACGGCCGCGGCGAAAAGACGCTGATCGCTTGGTGGCAGGATCCCGCGGCACGCAATTTCGATCGCTCGCGCCAGATCGCTGCAGCCTTGGGCACGATCCGCGCAAAGGACGCGGTCTGGCCCTTGGTGCAAAGCTTGGACGACGTGCGCCTGCGTCCGTATTTGGCCGAAGCGCTGGCGCGCATCGGCGGCGAGCTCGGCCAGGGTTCGCTGCTCAAAGCGCTGAGCAACGAGCGTTCGCAATCGACGCGCATCGCCTTGGTCAACGCGCTCGTTGCGCTCAAGACCGAAGCCGCGTTGGCCGCGCCGCTCGTGCGCTTCATGGGCGTGCCCGATCCGCTGTTGATCGGTCTCGAGGCCGCCGAGCGCAGCAAAATTTTGCAGTATGTCGGTGGCCCCGAGGGTCAGGACTTGCATCGCCTGCGTAGCCAGGCCTCGCTCGGCGTGAGCGTGACGCTGACGATTCCCTCGGGCGGCAATGGGCGCGGCGTGCGCGCCTTCGTGCGGGCGCGCGCAACGGGCAGTGCTCCGGGCGAAGTGTTGATCGCTGCCGGCGCTCCGGATTGGGGAGGTGAGGGCAAGCGCAAGCCGAGCTTGCCGAACTTGGACGCCGCGCAGGCCTTGCGCCTCCACATCCCACCAGGCCCCGAACCAGTGGTCGTGTACGGCGAACTGCCCAAGAGCGTGGGTGCGCGCGCGGGATTGCGCGCCAAATTCGTGGTCTTTGCCGACAGCACGGTGCAGCTGGACGCGCTTTCATTGGTGCCTTTGTCGGATGAGCTGCCGCCACCGAAAGCCGTGCCCTGGCAGGCGGGTGGTGCCGACAGCGCGCCGCGCGCGGGCAACGAGTGACGCAAATACCCCGGTATCTGCGGCATTTCTGGGGCGGAAGCAAAAAACGGCCGCCCATGCCGCTGAACGCCGGAATGGTGTATAGAAGCGCCCGTGGCTGAACCGCATGACGAATCCGAGTCGTCTTTGGGTCCCGACAAAACGGAGCCTGAGGCGAATCAAGCAGAGCAGGTAGACGCGGAGGCCGCGGAAGCGGAACTCGTTGCGGAAGGCCAAGCGCCTGACGCCATTGCCGCTGCCCCCAAAAAGAAAAAGAAGAAGCGCGCCCAGCTCGACGAGCCGGAACCTAGCCGCGACCGCAATCGGCGGCTGCGCGAAGAAATGACCGGCGGGCGACGCAACAAGCCGAACGCGATCCCTGCGCGTAATTTGGAAGCGGGCGAGATCGTCGACGACGCGCTCGCACGCAGCACGCAGGCTGCCGGCGAATGGCTGAAGAAGAACGCCAACGTGGTGCAGTGGGTCGTGATCGTTGGGCTGGTCGGCTGGGTCGGTTATGCGATCTACGGCTATCGAGCCAACCGCGCGGCAGAACAAGCTTCCGCCAAACTCAGCACGGCCATCCGCGCCGAGAGCGCGCGCATCGGCACGGACGAGACCAAGCCGGATCCGCAGACTGGCTTGGTCGAGACGCGCCCTTCGTTCGCGAGCGAAGAGCTGCGCCTGAAGGCCGCTGAGGTGCAGTATCGCCCGATTGCCGATCGCGGCTCGACCTCCGCCGCGACCTTCGCCAAGCTGGGCCTGGCTTCGGTGCTTTACGATCAAGGCAAGTTCGCCGACGCCAAGGCAGCCTACCAGGCCGTCAAAGACAGCAAGCTTGCGACGCAAGACCTGGCCGTGAAAGGGCGCGCCTTGGAGGGTATCGGCATCAGCTCGGAGGCCGCTGGCGACAAGGACGGCGCGCTGAAAGCGTTCGGCGAGCTGTCGAACATCGACGCGCTGGGTTTCAACGCGCTCGGCGCCTATCACCAAGCTCGCTTGTCGTATGCCGCCGGCAACACCGAAAAGGCCAAGGAGTACTTGAAAGACGCGCAAAAGCGGCTCGACACGCTGGCTGGCGCGGGAAGTAAGGACGAAAAGAAGTCACTCGGCGGCGGCAACAGCGGCTACTTGCAGCAAGCCGTGCGGGATCTGCAGCGGCGCGTCGACCCCAGCGCAATCCCAGCCAGCTCGAACACACTGACCGCAGAGCAAATTCAGGAGCTCAGCGAACAGATCGGCGATGGCTCCGGCAAGGGCGGGCTCTCTTCGGAGAAATTGAAGGAACTGCTCAAGGGCATGGGCAAGATCCCAGGCGGCACGCCCAACGCTCCCGCGCCGCCGGCGAGCGCCCCGTGAGCCGGGCCTTGTCACGCTGGGCTTGCGCCCTGGGCGCCGCCTGTCTGGGCTTGGCAGCCACGAGTTGCGAAGCCATTCGCAACGGCGCAAATCCGGAGATGCCGCTTTGGTTGCAGCGCCCGAACTCGGCGATGCAGGTGAACTACACACGCAAGCTGGTCGCGCCCTCGAGGCGTGCGGGTGAACCGTATGAACGCGGCCAGCCGGAAATCGATCCGGTGGGTCGGCGCGTGTTCACGGGTTCGAGCGACAACGGCCTCTACGCGTTGCGCGCCGCCAATGGCGAGCAGATCTGGCGCTTCGAGACGATTGGCTTCGTGCAGTGCGCGCCGCTCTACGATCCGGTCGAAGACGTGGTCTACTTCGGCTCGAACGACGGCGCCTTCTACAAGGTGTCGGCGAAGGACGGGAAACTGCGTTGGCGATTCATGTCCAATGCCGAGGTTTCACGGCGCCCCGTCCTGCAAAATGGCTTACTTTACGTCGTAAACGCCAACGACACGCTGCTTGCACTCGAGCCCGCGACGGGCAAAGTTCGTTGGTCACAGCACCGCTCACCGGCGACGGGCATGGAAGTCGCGGGCTACGCTGGGCCGACCGTCTTTCGGGGCAAGGTCTACACCGGTTTCAGCGACGGGAACGTGGTTGCGTACGACGCGCTCACCGGCGCTGAGCGCTGGCAGCCGGTGGATCTCGCAGCGGAAGCGGAGCAGACGCTCGGCGAAGTGCCGCAACAGTTGGACGTCGACACCACTCCCGTGCCGAACGTGTTGCCGTCGGGGCCCGTGGTGTACGTGGCCAGCTATGCGGGCGGCGTGTTTGCGCTGGACGCCGAGACTGGCGTCCAAGTCTGGCCGAATACCGCGGTCAGCGGTGTAAACGAGCTCACGCTCTGGCATGAACCGGCGCATGCACGCCGCGATGGCGGGCCGCCCGAGCCGGCGCGCACGATCCTGATTGCGTCGAGCGGTACGAGCGGACTTTGGGGCCTGGATCCAGAGACCGGCCGCGAGCTGTGGCGCCGCGAGGTCCCGAGTGGCGGAGTGTCCGCGCCCGTGCCGATCAACGGCGCGCTGCTGGTCACGGCCTCACGCATGGGCATCTTCCTGGTCTCGCCGCTCGGTGGCGAGCTGATCGACGGCATCCACGTCTCGGATGGCACCAGCCAGACGCCGTCCGCGTACGGCTCGCGCGCCTTCGTCGTGACCAACGGCGGCACGTTCCTGAGCCTGACCGTCGCGCCGCCAATCTGAGTTCGGCAGCTCTCTTCGTCGGGCGTCGAAACACGGTCCAGCAGCTGGGCGGTGCACCACGTGCTCGAAGTGGCGCCGGTAGCCCAGGGCCAAAATCGTGGGAAATACTCCCTCGGCTCCGAGCTATTAGTTCGCATAAGATACATTATGTAAACTAAACCGGAGCGGGAGCGATGGGGCAGAGCCGGCACCTCGGCCAGCGGCCGGCATGAGCGATTGGCTTGCTCGGTGCTTTGGACGAACATCCTCGATCCCATGATCTCGGTGTTCACCCCACTCAGCCAAAGCGGCAACGCTTACGTGGAAGCGGCGTTCGAGACGCTCTTGGCGCAGACCCACGAGGACTGGGAATGGGTCGTGCTGGAGAACCACGGCGGGCGCTTGCCCGACGCCATCGCGGCGCACCCACGTGTGCGCGTGTTCGAAGACAGCGAGCTCGAAGGCTTGGGCCAGCTCAAGCGAGCGTGCTGTGAGCAGTCCGATGGCGATATTTTGTTCGAACTCGATCATGACGATCTGCTGCACCCCGAGGCGCTCGCCAAGACCTTTGCCGCGCTCCAAGACGCGGACGTTGCCTACAGCGACTTTGCCGAATTTCGTGACGGTGATTGGACCCCGGACGGCTATCGAGCGGACTACGGCTGGCATCACTACAAGGTGAATTTTCAAGGCCACGAGCTGATCGCCATGCGCGCCCCGGCGATCACGGCCCAAAACCTGCGTCGCATCGACTATTGCCCGCACCACTTGAAAGCCTGGCGTGCGGACGCTTATGCCAAGATTGGCGGCTATGATGCGGGGCTCGTGTACGGCGAAGATCAGGACTTACTGAAGCGGTTCTTCCTGCTCGATCATCGCTTCGCCCACCTCGCAGAATGCCTGTATTTCTACCGCATTCACGACAAGCAGACGATGGCCAAGAGCGGCCCATCCGTCGATGACCTAAACTGGCAAGTGTACGAAAAGTACATTATCGCCCTGGGGCTGAAGTTCGCTGACAGCGCGGGGTTGGCCAAGCTCGAGCTACGTCAATCCGGCAGCGGCTACGGCACTTGCCGCGCCTTCGGCAAGTCGGTCGGTATCGACCTGGAGGGACCATGGCCCCTGGCCGACAGCAGCGTCGGCCTGATCTTGGCAGAAGACGTGCTGCAACAGCTGAGCGACCCGATCCACCTGATGAACGAAGCACACCGCGTGCTCGCGCCCGGTGGGTTCTTGCTCGTTCGCGTCCCCTCTACGGACGGTCGCGGTGCGTTCCAAGATCCGCGCAACAAGACGTTCTGGAACGAGCACTCCTTTTGGTATTACACGCAGGCCAGGTTCGCCTGCGAGATCCCTGAGTTCAAAGGGCGGTTTCAGGTCGCTCGGCTGCGCACCTTCAGCCCCGAACGCTCGAGCAGCCAACAATGGCCGATTCCGTACGTGGAAGCGCACCTATTCGCGCTGAAGCCCGGCTATGAACCCATGGGCGCGGTGCTGATTTGAGCGTCACAGCACGTAATGATCGTCGAGCGCGGTGACCGTCAGATTGACGCCCTTGAGACGCGCGATCTCTTGCTCCACCTCGCTCTGGAAGACCGGCTTGATATGATAGAGCAAGGTCGGCAGGTCCTGCGGCTCGACGTACTTCTTGAGATCTTTGAGCAGAGTGCGCGGAGTGTGGTGACCACTAGCAGTGGCTAGCTTCTGCTCGCGATTCGGGAAGCTGACCTCCATCAGCAGCGCCTTCAAATTCGGTTCTCGATTCAGCAACTCCCAGAAGCGGTCAGTTGGACCCGTATCGCCGCTATAGGCGATGGTGGCGTCCTTGCCTTGGATGATGAAGCCGGACGAGTCGACCGTGTGGTTCACCTGCACGCTTTCGATCTGATAGCCCGCGACTTCGACACGCTTCTCCGGCTTCAGCTCGAGGTAGCGAATGGTCGGCTCTCCCTTGTTGGGAATGGCCGAGAAATCAGGCCAAATCAGGTTATTGAAGAAGTGCTTCTTCAACACGTGCAGCGTCTCCTTCGTGGCAGCGACGATCAGCGGCTCGCACTCGGCTTGGCAGCGGTTGTCGGCAATGGTCGCTAGATCGCGAATGTGGTCCAGGTGGGCATGGCTGATGATGCATGCGTTCAGGCGAAACTGCGCTTTCAGGTCCATCCCGCTAGTCAGCGAACCAGCGTCGATCGCGAGCCGGTCGTCGAGCACGAAGGCGCTCGTGCGGTGACGCGGCGTCTCCCCGCCGTGGCAGCCTATGACGCGAAGTTCCATGACTCCAGTCGGGGTGAGCGCCGCAGGCTATGCGAAGGAGCCATCACTCCGGGCTCCACGGCGCGCTCGCGCATGATCGTTCAACCTTAGCGTGCTCCCCCCAGCCAAGGCTAGTCAGCACCCTGAAGCCTGCAGGCTCCTCGGATCCTCGAGCCCGCGTCCCGCGCGTATCGAGACGCTGCCGGGCCGCCTGTAGCCGGCTCTTCGTTGGTTCCTCGAGCGCTTCGGCGGCGTCTGCATCCGAGCTCGCGGGCGCGTTGGCCGGGCCCCACCGGCGGACGATTGCGGCCAGTCGGCCAAGCCAATGATCATTTTCCTGTGGAAGCTCTTGCGTATCGGAAGAATTGAGGATAGTTACCTGCGCCCCGTCAGGGGAAACGCAAAAGTAATAGGTCCCCTTGGGGGATCGTCTAACGGCAGGACGCAAGACTCTGACTCTTGCTATCTAGGTTCGAATCCTAGTCCCCCAGCAACGTTCACAGCGGTTTCGGGCGCCTCCCCCCGAACCCGCAA
>Ga0164308_10001276_pt1 | contig 13383 bp, 9 predicted proteins | sample Whisoiple_246_MG_FD_109983 | JGI IMG/M metagenome (GOLD analysis project Ga0164308, IMG submission 109983) | Soil microbial communities amended with fresh organic matter from upstate New York, USA - Whitman soil sample_246_MG | ecosystem: Environmental > Terrestrial > Soil > Unclassified >...
GCGTTTCACCTAACGAACGATGATCGAAGACGAAACGGGCGCCGTGTCTGTTCAGGGGACCTCGGACCTAGTCGCCGTAGTGGATGACGACCCTACCGCGCGACGACTGATGAGGTTCTGGCTAGAACGAACTGGCTACAGGGTAGCCGAGCACGACTCTGCGCGCAGCGTCCTCGAGTCGGACGGCGAGTTGCCCACCGTCGCCTGTGTAGATCTGGGGCTCGGTGAAGTCACCGGTATCAAGGTCATTCAACATTTGCGTGCACGTGACGCAGAACTGCCGATCATCGTCGTCACCGCACAGCGTGAGCTCGAAACGGCCGTCTCCGCGATGCGCGCCGGCGCTTACGACTACATCACCAAGCCCCTCGATCGCGATCGCCTGCTGCTCGCCGTTCATCGTGCGCGCGAGCGCCGTGAGTTGGTGATCAACGTGCGCCGCTTGGAGAGCGCGCTCACCGAACGCTCGGTGTTGGGTTCGATCGTGGGCAAGAGCCCGCCCATGCGCGAGCTGGCTCAGCAGGTGCAACGCGTGCTCGAGAGTGAAGTCGCGGTGTGCGTCTCCGGCGAGAGCGGCACTGGAAAAGAGCTGGTCGCACGGGCGATTCACAGCGGCGGACCGCGTAAGCGCGGACCGTTCGTGGCCATCAACTGCGCCGGCATTCCGGAGTCATTGCAAGAGTCCGAATTGTTTGGGCACGAGCGTGGCGCGTTCAGCGGCGCGACGCAGATGCGTCGCGGCTGCTTCGAGCAGGCCAACGGCGGCACTCTGCTCTTGGACGAGATCGGCGAGATGAGCTTGCAGACGCAAGCCAGTTTGCTGCGCACGTTGCAAGAGAAGACCATTCGTCGCGTGGGTGGCTCGGGTGAAATGCCGATCGACGTGCGCATGGTGTGCGCCACGCATCGCGATCTGCGAGCCGAAGTGGAAGCTGGGCGCTTTCGTGAAGATCTCTACTTCCGACTCGTGGTGTATCCCATTCATCTGCCCGCGCTACGCGAACGGGTGGAAGACATCCCGCTCTTGGTCGGACACTTCTTGCGCACGCTGACCTCGGACGTGGGCCGACAAGTGCAGCGTATTTCGCCGGAAGCTCTGGAGGCGATGTCGCGCCATCGCTGGCCCGGCAATGTCCGCGAGCTACAGAACGTCGTTCACCGCAGCCTCTTGGCGTGCCGCGGTGACGAGATCAACTTGGCCGATTTGCCGCCCGACATTCGGGAGCTCGGCTTGCCTTCGCTCGGGCTCTCGGTCGTGCCCGCCAACGGTGCGGCCGCGAACGGGCATGGTGAAGGTGAGATCTTGCCGCTCCGTGAGTTGGAACGGCGCGCGATTCAACGGGCGTTGCGCGCGACCCAGGGTAGCGTCGGTAAGGCCGCAAAGTTGCTCGGTATCGGTCGCGCGACGCTGTATCGTCGGATTGCGACGCTCGACCTGTCGAGGGATGTCGCATGACTTCGGGCTCGATTAGCGAGCCCCCGCTCTCCCTGCCACCGGAGATGCTGCGCGAGCTCGCTTCGGCGGGCGTGGAAGCCGATCGTGTACCAAGCCTCGAGCAATGGCAGACCTTGCTCTTGCGCTTCGCGCACCGCTTCCGCGACGAGCCGGAAAATCCGCTACGGTTTGCCACTTCCGCGCTAGGCCACGAGCTTCGCACGCCGATGACGGTCGTGATCGGCGCGAGCGAGCTGTTGCTGGAAGGCTCGCTGGATCCCGAACAGCGCTTGGCCGCCGAAAACGTGCACCGTTCGGGACAGCAGCTCTTGGGCGTGATCGACCAAATGCTGGCCGACGTCACCGAGCACGCAAAATCGACGCCGCCGCCGCCGCGCGCAATGACGCCGATCGGCTTTCGCCTGGGCGTCGAGAGCGAAGTTCACCGCGTGCTGCTCGCCGAGGACAACGACTTCAACCGCATGCTGATCGAGCGCGTGTTGCGTACGCTCAACTGCGAGGTCGACTTGGCGCCCACCGGACGCGAAGCGGTGCGCAAGTTTCACCAAGGCAAGTACGACCTGGTGCTGATGGATTGTCACATGCCCGACCTCGACGGCTTGGAGGCCGCGCGCCAAATCCGCGCGGTCGAAGGTCCGAACCGGCGTGTGCCCATTCTAGCGGTCACCGCGGGTACCGTGCCGGGCGTCCGTCAGGCCTGTTTACAAGCCGGAATGGACGATTTCATCGCCAAGCCGTTCTCGCTTTCCACGCTTCGGCGCAAGGCTTCACATTGGTTGTCGACGGCCAGGCAGTCCGACCCCGTGAGTGTGGAGCGCCCGACGATCGAAGCCGTTCAGCGTCCAGCGATGGCTGCATCGAGCGCGAGTGCCAAGCCGCTGCCGAGCTCGTCGGTCGATCTGACTCGCCTGCAGGAGCTAGCCGAGGAAGCAGGTTCGCCGCGCATCGTCGAAGAGCTCTCGCTGATCTTCGTCGAAGACATGGAACGCCGGTTGGAGTCTTTGCGTGAAGCTGCCGCCGAACGCGGCGAGCGCAAACTGCTGAGCGTGATTCACTCGGTGAAGGGCGCGTGCGGGAACTTCGGCGCGCTGCGCATGGCGGCCCTGTCGGAAAAGATGGAGAAGCGGATCAAGCGTGGCGACTTGCTCAGTCTCGATCTGGAAGTCGGCGAGCTGTGCAACGAATTCTTGGTCGTGCGCCGCGTGCTCGATTTGGAAGTGTTCGGGATTCGGCCAAATCCCGCGGTTTTGCCGGACATTCCGGCGCGCCTCGGCTGACGCTCAACGCTCGCTCGAGCGTTCGGCGTACAGCAAGGTTCCCGCCGATAGCCGTAAGCGCTGTCCCCGCCAGCTGACGTGACGCTTGAACAGGCCGAATAGCCACGCGCACGGTGCAGCGATTTCTCGCAACGGGCCGAGCACGACCGGGATCCACGCGCGACCCCAGCCGCGCAGGAGCACCCAACCCCCCAAGTCGCGCACGGCGAGCAGTGACAGGAACCAGAGCCACGCGAAGTGCCCGAGTAAACCGTGAGCAAAGGGCAGCATCAAGAGGGGACTCGTCAGCGGCTCGAGCATGGCGGCAGCAGGGCGCAACCGCCAACGCAACATCGACCAGCGAAGGTGGCGTGAGAAGGCGCTCCGCAAGGAACGATCGCGGTTCGGGCTTTCGAGCACGGTCGGTGCGATCAGCACGCGCTGTCCGGCGTTCTGGAACATTTTGCCCAGCACGAAGTCCTCCGCGAGCACGCACGACAAGCGCGAGAGCCCACCCAAACGATCCAACGCCGCCCGGGAAAAAAGCGTCGATTTGCCGATCACCGCGGCGTCTCCGCTGAGCGTGGGCAACGCCGAGCCAGCGGCCACGAAGCCATTCAGCTGCACGTTCTCGATCGCGGCGCCGAGCGTGCGCTCACGGGTGCCGGCGAACAAGTTGGTCACCATTCCCACCCCATCGGTCGCATGAAGCGCGACGAGTTCGCGCACGTAGTGGCGTGGCGCGCGTACGTTGCTGTCGCTGATCAGCACCAAGTCGTGCTTGGCGTGCGGCAACATGCCGAGCAAGTTCTGCACCTTGGGGTTCAGTGCAGAACCACCCGCGTGGACCACGACCTGACAGGGCACGTGTGGAAATTCGCGCTCGAGTCGGGCGACGATCGGCAGCGCGGGGTCGCCTTCCTCGGTGACACCGAACACCAATTGCAGGTCCGGTAAGTCTTGCTCGAAGAAGCTGCGCAAGTTTTCGTACAAATCTTCGTCCGCTCCGCTGAGCGGTTTGAGCACGCTCACCGGCTCGAGCTTCGCTGGTGATGGAGCCGTTGAGTGTGTGGCGCGGGCGAGCGCTAACCAACCAGCGACATTCCACAGCGAACAGGCAGCGACGAAGCCACAAGCAATCGCGGGGTGCATCGCACCAGGTGAAGCCAGTCTTGTGCCAACTTGGTGACACCTGATTTCAACAACTTACGCACTCTTCTGGGGATAACTGTGAACCTCGGTACGCAAATTGGTTCAACCAGTTCACACCCTTGCGCACTTCGACGTTAGTTCTCGCGGAGTGCGGCAAGCGCGGCCAGCGGATCCTTGGGCTTCGGCAAAGCGAGCGCGGCCAAGGCGTCATCGACGTACGGCACGCTGCGCGCGCCGAGCAGCACCGAGCTGAGGCCTGGCACCGCGCGCAGAGTGACCAGCGCTTGGCGCACCAGCGGCTCGGCGCTCAAGGTGGGCTCGAGGTGGGCTTCGAGCGCGCCGCGCACGCTGCGCAAGCGACCCGCGCTGCGCTCGGCGGCGAGGTGGCGCATGGCTAGGAACAGCCCCTCGAGATCGCGCAAGTAGCGGCCGCGAAAGTCACGAAAGCGCTCGGCGAGTTCGCCGCTGAGCGCGTTGTCGAGCCCCTTCAATACTTTGCCGAGCTCGGGCGCGATCACGTGGGCCTCGATTTCTTCCCACTGCACCAAGCTCGAGACGCGCGGTTCGATCTCGAGGATGCGATCGCCCCAGGCGAACAAGTCATCGGCTTCTAGTCCTCCGCCGAGCTCCAACGAGGGCGCGATGGTCTCACGGAACTCGCGCTCGAGTGCCAGCAGGTTGCCGCGAATGAACTCGAATTTCGGCGCTTTTTCCGGACGATTCGGGTCGACGAGGCGCAAGATGCTGCCACCGCGGATGGCGTTGAGCGGACGATTGGCGAGCACCGCGACGTGGCGAGCTTGCGCCTGCTGGAGCAAGCTCGGCGCGCCGCCTTGCTCGAACGCCGCGCTGCTCTCGAGCAGGTTCAACGGCAGCTGGAGCACGCGGAAGTGATGCTTGCCGGGAGCGGCTGCTTCGGCCGCCGCCCACATGCGCGCAAATTCGGTCGTATCGCGCGCTGCGGGTGCGCCGGTCGCCGTGTTGCTCGACACGCCGTAATAGGCGATGCGCCCGCGCTCGACCTCGGTCTCCAGGTGACGGAATGCTTGCTCGAGCCGGCGGTAGAACTCGTCGCGCACGGTGCCGAGCGGCCCTTGCCCACGCTTGGCGGCGTCGGCCAAGAAGTACTCGGGATTGTGCAAGAGCAAGACATCGACGGTTTCGACGCCGAGTCGCTCGAGCGAACGAGTGAGCTGGTCCGCGAGCCACTCGGGGTGGATGCAGTGCCACAAACCCTCGCCATATTCGACCATTTCGGGCATGGGTTTGCCGATGGCTTTGCGTGCGTTGAAGACCTCGTAATCTTGATTTTGCACGTAGCCGATTTTGGTCACGAGCACGACTTCACTGCGTTCGAGCTCGCGCTTGTCACTCGCGTCGAGCAGGACCTCGCCGATCAAGCGCTCGCTGCGGCCGTCCGCGTAGTTGCTCGCAGTGTCGATCAAGTTGATGCCGGCGCGCAGCGCGTGTTCTAGCGCAGCGCGTTGTTCGGGGTGCTGATCATCGACGCGATAGCTGCCGAAGCCGATACCACTGACGAGCAGGCCGCTGTCCGCGAGTTCGTTCCGAGCGTGCGTCGCCAGGCGTTCGGTGCGACGGCGCGTGCCTTCGGCGGTCGCGCGTCCTGCCAGCGCGCTGCGCGCGATGCTTTGCGACGCTCTCGTGGGCACCGCTGCGGCCAAGGCTCGCTCCAGATCCGCGACTTCGGTCACGGGCGCCGCGCAGGTGAAGTTCTGACACACGTAGAGTGCCGCTTTGCCCGAAACCAAGCCCTTGCCCTGGCTGAGCGGCAACGTCTCGGCCTGGGTGTCGGGTTTGCTGGGGTCGACGTGTGCGAAGATCGCGTTCGGCAAATAGCGCTGGCCCAAGGCTTTGCGCAAGGCCTCGTAGCCCGCTTCGCCAGGGACGCCAGCGAGCACGATCTCGACGGTGACTGGAGCAGAAAATCGACCACGCTGAGCGAGGTCGCGAATGAACGCGGTGAGCGTTCCACCAACTTGCCGTAGGTTCGCAACGCGGCTGAGGCGCGCTCGCGGTAATCGCTCTTGTCCAGGTGTGCGGCGAGTTTCGAAAGCACCCGCGCCGCCAGCGCGTTGGCGCTCGGCAAGGCGCCATCGTTCCCTTCACGTGGGCGCGAGATCAGCGTTTCGCCGTCTTTCGCGGTGTTGAAGAATGCGCCGCTTTCGGGGTCGTCGAAATCGGCCAGCATTCGCTGAGCGAGCCGCTCTGCTGCGCGCAGGTAACGTGCAGGGCTGCCCGCTTCGTACAGCGCGATCAAGCCGTCGCACAAGAACGCATAGTCTTCCAAAAAGCCGGGCACGTGCGCGCGTGCGCCGCGCGCAGTGTGAAACAAGCCGCCGTCCGGGCGCCCCAGCCGCGACAAGATCGAGTCGGCGGCACGTTCGGCAGAATCCAAATAGTGACGGTGTCCGAGCACGCGGTAGCCCGCCGCCATTGCCGATAACATCAGACCGTTCCACGAGCACAAGATCTTGTCGTCGAGCAGCGGCGGGACGCGCAGTTTGCGCGCCTGATACAGCTGTTTTCGTGAGCGGTCGAGCTCCGCGCGCAGCACGCCTTCGGGAATGCCGAGCTCGTCCGCCACGCGCATCAGCGGGCGCGGGGTGTTGAGCACGTTCTGACCTTCCCAATTGCCCTTGGCGGTCACGTCGTAATACGCGGCGAAATGCTCGCCCGCTTCTGGTCCCAAGATCTCGAGCACTTCATCGAGCGCCCAGACGAAGAATTTGCCTTCGACGCCTTCGCTGTCGGCGTCCGTGGCGGAGTAATACGCGCCGTTCGGCTCTTGCATCTCACGGATCACGTAGTCGAGCGTCTCGCGCGCCACGCGCGCATACTCCGGATCGTGCGTGACTTGATGCGCTTCGAGATAAACGCTGGCAAGCTGTGCGTTGTCGTACAGCATCTTCTCGAAATGCGGCACGAGCCAGCGCTCATCGGTGGAGTAGCGTGCAAAGCCGCCAGCGAGGTGGTCGTAGATGCCGCCGTTCTTCATGCCGTCGAGCGTGCCCGTGATCATCTCGAGCAGGGACGGATCGGGCGCGTTCTTGTGGTGACGAAGCAGCAGTGAAAGCGCTGCGCTGGGCGGGAATTTCGGCGCTTTGCCGAAACCGCCGTAGCGGGCATCGTAGCTGCCGTGCAGCTGACGCGCAGCGCTGCGCAGCGCCTCGCGACCAATCGCGAGCGGCGCCGTGACACGCGCTTGATCAGCGATGTGCTTCGCGAGCTCGGCGGCTTGCCCGAGCAACGTTTGGCGTTCGCTCTGCCACAGCTCTTTGATGTTTTGCAGCAAGGTCGGTAAACCCGGTCGTCCGTATTTATCGACGGGAGGAAAATACGTGCCTGCGAAGAAGGGCTGCTGCTCGGGCGTCAGGAACACGGTCATCGGCCAGCCGCCGCTGCCCGAGAGCGCGACCGTCGCGGCCATGTAGATCTCGTCCAAGTCGGGCCGCTCTTCGCGATCGACCTTGATGCACACGAAGCTCTCGTTCATCTGTGCGGCGATCGCTTCGTTCTCGAACGACTCGCGCTCCATGACGTGGCACCAATGGCACGCGGCGTAGCCGATGCTCAGCAGAATCGGCTTGTCTTCGGCCTGAGCGCGCGCGAGCGCCTCCGGACCCCAAGGGTGCCAATCGACGGGATTTCCGGCGTGTTGCAGCAGGTACGGGCTCGTCTCCGAGGCCAGGCGATTTTGATGTTTCATCGGTTGCGAAAGGATTTACGACTGGGGTGCCGCAAGACCAGCACGTGCTCACGGCGAGGACTCGCGCGGAACGCCGCGCGCGTCGGTTCATGGAAATACGGGCGCTCTTGCGAGCCCAGGCATGCCAAGGCAAGCCCGTGCGCGATCGCCAAATCACGCACTGCTTCGTCGGCGTACAGGGCGCGGCCGCCGAGCACCGAGTCGGCAATCACGAGCGCAACGCTGCCTTGGGGCGCCAGCGCCTCACGAAAGGCGTCCAAGCATGCGCCGAACTCTTGCTCCCATTTCTCGAGCGCCGCTTGAAAACCGATGCCGGTGAGTCGTCGGCGCGCGCCGATCTCTTGGGCTTCGAAGGCGGTCTCGTCCATGCCGAGCCAACGCAGTCGCAATTCGTGATGGTCGAAATAGTCGTAGACACCGGGGTACGGCGGCGAACTCAAGATCAAATCGAGCGACGCGGGGGTGATCTGCGACAGATCGCGAGCGTCACCGACTGCGCATCTAGCCTCGGGCGCCGAAGGCGGAACGAGCGCGCTGTACTCGAGCAAACGCTTGGCGAAATCTTTGGCCTTGGTCTCGAAGAAGCGGATCGTGAAGCCGCCCGCGAGCCGTTTCGGAGCGGTGCGCGGCGCAGTATCACCGACCTTCTTGCTCACTTTGGTGAGCGCCGCGGACAGCACCAGCAAGAGTGCGCGCCGCACCTCGGTTTCAGGGATCTTGAAGATGCCGTCGCGCAAGCCGTCGAGCTCGAGCAGCACGTGCGCGTCGTACACCTCGCGATCGGCAGCGCCGTACTTGCGAGTCGGGCCGAGCTTTTGCAGTCGACGCATGTCGGCGTGCGCCACCACCGCGGCCGCTGCCGTAGTCAACGCCTCCGCGAATTCCGGCGTCGCTCCGCCGCACTTGAAGGAAGCGAGCGCGACCGCGAGTGGATTCGCGTCGATGCCGAAGGCTTGCCGTCCGAGCAAACGCGCCTCGACGAGCACGGTCCCGCTGCCGCAAAACGGATCGAGCACGCGCCCGCCCGGTGGCGAAAAGCTCTCGACCAAGCGACTCGCGGTTTCGGGATGTAGACGCGCCGGGTACGTGTGAAACCCGTGCACGTGCGCCATCGTCGCGTTCTCGTCGGCCTCGACGGAAAGCGCGTACGTGAGGCGCTCGCGGTCTTGCTCCGAACCGCCCACGACACGGATCTCGCCGCCCACGTGGCTCAATGCACGGCGTTGCTTCTTTTCCGGCGCGCCTGGCTTGGCTGGTTTTGCAGGCGGCGGTGCACTCGGGGGCGAATCGTTCACGGCGCGCGCAGCTTGTCCGCCCGCGCCCCGCGCGTAAAGGTCCGGGCGCGAAAAAAAAAGCGCTCGGCGAACGAGCCCGCAGCGGTGCCGCAGCTTGCTGCGATTGAGATTCTACGCTGGATTCAGCTGCGCCGGCGACGCCAGGCGACGAAGCCGAGCAGGCCGAGCAGCGACAGCACGGGGACCGAGCCGTTCGTCTGACCTTGGCCGATGCGTGCGCCGCCGCAGCCCTTGGCCGTCGTTTCGCCGCTCGCGTCGTCGCCCGAGGCCTGCGTGGTCGCGCTCAGGTAGAGGGCGCTCATCGTGGTCTCGTCGGAGCCCTGCAGCACGCGCTTGTTCGTCTCGCAGCGGCCGGTCGTGTAATACATCGTGGCCGGCTTATCGTCGAAGTCTTCGCCCAAGCCGAAGAAGTGTCCGGCTTCATGAGTGGCCACGCTCTGCAGGTCGTACTTCTGCTCGCAGCTGGCCGTGTTCGGCAAGTTCGTCGCTTGCCCGCCGTAGGGCAGGATGCCGTACGGGTGCTTGCTGTTGAAGATCATGTCGGACTCGACCACTTCACCGGTTTTCGGATCGGAGAAGGTCACCGTCAACGCCAGATCGTTCTCATGGCCCGCGAGCGTGATCGGACCGTACATCACTTCGCTCTTACCGTTCGGCACTTGCCCGAACTTCGCGCCCTTGGTCGAGTCGAAATTCAGATTCGGCAACTTCGCGCCGCTGCCGACCCAGGTTCCGAAGCCGAGCTGCACCGCCTCACGCGCGTGCTTGCCGGCGTTGTCGAGCGAAGCATCGAAGTAAACTTTGCTCGCCTTCGCGTGCCAACGCACGGCATCGCCATCCGAACCCTTCTTGAGAGTGGGATTGCCGCTGACAATTTGCATCACCGGCACGGAGCGTGTGCGAAGGTGAGACAAGCTCGCCGCTCCGGCCAGGCCGAAGGCCGCCGAAGCCGCGGCCAGGGCAACGACCTTGAGGGACTGCTTTCGCGCGGGTCGCGTCCGGAGAACAGCGCGAGGTGCCTCGACGCTCGGCCTGACGGTGTGCGCCGAAGCCGCGCTCATCAAACTGGTCGGAACGTACAGCACCTGCTGGCGCGCCGACCGTAGGGGATCCAACGAGTCACTCACGAGCAATTAGAACGGAGAATCTCCGTCTGAATTGAGGGCTCGGCGGCGATTTTCGCCGAAAAAATCGGCGAGCGTTGCGGCGCCGTTGGTCCTGAACGGCTTACATTTCGCGGCGCACGCGGCTGACGACCGACAAAAGTTCCTCGTCGGTCAGCACGCGATCCGCCGTTTTCGCGCGTTCCAAGATGGCGCGCTGCATCGGCTCACTGGCGTTGATGCCGTGGCTGGACAGCCAATGTTGCACATTGGATGCCCCGGACATCGGTCCGATGCAGATCGAAGTGTGCTGACCCACGCTGGCGGCGGACAGCAAGCTGTACACGTGGTCGCCCAGCCACTGACTCTTGGCTTCAGCCTTGGCGATCGCCGAAGCGTGCACGCCAGTCGCGGTTCGAAACGCGTTCTTGCCAATCAGCGGTTGATTGTCGCTCACGGTGATCCCGAGTGCGCGCGCGAAGAGTTCGCAGTACGCTGCAACTCGCTCGAGTGAACGCGGGGCGTTCGAGAGCGCCAAGTTCAAGAGCAAGAGCTCCATCGCGGGATTGCCGACGCGTTCGCCGACGCCCAAAGCCGTCGCGTGTAAGCGATCCGCTCCTGCGCGGGCCGCGCTCAGCGCATTGGCGACGGCGAGTCCGCGATCGTTGTGCCCGTGCCAATCGATACCGATGCGCGCGCCCACGATTTCCCGAGAAAAGCGCGTCACTCGCTCGACGCCCTCCGGAGTGGCAAAGCCCACGGTGTCGCACAAACAAATCCGCCCGGCACCGCGCTCCACCGCGAGTGAAAACAACGCGCGCAGGGTCTCCGGTCGAGCTCGCGTGCTGTCTTCGGTCACGAAGGTGACCGGCAAGTCCGCGCGCCGCGCCGCGTCGATCGCGTTCTTCGAGCGCGAAAACAAAAACTCCAGATCCCAATCTTCCGCCACCGCGCGGATCGGACTCGAGCCGACGAACAGCGACGCCTCCACCGGTATCCCCGCCCGTTGCGACACCTCGACGATCGTCTCGACATCCTCCACCAGCGTGCGCCCGGCGCACACCGGGCGGATCGCATAACGACGCGCCGCGATCGCGCGACACAAATCGACCGCTTCGGAAAGCGCGCGCGGCGAAGCGCTGGGCAGACCGACATTCACGTACTCGATGCCGAGCTCGTTCATCAGCTCCAAGCCGGCGAGCTTCTCGGCCAGAGACGGATTGCGCACGGACGGGCTCTGCAAGCCGTCGCGCAGCGTTTCATCGAGCAACGTGACGGCGAGCGGCGCCTGCTCCGGAGAGCTCGCCGCGTTCCAATCGTAAATCAGCGTGCTGTCGGGAGCGGCGGGCCCCTGCAAAGAAACGAGCTTCACTCCGCTACCATACCTTGGGTTTTGGGGTGGGGGTTGGGTTGAAGAGGTCGCTTTTCTGGCCGCCCGTCTCGCCGGAGGCGACATTCCCGCTATACTCGGCCAACCTATGCTTTCCAGTGCGACAAGACGCCTCATTCAGACGCGCCTGTCTGATGAGATCGGTCGCATCGACAAGGACGCGCCCGCTCGCGTCGCCCTCGTTTATCCGTCGCCCTACCACGTCGGGATGAGCTCGCTCGGCTATCAGCGGATCTACCGAGCGATTCAGGCCATGCCCGAGGCCATGTGCGAGCGCGTGTTCCTGCCGGACGAAGGCGACCGCGCGGGCGCCGAAATCGAACGTCCCTTCAGCTACGAAAGCCTGCGCGAGCTCGGTGAGTTTCCGATCCTGGCCGTGAGCGTCGCATACGAACTCGAGATCGCGGGTCTCGTGCGCATGTTGGATGCGTCGCGCATCCCGGTTTTGCGCGCCGAGCGCGACGAACGAGCGCCCTTCATCCTCGCGGGCGGCCCGCTCACGTTTTCGAATCCATTGCCGCTCGCGCCCATCGTGGACGCAATCGTGATGGGCGAAGCCGAGGGCATCGTCGAGTTCGCGATCGAGACGATCTATCGCGCCCCGAATCGCGCGGCCGCGCTCGAAGCCCTCGCCCAGCACCCCAACATTTTCGTGCCTGCGCATCACGGCAGCAGCTTGGCGCAAATCGCGGCTTGTAACGACGCGGAGCTGCCCGCGTACAGCGCGATCCGCACGCCGCACACCGAGCTGTCGAACATGTTCCTGATCGAGAGCGAGCGTGGCTGCTCGCGCGGCTGCACCTATTGCGTGATGCGCCGCTCGACCAATGGCGGCATGCGCATCGTGCCCAAAGAGCTGATTTTCGAGAAAATCCCGGCTGACGCGAAGAAAGTCGGCTTGGTCGGCGCCGCCGTCAGCGACCACCCGAAGATCATCGAAATCGTCAGTGAACTGGCCGAGCGTGGCCTGCAAGTGGGCCTCTCGAGCCTGCGTCCGGATCGACTCAAAGAAGAGTTCGTCGCTGCCTTGCGCAAAGCAGGCCACAAGACGTTGACCACCGCGCTCGATGGCCCGAGCGAACGCATGCGCGGCCTGATCGATCGCCGCGGCCGCGAACCGCACTACCTCGCCGCCGCGGAGCGCAGTCGCCGCTACGGTTTCGATCGCCTCAAGCTGTACTTGATGATCGGTCTGCCCGGCGAAACCGACGAAGACATCGACGAGTGCGTCAAGTTCGTCGGCGAGCTGTCCAAGATCTGCCCGATCGCCCTGGGCGTCGCGCCCTTCTGCGCCAAACGCAACACCCCGCTCGACCGCATGCCGTACGCGGGCGTCGCGCGCGTCGACGCCAAACTCGAACGTCTGCGCAAAGGCCTGCGCGGCCGCGCCGACGTCCGCTCAGTCAGCGCCAAATGGGCGTGGATCGAATACGTGCTCGCCCAAGGCGGCGAAGCCGAAGGCCTGGCATTGGTGGCTGCGGTCCGCGCTGGCGGCAAATTCTCCGATTATCGCCGTGAATTCGCCCTGCTCGGCCATCGCCCCGACGGCCACGGCTATGAAGGCATCGAGACGCCGATCGCGCCCGAGCGATTGAAACACAAGAAATTGCCGCTGATCCTCGCGGACGGTGGATTGAAATAGGGTTTCCGGCAACGGAGCAGTGTCCGCGCTCGCCTGATTCGACAGCGTTGCGGTCGCTCGTCAGCGCACCGTGCGTGCTGCCGTTGCCTGACAGTTTTCGCTCTCGTGCCGATCAGCGCTTCGCTTCGCTGAAAGATACTGTGCTTACAGAGCACCTTGTCATCCGCGATCAGCGCTTCGCTTCGCTTCGCTAAAAGATACTGTGCTTACAGAGCACCTTGTCATCCGCGATCAGCGCTCGCTTCGCATCGCTGAAAGAAACTGTGCTTACAGAGCACCTTGTCATCCGCGATCAGCGCTTCGCATCGCTGAAAGAAACTGTGCTTACAGAGCACCTTGTCATCCGCGATCAGCGCTTCGCA
>Ga0164308_10001277_pt1 | contig 13382 bp, 9 predicted proteins | sample Whisoiple_246_MG_FD_109983 | JGI IMG/M metagenome (GOLD analysis project Ga0164308, IMG submission 109983) | Soil microbial communities amended with fresh organic matter from upstate New York, USA - Whitman soil sample_246_MG | ecosystem: Environmental > Terrestrial > Soil > Unclassified >...
AAGGAAATGGACGAGAAAGGCGTATTTGATGGCGGCCTGATCGAGCAGTTCTTTCAGCTCGGGCTAATGGGCATTGAAGTTCCTGAGCAATACGGCGGAGCGGGTGGAAAGTTCTTTGAGGCGATCCTGGCCGTGGAAGAAATTTCGCGCGTGGATGCTTCCGCCGGAGTGATTGTTGACGTGCAGAACACGCTGGTCAATAACGCGTTGCTGCGCTGGACCACGGAAGAACAGAAGCGCCGCTACCTCCCCAAAATGACGAGCAACACCGTGGGCGCTTACGCCCTGAGTGAAGCCTCGTCCGGCTCAGACGCGTTTGCCATGCAGACGCGCGCACAACTGAAGGGCAGCGAATATCTGCTGAACGGCCGCAAGCTTTGGATCACCAACAGCAAGGAAGCAGGCGTATTCATCCTGTTTGCCACGCTAGATCCCGCCGCCGGATACAAGGGCATTACTGCTTTCATCGTGGAAAAAGATTTTCCTGGATTTGCCGTCGGCAAGAAAGAAGACAAACTGGGAATCCGCGCATCCAGCACCTGTGAATTGATTCTGGAAGATTGCCGTGTACCCAAAGAAAATGTCCTGGGCGAGGTCGGCAAGGGATACAAGATCGCCATTGAGACGCTGAATGAAGGCCGCATCGGCATTGGCGCGCAGATGCTGGGTCTGGCCCGCGGCGCCTGGGAAAGCGCGCTCAAGTATTCGCAGGAGCGTAAGCAATTCGGCAAGAGCATTTCAGACTTTCAGGGAATCCAGTTCCAGTTGGCGCAGATGGCCACCGAAATTGAGGCCGTGAAGATGCTGGTTTACAACGCGGCGCGCATGAAAGACGCAGGAATGAATTTTGTGAAGGAAGCCGCCATGACCAAGCTGTTTGCTTCGCAGGTGGCAGAACGCGTGGCCTCCCTTGCTGTGGAGATTTACGGCGGCAATGGATTTACCAAGGAATACCCAGTCGAAAAATATTATCGCGACGCAAAGATCGGAAAAATCTACGAGGGCACGTCCAACATGCAGTTGCAGACCATCGCCAAAATGCTGTTGGGAGGGAAATAGCCCCAGGCCACTAAGCCGCTGCAAATATCCATATTAGAATCATGGATTTACGGGCAATAGTGTTGCCTTAGGGGAGTCCCCGATTGTTTCTAAAGATTAAGCTGGTTTAAACTATCGGCAATTCCGGCTGCTCACCCCCACGGCATGATACGAAATCGATAAGGGGCAGGAGTATACGTTTGGTCCAGGATTCCCTGAAGGAACTGCAAGATTTAAAAGTTGTTCACACTCTTTATCTGGGGTTGCTCGAAAAAAACCTGGGGCACAGTGTGCCCATTCCGCTTGAGATCAAGAACATAACAGGAGAAGCGGAAACCAGCGCGGCCCAGATTGCAGAATTTAAGTTGTGGCTCAATCTGCTGGATCTTGCGCTCACCCCGCCGCTGGTGCGTGATGCGCTGAAAACGATTCCTGGTTTCGAGACTGCACACGCGCTTCTCCGCTACTTTACCGGCAAGGCATCACAACGTTCCGGCGACCGCGACAAGACTGACTGCATCATTACCTATCTTTTCCGCACACCATCCCGTGGCGACGCTCCCCCGGCGTGGCATCGGCCCGAGGTGGATAGCTCCTACGCATTCATCTCGCAGTCGGCCCTCGCCTTTGAAGCAGATTTATACCGCGCTCTTGCTGGCGTGCCTTCTGAAGCAATGCCGCCAGAGCACGTTACGCTGCTGCAGGAGTTTGAATATCTCTACCAGGAACTGGAAGAGTTTCGCCACTTCGACCAGATTATCGATTCAGGAATCGTGCAGCGTGTGCGCGAACTGAAGCAGTCTCTGGGCCAATCGTTTTATCATCCCGATTCGCTGGCCACGCTGGCGGTGTGGAATGACGTGTTCGGACGTAAGTTTGACGAGCTTTTCCATGACGCCGCAATGCAGATCAAGACATTTGCCGAGACGGTGCAGAAAGAGGGCGGAAGCCTCCTCTCAAAAGTGGAAGGCGACATTACGGTGAAGAACCTGAGCGAGGTGGAAACCACGGAGCTTCTGGCGGAGGACTACCAGTCGGCGCAGGACGAATTTCGCAAGGTATCCAGGTATAAGAAGGCCGTAGACAGCCGGCGTCCCGTCAGGATGGCGCCAGCGGGCTCGCTGCGACAGCCATCTCGGGCACCTGAATCAGCGCCAGTCCCCCGGCCCACCATTCCGCAGGCAAGCACGGTGACGCAGAGATCGTCCACGGCTTTTACGTCGCCCCAGGCCCCCAATGCAACCGGTTCATCGGCGAACGCGGGTAAAAATCTGGGAGCTGAGGTGCTGGCGGTGGCGCCTTCGCAAGCTGTGCACAATGCCGTGCAGGAAGGGAAACTTCAGAGCGCGCGGCAAATCATCAAAGAACACGTTCGCGAGTCTGATCCCAAACTGGCCCACGTCTTCCCGGTGAAGAATTCCAAGATCACGCTTTCTTCGGCTGAAGTGGAATCCTTCAAGGCGGATTACCAGACTGAGAAAAGCTTCCGTGCCGACTATGCCAACGTCATGATGACAATTGTGGCTTATCTTGCGCGCATGGTGGTTGAAGTGGACGAATACAACCACAAGGCAAGTTCAGCCTACTTGTGGAAGCCCCATGCAGACGCTCTGGGCTATCTGATCAGCACCCTGGAACGGTTAAGTATGGAAGCTGAGCAGGTAATCGCCGTGGCGCGCGCTCGCGGCCTGGCGGAAAAAGCTGACAGCCTTGCAGCGTCGCTGGACAAGCTGCGCGAGTATGCGAAGACTGTATCGCAGACTTTGCACTCGGCCAACCACCCAAACGCATAGTAATGTCGGCTGTATTTTTACTGGGTACGTGAATGATTCGCGCCTGGTTATCTTCCAGGATTGTCTTTCGCGCCGTAATCCATCCCTGAGTAGGGCTCAGTCTTTGCCGTCTGATGGGCGCTAGTACCCGTCGCACGCTTTTTCTTGGCAGCAGGCTTCTTCACGCCGAGCGCAATATCAGCCAGTTCCAGAAAGCGGCTGCTGTTGGGCGCGCCGCCGGGGCGATTCTCCCAGGCGCGTTCGCCAGCCGGCCCTTTCAGGCTATAGCGCGGCGCTATCCAGAGGTCCTTGGAAACCTCGGACTGCTTGTCTGATTTTTTTGGCATTGTGCTTGGCTGATTATCCCCGTTTGGCGAGGCTTTTTCAACGGAGAAAATACAATTTTTAGCGGAATGTGGAGCGGAGTACTAGGGCTTACAGTAACACGTTCTGCACACAATAGTGGCAAGCCGCTTATAGCTGACCGCATTGGTCTTCCTGGCACCAGGCATGGCAGGCGATCTGTTCCTGGTAATTGCCAGGGGGACGCAATCAGCAAGCGCGGCGGGAGCAAGCGCGGGGCTTCTGCTGGCGGCGTTCTATTGCCTTGTGGTTTGGAGTCAGCGGCTGGCGAAGAAAGTAACGCTGCTCAGCGAGGGGCAAGCGCTTCAACCCGGGCAGCAAGCTCCTGCGGCACGTCAGCAAGCACCTCAAGCCATGAATCAGCGTGGTCGAGCACCCGCCCGCTGGAGATCGTATAGAGCTCCAGAATCTTGGCTTCGCGGCAGCTTTCACGGATCAGCCCGGCAATGCGGCGCTTGATATTTGGTGACACCGTCTGCCCAACAACGGCGACATCGAACTTATTCTGCTGGCACGCATTGATTAAGCTGGCTTCGTCTAAAGCAGGCACCACGACGTGCCCGGCACGTTCCAGGATGAGCTGCCTGGTCCGGACAACCGAGGGATCGACACCAGTGCATAGAACCAGCGCCACAGGGCGAAGTCCTTTCCTATTCAATTGGCAGTTAGAGGCGCGGGCATCTTATCACGGGTCTTTTCGGATTCAACAGTAAAGTTAAATGAGGGCTTTTCCCAAAAAAGGTCCATCTCACGCCCTGACGACGAACGAAGGAACGGGCGGGCGCTCCCGCAATCACTGGCAATGATATCCTTGCCACATCAAAAAAGCCCTGAAGAGGACCCCCTTCGCCACCATGAGAAAACCGTTGCTACTGTTCCGCATAATATTTACGGCTATTTTCGTCCTGATCGCGCAAGCGCAGCCGCAGTCACCCATGAGCCGGGCAGAAAGCACGAGCCCCTTGAGAAATGACGCCGCCGGCGCCGCGTCCGCGAAGGAACCCGCTTTCGACGGCACAACGTGGTGGAACTACGTAAAGATCCTGGCTGCGGACAACATGGAGGGCCGTGAAACGGGAAGTCCCGGCTTGCGCAAAGCGCAGGAATATGTGGTGGAACAGTTAAAACGCGCTGGACTGGAGCCGGTTGGCTCACGGTCGTACTACCAGATGGTGCGGTTTGAGTCACGGCAGATCGTGGAAAAGGAATCCAGTCTGGCCCTGATGCATAACGGGCAGGTGGAACCGCTAACGCTGGGTGATGATGCAATCTTCAGCACACGGGTGGACCTTGCGCCCGCGGTCAATGCTCCGCTCGTCTTCGCCGGCTATGGCCTCACGGTCCCGGAGCTCGGCCACAACGATCTGGAGGGTCTTGATCTCAGAGATAAGGTCGCCGTGATTTTTCCCGGAGCGCCCTCTGAGATTCCGGGCGCGCTCGCTTCGCATTACCAATCCGCCGGTGAGCGGTGGAAGGCGCTGCAAAAGGCCGGCGCCGTGGGGGTGATTACTATCCTGAACCCTGCGGCGATGGATATTCCGTGGTCACGGATCTCGGCCAACCGCGCCCATCCCAGCATGGCGCTGAAAGGCGCAGAGTTCGACGAAACCGCCGGCGAGGAACTGGCCGTCACGTTCAACCCGGAAAAGGCCCAAAAACTATTTGAAGGCTCAGGGCACTCGCTGCAGGAACTGATTGACCTGGTGAAAGACCGCAAGCCGCTGCCACACTTCCCTCTCATCCCAACCATCCGGGCCAGGGCTTCAGTCAACAAGAAGACGGTAGAATCGGCGAACCTGGTGGCAGAGCTTCCCGGCAGCGATCCGAAATTGAAGAATGAATACGTGGTGCTCTCTGCGCATCTTGATCACCTGGGCGTGGGCGAACCCATTAACGGTGATCGCATTTATAACGGCGCCATGGACAACGCTTCCGGCAGTGCGGTGCTGCTGGACCTGATTGCGTCGCTCAGGAAATCACCCGGCAAACTCAAGCGATCCCTGCTTTTTGTTTTTGTGACAGGCGAAGAGAAAGGTCTGCTGGGTTCGCGCTACTTCACCACTCACCCCACGGTAAAGCCGGGATCGATGATCGCGAACATCAATATCGACATGTTCCTACCCATTGTCCCGTTGAAGGTGCTCACGGTGTATGGATTGGCGGAATCCGATCTGGGAGATTGGGCGCGTGATGCAGCGCAGTCACTGGGTGTGCAGGTGCAGGCAGACCCGGAACCGCAAAGGAATGCTTTCATCCGCAGCGACCAGTACAACTTTATCCGGCATGGCGTGCCGGCGCTGGCCATGGGCGTGGGGTTTGAGAAAGGGTCGGCGGAGCAGGAGATATTCAAGAACTGGAGGACGCAACGCTACCATGCGCCTTCTGACGACCTGGACCAACCGGTGAATACGGCGGCAGCCGGCAAGTATGAAGAAATTATTCATCGATTGATGGTACGCGCGGCTGACGGTCCGGCCCGCCCGCAGTGGAAGACAAACAGCTTCTTCCGCCGCTATGCACCGATGGCATCTGGGCTGTATTGACTCCAAAAGAGCAGCCCTGCCACGCGGCAGGGCTGAAGCAATGATTATCCCAGTTGGAACTTTCTATCGGGACGGGCGCGTCACCAGAAGTGTTCCCCGTACGCTGGGCCGAATTAGTTACTTACAAAAACCGCCAACGCCAATGCTGGACAGCGCAAGGCAAAGATCGACTCGACCGTGCCCCATCTGTGACACGGAAAACGCGCGGGAAATTGCGTTTGCCACATCGCCCGGTTTGTAAGTGGGCCGAGCCTGCAGAACCAGCGCCGCTTCACCGGCAACGAGTGGGGTGCTGAATGAAGTCCCCCAGCCCGCTGCATAGTTGCCGCCAGGATAAGTGGTAATCACGCCTTCGCCGGGCGCGGCAATGAAGACCGAGTTGGTGCCGAAATTCGTGAAACTGCTCTTGGTGTCAGAGTTGCTTGTGGAGCCGACTCCGATCACGCCGTTATAAGCCGCCGGAAAAACCATCAGTAGTCCGCCGTCGTTACCAGAGGCCGCTACTAAAACCACGTTCTTGCTGAGCGCGTACTGGACTGCGTTTTGCAGAGCAGGCGAGCCTTGGCTGATTTCAAAGCTCATGCTGATAACGTTGGCACCGTGGTCCGTGGCGTAATAGATTGCCCGCACGATATTGAACAGATCAGAGCTGCCGTCGCCCGCAAAAGCCTTCAATGACATAATGCCGGCATTAGGCGCGACCAGGTGAATCAGGCCCGCCGTCATAGTTCCATGACCGAACGCTCCGGGGGGGCCATCCAGAATGCTGGTGGTTGACTGGCTAAGAATTGCCACGGTGGAAGCATTCAACTGCACCAGGTTCTGGCCATCCAGAATACTAGTGGTGGACTGGGTAAGAGCTGCAGCCATTGCCGGCGTCAAATCAACCAATTCAGAGGGATCGGCGACATTGGCAATGAAATTAAATCCTGGAACAAGGACCGACTGCAGGGCCGGATGGGAAGTATCCACGCCTGTATCAATCACGGCTACCGTTATTCCGGAGCCGGTAAAACTGCTGGCGGCCTGCAAGTCTCGTTGACGGATGATGGAGGTGGCTGGCTGGGTTACATAGTTGCTGGCGACCTGCGCCCCAAAGTAGCTGACAATCGTGCGGCCCGGCAGTCCATCCAGGATTGACGTCGTGGATTGCGTGAGGCTGGCGCTGGTGGCCCCAGACAGCTCGGGCACCCCTAAGGCGCGATTGTGCTCAAAACTTTGTACATCGCTGTCAGTGGAAATACTGGGGTCGGCGGAAAAACTTGAAACCAGGAAAACCCCGTGTGAAGAAAGCTGCCCGACCTGGGTGAGTCCGTGCCGGCCGCAGACGTCCTGCACCTTAGCAGGCGAGGTCACCAGGACAAACGTGTCCTGAGCCAGGAGCGGCAGGCCCATGATTAGGAACAAGCCGCTAAAGATTTTTGCAAGCACCCTGAATGTGCTACTCATTCGCTTAAGTGTCCTCCTCTCAAGCCAATTGCGGGACCTGGGGAGGGCTCCCTTCAGTTGATCCGTCGAACTTGAGGAAAGTATAGCCAGATTGAATGGGAAGGCTGCGAAGGATTTTTCTTCCGCCTTAAGATTAGACATATCAAAAGCGAACAAATAAGAACCCAGGGAGGGATTTACCGCTACACCCAAAAAAACAATAACTTGTTTATTATTAGTTGGTTACAAGATAGACACTGAATTACAAGAGATGTTTCCAAGGATGGTGAAGCCTCGACAAGGCATTCTTTAGAATTTTCCGAAATCCGGTCCCCAGAGGGCCAAAACTATTAGACTTGCTAATAAATTTGGGGCGTTCTGAGAGAGGTAATTTGGGTAATTACTAAGGAGAAGCCGATTACCGGCCGCTGCTACCACTCGTACCGCTCGTACTGCTGCCAACCACGTTCATGAGCGAAGAGTAGAGATCGATGCGGCCGTAGCCCATGTCACTGATCTGCTTGGTCTTGGAAAGAGCGTTCGTAATGTCACCAGGCTTGCTTGCGGGGCGCGCCTGTAAGACCAGCGCGGCGGCGCCTGCGACCATGGGTGTACTGAAAGAAGTACCCCATCCTGCAGCATAGTTGCCACCAGGATAAGTGGTAATCACGCCTTCACCGGGGGCAGCAAAAGTCACCACGCCGGAGCCAAAGTTGGAGAACGTGCTTCTAAGATCGGCGTTCGTGCTGGAACCGATTCCCTGCACTCCACCGTAGCTGGCGGGATAGACCAGAGTCTTTGAGCCGTCATTGCCCGCTGACGCGATGATGATCACGTTCTTGCTCAAAGCGTACTGCACAGCGGCCTGCAACCCAGGCGATGATTGCCCCATGCTGAAGCTCATGCTGATCACGTTGGCCCCGTGATTAGCGGCGTAATAAATGGCCCGAATAATGTCGGAAAGGTTCGACGAGCCGTCGGCACGGAAGGCTTTGAGCGGCATGATTTTTGCCGTGGGGGCCACCAGGTGAACGATGCCCGCAGTCATGGTGCCGTGGCCAAATTCAGCCAGCGTACTATCCAGAATCGAGGTGGTTGACTGGTCCAGAATCGAGGTAGTGGACTGGTTCAGAATAGCGACGGCCGAATTTAAAGCCAGCGTATTCTGTGCATCCAGGATGCTGGTTGTGGATTGCTGCAACTGGGCGGCAACGGTGGGATCAAGATCAGCCAGTTCAGAGGCTCCGGCAAGATCGCGCGTAAAGTCATAGCCCGGAACCAGCACGCCGGCTAGCGCCGCATGGTTCAGGTCAGCGCCGGTATCGATGATCGCTATGGTTCCCGAGCCGGTTAACTTGGTAGCAGTGCGCGCATCGCCAAGGCGAATGATGCTGGTAGCGGCCTGTGTGGTGTAATTGCTGGGAACCGTGCTGCCGAAGAACGAAACCAATGTACGTCCAGGCAGCGTATCCAGAATGCTGGTGGTGGATTGGGTCAGTGTGGCCTGCGTAAGGCCGGTCAATTCCGGCAGCGCGGCGCGTTGCTCAGGCTCAAAGCTGACTACAAGAAGGTCGGACTCGACTTCAGTTTCAGTGCCCGCGATATCAGCAGAAGCAGAATTCACCAGCATGACGCAGTTGGTGCCGTCAAAGAGCTCTTTCACAACAGTAAGGCCATGACGATCAACCACGCCTTGCACGTTGCTGGGGGACGCCGTGAGGATGTAGCTGGTCTGCCCTGCCAGCGGCAGGCCGAGCATCAGCCCGAGCACGATGAGTAGACTAAGTTTCCTCATTGTCAGTGTCCCAAATAACTTGCTACGAGATTTAGATTTGCGGCGTTTTTCCCAACTGCACTTCTAATTCCTGGCCCCTGGATTCAAGCGGTACCAGCAAGCGAAGATCGCTTTCCGGAACGTACTCCAGTTGGAATTCCCCAAAGGTATTGCTGATGGAACGGGTTACTTCACGATTTCCGGCCACGAGAATCACCGGCAGATTCGCCAGCATTTCATCCGGCGTCTTCTGGTTGGCAATCTGGCCGACCAGCACCATGCTGGCAGAGCCTTTTTCGTGCTCAAAGCGGAGATCTACTGAATAGTCGCCGGCATGGAAAAGCACCTGGCGATTGATCTGGTGCGTTCCGCGCACTCCAACCGGTTGCGGATCATTCACGCTGTCATAAACCAGGCTGGCCCAGACACGCTGCAGCAGGGAGCGGCGGGGCGCGTTGGCTAGGGCGATCATCGCCTTGACTTGCTGTTCCGCAGCCCGAGGTATTTCATAGGACGATTCCCGCGAGCAGATTGTGGCGAACCTCGACAGGAGCGCCTTGATCTTGTCGCACTTGGAGCACCCAGCTTGCAGATGGGTCTGCATCAGCTTGTGCTGACCGCTGGAAACGGTGTTCCTGACGTAATCAGCCCACTCAGTGATATCGAAATGGCGAACAGCTTCAGTCATAAAGTGACTTTTCCCCGTCTTGAATCAATCAAGGGGGAACACGGCTTCCGGGTCCATGTTCCCCTTTTTAGCAGTCGACGGATGAGCCTGCTTCTAAGCATAAGAGTGGCAGCAGGGTCTAAAAATATAGGCAGAGCAGGTTTTTTGTGTCTCATGAGAACTTCCCTACCAGGGCAAATGCCGCCCAGTAGTACGGATGGCGATGCTTTTCCTTCAGCTTCATCACAGCGCTTCGCAGCGCATTCGCTTTATTGGGCGAATCCCGATAACCCTGATAGAAGTCCCGCATAAACTCTGCGGTGCTCTGGTCATGCACTTCCCACAGGCTGACCATTAAGGTCTGGGCTCCGGCATACAAAAGGCCGCGAACCAGACCGATCAGCTCATCGCCGCCGATCACCACGTTCATCCCGGTACCGCATCCACTTAGCGTGACCAGCTCAGCATCAAACTGCAACTGGTACAAATCGAACAGGCTTAGCAATGAATTACCCAGCCTGATTGAAGAAAACATGGGATTGTCCTGGCGGAAATAGCCATGCGTGGCAATGTGAATGAATCGGCTGCTGGGTCCGTGGGCGCGCAGCTGTTCCTCGGTGGCTTCGGCGCCCATAAAGAGCCGCGCATTGCCCATGGATGAAGCAACAAAACGCGCCTCCTCTTCAATGAAGGGTGCGCGCGCGTCCGGGACGGCGAGAATCAGGGTTTCCCCGTCGCCCGTCGGCTGCGGCTTTTCCTGGCAGACGGCGAAAATAGTGCTGCTGGGCGCGTAGGAGACGGAGAAATCGTCAATCAGGTAGCGCTCGCCGTCAGAAAGTGCATGAAACGGCAGGTAATGGAGAAATGCATGCGGAACAATTATCAGATGCTCAGCCTGCAATTGGTCGCGGATCGGCGCGATCAGCAAAGTGTAAAGCTCTTCCAGGTGGGCCTGCGTGGCCTGGAGTAGTTTCTTCTCCAGCGGCTGAATGTAATCCGGGCCCAGCCGGAATTTGGCCAGCTGTAATTGCAGCAGCCGGAGCTTCTCGCGCACGGCATTTACGCCACCCAGCGCCAGAATCTTGAATTGCTTGCGGGAGACCAGGCACACATAGAAACGGTTGCGTGCAGTGTAATACTCCAGCAGGAGCGAATTCTCAGGCACCAGCTGCTGCAGTTCCTCCACGGAAACCGTTTTGGCGTTCTGCAGGCTGGCAAATTCGCGGTCCACGCTCTGCACCTGGGAAAACGCCTTGACCAGGGCGTCCTCATACCTGCGGCTCAGCTGCCGCAATTGGTGGATGCGCTCCGGTGAACCGCCCTCGGGATTCAGTTCCTCGATCTCAATCTGGTGGTATGTCCAGTTCAGTTTCTGGCGCAGGTCGCGGAACTCTCCCATTGCGGGCGAAAGCGCCTTTGGCTCCCGGGAAGCAATGGATGACGCGCGAAACGCGATCAGGTCTGCCAGGCTGCGGGATTTGGCCTGCTCAATATAGCCAAACGCCTCTTTTTGCGCCCGTACGCCGAAGCTTACTGCCAGTGAAGTGACCACCAGGCCCTCATAGACCGCGAGCTTGTTCTTTAGAAACGCGATCTTCAGCTCTTCCTTACCCAGATGGCTGCGCAGGTCTTCCAGTTTCCTGAATGCCTGTTCGTAGGCCTGGCGAGCCAGCTCCGTGTTGCCGCTGCCTTCTTCCGCCTGGCCCAGCATGAAATACGCCTGATAGGTTGCGGGAGAATCGATGTGCGTCAGGCGCGAGAGCGCGCCGCTGCAATAACGCCGCGCTTCTTCCGGGTCGCCTCCACGCAACTCAATGGCCGCAAGCAACAGCTCGCACAGCGCCGCCTTGGAAGGCAGCACCGAATTGCTGAAATACTGGAGCGCCTTTACAGCAAGGTCTTCCGCTTCGTCATTTTCTCCCGCTTCGTAATACACCAGGGCCTTGTATAGGTCGATAAGGCCGGGCCACAGGTCATTGTGTTCTTTTACGAACAGGGCGCGCGCGCGATCAAAACTTTCAAGCGCCTGCTTGTAACGCCCCTGCTGGCTGATGGCGATGGCGGAAAAGGTAGCGGCCTTGGCAGCCTCATACTTCATGCCCAGCTCTGTGAATGCGGTGAACGCATCCTGGGCCAGTTCCGTGCCGCCTTCGGTAAGGTTCAACTCCAGATAGATTTCTGATTCGTCCAGATCGCAGAGAGCCTGATGGTAGCGGTCGCCCAGTTCGGCGCACAGCGCACGCGTCTGGTCGTAAAGTTCAATCGCGCGCAGATACTCGCCGCGCAGATAGTGCAGGTACGCCACGTTGTAGTCGGCTTCAGCAACCAGCAGGGAGAAGCCATGTTCCATGCAATGCTGGCGCGCCAGCCGGTAGGTTTCTTCCGCGCGCGGAAAATCATTCAGGCTGATGTAGCAGACGGCAAGGTTTCGCAGCACGGCCGCTATGTCTAGAGGCTCTCCGCATTGCAGAAATTCGCCGTACGCCTTCTCATACAGCTCCACCGCTTCCTGAAAGCGGTCCTGGCGGTAATAGATGTTGGCAATGTTGCTGTCCAGGCGGGCAAGACGGAGACGGTCTTTGTGCGCATGGAAGATTGAGCGCGCCTGCTCGCCCAGGCTAAATGCCCGCTGGTACTGGCCGTCGTAAATCAGGCTTTGCAAAGCACCGCTGATGGTGCGGGCATAATCAACGTCGCGGCCCATCTGCTCAAAGATGGCCAGCGCTTTTTCATACTCCACAATGGCCTGTTGATACTTCCCTGTCAGGTATAGAACGTGGCCAACGGCGCGGGCGCTCTGGGCCGTTGAATAGGTGTCATTGATCTGGCCGGCTATCCATGAGCTTGCCTGGGCCAGCCTGTCAGCTTTTTGCAGGTCAATTCGCGCAAAGGTCACCACGGCGTTATAGAGCGAGTCCACGGACTCCTGATCGCAGGCAGCCGCACGACGGGACAGAAAAGCACGACGCTCTCCTTCTCCGGCAATGGATGCCAGATCGATGATCCATTGCTCCAGCCCGAAATTCTGTCCCTTCTCGCCCATCAAAAGCCCATCTCTGCCAGTATCTTTTGCAAACGGTTCAGGCAACGGCCGCGGATAAAGCCTATGGATCCGGTCGCCAGACCCAATCTCTGGGCAACCTCGTTGTAAGGCACCGGCGGCTGCTCATAAAACAGCAGCTTCACCAGCTCCGCGCAGCGCGGCGTGAGCCGCAGAATGGCATCGCGGACCGCCTGCTCCTCCTCAACTTCCTGCAGCACCATGGGAGTGGCCGCAATTTCCTCCGCCAGCTCCTGCTCCATCGCGTCAAGCTCGACCTCGCCCTTCTGTGCCTTCTTCCAGTGGAAACATTTGTGCGTCGCCACCGTGATCAGCCACGAGCGCAGCGACTCGATCTTCCTGAGCTTGGATAGATTGGTGAAAAGATCGACACAGACATTCTGGAAAATGTCTCCGGCATCGTCCGGGCTGAATCCGTACTTGACCGGCACGGAATAGATCAGGCGCTTGTATTTATCGATGAGGGTGTTCCACGCCTTCTCATCGCCGCTCAGACACTCCTGTACCAGCCGCTCGTCTTCAGCGGTCCCAGCGTCCCGGATTGCGGGTAAAGTTATTTCCTTGGTGTTTTCATCCATCAATATTTTCCGGTGTTGCGTTCCGGCTTAATGCTTTCCGGCGGGGGTGTGCCAGAAAAGTTCTTCTGCGTTCCAAAAAGTATACTGTTCAATGACGGCTGGATGGAAATTACCGAGGTTTTCCTGCGCTCCGACCAGAATATTGGGGCAGGCAAGAT